>Ga0163179_10001973_pt1 | contig 14416 bp, 16 predicted proteins | sample AtlANTMetagenome_FD_109643 | JGI IMG/M metagenome (GOLD analysis project Ga0163179, IMG submission 109643) | Marine eukaryotic phytoplankton communities from the Atlantic Ocean - Atlantic ANT 2 Metagenome | ecosystem: Environmental > Aquatic > Marine > Oceanic | place: North Atlantic Ocean...
ATCGAAAAAATTGCCTTATGGCGTGACTTGGACGAGTCAGTAAGACTTGTTAATTCAACGACCCTCGAAGGCTTAAAAGAAGGGCCTGAAAGAAGAATTGCAAATCTATGCGAAATCGGCGCTGACGCATTCAATATGCACTTTTCCGAATGGAACGAGGGCCTTGTTTCACTCTGCCATCGCTTCCAAATTCGAAGTTTCGCCTGGGATGCTCAACAGGAAAGGCAACTAAGTTGGCTTTTCAGTATCGGAATTGACGGGGTTTTCAGTGACCACGTATCAAAAATGACCACATCATGGAAAAAGTATACAAACCGAGGGCCTAGAGTCTCTTAAAGTCTCCAAAGGGCCATATACGGATGAATGCTCTTCCTTCAATATCGTCAGTAGGAACTGGGCCGAAAAAACGACTATCTCGCGAATTGCTTCTGTTATCACCCATCACGAAAACATGATCTGCAGGAATTCTGCATCCAGAAGGCTCTTCAGGACGATTGACACAATTAATGGGGTTAACAAATGAATTAATTTCAGTCCTCAAAGGTAGATAAGGCTCCAGCAACAAGCCACCATCGATTTCGATTCTTCCGTCTTCAACCGTTACAAATTCCCCAGGTAGCCCAATTACACGCTTTATTAAATCATCCCCACTTTGAGTTTCTTCTGGTGTAGAGAAGACGATCAAGTCACCCCTGTTAACAGAGTGAAGATCGTAACTCAGCTTGTTTACTAAAATTCGATCACCTTCAAGAAGTGTGGGGTTCATGGATGGCGATGGGATGTAGTAAGCCTGAAAAAGAAAAGCTTTTATTATTAAAGCAAGCCCGATTGCGCCAACTAAAACTACCGCCCACTCGACTATAGACCTACGAGTCCCTTTGAGGGTAGAAGGGAAAAAATCATCATTACTATTTATATTTTTTTGGTCAACATCTACAGGCATGGAGGCAACTGTTTGTTCACCTTCAATGTCTTCAAGGGTGACAATTGACCCGCGGAATGATTCTTCCATCTGGCTTTGAATTTGATTTCCTTCGTCTGAGTCCGCATCTTTAATTTGCGATTCTGAGTTACCTTCATTAGGGGAATCTTCAGGATCGAAAGAACCCTCGGAACGATTTCTTGCACGTTCTAAAACTTCTTGTGCCCATTTCTCGGTATCAGTAAAACCATCATTGGATTCTTCGTTTTTATTTTCACCATCCACGTGGACAACTTAGTCGCATTTTCTGACTGCGTGTGGCCGTTAGGAGTTATATATTCCTAAGATTTCTTCAGCCGCCTTTGAACGAAAAGTGTTCTCGATCCCTGTCGGCATTTCTAAAACTTCAGCTCCCGATCCGAGAACCATCAATAAATACTTAAACCAGACCTCCGAAGCAACAGGACAAATTAACCTAATTTTTTCTTCTGAGACCTCTTCAATTTCTATATTTGGAAACCCGTCGATAAGAGATTTATCTCCAATCGGGATTTCAATAATCGCAGTAGGAAAGTTATCTAAATTAAAAAAGTCTTCAGTGGTTGAATACTCAACCGAATTACTCTCTCTGATCTCATCTAAAGTCGTAATATCTTTTATCCTGTCAACACGAAAAGTCTTAACAGCTGATGAACTTTTGCAATAAGCCTGGACGTACCATTTTCCTCCATTAGCTAAAATCTTTTCAGGTTCTATTTTGCGAGAGGAAATTTCGTTTCGTGAGCCGGCTAAATACTCAATCTGTATGACGGTTTTACACTTAATGGAATTCTGGACGTCAAGAAGATGCTTTGTCGGGGTTGCTAACTTTATCTCTAAAAGATTTTCCGAACCACCCTCAAAAACTGACAATTTGGTCAAAGCTCTCTCCAGAGGGCCCAACTCGTCTTCTATTTCATTTGTCAACGATCCACCGAAATCAATAAGCGCTTCTCCCGCAGCGCGTAATGCAGTCAGTTCTTTTTTGCTCAATTTCATTGGCTGCCTAAACCAATCTGCATACCGCACCCAAACTCTTTCTTCAGTGATCGACACTTCAATCAAGCAATCTGGTGTAAATGGGTAGACACCAACAAAGAAAACAACGTTTTCTAGATCTTCGATTAATTCTCTCTGCGGGTAGTCAAATCTTGCAGCCACTTCCTCTAGATAAGGGCCATTTTGACTTTCAATCCAAGGAAGCACAGCTAACAAACGTTTGATTCTTTCTGCTGAATTCATTTCTCTCATTTGATCAACTCCAACCATTCAATCAATGCTTCACGACACTCTGGGGGGTCAAGCAACTCAGCAGCATCAAGAAAAGAAAACACGAAACTACGAAAAATTTGCCAATCGCGTACGACTTCGTACAAAATTATGGAACCATCGGAAAGTTCCTCATATGCAGATTTCTGACCAATTATTTCAAGAGCCCAAGATACATGGCTTTTATTTATCTTCAGTTCCACCAAGTTTTCTTCTTCACCAAAGCGCCATGGTGGCTCCTCACTTATCTCTGAAAACTCATCGCTAGGTTCAAACTTTTGGGTGGTTAACTCAATTTCGCCTTGAATACGATCAAGTCTAAAATGTCTAATACCCTCACGATTATTGTCATGAGCGATCAAATACCACCTACCACCCGAAAAAACAAGTCGATATGGATTCACCTCGCGTCTTTCATTTTTATACTTAAAAAAAATAGATTGATGTTCGTGTAAAGCTTGCATGCATAGTTCCATCAACCTCTCTGTGGGTATTTCACTTAATGCTGATGGTTTTTCTTTTAAGACTCCTCCCATTTTGTAAAAAGTTGAGTCTATGTCATCTCCTTGTAAGCGAATTAAATTTGATGCTAAATGCAAAGCTGCTATTTCGTCACCTTCTAGTGATGGATGGTCAGCTTCATAGTCGCTCTTGTGTATACGGTATCCCTCTAGAGGTGGGTCTGTACCTGGAATCTTTTCCAAGGAAATTGGAAGACCTAAAGCTCTCAATTCGTCTTTATCTCTTTCGAAAGTGCGTCTAAAGGACTCATCGCTCTCCGAGTAAGCACCAGGTATACGTTCGCGTATTTCGTGTCGGCTGAGCGGTCTCTCTGTTGACAGAAGAGCTGAGATTAGATTCAAAAGCCTTTCAATTTTTTTCACAAATGTATATTAGACCCTTAACTTCTATAAAGAATCAATGAGCTTTTGAACTCTTTCATCCTCGAAGCGAAACGGATCTTTGCAGAGGACGGTTCGTTGAGCTTGATCATTCAACTTTAAATGAACCCAGTCAACTGTGTAATCACGTTTCTTCTCTTTAGCGCGACGAATAAATTCACCTCTTAACCGTGCACGAGTCGTTTCGGGAGGTTCATCCACAGCATGTCTTATTTCTTCTTCGTCTAAAATATTTCTGCTCAAACCCTTTCTATTAATTCGATAAAACAAGCTTCTGTGCCTATTTATATCGTGATATTGAAGGTCCAAAAGTCCCACTCGTGAATCAGCAAGTGGGAGATTGTTACGCTCCCGGTACTTCTCCACCAAATGATACTTCGCGACCCAATCACATTCGGCCGACAAGGAAAGAGGATCGTGCTCTAGACGGTCCAAACAGTGTTCCCACATTTTCATAACTTCTTTTTCCTCTTCGTTCAATTCACGCATCTCAGAAAAACGTTGCGCTTTTTCTAAAAACTCTTTTTGCATCTCAAGAGCCGACATCTCACGTCCGTTGGTTAACTTAACTTTTCGTTTGCAAGTAAGATCGTGACTAATTTCCCGGATAGCTCTTATCGGATTTTCTAAGGTCATATCACGAAAAATAACATTTGGCTCTTCCAACATACGTAAAAGCAACCCGCAAGCACCAACCTTCAGAAAAGAGGCGTACTCACTCATATTCGAATCTCCCACTATCACGTGTAAACGACGAAATCTTTCCGCGTCAGCATGCGGCTCATCACGTGAATTAATAATCGGCCGTGACCGAGTCGTAGCACTTGAAACACCTTCCCAAATATGTTCCGCTCTTTGACTAATGCAATAAATAGCCCCGTTTCCACTCTGTAAAATTTTTCCGGCACCTGCATATATCTGTCTGCTTATAAGAAAAGGAATTAAAACTTCGGAATATTGAAGCGACTCGTCTCGCCTGTTCGTTAAATAGTTTTCATGACAGCCGTATGAATTACCAGCAGAATCAGTGTTGTTTTTAAAAAGGTATACCTTTCCTTCTACACCTTCTTCGTTTAGACGCTTTTCCGCACTTTTAGAAAGTTGTTCTAATATTCTTTCGCCTGCTTTTTCATAAGCAATTACGGATCTAACAGAATCACACTCTGGAGTCGCATATTCAGGATGCGAACCTACGTCTAAGTAAAGACGTGCTCCATTTTGCAAAAAAACATTCGAGCTTCTACCCCAGGAAACAACTCTTCTAAACAGATATCTAGCAACCTCATCAGGGCTTAAGCGTCTTTGCCCGTCAACTGTGCAAGTAACTCCATACTCGCTTTCGATACCATAAATTCGTCTCTGCATTTGTCTGAGACTTACGAGCTTTAGGCAAGAAGCCCGTTTAACTCATCACCTTCTATTCGAGTAAAAGCCCTTCTACCATTCCCACGTGAAAGAATCGCTACTTCAAGTTCATCTGATGAAAAGCTTCTATCGGGTCCTGACAATGCCTCTGTTGTTAATTTGACACCCTCTTCAAGAGAAGAACCAGCTTTCCAACTTTCTTCAATTCGATCTCTGATAAGTTCAGCTTCCCCTCCGATTACCACAAAAGAAGAAGTGTCCATAACAGTTCCGTCATAAAGCAAATGAAAAATTTGATCATCTTCTTTAGAATCACCTATTTCAGCGACTATCATTTCCACCTCAAGAGGTTTCATCTCGTGGGTGAAGTACTGACCCAGAATCTGTGCGTACTGATTGGCGAGCCAGCGCGCATCCACGTCATCACGACTGAACGAGTAACCTTTTAAATCTGCATGTCTTATTCCTGCTATACGTAATTGATCAAACTCGCTGTATTTTCCGACTCCCATGAAACCAATTTTGTCATATATCTCACCGGCTTTTCTCAAGGTCTTTGATGGATTTTCAGCGCACAATAAAACACCCTCAGAGTATGTGCAGGCAACTGCGGCCCTGCCTCGTGAAATCCCTTTGCGCGCATAGTCGGCGCGGTCTTTCATCAACTGTTCAGGTGAAACATACATTGGCATAGTCATGGCAACTAATTTCCCCTTTCAGAAATATTCTCAAGTATCGTTTCGGTACGACCTTGAAGTTCTTCATCAGTTATACGTTCAAATCTATTTGAATCAATTTTTGCGATTACAGGATATATACCCCTCACCAGGTCAGGACCACCGGTGGCGCTATCTTCCTCGGCCGCTTCCAGAAGCGCCTCTAGTGAAATATCAATGGCTTCGCTGAGACCCACAGATGAAGAATGACGGAGTTTTACTACTGTTGCAGCATGGAGACTTCCCGACCCTGTAGATACAAAATCTTTTTCTTCATAACGGCCCCCTGTAATATCAAATTGAAATAATCTTCCTTGACCAGTTTTTTCTTCAAACCCTGCAAAAATTGGTACGACTCCCAGCCCCTGCATTGCCGCAGGAAAGTTGCCTTTAAGCATAAGGCTTAGCTGGTTAGCCTTTCCTTCAAGGCTTAAAGGTGAACCTTCAACTTTCTCGTAATGCTCAAGTTGCAGTTGGAATAACCGCACCATTTCCATGGCCGGTCCTGCAGCTCCAGATATTCCTACCCCAGAAAAAGCATCTGCCGGAAAAACTTTTTCCATGGTTCTGTGACTTATCAAATGTCCACTCGTGGCTCTACGGTCACCGGCCATAAGAACTCCATCGCTATAGCGAATAGCGACAATTGTTGTGCCGTGCGTAATCGGATTATTGTTGTCGATTCTTTCTAGAACCCTGTCGTCAAGCCCAACTTTTTTTAAGAGACCGAGAAAACTAGGTCCCGGATCGTCAGGTGGTGTAAAAATAGGAAGTGTCACAATAAGACTCTACAAGCAGAATAAGCTTGCCTACTCCCCGCCTTTTTGTACATAATTCTTGACAAATTCTTCTGCGTTTTCTTCTAACACTTCATCTATCTCGTCAAGAAGCTCATCCAGTTCTGAGGAAAGCTCTTCACTACGAGTAGAAGTCGGATCAATTGACTCTGATTCACTTTTATCAATTTCCGATGTTTTACGTTTTTTTTGTTCACTTTCAGCCATTTTTAAGACCTCAATTATTGAATCGTTTCTGAAATACTTTCAATTAACTCTATTACGGTTTCGCAACTATCAATCAGATCTCCCACATGTTCAGAAGTTCCTTTTAAAGGTTCCATCATTGGAACGCGACGAAGATTTTGATCTCCGGTGTCAAAAACTATCGAATCCCAATTAGCGACCAACACATTCTCTGGCCATTTTTGTAGGCATCTCCCCCTGAAAAACGCTCTAGTTCCCTCCGGGGGATTTTCAATGGCCAATTCAACTTCTTCTGTTGAAACAATCTTTTCAGTCGCCACACGCAAAAAAAGCGACGTTTCGGGTCGGAGGTCGTGGTATTGCAAATCTAGAGCCGCCAATTTGTAATCATCTACATTCAAATCATGTCTGTCTGCGTAAGAATCAATAATTTTTTTCTTTGTTACCCAATCCAGAAACCCGAATAACTGTTCAGGATTAGAGGACAAAGCTGACAATACCTTTTCCCAATAATCCATTACTTTCAGCACGCTTTCACCACCAACATTTTCAGGGCCAAATTTATTTAGGTAGTTGTTGGAACGTTCAAATAGTTCCCATTGGATGGATAAAGCCGTAGCGGTTTTACCACCTTCCATGAGAATCGGAGTCTTCAATGACATATCGCGCGACACCTGCTGAAGCGCATGAACAGGATTTGCAATTTTTAATTGATTATCCAAAAAATCATCCTCTATCATTGCCATCAAAAGTCCCGTTGTTCCCAATTTCAAAAAAGTAGACACTTCGCAAAGATTTGCATCTCCAACAATTACATGAAGCCGTCTGTATTTAAGCGGGTCAGCATGAGGCTCATCTCTTGTATTGATAATCGGTCTTTTCAGGGTGGTTTCTAAACCCACTTCTTCTTCAAAGAAATCTGCTCTTTGAGTCAACTGGAAGGGTATTTCCATTCTCTTTTCACCCACTGCCTCACTTCCAACTTTTCCAGCGCCAGTGAAAATCTGTCTTGTTACAAAATGTGTAGTTGCATGTTGAACAATTCTCCCGAAAGGAGTATCCCTACTGATCAGATAATTCTCATGACATCCATAACTGTTTCCTTTACCATCAGAGTTATTTTTGTAAATGATTAACTCTTCACCATCTGGCAATGCTTCATTCGCAGCAGACATAGACTTTATAAGAATTTCGTCACCCGCTCTGTCCCATCGCAATAAAGAAAGTGGATCCAAACACTCCGGTGTACTTAGCTCAGGATGGGCGTGATCAACGTAGTATCGGGAACCATTAGCAAGAACCGCATTAACCAAATTAGGCTCTATTTCAGGAGGCAAGGACCCCATTGGGGAGAAACCGCGAATGTCTGTCCCAGGAGTTTCATCTATGAAATCCCAACCCACCCTGGGTGAATTCGGACCAATACCCGGATCAGCTGTTTTACTTAAATAAGCGTTGATCAAAAAGGAAGAAGCACTTATGGGATTCGAGTCTTTTACCCCACGATGAATTATTCCGTATTCAGTTTCAGTCCCATAAATTCTTTGGAGTGCCACAACCGGACTTTAACTCAAGAAAATAAAAAACTTGTCTTAAGTCAAAAAACAGGCGATTGTTACAGGTACTGCCCAGTCGTAACAGCTTCGATAGAACGCCCTCCACTGTCTTCGGGAGTATCGGGAGCTAAAGTTCTAACGTACACAATTCGCTCACCTTTCTTGCCAGATATTTTGGCCCAATCGTCGGGATTTGTGGTGTTTGGAAGATCTTCATGTTCCCGAAACTCTTGCCTTACTGCCGTAAGGAGATCTTCAACCTGTAAACCTTTTACACCGCCGGCAAGATCTCGTTTTATAGCTAGCTTCTTTGCTCTTCTGACGATATTTTCGATCATTGCACCCGATGCAAAATCTTTGAAGTACAAAACTTCTTTTTCACCGTTTTGATAGGTAACTTCAAGAAATTGATTAGCTTCCTGAGTGCTGTACATGGCTGCAACAGCCTCATCCGTCATTGCTTTAAGAGCTTTATCTTGATCTCCCCCACCAAGAGAGTCGATCAGCTCAGAATCCACAGGCAACTCTACTGTTAGGTATCTACTAAATATCTGTGCGGCAGCAACTTCATCTGGCCTCTTTATTTTTATTTTCACATCAAGCCGACCGGGTCGGAGAATCGCAGGATCGATGAGATCTTCGCGGTTCGACGCTCCGATAACAATCACATTTTGCAAAGTTTCCACGCCATCTATCTCCGCCAAAAGCTGAGGTACGATAGTTGATTCCATATCAGAACTAATTCCCGTTCCTCGGGTTCTAAAAAGCGATTCCATTTCATCGAAAAAAACTATTACCGGCCACCCTTGTTCAGATTTTTCTCGCGCTCTTTGAAAAACAAGCCTTATCTGCCTTTCCGTTTCACCCACATATTTGTTAAGAAGTTCAGGCCCTTTAATGTTCAAGAAATAACTTCTTGCCGCATGATCGCCTGTTACTTCGGCAACTTTCAGAGCTAATGAATTTGCTACCGCCTTAGCAATCAAGGTTTTGCCGCATCCCGGTGGTCCGTATAACAAAATACCCTTTGGGGCTGGTAATTCATATAAAGAAAAGAGTTCTTTATGCATAAAGGGAAGTTCTACAGCATCAACGATCATTTCAATTTCACGATCCAAGCCCCCCACATCCTCATATGTCTCATTCGGTATCTGCTCCAAAACCAGATCTTCAACTTCTGGTCGAGGTAGGCGCTCCAACAAGATTCCGGACCTTTCATCCACACGAACCGAATCACCGCTTCTTAGACCAGAATCGTGAAGCCCTATTGCCATCTCTACCACACGTTCTTCGTCGGTTCTTCCTACGACCACAGCTCTATTGCCCCCATCAAGAACTTCTTTTACCCTTACTATCTCACCACTGCTCTCAGGATCACGTGAGTCGACCAGAACCATTGATTCATTAAGAATCACTTCGTCACCTATTTTTAGACTTTCCATCTTTGATGGAAGAGCATTTACTCGCATTTTTCTTCCTGAAGACGTAACGTCAACAGTTCCATCATCATTTATCTTCACGATAGTTCCGTAGGCCGATGGCGGTTTTGAAAGATTCTCTATTTCATCGCGCAAACTAAGAACCTGATCTCGGACTGACTCAAGGGTGTCAGCAAGTTTCTCATTCCGTGCTTTTTCTTGCTCTAAAGAGGAAAGGATGTCACGATTTTCTTTTCTTAGTTGGTTGATTTTTTGGGCGTTTTCTAACCTGTGTTTCCGTAATTCTTTAACTTCTTCCAGCATCGCCTCACTGTCCTTTAGCGAGTCAGATACGTTTTTTTCAACATCCGGATTAAATGACTGGTCTGAAGCATCGTTTGAATCTGCCATTTAAGCTCCTGAAAAAATATAGTGTGAAGTAATTCACGATAATACATTTTAAAATTTATGCATAACATTCAGCAAAATTCACTCCGTAATTGTTACTATTTACATAGGGTAAATCTTATTTCCTAGGAGGAATACACAAATGAAAGTTTGGATTGATCAAGATCTCTGCACAGGAGACGGGCTATGTGAAGAAATCGCACCAGACGTTTTCGTGCTTCTCGACGATGGACTCGCTTATGTGAAAGAGGGAGATAAGGTTTTCGGAGCAGGACCAGAAGGTTTAGCTAACGTTCCAGACGATCAGGTTGAAGCTTGTATCGAATCTGCTGAAGAATGTCCTGGAGAATGCATATTTCTAGAAGTTGACTAGTTAATTCAAGGAATACAACTAGTCGAGCTGCTTATATCAACTTCTTCTTTCAATATTTTCTCTACTTCAGAGGACTGAACAGCATAAGCAGTTGACTCTCCACCTCTAGAACGTGAAAATACAACACCAATCACTTCTGAGTCACTATTAATGACAGGGGCCCCTGAGAATCCCGATTCTATTTTCGCTTCAAGAGATAATGCTTCTCTTGATTCTCCTGGTTGACCAAAAATATCTTTACCAACAGCCAGTATCTTTTCTCTAATTTTGATTTCACTGACTATTTTTTTTCCATCTTTGACGTAAGCCACCACTGTCCCTGACTCACCTTTTTTAGCTTCGCCGAGCCTCAAAGGCTTCCGTAAAAAGTTTTCACTTCTCAATATCGCTAAATCACTATTTGGATCAAATGAAATAAAATCAAGATCAAATCCAATCCCGTTATTAAAAATTTCTGGTGAATTAACTCCTGCAACCACATGAGCGCTGGTAACTACAATGTTTTCTTCCACAAAAAATCCCGTTCCATACTGCAAAGAATTACATCCCAGTCCCTTTATCTGAAACACCGAGTTACTCTCTTCCATCTCTGGTGTATCATCGTCCAATAGTAAAGATCCAGAATTAGAGCAATCTTCTAAACATTCATCGATCAAAAAGGATTCTTCGGTATTTTCTATCGAGGAATCACCTGATACGTCTTTTGCAGAAGAAGAACATGAAACGACTAATAAAAAAAGAAAATTAAGCAAAATTGTAGAAGATATTTTCACTTGTAAAGCAGTCGCCCTGAACTAATAAAACCCGTGTGCGCAACCATGCGATGGTCTGGACGGACAGCTTCCCCGTCAACATGCCATCCACGATGCAGAACTTCGATAGTTTCTGCAAGTGAAAAACCATTATTCGCTATTGCTTCACGAAACTTTATCGCTTGTTTGATCGAAGGGGTGTACGCAACAACAATTCCGCCACTTAACAGAGCGTCTTTCAAGTGAGGCACGACTAGCCATGGTTCCGGCAAATCAAGAACTGCACGATCAAAATCTTGCTCTTCAATATTCTGGTAGGAGTCTCTGATCTTCACGTTGTATTTTTTTAAAGCGCTCTCTCCGAGCATAGTTTTCACATTCTCTTGAGCTCGATTCGCGAAATCTTCTCTAATTTCGTAACCAAACACATTTGCACCGCTTCTCAACAGTGACATTGACAACGCTCCGGAACCCACACCCGTTTCAAAAACTTTTGCTTCTGGAAAAATGTCTGCGATCATCATTATCGCCCCAATATCCTTGGGATATATAACCTGTGCGCCTCTTGGCATCTTTTTTATATATTCAGCCATAGAAGGCCTAAAGGACATGTACGTCGAGTTTGAGCTCGACAGCACCGACGTTCCGTCCGGAGCATTTATTAGTCGATCATGAAAGACGACACCTGAATGAGTATGAAATTCACCACCCGCCTCGAGGGTTATTAAATACTGCCGCCTTTTGGTGTCTATGAGTAAAACCTGATCTCCAATCTGGTACGACCTATCCATCGAGATCCGAATCGTCGCGTCGCTTAAGATGAGATATTGAAATATTTTCGCCTGCTCCGATATCTTCAATTAAGCTGTTTGATTTTCTTTCTCTTCTCAAAAGCCAGCGCAAGAAAGAAATAATCCATCCAAAGAAAACTAGTGGAGCGAAGAGTTTATTTCCTCTCGTCAGGAAACGGAATGTGATCTTAAGAAGCAGTTTACGGAAAGACAATGTCATGACCTCTTAATTTCTACAACAGTAGACAGTAGCTTGCCCGAACGTTTTCCAGCAGTGAACACTCCAAAAATTACGGCTGCCACCACAGCAGTCATACCAATGACTAATAGAGATGAAGTTTCGGATTGAATTGGAAGAGTTTTTCCAAAAAAATCCTCAACGACTTCTTCAAGATCTTTTTCAGAAACTTTTTTGTTAGACATCGCTACCTTTTTTCACGAATAAAAATTTAATACTGAGAAATACTGCGAATAAAAGAAATAACGATCCACATAAATACGGAACCCACGAAAACCATAAGTCCATTGCCTCAAATCTTTGAAAAAAGCCCACCACTCCAATTGAAACAAGAATAAATCCGATTGAAACAAATAACGAGCCGACAAATAGAAAAATAACTGAGCCGAAAAGCGACTTGATCGGTTCTACAGTTTCCTGACGAATGTAATTACGGAATACATCCAACAGATTTTCTAATTTCTTTTTTGAACTCATAAGACAACGCTATCTTGTGCAGCGCTCCAGACCCTCTTATTGAAAAAGTCGTGAATTTGCGGTTTCTTCAAGAGTCACAAGCATTTTTTTTAACAACGCATATCTTTCTTCAAAAGAATTAATTTCCAACAATTTCTGAGAGTCAAATGAAGTAATAGGAAGAACAGAACTCATCTGAAACACTCCCAATAATGGGTCCGAGGAGATATCAGTAGAGATTGGCGCAACGTCGTCTCCCAGCTCGGCGAGAATAGCTAAGACTCTTCTCATGTGAGTCACGGTTTCCAACCATTCCTTCAAATCGACGAAAATACTCTGCTCTTCCTCAAAAACTGATACTTCCGCTTTTGGATATGGAAAATCATCTAACCATCTAGCGGCTTTAATTCGCTTTGTCCCTTGTGTGATAAGAAACCATCTTCCATCATTTGATTTCTCAAAATCAATTATCTCAGCCAAAGTACCTATATTTTTACGAGTATCTCCTCCTCCGACTTCACTCCCCCGTTCGATCAAAACGACGCCAAACTCTCTCTCCTTATCTATTATCTCTTCGACCATCATCCTGTAGCGATCTTCAAAAATATGCAGAGGTAAAATTTGACCAGGAAAGAGAACTAGGTTGAGCGGAAACATTGGAATTGTTTGTTCACTCATCAGAAACAACCGGATCCAATAGGTCTATTGCGGGGCCTTGTGGGTACTTAATCATTTCAAGAAGGATTTCATCATGCAGGTATTTGATGCGTCCTTTATCTCCATCAAAATTTGTTACAAAGGCAAAACTTAAACTTCTGTCAGAAATAGTCTCAACTATCCCAGCAAGACTTACAACACCGTTTAACGATCCTGTTTTACCTCTTACTCGTCCTTCCGCTGGAGTGTCCAGAAGACGCTTTCTTAAAGTCCCACTTGTGCCAGTGACTGGCAAACTTTCTTTCAGGTCAGTCGCATATGGACCACTATCCAATAATTGTGTTAGCAGTTTGCACGTCACCTTATTCCCATAATCGAGACCAGAAGCATCCACAACTTCGACTCTTTCCATGTCATAACCAGACAGTTCCAAGGAGTCAGAGAGAATCGCTGCGCCTCCTCTAGAAGTTCCTGGTGATTCAAAGCTTGCCGAGAGTCCCTTTAGTAATATCTCTGCCGTAGTGTTATCACTACCAAGAAGCATTTTGGAAATGATTTCTTTCATGGTTGGAGATTCAACAGTAGCTATCTCAAAAAAGGCGGTCTCCGGTGCTAAACCCGCCGTAGTCTCACCGTTTACAGTAATTCCATACTCTTCTAAAATTTCTTTTAATACCCCTGCCGTATATTCCGCTGGTTCTTCCGCAGGGGTGTTGAATCCGTTCGACTCTTTAACTGGGTCCCAACGAACAAAACCTGCATTCAAAGAGAGAGCACTTATGGGCCCAGACTGTTTTTGATCTGTATGCCTAAATCTTTCTGGCCATGAATCAACAAATCTCATGTCATCAAAGAGGCTCTCATCACCTATTACCGACCCCTCAACATGATTGATTCCCGAGGAAACAATTTCTAACCCAAGGTCCTTAATATCTGTATAAAGAAATGGATCTTTATATCTCTCAGCATATTTGGAAGTCATCAAGACAGGATCTCCTCCTCCGACTATCCACAAATCGTCTTTCAATACTCCATTAACGGGTTGAGTCTCAGAAATAACTTTGGTCAAAAACTTATGATCGGGTCCAAAATTTTCCAACAGGGCAATAGCGGTAAGCAGCTTCTGTGTGCTCGCAGGGATGACTGGCTCATTTGAAAGCTGTTCAAAAATCACTCTTCCATCTTCGAGCAAATTGACACAAGAAAGTCCAGGAAGCTGAGCGACAAGATTTTCGACTTCGTTCCGTAGTTCATTGTCAGCAATAGGAGCTTGCAGGAAAACTGGCAATCTGCGCGCCGACAACAGAGGTGTTATTAATGAAGTATCAGTTTCATCTACTTGAAACGACAACTCTTTTCCACTTTGACCGTCTAATGAAGCTGCGTTAAACCACGCGAAGATAGAAATAGTAAAAAGAAGCAAAGGCGCCGCAATTTTCTTCAACATAAAATTCATGGTATTCCGCCGAGAAGGCAGGGTGTGTCATAAGAGTTAATTTAGAGAGGTATTGAATAATTCCTGAGACTTTCAAGAAAATACCCTACTGAATGCATTGTTGCGTATACGGTGA
>Ga0163179_10001974_pt1 | contig 14405 bp, 14 predicted proteins | sample AtlANTMetagenome_FD_109643 | JGI IMG/M metagenome (GOLD analysis project Ga0163179, IMG submission 109643) | Marine eukaryotic phytoplankton communities from the Atlantic Ocean - Atlantic ANT 2 Metagenome | ecosystem: Environmental > Aquatic > Marine > Oceanic | place: North Atlantic Ocean...
GCTGCAATCCCATACCCTCGCCCATATTGCCGAAACCGTCCAACGTATGCTGCGCAATTAAACGCATATTTTTTGATTGGGCCGGGCTCATCGCATTTCTCCGTTCATTGGGATCGTTGTTCGGATGTTTTGGTGCGCAAATACGCCGTCGCGAATGTTTCCCTCCGCTTGGAGTTTACTCTAAACATCCATTTCCATGATGTAGAGGCCACCGCCAAAACGGTCCATCCCATAGACAATTTGGTTCTCATCCACATATACGTCGTTGATTTGGATCTCGCCGACGCGTGAATTCTCTGGATCCTTTGGCACATAATAGGCAACCTCCTCGGGTCGGAAGGGGTTCGAAATATCATGTACGCGAATGCCGGCATTGAAATAATTACCGATCACCAGTATCTCGGAGCGGAAGGACGGCCCGGGACGGTTTTCATGGAAATTATGCGCACCGAACCGGCCACGCCGGCCGCCGAATTCCTCAAAAGGCGGTAACGGCAAAATAGAGAGCGGCGTCGGATTTGGCTCATAGCGGTTGTCGAGAAGCCAGGTCACCTTCGGCCAGTCCTCGCCACCCAATTTGTTGCATTCGTGGCTGACCACCAAAAGTTCACGTTCAAATAACGGCATCACTGTGTGGACAAAGCCCGGGAAAGGTGGCGACGGGTTCCAGTTGGCAATCATTTTAGGGTTAGACATATCCGAAATATCGAGTGTCACGATGCCGCCGTCGATATAAGCAACATAAGCACGGTCCGGCCGTTCTGGATACACATTAGTATTGTGGGGCCGCATACCAGCGTTGTATTTTGGCTCGCGTATGAGTGGCGGCTCTTCGTCGCTTTCGCATTGGCCCGGCATCCACCAGCGGCCGACCTCCTTCATGTTGGTCGGGTCTTTGGCATCAATTATCTGGTAAAACTGGTAGTCTTTTTCTGGAAGGTGAGCGTTGAAATTCGCATCCGCCCCGGCGCAATGAATATATTCACCATCGACAAACCAAACCTGATGCACCCCCTTCGACATTGGACCCGACGTATCGAAAAAGCCAATACTTTTGGGCTCCTCCGGCGTCGAAATATCAAACATCTCGATGCCTGCCGGCTGCTGGCCAAGCTTATTTGTCTGATAAGCCACCGCCATCATATCACCACAAACTTCGAGCGAATTCGATCGCACATTTTGGTGCGGTAAATCGGTCTGTACGATCATTTTCGGGTTTTTGATATCGGTAACGTCTAGAGCGGAAAAGTTCTTCGGCGCAGACACATGCGCGAGCCACATAATGCGCCGACCGTCCTTAGTAAGCTGTATGGAAATACCTTCACCCATACTGCCGAAACCGTCGAGCAGGTGCTGCGACACTAGGTTCATGTTCTTGGAAAGCGCTTCTTTCATGCGGAACCCTCCTTGGAATTCTTCTCCGCCGCAGTCCGAAGAAGACCTTGACTATGAATTTTTCCCAGCCGCTTGGCAAAAACTTGCTAAAGATTTTTCTAGTCCGGCTTTCGGAATGTTCTTTGTTATAAATACGATACGGGTAGTGTGATCATCATCGGGCCAGACATCAAGACGAACCGGTGGATGAAAAACGTGCTGGACGCCGTGGATAATCACCGGCGTGTCGAATTCAGTGACATTGAGGATACCTTTGACCCGGAGCAAATCCTCGCCCCGGAGAGACCCAATCGATTCGAGCCACGCCCTGACCCCAGCCCAAGGCAACGATTCTTCCGCCATAATACAAAACGCTGCAATATTCGAATCATGACGATTTACATCGTCTTGTGTATCCTCCGCATGATGATGGCTATGCGTATCTACTTCGATATCTGCTAACCAGGCGCGAACATCATCAGTCTTTTGCCGGACATCGTATAAGCCAAGCCCAAAAATGTTATCTGGCGAAACCTTGCCGTCGATGATCTTTTCCAGAGGGGCGCCCGGGTTTAAATCTCCCAACCGCGCTTCAAGTTCAGTCGTTTGGCCCGGATCAGCTATATCAGTCTTTGTGACAAACAAGCGATCCGCCACGGCAGCCTGTTTTACAGCTTCCTGATGCTGGTCAAGGGTATTGGTGCCATTGACCGCATCCACCGTCGCAACCACACCGCCTAACCTATACTTACCCACCAAGAGCGGGTCCGACATGATGGTTTGTAATATCGGCGCCGGGTCGGCGAGACCGGTCGTTTCCACCAAGACCCGGTTGAAGAAGGGTAAGTCGCCCGCCCCCGTGCGGGTCTCTAGGTCGGCCAACGTATCCACAAGGTCGCCACGGATAGTGCAACATATGCATCCGCTCTGCATCACCACTATTTCGTCTTCTTCGAATGAAGTTTCCACTAACAAATGATCGATACCAATTTCGCCAAACTCATTGATGATAACAGCCGTATCAGAAAACTTTTTATCTTGGAGCAATTGATTCAAGACGGTCGTCTTACCGCTACCGAGAAATCCGGTGATGATGGTAATGGGCTTTTTTTCGGGCTCTGCTGACATGAGTGTGCAAATTAGCCGTTTATTCCACGCTACGGCAATGTCTTCGTAGACGCAGAAAGTGCTAGACCTTACAGTGGTTGCCGAATTTAGCTGATCATTAAGGGGAAGAACCCATGCTCAATATAGGGCTCGCGGGTCTCGGCTGGTGGGGCAAACACATGACCCACACGCTTAAGGAAAGTAAAAAACTCAATCTCGTGCGCGCCGCCGAGGTCAAAATTGAGGGTGTACGAGATTTCATCACCGAGAACGACCTAGTTGCCAGCGATAATTTTGATGATTTGCTGACGGACAGCAACGTAGACGCCGTCATCTTAGCGACGCCGCATTCGTTGCATGAAGAGCAAATTACAAAAGTTGCGGCCGCCGGTAAGCATGTTTTTTGCGAAAAACCATTGGGCCTCACCAAGGCCAGCGCCGAGCGTTCGGTAGCCGCCTGTAAAAAAGTAGGCGTCATGCTTGGGGTCGGACATGAGCGACGGTTTGAACCAGCGTTGCAGGAAATAAAACGCATGGTGAGCAAAGGAGAGCTCGGCACCATCATGCAGGCAGAAGCAAATTTCAGCCACGACATTTTGGCTAATATGCCAAAAGGCGACTGGCGCACGAAATCAGACAACGCGCCGGCTGCCGGAATGACAGCCATGGGCATTCACCTGTCGGATGCCTATATTTGGATGTTTGGTCCCGTCGAAGAGGTGTTTGCGCAAGTCGCCCATCGCGTCGCCGAACAAGAGAATGGCGATGTAGTCATGGCACAGATTCGCTTCAAAAGCGGTTCGCTCGGTTATTTAAATGCAACCATGGTAACGCCGTTTTTCATGCGGTTCCAAGTTTTCGGCTCCGAAGCCTGGGTTGAGGCGCGCGATAGCGCCCACCCGGAACATGGCGGCACCACAACGCTAACCATTTGTAGAAAAGGGGGTACGCCAGAAAGCCGGACATTAAAATCATCAAACACGGTGCTTGATAATTTGGAGTGTTTTGCTGACGCTATTGCCGGCCACGGGACGTACATCAACACGCACGCGGAAATGATTGATAACATCGCCTTGCTGGAAGGCGTTACACAATCAGTTGCAACCGGTAACGTAGTGAAAGTCTAGCCTAACGGCCCCTTACATAGAGGTCAAATCCGGATCATTTCCTAGAAGATATGAGCCGACAGTTTGATAATGCACCTTGTGTCCTTGAATTTGCTGAGTCACCGCGTGTAAGTCGCGATAACGACGCTCATAAGGTTGGCTCGCAAAAATCGCAGTAGCACCCGCCGAATGATAGGCGATATCTGCAGCAACCTTAGCTTCCTGAATACAAAAGGTGGCGGCCAAGCGGATACGCATCCGTTGCTCTGGCGTCAATGCACCTGATCCGCAAACGTCGTCGTAAATGTCGGTGAGTTCGGTTGTCATATAAGCGCTAGCAGATCGAATGCGCGCCTCAGCAACGGCAACATCGGCCTGGGCGACCGCATTATCCTGCAGAGGTACCGTTCCATATTTACCTTTCTTATCGGTTGCAAGGACCTTAAAACCCTCCAAAATACCGCGCGCCAGCCCAAGCGCCACACCAGAGAAGCTTGCTGCATAGAGATTTTTGGCACGGAAGGCATAGAGCGGTGATTTGACAACAACCTGCTCTACGTTGTCGCGCTTTACTGAATAGGCCATAGTGGCTGGTACATCTTCTATCGTGAAGGCATCGCTCGCGGTGCCGCGAAGACCAATCACATCCCAAATGTCTTTCCATTTTACCGTATCGGCAGGCACATAAAAGGTCCGTGTGACAAGGGCACCATCTTCGGTAAATTGTTCATGCCCGTCACTATCGAGTATCGCCGTCGACTGAGTGCCAAGCCAAGTGGCGTGATGGCCACCGCTAGCAAACATCCAACTGCCGGAAAGCCGATACCCTTCGCCATCGGGCATGGCCGTACCACGACCGGGTCCCCAGGCGACAATACCGCTTGGGTCTCCCCAAATCTCCTTGGCCACTTCTTCCGGCACCGACGCCGCCGACATTGCACATCCGTTCGCTTGACCCACACACCAAGCGATGGTGCCGTCATATTCAGCCAACGCAGAAATCGCTTTGAAAAACGTTACCGGGTGCACTTCGCCGCCACCATAGCAAGCTGGAATCAATAGCCGATAGAGGCCCGCCGCAAGCAATTGCTCCACAAGGGATTGAGGAATTCGGCGATTGCTCTCAATTTCGTTTGCGGTGGCTAGAATTTCAGGCCCAAGTGCACGGACGCGCCCTACATAATCAATCGTCTCATCGGACCCTACTGGGAAGGTCAATACAGATGCGCTCATTATATTCTCGATTCGGTTTTAACGAAGATGCGGCGATAAAACATTTTACTACTGCCGCCTCCATCATTTCAATGGATTCAGCAAAACCGGATAACCTTCATGCGATCAACGCTCCGATGATGAAAAATTCGACACGGTGAAAATACCTCAGACAAACTGCTCCATTCTTCGGGGCCACCGAGCAACTAAGCGATAGAACTAATTCCGAAAAACGAATAAACAAGACATCCGATCCTCGTAGATGTACCAGGAGTCATGTAAACATCTCCATACCCCTTTATATTTAAGAGAACAGGAACACCCTTTAGAACTCCGTATTCTGGGATTTAGGGTATTTCTAATGGAGAGAATGGTGGAGCCGAGCAGAATCGAACTGCCGACCTCAGCCTTGCGAAGGCTGCGCTCTCCCAACTGAGCTACGGCCCCATTTAGGCATGGCGGGCGACCCGAGGTAGCCCATCAGCGAGCGGGAATATGAGGGTGGACTGGCTACCTGTCAAGCGACGCTCATCCCGTAAAAGCGCTTTTCTTGCCTCCGCCGGTGCGGGCAGTTAGGGTGATATATTAGTTTTTCCAAACCTCTGACGGACGCTTAGGCGATGCAACACACAAATCCATTTCTTTGGCTAATCCTTACGCTCATTGAGCTATATAGTTGGGCACTCATCATTTCAGTGATTTTAAGCTGGCTAGTGGCTTTTAACGTGGTCAATACCCACAATCGATTCGTCAATACCGTCGGTAATTTTATGTATCGAGTAACCGAGCCCGCACTAGGGCCTATTCGCCGCATTCTGCCGAATTTCGGCGGTTTAGATATTTCACCGGTGGTTTTGTTGTTGTTGTTGGTTTTTGCGCAAAAACTTTTGATTTCCTACTGGCCGTTTTAATCAGTGGCATTGCTAAATCCGGCAAAAGGCCATGTTTTTCCCCACCTTGGTTTACAGCCCGCCGCATCGGCGAACTGCATCATTGGCAATTCGAAAATGGACAGAGCAATTCCAAGAAAAGCGATAGTTACGGCGTCCCTTAAAAAGGGAAAAGCCAATGTAACACTGATAAAACTACTTTCAAAAGATTGGAAAATCCCCAAATTCGGTATTCCGTGATCAAAGGGATGACAGGGTAACGCGCAGCGGTTCACGCTTTGGGCAATTTTGCCATTCTCAAACCTAATTTAAATAAAAAGCTCGAGGATCTATATGGCTGACACTACAATCATTGACGGCAAGGCCTTTGCCGAAGCGCTCCGCACGCGCGTTAAAGACGCTGTAATGTCGTTGACAAAGGACTATGAATTAATACCGGGTCTTGCCGTTGTACTTGTTGGGGAAGACCCTGCCAGCCAGGTCTATGTTCGTAACAAGAAAAAACAAACCGTAGAAGTAGGGATGATCAGTTTCGACCATCAATTGGATACGAACACGCCGGAAGCCGACCTTCTAGACCTCATCGATAAACTCAATAATGATTCAAGCGTTCACGGTATTTTAGTACAGTTGCCGATGCCAGACCATATCGACGCCGAAAAAGTAATCGATGCGATAGATCCAACAAAAGATGTGGACGGATTTCACACTATAAATGTGGGGCGGTTGTCTACCGGAAAAGAAGGGATGGTTCCCTGCACGCCGCTAGGCTGTTTGATGATGCTCAAAGACCAGCTCGGCAGCCTGTCGGGTAAAAATGCGGTCGTCGTTGGACGTTCCAATATCGTTGGCAAACCGATGGCGGCATTGCTGCTACGCGAAAGCTGCACCGTAACTGTCGCCCATTCCAGAACGGAAGATTTACCAGGGCTGTGCCGCTCGGCAGACATTCTCGTAGCCGCCGTGGGACTTCCTAAAATGATCGAAGGCGATTGGATAAAACCCGGCGCCACGGTTATTGATGTAGGTATCAACCGCGTGCCGAAGGAAGAAGAGCCCGGCAAGTTTCGGCTGGTCGGCGATGTAGATTTTGTAGCGGCTAAGGAAATCGCCGGGGCCATCACGCCGGTGCCGGGTGGTGTCGGCCCGATGACCATAGCTTGTCTATTGCGCAATACGGTCTCTGCCGCTTGCCGTATTGCGGGGGTCAACGAACCGCCAATGTAAAATGTAAGGTGTTAGGCTTTTCGCAATCGGCGCCGCCACGGTACCGACAGAATAGCGCCTAGCCCCATCGCAGCGCTCGCTAAAGCAAATAACAGCGCGTAGTTTTGCGTGACATCAAAGAGCGCGGGAAACGCCACTCCAGCGATGGATGCGCCAACTCCGTTTGCCAAAATCATCTGGCGCATCATGGTCGGCATAGCCTCCGGCGTTCCCATGTCACGGGCACGGGCAGTGATGAGTGCCGAAAGGCCCGGTTGTGCACCGAATATCACGGTGGACGCGACTAAAACCACGATGCCGCTCCCGAAAACCGGCGCCGCAATACCCACTGACAATATAAGAAACGCGATGACCAACGCACAGACCACGCCGGTTCGGCAGGCCAAATAGTACGCCGCCACCGGTCCCAACACTGCACACACACCGACCCCGCTCCAATAAGCACCGCCGATTGCCATGCCTTGACCGAGGCCGCGCGCGATAAAATCGACCCAATAGATCATGTGCGGTACCAAACCAATGGAGAAACACGCGTGTGCCGCAAGCAACATGCCCCAATAGGGCTGTATCACTTTCGATACTTTGGCTGTTGGCTCGGGTAAATCGAGCCTTTGCGAATTCTGCCAGCCCCACAAAGCGATGATCAGAGCCGCCCCACCGACCGCCGCAACACCAAGCCAAGCTGCCAATACGCTAAAGCGTGCGAACCAGGGCACCAACGTTCCCGAAAGAAAAATGCCGAACCCGACGCCGGCAAAAATTATCGCGGTTCCAAACGCACGGTAACGTTCCGGCGAAAGGGCGGTCGTCGCCGCCAAACCAAAAATCATAATGATTGCAACCGTGACCCCTAGAATTCCGCGCCAGAAAGCCAACCAATAAAATCCACCATCAATTGCCGAAGCGCCAAGTGCCAGTGCGGAAAGCACGATCGCCCCGCGCACGACAGACCTCAGCGCAAATTTTTGTCGCCACCACTCGGCGCTGAACGCGCCGATCAAAAACCCGGCCAAATTAATGCCGCCAACAAAGCCTGCCTCGGATACCGAAAGCCATTTCGCTTCGATGAGGAGGGGCACCATCGCCGTGTAGGAAAAACGACCAAGCCCCATCGCCAGGAACATGGCAGCCGCGCTGCCTAAGGCCAGACGCAACCACACGCGCTCAACCACTTTAGTCGGGTTTGCCGAGCCGATATTTCACGAGACCCTTTACCGAATCAGGGTCTGCCGGCTGGCCACGGTGAATGATAGTAATTTTCCCAGCCCGCGCCAAAAATTTAGCTTGCTGACGAACCGCCGGGAGATATCGGCGCCAAAGATTAGGCGACGAGCCCGGTTTTGACCGTTTTTCAGCGTAAATTTTAGCAACCTCCATCGGCTTTACGTCTTGCGGCGGATTTTGAAGGCTCAAATGTTCCAAAATCACTTGTGCGATAGGATCAAGTTCGGGCGGAGGAGGCTCACTAAAGGCATCGGACATAGCGCTAAACTTTCCCCCCACGCCGCGCCGCCAGTCGAAGCCGAAGCGCATTCAGCTTAATAAAACCTTCCGCATCCCGTTGGTCATAAACAGAATCTTCCTCGAAAGTGACATGAGCTTCGCTATAAAGGCTGTTAGGGCTTTCGCGCCCACGGGTCATCACATTACCTTTGTAGAGCTTGAGGCGCACCGACCCGGTGACATTCTCCTGGCTCTTATCAATGGCTGCCTGCAACATCTCGCGCTCCGGCGCGAACCAAAACCCGTTATAGACCAACTCCGCATAGCGCGGCATGAGCTCGTCTTTCAAATGCATAGCACCCCGATCCAAAGTAATAGACTCCATAGCCCGGTGTGCCGCCAACAGCACCGTGCCGCCGGGCGTCTCATAAACGCCTCTAGATTTCATGCCAACAAATCGACTTTCAACTAAATCAAGCCGCCCAATGCCGTTGGCACCCGCCAGTTCGTTCAACCGCGTCAACAAAGAAGCGGGTGACAAGGTTTTACCGTCAACCGAGACTGCATCGCCCCTTTCAAAGCCTATTTCTACCTCAACAGCTTCATCCGGCGCCTTCTCGGGATCGACCGTCCTCGTATAGACATATTCCGGCGCCTCGACCGCAGGGTCCTCCAGCACTTTTCCTTCGGCCGAGATGTGCAACAAATTGGCATCGACGGAGAAAGGTGCCTCGCCACGTTTATCTTTCGGCACGGGTATTTGGTGCTTTTCCGCATAATCGATTAGCGTTGTGCGTGAATTCAGGTCCCATTCCCGCCAGGGCGAGATAACTTTTATGTCCGGGTTGAGGCCATAATAAGCAAGTTCAAACCGCACTTGATCATTGCCCTTGCCGGTCGCGCCATGGGCCACCGCGTCGGCACCGGTTTCCTTCGCAATTTCGATTTGCCGTTTGGCAATCAACGGCCGGGCGATCGAGGTTCCGAGAAGATACACACCCTCATAGAGGGCGTTTGCACGAAACATCGGGAAGACATAGTCCGCCACAAATTCCTCTCGCAAATCTTCGATATAGATTTCCTTTACACCGAGCATTTCTGCCTTGGCCCGCGCCGGCTCAATCTCTTCGCCTTGTCCTAAATCAGCAGTGAAGGTGACAACCTCGCACTCATACTTATCCTGGAGCCATTTCAGGATAACCGAGGTATCCAAGCCCCCGGAATAGGCCAGTACAACTTTCTTAACATCTTGCGCCATAATAGTTCGCCGCTTTTGCTTGTTCTTAATGAATGGGCGCGGAGTATAGGCAAAGCGTCCACGCCCGCAAGCCATTCCATCGTTCACTTTTGCCACAAGCGTTGAAGTCCTGCTCCCTTCGGGTTACTTGTGCGGTCTTAATTTTTCAAACGGGGAAGACTTCTATGTCCGATTTAAGCCAAAAAGACCTCGATGCACTGGGCGTATACGACACGCCGACTATACTCAATGCGCTCGAGATCGTCGCGCCCGAACGTCGGGCAACAGGCTTTACGGTGCGTTCTATGCATTGTCTGAGACCCGAAAAAGCGGCCATCGTCGGATATGCCCGTACCGCGACTATCCGCTCCATGGCGCCCCACACCGGACCGAACGTCAAACAAATCCGTACTGAATATTATAATTATGTGGAAAACGGCGGCCCCGTGCCGGCCATTTCAATCATTCAGGATTTAGATGAAATCGCAGGATTCGGGGCTTTTTGGGGTGAAGTGAACACAAATATTCATAAAGGGCTTGGCTGTCTAGGCTGCGTGACAAATGGCAGTATGCGCGATTTACCCGATGCTGCGGAGGGTTTCCAGTTGCTGGCCGGCGAAATCGTTCCGTCCCACGCACATGTAAACATCACTGATTTTAAAAAGCAGGTGAATGTAATGGGCATGATCGTCTCCGACGGTGATATCATCCACGCAGATCAGCATGGCGCATGCGTCGTGCCCCATGGCGTCGTCAAGGATGTACCGGGTGCCGCAGAATTGCTGATCCGCAAAGAAGCAGTCATTCTAGCCGCCTGCAAAGAAGAGGGTTTCGGGATCGAACGTCTAAAAGAAGCGATAGGCGATTCCGACGATATTCACTAAATCCTAGTTCGCAGCTGAGGCGCGCCGCACCCGGACACTTTCGCTTTTAAGCTGACCGCACGCGGCTAGAATATCGGCCCCCCGTGGTCGGCGAATGCGGGCGGTGATGCCAGCGCCATTGACGATTTCATTAAATTCATGGATCGCTGCGTCGGTCGAACATTCATATATCGAGCCTGGCCACGGATTGAACGGAATCAAATTCACTTTTGACGGAATATCACTAATCAGCCGCACCAACTCCCGCGCTTCGGCAGTCGAATCATTGACGCCTTTGAGCATCACATATTCAAATGTAACCCGCCGCGCATTGCGACTGCCGGGATAATTACGGCACGCCGCCAACAGCTCTTTGATCGGCCATTTCTTATTGATAGGCACCAGTTCGTTACGCAAATCATCACGCACCGCATGCAATGAGATGGCGAGCTGAACGCCAATCTCATTACCACAACGTTCTATCATCGGCACCACGCCGGACGTGGAAAGGGTAATCTTTCGCTTTGAAATGCTCAGGCCCTCATGGTCCATGGCAATTAACAAGGCCTGCTTCACCTTTTCGAAATTATAAAGCGGCTCGCCCATACCCATCATGACGATATTGCTGACTTTACGATCCACCTGCGGGGTCGGCCACTCATCGAATGAATCACGCGCCAACATAATTTGGCCTATAATTTCCGCTACGCTCAAATTACGAACGAGTTTTTGAGTGCCCGTATGGCAAAAGCTACACGTTAGGGTGCAGCCTACCTGACTTGAAACGCATAACGTGCCACGATCCGTTTCAGGAATATGGACACATTCCGCTTCTTGCGTGTCGTCAAATGCCAACAGCCATTTCTGGGTGCCATCTTCGGATTTTTGGTATTGGCTGACCCCAGGGCGAGCCACGCTGAATTGTTCAGCCAACGCCGTACGCAGATCTTTCGACAAATTCGTCATCGCCTCAAAATCAGAAACACCCTGATTATATATCCAGCGAAAAACCTGCTGTGCCCGATAGGGTTTCACACCAAGCGGAGCCAGCGCCGCTGCCAATTCGGCGCGGTCCATCCCGACCAAGCTTGGCCGTGCGTCACCCAAATTGGGATTATTGATGAAATCACGCAACCCGGGGGTATCAGCACTCGCAGCCTTGCTCGCAGCATCATCCATCGTGCAGACCCGGCATTACTATTTTACCTTACAGATCCGGTTTATGACGTCGTGGGCTTTGGAAAATCCAGTGAGGGAATAAACATCTGTGGTGCGCGTAGAACGTCCTGACAATCCGTCTAGCGTCATAGTGGCGCCCCTCCGCATCGCGCCCACCAACGCCTTGTCTTGGGTCGCATTACGTGCCCAAGCAACATCTTTGTCAGTAAATAAGATAAATTTTGCGCCGCCGACGAGTGCGCGCGCTTCGCTATCCTTCTTGTAATTATAGCCAGCAAGAACACTCACCACGTTGGTTTTCTTGGCCCAAGGGCGATGGGTCACATACATGTAAATCTGCCCGCGCTTGCGGTATTTGCCGCGCGATTTAATTGGCTTGCTCCACATAACACAGGTTTTTTTGCCCTTTTTCTCTTGGAAAGATTGCGCGTGCCAAGCACCAAATACCCCGAGATCCTTCTCCGTATTGCCGCCTTCAGCAGATTGAGCCGGCACCGGAGCCGTGCTTAGAAGAGCGATCATGGAGAAAATGCTCAGATAAACCGTTTGTGTTTTTATCAATTGCATCGAATCACTTTCTTGGCTCTTTCGTGATGTGGCGTTAATTCTGCCCAATCCATGACAGCATTACCACTATTGCGTTTACCGAGCCCGCCCTATCGACGCACGACCCGGCCACCATGCACATGCGGTGGCAGTTCCTCGATCGGCCCGCCCGGGCTCTCAGGACGCGGCGCAAATCGACCGCGCGTAATTAACCGATCATACATCAATACCGCGCCTGCAATTCCGACATTGACACAGAACTTTGTCGGAATTTTGACGACATGATCGCACCGTTTCGTTAGCTCTGGCGACAAAGACCCCATTTCCGGCCCTAAAATATAAGCCGCCCGCTCCGGATGAGTAAAACTTGGCAATTCCGCCGCACCTTCCAACAATTCCACACCAACGAGCTGACAACCGCGAGGTAGTTTTATTTCTGCTACCGACGCATATTCATAAAGCGGTAAATGTTTCGCGGTTTGTGAGGTGTCCGATTTTTGAATTTCCTTGAGATCCACTGCAGGGGCTATCGCAAATACGAAATCCGCATCAAACGCATGAGCCGACCTAAACAGATTTCCCACATTCATTGGTTTGGAAATATGTTCGACGCCTATTCCAAAATATCCGCGCATGATTTTCCTTCGGTCGTTGGATGAAACATCCCGCCAATCCCACAAAAGCGGCGAAAGTTCAAACGAATACGTCTCCCAGTCGCTCCATAGCTTTTTGCAGACTGCCACGCTCACGTGCAAAGCATAGCCTTAACCATCCTTCACCCTCTGGCCCAAACGCTGTTCCCGGCGCTAATCCCACGCCCGCTTTCCGCACAAGCTCTTTGGCATAGTCGAGCGAATTCGTCACGCCGTCTACGGAGAAAAATGCATAGAATGCCGCGTCAGGCGCACGATATCGAACACGCGAACACGCAGAAAGATGTTCACTAACGACATCGCGCCCTTCTCGGCAGAGCGCAATCATCTCGTCTACGACACCTTCGCCGTCTTCCAGTGCGCTCACGCACGCGCGCTGCAAAAATCCCAGCGTTCCACTCGTATTGAATTCAATTAAATCGGCAAAAGGTTTAGCGAATTTAGCCGGGTGAGTAAGCCACCCTAAACGCCAGCCAGTCATCGACCAGTTTTTCGAAAACGTGTTTACCGCGAGCACTAAATCCTCCGGTTCGCAAATTTGCAAAAAAGACGGCGCCACCTTTCGGTCATATACGATCCGCCCATATACCTCGTCAGCAATAATCCAAATATTTTTTGCCCGGCAGAAATCCAGCACCGCCCGCTGCTCTTTAGCTGACATCATCCAGCCCGTGGGGTTGCCGGGCGAATTGATAAAAATCGCTCGGGTATTCGCCGTGCAGGCGGCAAACAGTTTATCCAAATCCAAATGCCAGCCTTGATTGTCAAATTCGAGTGGAAGTTGGTGACCATCACCCCCCATAACCTCGACCGCCGCTTTCGCGTTAGGCCAAACCGGGCCGACCAACACAACGCGGTCACCGGGATCGATCAAAACTTGAATCGCAATCATGATGGCGGTCATTCCTGATGACGTTACCGTAATGCGATCAAGCTTCACGTCGCTGCCATAGACCGACGCGGTATAGCGCACCAAAGCCTCACGCAATTGGGGAATACCGCGTTTGTGTGTGTAAAACGTCTCGCCAGCCGCCAGGGCCGCTGCCGCCGCATCACAAATAAAGCGGGGCGTCGGCTTGTCCGACTCTCCGTACCAAAGCGGTATGACATTCGGATCGTCCAATGCCAATTCCGAAACCTGCATAATTTGCTGTGTTTCAATGGCCTCGATGGAATCGCGTATGGGTAAATGTTCGCTCACGCGCTTTCCAGCTCCGCGAGCCCAGCGAAACAATACAAGGCTTCCGGGTTTGCCAGAGCTTCCTTATTTTTAACCGGCAGCCCATGAACAACATCACGAACCGCAAGTTCCGTTATTTTCCCCGACCGGGTACGCGGTATATCGTCAACCGCTATCACCTTAGCCGGCATATGGCGCGGCGAACAATTTTCCCGAATGCGTTTCCGTAACATTGCGGTCAGGTCATCCGTTAAGGATTCGCCGACCGCCATACGCACGAACAACACTACACGCGTATCGTTATCCCAATTCTGACCGATACAGATCGCCTCTTCGATTGCCGAAAAAGCCTCCACCTGTCGGTAAATTTCCGCGGTACCAATCCTGA
>Ga0163179_10001977_pt1 | contig 14396 bp, 13 predicted proteins | sample AtlANTMetagenome_FD_109643 | JGI IMG/M metagenome (GOLD analysis project Ga0163179, IMG submission 109643) | Marine eukaryotic phytoplankton communities from the Atlantic Ocean - Atlantic ANT 2 Metagenome | ecosystem: Environmental > Aquatic > Marine > Oceanic | place: North Atlantic Ocean...
AGCTCGTCCTCCCTCCTGAAGGGGAACACCCCTCCTGTGAACGGGAAGGAGCCCGGGGCGTTCTCCTTGCGGACCCACTCCAGCCTCTCGCCCCAGTCCTCGGACGTCGGCAGGGCGACTCTGGGGACCTTGGTCCCGGACATCGTCTCGTGGGTAGTCCTGACGGGGATCTCCTTGCCCCTGACGGTGTAGCTGGCCTGGCCCGAGCGGTAGGCCTCCGCCATCGCCTCGAACTCATTCAGGGCCTCCCATGCCCCTTCTGGAACGCTGGTTCTGACCTCTGCGGCCTCGGACTCAAGGTCGTCCGCCGCCGAGTCCTTCCCTGAATCCCTCATCTGCGCCGCCGCTGCCTCCAGCTGCTGGACCAGCCTGACTGAACCGCTTGTCTCGCTCGTCCTCTCGTGATAGCTGCGTATCGCCGACGCGACCTCTGCGAGGTAGCCCTGGCGCTCTGGGGGTATCGGCGGCTCCCTGTTGGGGAGCCCGTCCTCGCCCAGTCGCGGCTCTGCCGCTGCGAACTCGGTCTCGAAGCGGTCGTTCAGGAGGACTGCCATGCTCTCCCACAGCTTGTCGACCCCTGCATCCGCGAATTGGCTGGCTATTGTCGGGATCACTGGCATCGACTCCGGGCTCTCGTCGAACGCCTCCCTGTTCCTCTGGAACTGCTTGCGAATCTCCTTCAGCGCGTCCTCGGCCCCTGACCTGTCGAACTTGTTCAGGACCACTATGTCCGCGAAGTCCAGTGCAGCGAGCTTCTCCAGCTGGCTGGGCGCGCCGTACTCCCTGGTCGTGACGTACAGGGAGATATCAGCGACTTCCGTTATCGCGTCGTTGCCCTGACCGATCCCACTGGTCTCCACAAGCACGAGGTCGAACCCTACGGCCTTGCATACCTCCACGGCACGCCCTATGCAGTCTGCGATCTCCCTGCCGCTGTCCCTGCTCGCGAACGAGCGCATGAACAGGTTCGGGTCAGTGAGTGAGTTCATTCTGATGCGGTCCCCGAGGAGAGCCCCACCGGTCTTCTTGCGGGTCGGGTCAGTCGCTAGGAGGGCGACCTTGGCGCCGGGGTTGTCCCTCCTTACCCTGAGCATGACCTCATCCACTAGGCTGGACTTGCCAGCACCGCCGGTGCCCGTTATCCCGACGATAGGGCACTCCTCCGAGGCATCCCTAGAACGTGTCCTGGCCAAGGCCTCCGAGAACTCTTCCTCGGAGCTGTTCTCTGCCATGGTTAGAAGCTGGGAGACTGACCCATGGTCATCCGCCGAGACGGGCCCCTTCAGGGAGTCGAACCTCGATTTCTCTAGTAGGTCGATTTTCATGGCATTCTCCATGGCGTCCTGTACCATCCCCACGAGCCCCATCGACCGACCGTCGTCGGGCGAGTAGATTCTCGCTATGCCGTTGTCACCGAGGTGCTCGATCTCGTGGGGCAGTATCGTCCCGCCGCCGCCTCCGAAAAGGAAGACGTGCCCGAAGCCAGACTCTTCCAGTACGTCCTTGGTGTGGGTGAACATCTCCACGGCCCCCCCTTGGTAGGAGGTGATGGCGACAGCGTGCGCATCCTCCTGGATGGCCGCCCTAGCGACCTCGTCAGCGCCCCTGTCGTGACCGAGGTGTATGACCTCGCAGCCCTGGCTCTGGAGTATCCTCCGGAAGATGCCGATGGCCGCATCATGGCCATCGAAGATGGCCGCCGCAGTGATTACCCGGAGTGGCATACCGTCGGATGAGGGCCCCTCTGCCATGATTAGCGGACCCTAATTGCCCCCAAGAAGCCGCCGGATACTCATGCAGCGGCCGCAGCGGTCTCCTGACGCTCCTTCTCGTTACATTTCTCGCATTGGTGGTAGAACTGGTGCTCAGAACCCAAACCGTGGTACCTGTCACCACAGGAAATGGATGAGACCGGTATGAAACTCTCCAGCCTGCCGTCTTTTGTCGCTCTGACGGACTCTCCGGCGGCGATCCCCTCCCCGCATCCACCGGGCTTCGTGGTGAACTTCAGGCCGGTCATTCGATATGCACTCCCCAGATGCTGTTCATGGTAATCCACATTTTCTTTTATCCTTTTCTTATGTGGGAGCTCCACTCATGGGCGCATTCAGTAAAATGTTGGCGTTCCGCCGGAGTATATTCCCATTATTCACGTAACGGAAATAAACTCAGCGAGATTTACGGATTAGAAATAAACTCGGCGGAGGTGTTCGCAGGGTGGCGGGGCATATATATATCGAAATGGGGATATGCATATTGTAGAAACCGAAACTCCCCCTTCCCCCCTGGAACTTCGACAAGCTACCCAAAATCAAATTCTTTACATACGCGACCGCTCTTCGGATAACGGGGAGAGAGCGCCTTCGAAAGGCCTCTCCCGGAGACCCGTAAGGGCCCCTCTCGGGGCCCTCTCTAACGTAGTTAGAGAGAGGCCCCCGAGAGGGGGGTCCCGACACCCGCGATCTGACTTCTCTCACATGTGCGCGCACGCGTACAAACGACCCACAGCAAATCAACAACCAGCGAGACACAGGAAGTGAAACAATGAACGACAGAAAAACGAGCGAGACGAATGACAACGAGACGACCAATCCGGAGGGGGGTGAGTGACATGGGCCTGCTGAGGAACATCTTCTGGGCTGCGGCAACGGTCGCGACCGGGGGCCTGGCGCTAGCCCTGCTCCCGGATGACTGGGACGGCATCGACGGATACGACGGAGGAGGTGACGAATAGTGTCAGGGGAACTGTTGGTGGAATCCTTCTGGCAAGAGGGGCTGGAGCCGCACAACAAGTCGCTAGAGCTCATCTCCCAGGTGATAGGGGATGTGGGCGCGACCGTGGACATCGGATCCGAGTACAGACAGTACGGATCCGAGTCAATTTCGATACGCCTGACTGGGGAATCTGGGACGAACTACCGCATCTCCGTCCAATTCAAGCGACGAATTGCGAGCCTCATGGCGAGGAGGTTCGCGGAGATGGACTTCGGGGCTACATCCCAAGCGGGGAACTTCATGCACCCCTTCAGGAAGATGATGGACTTCGACATACACTGGTACGACTTCCGTGACGGCGATTGGGTCTCTATATGCATCCAAGATCGTCACGATGCGCCGGTTGAATGCTGGCCAGGTGACAACATCGCGACGACCATACAACTCCTAAACGATGACATCAGGAGCGCCATGCTCCAGGAGATGAGCACACTCCGTCATGAGCTGATGTCTTCTTACCCCGTTTCATGGGCAGCCGGACAATCCCCACCCGAAGTAAAATTCTCGGATGTGGCCAAAACCGTATTCTGGCTGAGGACTCTCAACCATGCGTCTTCGATAGCCGAGTTCACCGAGATCCGTGAAGGGATAGGCCAGGGGGCAGAGTGAATGGGAGCCGTTGGAAAGTCCAAGGAGGAATGGAGGGAGATGGACGAATGGCTCCTCCCCCTCGGACTCGGATACGACTTGCCTCAGCCGGAGTGCAAGGGGCTCAGCCTCCTCTCCGAGGTCATGCTGAGATCAAGGGCATTTAGGAGGGGGAGTAAACCCGGCCTGATCGAGGCAGACTACTCGGATAACATTCTGATAGTCCTGGATGTGGCTCAGACACTGATACGCAGAGTCAGATGGAACCCAAGTGATTCTGCTTTCATCGATGCCCACATTATGGTACATCTCCTACGCACGGACAACGAATCTCGCCGAGATGTGTGCATCGTGTCCAACCACGACCTACCCGCCGTTGACAACTGCCTCTCCTTCGTGATGTGGGCAGAGTCGGGATTCCCCAATCCGCCTGAGACCGTAGCCGATGGAGTGGCCTACCTGGAAGATCCTGCCGGATATGAGGAACGCCTGCAGAGGGAGAGGGAGGAACGGGCCGAAAGGAGGAGGGCCGCCAATGAGATACTCAATGATGAGATTGAGAGGAAGAACGCGGAACTGGAGGTCCAGCAGGAGATAGATCTGGGGATATACAGGATGAACCAGAAGGGGTGGAGGGAGCTCATGGAGGAGCATGAAATTTCAGGCTCCCCGAAGGGGCGTGTCACGGCAGCCCTCCATGAGGTGAGGCTCAGCCTCCTGGCCCCCCCGTTAAACGATCCATGACACAGTCATCGATTGCGACATTCATAACCCCCCAGCGGGAAAGCATGAGGTTGCGCCCGACCTTACAAGAGGGCATGCCATTGAACGACTAGATCCTAAGGAGAAAGATAGTATGAGTGAAACAACGACATCAGTCCACTTGCTAGACGCCACAGGCCACACCACGGTTGAGATGACCAGGCAGGAGGTCATAGACCTCCCCGGAGTATCAACCGGAGAGAGATGGGTATTCATGGATTCGAAGATGGTTGAGGCACCTCAGATAGCCGATGCCGACTTCGGAGCTGTGACCAATGTCATGGTGGGCCCGGCCCTAGCCGCCGGCTGATCATAAACGACGCCCAAAGGGGCCCGGACAAACGTAAGTCGGGCAGGGGGGGCAACTCCCTGCCCGGTGACATAACAACAAAGGTGAAAAAATGAGATACGAAGAATACAGAACTACGAACGACTACGTGATATCGATAATCGGTGCGGGCGGGATTGGAAACAATCTACTCTCAGCACTGGTGCCTGCATTACACAGGGGCGGACTGATAGAATCCACCGATTTGGTGAAGATATGCGTCTACGACTCCGACGAGGTTAGCGAGAAAAATCTGGCCCATCAGGGGTTCCTCCCCGAGCAAGTGGGCATGCCAAAGGTGCGTGCATGCGAGATGGCGCTAGCTCCTTTCTTGGGTGAGAAACTCAAGGTTCAGCCATGTGTTTGGGACGTTCGAGAGATTGACGACATGGAGACTTCCGACCTGGTGATAGTGGCAGTCGACTCCTCCGTCGCCAGGAAGGTAGTCCACTCGTCCGGAGCCTTGTGGCTCGACCTGAGATGCAGGGGCGACGGCTATATTGCAATGGATCACACGGTCGACCCGAGCTTCGTTTCCAGAAGGACGCCAGACCAGCCTCCGCTATCTTGCCAGATGGATGGCGCGATAGACAGCGGCAACATCCAGTTCGGGCACCTATGGGCCGCTGCCCACGGCGCGCAATGGGCGTTGCAGTGGCTCAGGTATCTCACTGGTTCGGATAACGTTCCAATCCCCGCCCCTAGGGCGGCCAGCCTGACTCTGGGCGAGTTAGCAAAACTCCCGGTCACAGACGAGGATGAAGTCGGACGCCCCGTGAGTCCGGAGGGGCATCCGAGAGAAGCACTCAACTCCCTAATAGAAGACGGCCACTATGACTGCAAGGATGTCCTGGAGGGAATCGCCCACATGGCTGAGAATGAGGATTGGAAGGGGCTTTGGAACCTCGCAGACAGGATTGGAAGGGAAGTCAGCGTCATAATAGATGCAGAGGGGCTGATCTTCGTAGACATAGGCACCAGAGGGGAGGTCCTGCCTGCAAGGCCCCTAGGCGCAACAGCCCCGTTCATGAGGTGGATCCATACCCACCCGATGGACGCATATTGGAGTTCGACTGACCTGGAAAGCCTCTCGGCCTTCTCACCCCTAATTACCGAAGCCATGGTTCTCGGGATGGATCAGTACAAGAGGTCCACCACAATCGTGGACGAAGATACCCCGAGGCTCGGTACCCAACCACCCCTCTCGAATTGGTCTTCAGAGCCAACCAGGATGTACTCCCCGGCAGGTGCCCAAAATGAGTGACGATCAAGAACTCGCTGAAGCAGTAGCAAGGCTGGGGAAGCTGAAGCAGGAGATGCCCCCCTCGGGAGTCAAGGTTTCCAAGATAGTCAGGGCCGTACTAGGGGATGACTCGGACGAGGAATTGGAGTCCTTGGTAGAGACAGCGATGGCATCTAGGGAGGGGCTCCCAATATCCGACTCCGATCTTGTCAGCGGAATAATCAGCCTTCAACGCTGGCGCACAGAATTGGTCTGAGGTAAATCTGAGGCCCTTCCCAGTGGCGTCTCAAACTACTCAAAATCCGGCTCATTCCGCTCATCCCCCCTCAAGCATTAAACACTCTCCCCTAGGAGGCCAAACTCCGCCGCTGCGAACCTCCAGAAAATGGAGTTACTTTTACCGGCGAAATAACACTAAGGTGATTAAAATGACACTGAATAACAGAGCAGATGATATAGATAGAAATACTGACAATTGCGATAATTGCGGTTCTTTTGAACTGCTACCAGATGACGTTATTGGGGAGCTATGCTGCCTAGAATGCGGTTATGTTTGCAATGACAACGAGCTAGCGATGGACGGACTTGAAATGTCCTGGGGTGAGAATCCACAGAATACTCCTTCTGAGGCCCTTGGAGGGGCGGGTATGCCTATTTCCAGACCTGGGGAATACTCCGGCAAGGCCTCTGACTACAGAAGGAGGAGGAGATTGGATGGTAGAGCGAGGTTCACTCCTCCCCAGTACATCCAGAGTGTGGCTAGGGAGCTAGAGAACTTCAGAGTGCCGAAGGCCATGGTGGAAAGGGTCCACTCAATACTGGCCGAGGCCGACTCGCCTAGGCACGGCGTCGTCCCTCTCGCAGATCAGAGGCCCCCTCTCAAGGGTTATTCCAAGCTCCCCGAGGGCAAGTACGAGCAGTCCGCCTACAGGAAGAAGGCTCTGGCACTGGCTGCACTCGCTGTGGATGACTCGTATGGTCGACCAAACACGTACAGGACCCTCTCCGTATCCATGGGGGTGATGGATGGAGACGTAGTGACACTCAAGAAGATGATTTCTAGCAGGGTCCCTGATAGGCAGATGCTGAGGGTTCGCAGGGCGATGAGCTCCAATAGCGACCCCTCTGAGATGGCAAGGGAGTTGAGGGAGATCAAACTCAATGCTGCGATGGATCACATCCACTCCTTCATCCACGACATAATCATCCATGACCCCTCCACTCCCTCTGGAATGGTGACTGCTTTGGATATCAGGGAAAGGTCACTACAGGTTTTGAAGAACTCACAGGAGCCTATCGGCGGGAGGTCAATGGGTCACGGGCAGTACACTTCATACGCCGCACACAAGGCAACCATGCTCGCAACCTTCGAGGCGATCAAGTCTCTGGGCCTGCCAATCGAGTTCTGCAGGCAGCTGCATAAGCTAGTCCCAGTAGCTAGGATGAAGACCAATATGAGGAGGCTCGGAAGTTGGTGGAGAGAGCCGGGCTTCGCCGATGAGGACGACGTAACAGGGCATGCTTAGAAGAGCGCCTGGTTATGTTCTGGAAGAAGGTCCCCTGGCAGAGGATTCCTCCTCTCGAAGTACGTCCATAACGGGTGTGGTATCAGCCTGACTCTGCCATTGGCGAATGGCTCCAGGATTCCGCAGAAATCCTCGACCATATTCCCAAGCTCAACCTCTCCGACCCCATCTCTGAGGTAGACCCTCGTCAATTCCCGAGCCTCCTCCTGCTCCATGTCGCGCCTCCATCCAGATGCTTCCAGCATACGGTAGATGGCACGCCTCTCGGCATTCCCTGCCGTGGAGAATGTCGTCCTGCATCCCTCGAAAAAGATGTTTGGCTCCCTTTCATTCATCGCTGTGAATATCATCGTACTCATCAAGGGCCTGCTCAGCATGACTCTCCAAAGTATGGGGAAGAGGTGCGTGTACCTGCGGACTATAGTCTCTGCAGGATTGCCATTGAGCTGCATCATTACATCAGCCCCAAGGGACTCTCGTTGCTCCATTGTAAGTAGGATCTTCATGTGGTCCCTGAGGGTCTCTATTCGCCTTTGCGAGTTCACGTCATCCAGGAGGGTGAGCATCACCATTCCGATTGAGTCGCCTATTACGTAACCTCTTAGCTCCCTCTGCTCAACTATGCAGATTCCACGGTCCCTGGGAGTGCCCCAATCAGTTTCCCTGTCGTCGACCCCGTGTACCGAGAAGCGTGTGTTGTGCGCACCCATTCCCGGCCTTATCCTGTACAATAGGCCAGAAGTCCCCCTGACGTCGAAGTATCCCGAGTTCCTAGAAGCATTGGGCCTGAAAACCTTGATCTTGGAGGCGTTAGAATCTACTACGGTCCTTAGGAGGTTGACCCCCCTGATGTCTTCGTCCGAGAGCAGGCTCTCTCTCGTGTCGGAGAATAGCCCTTGCTGAATTTTGAGGAGCTTCTGGAAGTCTGAGTGATCTGGCGGTGAAAGGGCCCACATCATCATCTTGGCCCATGTCACTGGATGGCTTTCTAGCTCCATCCTCTTCCAGCCCTGATTTCTTAGTACTCGTGCCTGAAGCCTTCCTTTGTTGATCTGTAGAGTTACTGGAACACTGTATTCGTCCAGATCGGTGACTTGTGTGTCGCCCCATCTGTCCCGCCACTCAAGTCCTCTGTAGAGTACATCGAATGATCTGACCTTTCTGAACGCACCATTGGAGAATCCCCCTGGCCCCATTGCCCTCATTTGCACCTCGAAGTTTCGTAATCGGTCGCGTCCGCGATTTCCGTGGCCTCTCCTGTGTTCAAACCAATTCAGTACCCCTGCGGGGTGGAGTGTGGTATTTTCCATGTGTTCCATTCTGCCTCTGGTCTTGGTCAAGCAGCACAGTAGGTCCAACGATCTGATTACCCCTCTCCAGTCGAATCCCTCAAGGATCCTCCCCTTGTCAAGTACCTTCAGTAGACCCCTGTAAGGGACCTCCATGGGAATTCCATCCAGTAGGAATCTACCATTCGCCCAGCACAGGTGGCTTCCATCGGGGAGCTTCCCTCCTTGCTGTAGTGATCTGACTAGATTGGTATTCTCGGTGTACCTCTCGTCTAGGGGTCTCCGACTATCGAATCTCTCGATGTAGTCCATTTCCTCTTCATTGAGGCTCCACCTAGGATAGTGCTCAAACAGTCTTGTCCCACATGGTTCAGAGTCGTTGTAGGCCCACCCCCATTCATCGCCCTCCATCTTTCTAATGGCGCGCCATATCTTTCTTGGCTCATTGCCAGGGCTGCCGAGATCTTCTCGAAGTGCCTCTATGTCTTCCCTGCTATGGATGTCATCAGTCATTCGACCGATAATATGGGGGAGTAGGACCTCGCAGATGTCGCAATACTCACGTGCCTCCCTTGTTGGGTTTGTGTAGTTGATGATGCCGGCAATTTCAGGAAATATTCGTATTTCGCCCTTGCAGCAGGGACAAGAACTCATTCTGCACCCCCCTCCTGGTGTAGTGCCTCCAACCTTTGTTCGTGCTGCTCCTGTAGCCGCCTGAAGATCTCATCAAGGTTCGGTTCATCGACCCCCGACTCTTCCTCTAGGAGCCACTCCTCGTCTTCTTCGTCATCCTCGTAATCGTCGTGCGGGTACTCACCGCCAAATTCGTAGAGCTCACAAACCTCGCTCCACCAGGCGTCAACACCAGCCTCTTCCTTATCGATGGAGATCTGATCAATGCATTCAAGGATCACCTGGAGAGTCGATATCCTCTCGCTAGATGAGATATCGTCCCTGAGTGTTAGGAGGTATTGAATGGCTATGTCACCAGGTGGAAGGCCACTATTCAGTAGGGGGTCTATGCAAATGAAGATGCCATCGGCAATAGCGGCCTCCTTGTCCTCTACGTCAGGTATTGCCCATATTCCGAATTTTGACCTATCCGAGATTCCAAAAATGACGTAGCAAATCCCCGATCTGCCCCTTACAAATAGCCCCTGTGCATGGCTACCGCACTTGATGGGGATCAGAGATGAATCTTCGCCAAGCCCTTCCACGGTTTCTATCAGTAACCCAACTGCCCTCCTTTCGGACTTGTTCAATTCCCATTCGCACTCTTCGGAGTGCCATGTCCAGAAGACGTCCCGCATCAAGTTGGAGCCGGCACTCCCAACAGGTTCCAGCATCATCGACACAAGGGCCTTCCAGAATTTCGGCTCAACAGGCACTCTCACCATGGAGGGCCTCCCTCCTTTCAGGACCACTAGGTGGAGGCTTCTCGAATGCACAATGAGCCTTGGTGAGACCCTCTGCCTGTGCAGGTCGACCATCCAATGCCCCCCCTCTTCGATTTTCTCCATCCATAGCCTCGACGCGTTCCCTCCTATGTCCTCCATGGCTCTGGGATTTCTCCTGGCAATGTGTCCAATCGAACTTTCGTCGTCATCGTCCACTTCGCAGTACATTGAAACCAACTCCATGAATGGTGTTGGGAGCGTCTCCGTGATGTTCTCCCCTGCCGTGGGCGAGTCAATTCCCGGCCAGCTGCTAGTTTCGAAGAAACGTGGCCAACTTGAGATGACCCGGACATAGGTCGATGCACAAGAAAGAGCCCTCAGGAAAAACTCCCAGTCGCGGAAAGGCCATGCCCTGCTCTCGTTGCTCAGCCACGTCGCGATATCCAGCAGTGGGAGCTTGTTTGGAAGTGGTTCTCCATCGATGTAGTCCCTACTCTCACCTACTGTTAGTATTGATCCATCTGGTAGATTGTAGTTTCCGCGCCCGACCTCTCCGAAGGTCTCTATGGATTCGACCATCTCCTTCCAAATCTGTACGTCAGAAGCCCCCCACTGCGCTTTCACCCCTCTTTTAGTCCTGAAACCATATGGTAACTCGTCCTCTGTGACGAACCTAGTTAGTTCGGCGAATTTGTGATAATCCGATAGGCCCCTAGTGCCTGAAAGTCTGAGGTCGGCAATCTCCAAATCGAGCTCATGGGGAAACTGCGAACTTAGCATTCCCGTGTGGGCAAATTCTAGTATCGAGCAAGGCGAACATATGTCGTTTTGGCTTGTTAATCTCCTCTTACAATACTTGCAGCTTGCTGGCATAAGGGAGATTTCCCCTCCGCCCCTTTTGAACTCGACAGAAAAATACCTGAAATCACAGTATCTTTGGAAATTCGGGTTAGTATTCAAGACCCTCTTGCTACCACGCATTGAGCATGAGCGGCGACATTGCAGTTCTTTCTTGCCCTAGGGATGGAACTCCCCTTTCTAGGCCAGAGGGGTACAATCGATCTGCCTTCTCTGATCATGGAATATTCCACTGCCCAACTTGCTCGGGAATGCTACTCAATGCGGAGGCAGCGGCTAATTCGATGTCCGAGAAGAAACTGACGAAGATGCATGAGGCATTCGAGACTGACTGCGAGGAGGTCGACATCCAATGCCCCTGCTGCGATGCGTACATGAGAGTTAGGAGCATAGTTTTCACACGCGTGAACGGTACCGATATGGAACCCATAGAGATCGATGGTTGCCCCGTTTGCAGCACCTTCTGGTTCGATGCAGGAGAGCTTCAAAGGATAGCCAATCCAGGCGAACTACCCTACGACGAGACAGGGAGGGAGGCCAGCGCGCTCCTCCTCGCCCTGGAGATTCTGATACTTCTGCCGCACAGATTCGTCTGACTAGATAGAACCACTCATCAGAAGTCCCGCGAATACGAACATCAGGACGCCCATCGCGCCATCGATAATGTGTGACTTCGAACGGAGCTTCTCCACGCCGTCCCCCTTCGTCAGAACTGTGGCCACGGTCACGTACCAGGTCCCATCGATGGCCATGCCAAGAAGCCCCATGCCCATCAGCGTCTCCATGCTAACATCGGCTTCGATGAATGGCGCGTAAAGGGCCAGCATCCATGCTAGGATCTTCGGATTGAACAACGCCACCAGGAATCCCTGCATGAATCCAGCCATCTCTGAACTGCTGTGGTCATCCCCCGGGCCTCCTTGCTGAGGTCCCTTGGAGGCATGTCTGAGGAATGTCGCCCCCAGCCATACCAGAATTATTGTTCCGCCCCATTTCAGGACTACTTCTGTTCCCTCGTGGAGGGATAGTGCCGTTGCTATTCCCAATGCAGCCAGAAACGCGTAGACGCCGAAACCTATTCCGTGTCCGACTCCGGTAGCTACGCCTTGCCTCCGCCCTCCTGACATTGTGTTCCTGAGGACCACTGCCAGGGACGGACCGGGGCTCATCGCCCCTAGCACGAACACGCTGGCCAGTGCCAACCAGGCTTCTGGCGTCAAGCTGATCACGCTCAGGCATCAGAGTACATGGCTTCGATCTCTGCCGCCCAGTTCTCTCGAATCTGCTTCCTTCGGATCTTCAGAGTCGGAGTCAGCTCACCCTGGTCCACGCCTAGGTCGCGTGGTAGTACGGTGAACTTCTTGATCTGCTCGGGGTTGCTGAACTTCTGGTTGAGTCCTGCAACTGACGCCTCCAGCTGGTTGTGTATGTCACTTCCGACCGCTGTGTACTCGGACAGGTCGTGCCCGAGCTCGGCGAGCTTAGCCAGTTGCTCCGAGGGGTCCTTGGGGACCTCAGTGGCCCCATCGAGGCCGTGAACGTCCCTGAGTATAGCACCCACGTCAAGTGTGAACAGGGCGCTGCAGTACTTCCTGTTGTCACCGATCAGCATGCACTGGGAGATTACAGGAATTGACTTCATCGTCTCCTCTATGACGAGAGGCGCGATGTTCTTTCCTGCCGAGCTGACGTAGATCTCCTTCAGTCGGCCAGTAACGTATACGAACCCATCGGAGTCGATCTTCCCGAGGTCGCCTGACTTTAGCCAGCCGTCCTCTGTCATGGTCTCTGCAGTCGCCTCGGGATTCCTGTAGTATCCCGCCATTACGTGCCTGCCTCGGAACTGTATCTCCCCGTTGCCGCCCTCGTCTGGGTCGGCAATCCTGAGCTCAGTTCCCGAGAGGGGCTTCCCGACGGACCCTATCCTGTTCGCACCGGCGTACCCGAGCGTGGCCCCAGCCGAGGTCTCTGTCATCCCGTATCCCTCGTAAATCGGAATGCCGAGATCGTGGAAAAGGTGCAGGATGTCAGGGTTGATGGGCGCCGCACCGGTGATCGCGAACTTCAGGTTCGTGAAGCCGATCTTCGCCTTCGCCTTCTTCCTGACTATGTTGCCAAGGATCGGCAGCTTCAGCCATCCGACCTTGCTCCCGAGTCCCGCAACTAGGTTGGAGTACACCTTCTCGTAGATTCGAGGCACTCCGATGAACAGGTGGGGGTTGACTTCCTTGCAGTAGTCTATCGAGTGTAGAGGGTTGTCCACTACCCTCATGTGTATTGCGTCGCGGATCCAGATGTGGTTGTCAGCTAGCTGGCCGAAAACGTGGGCGCATGGAAGCCAGGAAACATACCCCTCCCCTTGGTTGAAGGTGACCAGCTTGTGGACCTCTCCGATCTCGAAGTCCATGTTGTCATGGGTCAGGACAACTCCCTTGGGGTTTCCAGTGGTGCCGGATGTGTAGATTAGCGAGGCGACGTCATCGGGCTTCACAGCAGCGATTCTCTCCATCACGGCAGAGTCTTCAACTTTAGCACCCATTGCGATGAAGTCGGACCACGAGATGGCTTTCTCGTGATCCATCTCCACTCCGTCCATGATCACTGCCATCTCGACCTTTTCCAGTCCATCCATAACTGCATTCAGCCTGTTTGAGCACATCTTAGAAGGGTCGCCACCATCCATCGGGTTGTTCCCTACGAATACCACCTTGGAGTCGGAGTTCCCGACCACCCAGTCCACCTCCTCTGGCGAGCAGGTGTGGTAGACCCCTACAGCAGCCCCTCCTGCCATGTTGGCAGCGGCGTAGGCAGCGTACCACTCCTTTCGATTGTAGGAGTAGATGCTCAGGTTGTCCCCGCTCTCGAACCCCATTGACATTAGCGATTTCGCTACGTCCATCGTGTAGGCGCTGAATTCGGACCATGTGGTCGTGTCCCAGTTGCCAGCCGAGTCTTTCGAGGAAAGAGCTGGCTCGTTGGCGTATTTCTCGGCGTTTGAAAGCAGGTACTCCGGCGTAATCATGGCGGACATGCACATCGACGAATCATTTGCCGACTTAACTCTTTACTTGGCTTTCAGATTGCGGATTTCTTTTATCGGGGCAGTACGGAGGAAACATTCTCCCTCCAGTCCTTGCCTCCATTTCGATTCGCGAGGGGCGATGCAGGCGAGGGGTGCCAGCACCCTCTGACTTCGACGCCCATGCCCTCAAGTGCCGCGCGCGCCCTCCTCTCGGCGAACTTCCCTATCCCGATCACGGTGTCTGCGCCCAGTATTCTTACGACCTCAACGAGATGCTCGTCGCACCTTTCCAGAAGCGATCTAGCAGTTGACCCAGATATCTTGTCAGGGGTCACGTTCGTGGCCCTCTCGCCATCCAGGAGCATCAACGGGCAGTGATTGACCAGGAAAACCTTCTCGAAGATCGAGTCCGACTCCCCGTAGGTGTCCGATAGGAGCCCCCAAACCCTGGTTCCGGAGACCTCCTCCCTCGGGTAGTCCAGTCCAATGACCGGCCTCCGTGGATGTGGCTTGGATGGCTGTCCCACGGGGATCCCCGAGATCCCCAGAAGATCCCTGACCATGCTTGTGGCGGCGAATGGTATCCCCATCTGGCCCATTCCGTGGGG
>Ga0163179_10001978_pt1 | contig 14394 bp, 5 predicted proteins | sample AtlANTMetagenome_FD_109643 | JGI IMG/M metagenome (GOLD analysis project Ga0163179, IMG submission 109643) | Marine eukaryotic phytoplankton communities from the Atlantic Ocean - Atlantic ANT 2 Metagenome | ecosystem: Environmental > Aquatic > Marine > Oceanic | place: North Atlantic Ocean...
CAAGGTCATCTGCCCGGGCCTGGCCGGTATCGACACGATCAAGGTCTGGCATGGACCCGAGTTTCTCAGTCATCCGAAGGCAGATTGCGGCATCCTTACTGGCAACCCAGTTCATGAAGAAAACAGCTGGATTGCTAGGCATGTCGGATGCGACTTCATCGTCAACGCGGTCATTGACGCTCAGCGACGCCCCCTTTGTCTTGTTGCTGGAGAACTGCAAGCGGCCTTTGATGAAGGTGTGAACTTTGTGCGAGAGGTTGTCTCAGCAACAGTTCCAAAACCCGTCGACATCGTTGTCACCAGCGCTGCCGGTTACCCCCTGGACACAACCTTTTACCAATGCGTGAAGGGCATGACGGCTGCGATGCCAATCGTCAAGGAAGGCGGCACCATCATTCTTGCAGGCAGCATGTCCGAAGGTATTGGGAGTGAAGAATTCCAGAACCTGTTTAAGACACATGCCAGTCTGGAAGACTTCATGGGACGGTTGTCGGATCCCGATTTCTTTTCCATCGATCAGTGGCAGTTACAAAAAATGGGACAGGTTTGCCGTAAAGCGGACGTGCAGGTCGTTACCGATGGATTGCCAGCCGAAACGATCGATCGACTCTTTGTACGTAGTGCGCACTCGGTCGAATCAGCAGTCAAAAACGCATTGGAACAGCACGGTGCCGACGCATCGGTAGCGGTGATTCCCAAGGGCCCTTACGTACTTGCGGAAGTCGCCACCAATTAGTCACTAAGAAGCTCGAGTGATCCCCAGAGGCTGGGATCCGATGCAAAGGGAAACTCCGGACCCAGACTAAAAGTCTGCCAGCCGAGTTCTCGATCAACGATCGCATAGGAAAAGCCCAATCGCAATTGATCGTCGGGCTCCCATCCCGTGATCGCGTTCGCTTCGACAAATGCCTGCACGATATAGCCATCGATCCTTTTTTCGCTGCGTATCTTCAACGAACCCTGCGGAGCGGGCTTGGGATTTTCTCGCGCACGATTGATCTCACCCAACTGCGCGGTCGGCTCATCCATCAGCCTACCGGATCCCTGCGGACAGAATACGAAGCGATGGCAGAAACGGCCAGCGCGATGAATGTTCTGAGTGTTGCGTGTATCGATGAAGAGAGAAAGTCCGTCACTATCGTCGATCCGAGATTCTCGACACCAGGGTGCCTGCTTCTTACCCGCCACCCGTAGATTGATGGCGATGCCATCCTCATTCCAACCAACTCGAAGATCCGCAAAACGCGGTCCTCCATTGAGTTCGGCGTGATAACTCGGAAGCACATATTTCGGATCGAGTTCCAGTCCCTGTTTCTTCCAACGCTGTTTCGTATACAGCAGCGGATTCGCAATACGAAAGAGAAACGTGGGAGGGATTAACGTGTTTTCAACCATCGGTCTACGCCTTCATTATTGAGCCAACATTGATCTAACTGCATCAACGTGCTCACGTAGAAATGCACTCAGTTCTTCATCTTGAATCTGGCTGTTCTTACTGAATTTTATTTTGATGACATCAACGTCCTTGGCTTCACCGTCGATTTCACGTTCAAAGCCGAATTGAGTGATTCGCCCCAAACCAAATTGGCTCTTCGGTCCCGTCAGCGACAGATCGAGCGACGCCGGTCGTTTGGTGTGGAGGGTCGCCCAAGGTTGACGTTGACCGGGAATATACAAGTGCACCAGTTGTTGATTGTTCCAAAGGAATTGACTCTCTTCTCCAGCCACATCGATCAGCAGTTCGCATAGATCCTCGAGCAGACTTGTTTGCCATTTCACTTTTTTCCCAGGCGGAAATCCACGCCGAGCGAAATGCCACTTGCGGCCAAGCTTCTTCCAAGGCATCAGATCTTCCGGATTTTCAGCCGCCCGTGTCGTAAGCTTTTCGAAGCCACGAACCGCCGCCTCCAGAAATTCCCAGAAAGCGGGCTGATCGATTTCGTCATACGAGTAAGCTCGAATCTCCACTTCTTGCCAGGGGCCCCGAATCGACTTGCACTTCACGCGCGGTTGATTGCCGTAAACCGGCAATTCATCCATTTGATTGAGCGTTTTGAGATCGAGTTTTTTGATCAGGTCATCTCGACGAAAGGTGCCTTTTGAAGTTCGGAATTTGAGTTTCAACAACCAGGCCTCACCCGTAATCGCGTGCAAGAACCAGCCGTGACTTTTGGTCTTTCCCGCAACTTCCACGATTGTGCGGGCACCCCAATTCGTCTCTCCAAAATCGCCGAGACTCTGAATACGATCGACCACCTCCTCCAAGATGCGACCATCCCATCGACAGGGTTCCCCCTTGCGTCCCACACGTTCGAGGGTGTGCCATCGACGACCGTCAATCTGCCAGGGCATTTTCGCCTGTTGACCAACCTCAGTAATCTCGAGATCACCCTCAACTTCTTTTTGGTCTTCAGCCGGATCATAAGTTGGCCGCACCTCGGTCGGACCAGCGGCCAAAACAGGCGCCAATGCCAGGCCCGTGCACGATTGAGGCTTTGCCTTGCCACGCGTCGACGACTTTTTCTCGATGGCCACCGCGTAGTCGACGATTTGCTCAGGAGTACCCGCAGCCACCAACTCACCACCATACTCGCCGGCCTCCGGTCCCATATCGATCATCCAGTCCGCGGTCTTGATGACATCCACGTTGTGTTCGATGACGACTACCGTATTGCCTAAATCAACGAGTCGGTTGAGGACCGCCAACAATTTCTCCAGATCAGTGAAGTGCAGTCCAGTCGTCGGCTCATCCAAAAGATAGAGCGTTCGACCGGTATCCGGCCGCGACAATTCAGCCGCCAGCTTGACGCGTTGAGCTTCTCCGCCGGAGAGCGTCGGTGCGGCTTGTTCGAGGGTCAAATAGTCCAGCCCTACATCGCATAACGTTTGCAAGACGCGTCGAATCTTAGGAATGTTGGCAAAAAGTTGCAGAGCTTCTGCACAAGTCAGTTCCAGCACGTCGGCAATCGAATGCCCACGAAACTTGACCTCCAAAGTTTCCGGATTGTACCGCTGTCCTCGACACGTATCGCATTCGACCCAGACATCCGGCAAGAAGTGCATTTCAATGCACAACTGTCCATTGCCTTCACATTCATCACAACGGCCACCGGGAACGTTGAAACTGAAGCGTCGTTGGGTGTAGCCTCGTACCTTGGCTTCCGGAAGCTGGGAGAACAACATCCGAATCAGCTCAAAGACACCGGTGTAAGTGGCAGGGTTTGAGGTCGGTGAATTTCCAAGTGGTTGCTGATCAACTCGCACAACCTTGTTGACATGTTCGACTCCATCAATTCGTTCATGGGCACCGGGAATGACACTAGCCCGGTGTAATGTTCGCGCGAGCGAATTGTAGAGAATGTCGTTCACCAAGGAACTCTTACCGCTACCGCTAACGCCCGTTATGGCTGTCAGAGTTCCCAGCGGAATACTGACGTCATCGCCTCGCAGGTTGTTGTGACGGGGGCCAACTACCGTCAGCAGGTCGATCGTTTCCGATGCCTTCGTGGATCGACGTTTGCGGGTGATATTACTGAGTTGATTGGTAACGGCCGTGGGCAACCGACGATTCGACGGTACCGGGATGGCAGCTTTTCCCGAAAGATAAGGACCCGTCACGGAAGTTCGGCGTTTGGCAACGGTCGCAGGTTTACCCTGGGCCACCACCTCACCCCCGTGCTTACCGGCGGCGGGACCGAAGTCCACGATGGCATCGCTACCCTCAATCACTTCGCGATCGTGTTCCACGAGCACCAGCGTATTGCCTAGATCTCGAAGTCGATGCAGTGCCTTCAGCAAACGTTTGTTGTCGCGAGGATGTAGACCAATCGTCGGTTCGTCCAAAACGTACAGCACCCCACACAGGCCACTCCCCAACTGACTCGCCAGACGAATACGCTGGGCTTCACCCCCCGAAAGTGTCATCGCAGGGCGTCCGAGCGTCAGATACTGAAGTCCAACATCGTTCAGGAATTCAACTCGTCCCGTGATTTCTCGAATCACCTCACCCGCGATTTTCCGCTCTGAGCTGGAAAGCTTCCACTTCTCAATGGTTTCTTGTAACTGGCCGAGTGGTTGTCGACACAACTGATCGATGCCACGACCACGGAAACGAACAGCAGCCGCATCCTCTCGCAGCCGACTGCCTCCACAAGCGGAACACTCGACCTCATCGACCAGATGCTCTAACTGACTACGTAGGGCTGGGGAAAGCTTGGCAGCTTCCTCAAGTGCCGGGTACAACCCTTTAAATTGAAACTGAAACAGCGGTCTGCCGGTCTTGGTACGGCGGCCGTTCCGAAAAACGGAAAACCAGGTGTCACCCGCGCCATGCATGATGACCCGTCGTTGTCGTGCATCGAGTTCATCAAAAGGCACATCCAGCGGTACTCCAGTCCCTTCCGAAATCGCCTTCAGCATCCATTTCGAAACGGGCTGGCTCACATCCGGCCAGATATGGATCGCTCCCTCGGCCAAGGTAAGCTGACGATTTCGAATCAACGAGGCCGGATTGGCACCCACCTGTGTTCCGAGTCCCTCACAAACATCACACCAGCCCAAGTGACTGTTGAATGAGAAACTGTGCGGAGTAAGCGCCTCAAAGCTACGGCCACACTCTTCGCAAACACGATGTTGGCTGTGTGATCGCACACGCCAACGATTTTCCGGAATCTTCTCATCGGGATAGGCAACTTGCACTTCACCTTGCCCAATGGAGAGAGCCGATTCGATGCTTTCGGCAATGCGGCTGCGAGATGCCTTTCTCACAATGATTCGGTCGATGACGACGGCCACATCGTGTTTTTTCCTGCGGTCGATCGTGGGCGGGTCATCAAGGGAATGAGTGACCCCATCGATTCGCACGCGAAGGTATCCGTGACTTCTTAATTCTTCCCAGAGCGTTTCATACTTTTGCCCGACTTCAACACCGGTCGGTGCCATCAAATACAGCCTGGTTCCTTCGCGTTCCGACATGACTTTATCGACAATTTCGTCGGGCGTCTGCGTGCCAACCGGAATGTCACAAGCAGGACAATAAGGCGTTCCCAACCTGGCCATGAGAATGCGCAAATAGTCGTAAATCTCGGTTGAGGTTCCAACGGTCGAACGCGGCGTATTCCCGAGATTCTGTTGTTCGATCGCAATCGCCGGCGAAAGCCCCTCGATATGTTCGAGTTGGGGCTTTTGCATCTGACTGACAAACTGCCTTGCATACGAACTGAGGCTTTCGACATAACGTCGCTGGCCTTCGGCATAAATCGTGTCCATTGCCAAAGAGCTTTTGCCGCTTCCGCTCGGACCGCAAAACACCGACATTTCGTCGCGGGGCAGTTTCACATCCACATGCTTCAAATTGTGTTGATGAGCTCCTCCAACTTCGATGTATTTCGCCTGATTGACCTTCCTGGAGGGACGAGCGGTTTTTTTCTTGCCTGCTTTTTGCCCGTTTCCGTTTTTACCGTTCATCGCACGATGCAAAGCAACGCCCGTCGGAGAGCGTTTACTCTTGGCGACTTCTTCCGGAGTTCCTTGAACGACAATCTTTCCGCCGCCCGCACCACCTTCGGGACCGAGATCCACAATCCAGTCCGCGGTTTTGATGACATCCAAATTGTGTTCGACGACGATGACCGTGTTTCCTGCACTCACGAAGCCATGGAGTACTTCGAGCAACATTTGGATGTCGGCAAAATGCAGACCTGTCGTCGGTTCATCAAGCAGGTAGAGCGTACTCCCGGTGCTCTTTTTGACCAGTTCTCGAGCCAACTTAATTCGCTGAGCCTCTCCTCCGGAGAGCGTCGGCGAGGGTTGCCCGATCTTCAAATAATCAAGTCCTACGTCTTGGAGCGTCTGCAGTTTGTGGCGAATTTTTGGAATGCTATCGAACAGCTCCAACGCCTGTTGGACGTCCATCTCGAGTACATCGGCAATCGAATGCCCTTTGAATCTTACGGAAAGCGTTTCTCGATTAAAGCGATGACCTTGGCAAACGGGACAGGTCACCCACACGTCCGCTAGGAAATCCATTTCGAGTTTGGTGGAGCCATTTCCTTCGCACGCCGTACAACGTCCCCCGTCCACATTGAAACTGAAACGGCCTGGCTTGTAACCTCGTTGCTTCGATTCCGGTAACTGCGTATACAGGTTGCGAATATCGTCGAACAACTTGATGTAAGTACCTGGATTCGATCGAGGCGTTCGTCCGATCGGGGACTGATCAATGGCGATCATCTTGTCGAGATGCTTGATCCCGACAATGGCATCGTGATCACCCGGATCACCGTCGCCCCCATTTAGATCTCGCCGCAGAGCTTCCACGAGAATGTCATTCACCAAAGAGCTTTTGCCGGATCCCGACACACCGGTCACACATACGAAGCTACCGAGTGGAAACGCGAAGTCGATGTTTTTGAGATTGTTGTGACGAGCCCCGGCGATATTGAGCCAGAATTCGCCCGGATTGGTTTTCTCGGGGGCTGCGCCCAAACCGCGTCGAACCTTCTTCGGTTTTTCCTCTTCCTCCTCGATTTCTGGCTTTGGTGGCTTGAGTCCTACGCTGAGCCGCCGGGAGTTGGGCACTGCGATTTCTCGTTTTCCCGACAGATACTGGCCCGTCACGCTGTCTGTGTTGCGAACCAGTTGCTGAACGTCACCCTCCGCAACAACATATCCACCGCGTACACCGGGGCCGGGACCAAAATCGATGATGTGGTCACTTGCCCGCATCGTGTCCTCGTCGTGTTCGACAACCACGACGGTGTTGCCAAGATCCCGTAAACGACCAAGCGTTTCGATGAGCCGATCATTATCCCTCGGATGCAAACCAATCGACGGCTCATCGAGAATATAAAGAACGCCCACGAGCCCACAGCCAATCTGGCCCGCCAGGCGAATACGTTGCGACTCACCACCGGAAAGAGTCGGCGCTGAACGATCGAGCGACAGGTAATCTAATCCGACATTATTGAGAAAACCTAAGCGACCACGAATTTCCTTGAGCACCTCCGTGGCGACCAATGTTCGCGTTCGATCCAATTCGAGGTCCGCAAAGAAATCAATCGCTTCTGCGACCGATAATCGACAGACCTCCGGAAGAGATCGTGCGGGTCGATCAGAAAAATCGGAGTGGGTGCTGGAAACGGTGACACTACACGCCTGCGCATTAAGCCTTTGACCCTTGCAATCCGGACACTCGACGGTGCTCATGTATCGTTCGAGTTGACGCAATTGCATGCGACTTTTGCTATTCCGATACTTCGACAACAAATCGGGAATGATGCCCTCAAAATTGCCGCCATACTTCATCGGAGACTTGCCACCTCGCCAGGTAAAGGTGATGTGCAAGTCGTCGGTGCCCCACAACCAGGCTTCTTGTTGCATTTCGTCGAGATCTTGCCAGGGCGTTTCCAACATCACTCCGGCTTCCATGTCGTTCACTCGTTCGAACGAATCTGCAACTCCTTGGTAAATATGGCGTCGCCACCGTCCAAGATCTTTCCAAGGTCCCAGGATTTCAACGCATCCCTGCTTGAAACTCAAACCCGGATCCGGAATCAGTAGATCCACATCAAACGAATAGAACTCTCCCAGGCCGTCACATTGCAGGCACATTCCCTGAGGACTATTGAAGCTGAACAGCTGGGGACTTGGTGGTTCAAAACTGACTCTACATTCGGTACACGCATAACTAATCGACATCACAAGATCGCCCTGGCGATTCCGTTTCCGCCGAGTCGCGGTCTTTCGCGGCGCTCGCTGACGAGAAGATTCATCGATCGCATCAGGCTGAGCGACGATGAGAGTTCCCTTGCCGATACGTAGCGCAACTTCAACGGCCTCCGCCAAACGAGTCCGAGCGGCCTTTCCGATCGTCAGTCGATCGATCACGATCTCAATGTCGTGTCGCATTTGTCGATCGAGTTGTTGATCCTCCGAGAGCGAAACGATTTCACCGTCCACACGAGCCCGTACAAATCCCTGCTTGAGATATTCTTCGAAGAGATCCCGGTATTCACCTTTTTGGCCGCGAATGACCGGAGCCAGCAGATGAACGCGTGTACCTTCAGGTAACGTCATGATGTGAGCGAGAATCTGCTCGCGTGACTGAGCCGTAATGGGACGACTACACGTCGGACAATGTCCGTCACCAACTCGAGCGTAAAGCACTCGCAGGTAATCGTAGATTTCGGTGATGGTGCCGACTGTTGATCGAGGATTGGACCCTGCTGACTTCTGGGAGATCGATATCGAAGGGCTCAAACCACCGATATAGTCGACATCCGGCTTCGGCATCTGGCCGAGAAACTGTCGAGCAAAACTGGAAAGGCTCTCCACATAACGTCGCTGACCTTCGGCATAAAGCGTGTCAAAAGCCAGCGAGCTTTTTCCTGAACCGCTGACGCCGGTCAGGCAGATCAGCTTGTTTCGGGGCAGAATTAGGTCCACCTCGCGGAGATTATGCTCACGCGCGCCCTTGATCACGATGTCCGAATTTGGCATGGTCAGGAAGAATTCTTATGCAAGTTGGCAAGTCGAAGGCAAACTCGTTATTTTAGAACAGCACTCAAAGAATGCACAGCCCGCGATTTTCGGTGAATACGTCTTCTCAACTGTTTAGCTGGAGGAACGATTACCATGCCGGCAGTCCTGACTGAAGAAAACATCTGTTCGACGCGTGTCCCTCGTCAGTGGGAGCCGATCATTGAGCAGCTCAGCAGCTTCGTGCAGCTTGAACTCGACGTCTGCAAGGGTCGACCAGAACGACCCACCGCTGAAGACGAACAGCGACTGAGAAAGCTTCACGATGACTTAGTGATCAACTCAGCCGACTTGCTCGAACCGTCAGCGATCGAGAACCAACCGACAGAGTTGGATGCGGAAATCTTCGCCCGAGCCGTGTTCGTGCTGATGAAACTAGAAACCAGCATTGCGGCAGACAAGGATTCGGTACTAGATACGGCGGGGTCGGATACGCTTCACAGCTTTGAGGCCGATTTTCGTGCATCGCCTGAAGAGTGTGCCAAAATGCGTCGTGCCTTACAGTCGATGCCTGGTATGTCCCAGCGTCTTCTGGACCGAGTGGAAGAGCAAGTAGAAGCGGATGCAATCGACTCAAATCGAAAACTGAGTGTGGTAAAGGCGATTCGAGACGAGTTTGGTCTTTGGACGTCGGATCCCTCCCTGCGCGAAAACATTTTTCGATTTTTCGATACTTGTTATCCGAATACAGGAATCACCGTCGACGAAGTCGAGTTGATTGTAACCGGCAGCATGATCTTCTTTTGTCTCCCGTTTTCCGGCAGCAATTTGCAGACCGTACGGTTTCAAGCAGCAAACGAAGACGAACAAGCTCCAGTTAAACAATTTCTGGGTCGGGTCAAGCGTTTTTCCCAATGGCAGTTTGCTCACTTCCCTGTATTTGGGTTTTTGAAGGGTGAAGATCTCCCCGATGAGATTCTTTCGCGGATTGCGGCAAGATCCCAGTTGAGCATTCCAGTCGTTTCACGCGAAATAGGCCGACTAACAGCGATCGTCCCTTTGAAGCAAGTCGACAAATATGTTGTTCATGATGTTTGGGGACATGGTTGGCAGGCTAGTCTCTTACGATACGACGGGCTTTACGAACAACTGGCACGCTACGCTCAGCCATTATCGCTCGACGAACCAACGCGGATTCCTACGGGGGACAGAATACGGCTAGGCGACTGTTTTGAGGGAAGAGGAGAAAACCTTCGGCTCAACGAAACAACTTTCCGCTCGTTCGTCGAATCAAAGATCATAGAACGTTTGCCGGTTGCAATGACTCCCGTACTTGCTGAGGTCATTGCAGACATTGCTGAATTCAAATACACCGAATTGCGTCCGGATAAACCCGAAGCGTTGTTGAGCTCGAGTTTGCTGAAAATTTTCCCGAGCAAACTCGATCTCATCGTGCAAGATGTACCGTTTTATTTTCGACAGGCAACCAAGGCCTTTCGTCTTTGGGCGAACCTCGAAAAACGACAGCATCAAACTGCGGATCAGCTGATTGCTGCTGGAGCCAGCCCAACGGCAGCACGACGCGAGGTCGATCGAGCCATCGCCATCTGGAAGGAGCTGGAGGCGACGACCTACGAACCCCGACTCCGTGCAGAGGTCGATGGCGATGAGCTGAAGATCAACATCATGACTCGCTTGGCCTTAAATTTTCTGGGTCTTCATCGCGCCAAACTTCACGCCTACCAGTGGATTCGCGAAAAGTGCGTGGGAAACCTGCCCTTGAAGAGCTTTCGAGACTTACTCTTAATCAGTGCGGCGGTCTATTTTGAGGCAGATCCGCCGAGGAACATCTGGCGGGTCGATGAATTCGTGACGCTGCGCATCGAACCGCTCTGCGAACAATTAGCCAGGGGCCTGGACAGCTGATGGCCATCATGGCCCGCTCAGATCCAGAAGACATCAAACATATTGCGACCTTCAAGAATGACTCGTATCAGCGTCTATCTTTCCAGGCAAAATGGCCAGCTCACCCTTGATCAGAATTCTGGAGGGGATCTGGTACCGGTGTTGAGCGTCGCTGGTACCATCGATGTGATCGGTAAGGGACAACCCGAGCAACCGCTACACGTTGAGAAGGACCTTCACCGGGTTGGCTTTCGAGGTGAAGGTTTTCGTGGAACGGTAACCGTCGAGCCTTTGACACCAACCTGCATGAAAGCTTCCTGCACGTGGATTTGCGAGCAGAGCTTGGCGGCTGACGAAATTCGTTGGCGTTGCCTGGGTCATTTCCCAACAGCGGACACGCTCGACAACCATTATCGACTCCACAAGCTCGAAGGCGAGCAGCTGAATGGCGCCTTAACGCCTGTGTTACTCCGCAGCGAACTGGCAGGGCACCATCTTTCCGTCGTTGGTTCCCGCTGGCTTCCAGTGCATGCGTTTCAGAAAAAAGCTGGCAAAGTCGACATGACATTCTGGCTGGATAATGCATTGGCACACCCCCGATTTTCTTTTGAGGGTCCGCAATACCGGAATTGGAACAACGCCTATCAGTGGTCTGCAACCGCTCAACTCGACTTTGACCTGTTTATCCAATCGAGCCCACAACCGCGACCCCTGTTAATTCCAGGCCGATTCCCAAAACGCCATCGAGCGGTTTTTTCGATCACGGATCATGCGGACCACGACAGTTGTGAACGTGTCGACGCGCTATGGTACGGAAGTTCACGAACCCCCGATGCGAGTCGCAACTCGGGTTTCGTGGGACTAAGCTTGCCCTTCACCAAATCGGTTTTCACTGCGACCCCCGAGGCAGACGGCCCCGGCTTACACAATCCAAAGTTCACCGAAGTATGTCGAGCCGGACACGAGTCGGGTATCGAGATCTGTCCGCACGGCATCCATAGTGCCGTTCAACCGAAAGTGAGTGAAATCGAGTCACTGCTTCGTCCCTTCGAAGAATTCCAGCCAAAGACCTGGATCGATCATGGAAACCGTTTCCTTTCGAACTATGGTCGCCGAGGTTGGGATCCAAATGACGAGTATTCATTGCACCCCTGGCTCGATCGACTGGGAATTCGATACGTCTGGGGTCGCGTGGACTTTGGCCATGCGCTTCCTCAAGCACAACTCGATCAACTTGACGTGTCGCAGTTCAGCGGCCGATCCTATCTGCAAGATCTGCCCTCCAATACACGCCGCGCCTTGAAAGCAAAACGGCCTTGGGCCGTACTACACGGCGTGTCCGTATTGGCATATCAGCTGATTCCGGAAAAGACCATGTTGCAGTTCTTTCTGGCTCAACGACGGATTCAACGCGTCATGCAGGCAGATGTCACCGCCATACCCAACGCGATGTGGCAATCAGCTCGGATCACTGCCGCGTTGCTCTTGCCACCCGGAGTGAACGATCTTTGGCATCATTTAAAGGGTGCTCGCGAAGAAATACTTCGGATGCCGATTTTCTTTCCCGAGCATTATTCGGTCCAACAACAACAGACTCCCCGTTGGCTCTTTAATACACTCGCCATTCACGACGTCGAAAAAGCGTATAGCGGAGCCGTGATTGATCGCTTGATCGACGACTACGGCATCCATTTGTCGCACACCTACCTGACCTCGATCAGTCGAGCTCACTTGAGTCACGCGATCGAACCGGACGGCGAGGGTCATTGGCGCATTACGCCACAATTTGACGAGAACCTCCAGGGGCTGGCAGAGAGACGGAACGCTGGCCGACTTTGGGTGGCAGCTATGGCCGAGATCGGTGATTTTTGGTCAGCTCTCCGACGAGTGAAACTAAGCATCCACGGCGAGGATCAATGGACGTTTGATTTAGGTCCCGGTGATTCGCCAATCGATCTGCAAATCGGTATCGTCTCCGACCGACAAACGACCTGTCTGATCAACGGCCAACCGGTCAAATCAGAGGCGCTGAATGATCGCGTCGCATTGACTTCCGCCGAGCGACCCTCGCATCAAATCGTCGTTCACGCTGAATAAAACTCAGCGTTTCAGAGCTGCGAAGACATAGCGGATATCGTGCGGCGACAGAAACAACATCTGCGACAACCTCAAACCATAGAGTCGACAGCAGACAACTCCGAGCATCACCGTCGACAGGGTATTCCCCAACAAAACGGCAATCGCCGCGCCGCGCATGCCATAGACCGGCACCAAGCCATAGGTCAATGCGCAAACGAGGATCAAGGTAAGAGCCAGACATCCTGCAGTCGTTGCTGCCTCACCCTCACTCGCCAAGACGCTGTTGAAAATACTGAAAAGACACATCACCAGCATGGCGGGTGCAAAAATCACAAGTGCGCTATACGCCTCGATGAACTCGGCACCATAGAGAAGCACAACCACCCAACGGCCGAGCACAATCAATCCGATGGCGGCCAAGAAACCATAGGCCACGTTGAAACGAGCCGCGCGCTCGATCTGATCTCTCTTGTTTTTGTTTGCCGCATCGGACCACTTGGCATAGAAAAGCGGCGAAAGTGCGCGGGGTATCAAGACCGCAAAACTGGAAATCGTCACCGCGCGCGTGTAATAGCCGACGACTGAAAAATCGTGTTCTAGCCGATCGGCAAGAATCAAGACGGTCAATGAAGAGGTGATGGCAAACAGAATTCCGCTGGCGGCAATCTTGATTCCGTAGCCTGCCGTCTCTCGGAACCAGTTCATCTGCCAACCAAACGGATGTCGCAGCTCCACTCGCAAAAAATAAAGTAGCAACAGCATGCCGGCGAAACCTGCCGAGGTGGTTACGACCAGCGCCCAATCCACCGTCAAATGACCAGAGAGCGCCAAGGCCAACGCACCGAGGATGAGGACCACGCGTTGAATAATGTCGACCGATAAGATTTTCCGACTCGCTAGTGCAGCAACCAGAACCGGCCGCAACAGGGCAATGACCACATGACAAGCCATGCCGAACGAAAAGACAACCAGGCACCACCATGGAAATACGCCGTAGAAGGAATCTCGCGTCCAGAAGACCGCCGTCATCCCGACCGTCAACAACACGCCCACAAGGACACCAAACGTCATCGAATTCTGGATCACCTCTTGCCGCGGATACCGCTGAGTATTGAGAAAATAGATGTTCGCGCGGCCAATCCCCAAAGATGCCAGGGGAACTACAAGCGTCAAAGTTGACATAAAGACAGAGTACTGCCCCACGCCCTCAGGGCCAAGAAAGCGGGCATAGATCACCGTGCTAATGACTCCGGCGCAAGCAAGTACAAACTCACTGGCACCTAGCAACGTTGCTTTCTTGACGAATCCCATCGTTTCGGTGGCCTTGGCAGTGGCTGCGAGTTAGTCGTCACTCAGCCGGTGCGTTTTTTGGCAACGAGGTCTTGGACGAGTTCAATCTCTGCCTGCAGCCGTTCGTCCCAGAACCAGATATTCTCCTGAGCGAACTGAAAGGCACCCTCTGCTAACTCTTGCCGACGATCGTCATTCTCGAACAGTTCGACGATTCGCTCGCCGAGCTGACCGAGCTCATCCTCGGTTAAGAGCAGGCCGGTTTCATCATCCCTCATCACACATTGGGTACCCCCAATGTCGTAAGCGATGACACAGGTTCGACTATGCATCGCTTCCATGATTTGATTACCAAGATTCGTCAAGTCTTGCACTGTCAGGAATAGATCGGCGGCGTTGTGCAATTCACGCACCCGAGCATGAGGAATGCTTCCCAACAGCGTCACGTATTCACTAACTCCGAGCTGTTCAATCTGCGCCTCGAGATCCTTTCTCAGAGGACCGTCTCCGCCGATAACCAACCTCGCATTTGGAATCCGCTCGATGACCGTCGGCATCGCACCAATGGCGCGATCTAATCGTTTCCACGTGTCGAGCCGTGCGACGGCAAATATCATCAATTGATCCGGCGTGAGCCCCACA
>Ga0163179_10001979_pt1 | contig 14379 bp, 21 predicted proteins | sample AtlANTMetagenome_FD_109643 | JGI IMG/M metagenome (GOLD analysis project Ga0163179, IMG submission 109643) | Marine eukaryotic phytoplankton communities from the Atlantic Ocean - Atlantic ANT 2 Metagenome | ecosystem: Environmental > Aquatic > Marine > Oceanic | place: North Atlantic Ocean...
AATAATGCAATAAATGCTGAAGGTGGTAATGTTCAATATATAACTGATGGTCCAAAACCTGGTAAAGAATGGGAAGAAAAGTATGGTTCTTATGAAGACTATAAAAAAAATCTTCCTGTAGCAAAAATAGGTATTGGTGATTTTGAAGCTGATCAATTTAATGACTCTAAAAAAGATGGTATAGAAACAGGTTCTACTGTTGATATTGGTAAAATAAAAGATACTTATGAAGGAGCTGGTAAAGGAGCTGGCGACAATAAAGTAGGTATTGGTGATTTTGAAAATGAACAGTTTAAAAAGAAGGATGTATTAGATAAGATAAAAACTGCTGGAGAATCTGGTGCAAGTAATGAAGAAGTAATGGAAATTATAAAAAATAATCCAATAAATTCAAAAGGTGATATGGCATTTGGTTTTACTCAAGACGATATAATAACACCTACTTCAGATACAGATACAGGTACTTCATTTGATATAGATAATACTTATGAACAAGATGATTATGGTAGTAATATTAATTCATTTGAATCACTATTAAATAAATTAGAAGGTTCTAAAAAAAGACAGCAAAGACAACGCTCAGTAGAAGGAAGAAGAGATACTTGGGCACAAGGTTTAGCTTCAATGATGAGTAATTTTTAATCATGAATAATAATCCTTTATCTGGTATTAACCAACCAAGTTCTTTTAATGTTGATAATTTAAAACAATTATTACAAATATTACATAAGAACAAAAAACAAAATCAAAAATTAAAAGAATAACTCCAAATTAATTTTGATTCCAATGTTTGATTCGATGGCAATTACTACATAAAGGTACGCATTTATTAATTTCTTTTTCAATTGTTATCCAAGAATACCCTTGGTATATTAAATCAATTACATTACCTTTCTTATCTTTTAAATGATGTAGATCTAAAACACGATAATCTTTTACTCCACAATTTGAACAGCATAAACCTTTTTTATATTTAATATATTTACTTTTATTCTTTTTTATTCTTTCTTTACTATATTTCCAAGACATATTTATTCTTTCCAAATCCAACCAATTTGATATTCATCAAAAAATGGTTTAATATTTAAAGCTTCCATTAATTCATAAACTAACCTACCTTTTCCTATTACTTTTCCAGTAGCTGTTCTAATATTATCGTCTACTACTATTAAAGTTCCTTTTTTAATTATATTTTTTGCAGCAAATAATTCTTTTAAATGATGAGAAGATGATTCCCAATCATCATTCCAATTTTCAATATTATATGAATCTAAATATAATAAATCAGCAATTCCTTCTAAATAGCTTAATTCTTCTACAGAATCACCGCAAATAACATCTACATTATTACTAGTGTTTTCTCTTGCTAATTGACATGCTTTAGGATTTATATCTACAGAAATAACATATCCTTTTCTACTCTCTATATAGTTATCAAATAATAAAGTAGAACATCCATCACCTGTAAAATTATCTTCTTCTCTATAACATCCTGTTTCTACAATACAAATTTTATCTTTTTTTAAACGATCCAAATATTTGAATATTTTTTTAAATGTATCTGTTCTTTTTCCTAATAAATTACTTTTTTCTTTAAAATATTTATTCCAAAAAGTCATTGCATTTTTGTATTTGCTTTTTAAGTATAACTAATTTTTTAAAATTACAATTAAAAATATTATTTTTTCCTTTAGACTTGACAGAGAAGGTAACTTAAAAACAATACACATTATTTTGATGAGTCTCTCAAAAAATATTGTTAAAGATGAAATAGAAGATCAAGATGTTGATCTAGGTGTAATGACGAATATAAATAAAACTCCTGCTCGTATTAGTCTTAATGGTAAAAGACACTACACAACTCCTTTATTTACTGGACCAGCTCCTTCTGTTACAACCATAATTTCTGAAACTGCTTCTGAACAAAATAAAAGAAAACTTGAAATGTGGTCTAAAGCTAATCCAGGTGTAAAAGAAAAAGCTGCTGAAAGAGGTACTGCCATTCATTATGGAATGGAACAATATTTAAAAGGTAATAAAGAACCAGAAATATCAGAAGAATATCTTGAATTTTGGTCTGGTATGCCAAAAATATTAGATCAATTTTCAGAAGTGCTTTGGGCAGAATCTCCTGTACTAGAAAAATTTAAATTTACTCTTGGTTCTGATGAAGTTGCTCGTGTTTGGGGTTCAGATGATGAAGGTAGAGCATGGGCTGGTGCTCCAGATATTATTGGTGTCGCTAATAATAAACTTACTTTGGCTGATTTAAAAACTAGTGTTAAACCTTATAGTCGTAGATGGCCTAAAGAATATGAAAAAGGTTCTAAAGAATGGAGAGATTTATTAGGTGGTTACATGAAATTTAAAAAAACTTGCAAACAATTAGCTGCTTATGATCTTGCTATACAAGAAACATTACATATAAAAGTTCAGCAAGCTGCTATTCTTGTTTCTACTCCTTTAAGAACACAAGTATTTAAAATATCTAGAAATTATTTAGATAAATTGCAAAAAGATTGGTTAAAAGTTGTAGAAGAATATTACAAACAAATTGATAATTGTAATGTTTATGATCCTGACTTGATTTGATTTTTAACTTAATATTTATGCATATTTTTTTTGAGTTCTTTTAGATAGGATAATAGAACACCGTAAAAATAACGCATGGAAATTTACATTTCTACTGGGGAATGGATTGCAAGTATTAAAAATAAAATGGAAAATGCTATTGAAGGATCTTGTTTCCATCTTCCAAGTTTCATGCACTTGCACGCTTTTGAAATAATAAAGAATCAAGCTTTTTCTAATAAAAAGTTTAAAGTTGTAATACATAACAATTCATCTCTATGACCAACTCAAAATCTAAAGCAATAAAACCAGGAGAAATTAGACTTGATTTAATTTCTAGTGATTGGCCTCTTACTCCTCTAGGTTCAAATAAAGATCCTTATATTTCTTCTTGGCAAAATAATCCTTTTAATGTTCATGACATAGAAGAAGAAATTATTGAAGGTAGATGTAAAGCTATTGGTTTACTTTCTGGTCCTGTTTATAATCTTCCTTATGGTTTTGTTTGGGTTGATATTGATGGACCTAGTATTTATTCATTAATAGAAAATCTTTCAGATAATGAATTTGAAAAAGCTTTGCCTAAAACATTAACAATATTAAGTGGCAAAATAGGTAGAGAAAGAAAACTTTATCGTTTAGATCGTGAAAAACATAAACACTTTATACGAAATAAATATACTTGGCATGGTGAATTTAATAAAGAAAAATTAGAAATTCTTTGGAAAAAACATCAAGGTGTTTTGATGGGTTTACATCCAGAAACTGAAGGATATTACACAGACGTTAATCAAGGTTTTGAATGGTTATCTAATTTACCTGAATTACCTGAATGGTTACTTAATTGCATTATTAATAAAAATATTAAACAAGGTAAACCTGCATATGAAACAACTAGAATAGTAGGTCCCACCTTTGCTGTTAATGCTGAAGCTTCTCTTGAAAGAGATATTCAACTTGCTACAGAAGCAATGTGGTCTTTACCTCCAGAAGCATGTGATGATTACGACATTTGGATCACAATTGGACAATCTCTTCATTCATTGGATGATTCCTTACTTGACCAATGGGATAATTGGAGTAAGCAATCTCAAAAATATTCAGATGGTGAATGTCAAAAACGTTGGAAATCTTTTGATAAAGGAGGAGCACGTACTCTTGGATCTTTAATTCATCATGCAAAAGAATATGGTTGGACTCCTTCTAAAGTTAAAGGCAGTATTAACCATGAATTTGATGAAAAAACTTTAGAAGAATTAAATGACATGATGAATCAGATGGAAACTACTACTTCAATCAAAACAAAAAATCCTATTCCTAAAAAATTAAATTCTAAAGGTAAAGAACAAAAACCTAGAAATCCTTCTGCTGATGTTATCGTTAATGTTTTGCTTCAAACTTATGATGGAAAATTAAGATATAGTCAAACACAAGATTGTTTTTTTAATTACGAATTTCATCATCACGGTTTATGGTCACCACTTTCTGATACAGAAATGAAAGGTGAAATTAAAGGTCGTTTAGAAATACTAAAAGATCAACTATTACCTAGCGGATATAGTATGAATCTAATTAATGATGTATTAGAACAATTAAAAATTACAGTTATATTTGATGATTGGTATGAAGGTAAAGAACATTTGTTATTTACAAATGGAATCTTAAATGTAGAAACAAAAGAATTTACTTCTTTTAATCCTGAAATGTATATGACTCAACAATTACCTTATGAGTATGATCCTCAAGCTAAATGTGAGCCAATTATTCAATGGTTAAAAGAAGTTCAAGATGGAAGTTGGGGACGTGTACAAGTCCTTAGAGCATGGTTACGTGCTGTTTTATTAAGTCATTCAGATATACAAAAGTTTGTAGAAATTGTTGGTCCAGGTAAGTCAGGTAAATCAACATATTCCAATCTGGCACATGCTTTAGTTGGTGATACAAATGCTATTATTTCTTCTCTTGATCATTTAGAAAAAAGTAGATTTGAAACAGCTAATTTATATAAAAAGAAATTACTTTTATTTAATGATGTTGAAAGATATGGTGGTTCAGTATCAGTATTAAAAGCAATTACTGGTCGTGATTTAATTCGAAATGAACGTAAATTTCAATCTGGTGCATTAAAGCCATTTAAATTTAATGGGTTGGTAATGATAACTGCTAATGAACCAATACAAACAACAGATCCTACATCTGGGCTTGCACGTCGTCGTCTTACTATTCCTTTTGATCGACCTTTCCTTGGTAGTGCAGCTGAACAACGCACCTTAATTGACATGGATGATAATGGAAATCCTTTTGGGGATTTTGCTGCATTACTTCCTGGATTAGTTAATTGGTTATTAGATATGAAAGAAATAGAAATGCGTGAATATTTAATGGAAACAAATAATAAAGTAACTTTCTTTGCTAAACATCATCGAGAACAAATCCTTAAATCTAATCAAATTATGGATTGGATGGATCACTGTTTAATTTTTGATCCCGATACTGATTCTCCTATTGGATTAGCTAAAGCTGCTCAACCAGGATCTACTTTTGTTTATTTATGTGCTGATAAATGGCTCTATGCAAGTTACTGTGAATTTTCTCGTGCATCTAACAGTAATATTCTTGGTCGAAGCCGTTTTGAAACATTATTAATGGATGTTTGCGTTCATCAGTTACGTTTAAATATTTATAAACATAAAAATCGTAAAGGTATGAGAGTTAAAAATATTGCTTGTCGTAATTCTGATCCTAAGTATTTAGATTATCCTTCTTTAATTGAAGTTGGTTTAAATAAAGAAAAATGGAAAAAAGAATATGGTGATGTAATTGAAAAGAAAACTCTAGAAAAAATTTAAAAATGAATAAAAATGATTGTTTTTCTGAATTAAAAACAAAAGGAAAAGAACTTATTCCTTATTTAGAATATTTAACTACATTTGATAAATTACCTTGGCAAGAACATTATGGTTTTAATGCTATTCAAATTGATAATAAATGGATTGATAAAGAACCTGCTTTAAAAGAAGTTCATAAAATACATCCAATAAAACAATTAGGTTTATTAAAAATTCCAAAAAAGTCTTTTTATAACTGGCATGTAGATGATTTTAGACAATCTTGTATTAATTTATTGGTAAGTAAAGAACCTAATAGTTATTCAATGTTTGGAGAACATGATGGTAATTATTATCATAATAATATTATTCAATTAGATTACAAACCTAATACATATTATTTATTTAATAATCAAAATAATCATTGTGTTTTAAATCTAAATAAAACAGATCGTTATTTATTTTCTCTTTATTTCTATAAAGAAATACCTTATTCAGTAATTAAAAAAAATTTTATTGATAATTCTATTATTTGAAAATAAATTTTAATTTTAATTTAAATCTTACTATTTCTGTTTAATTTATGTATATTTAAAATAGAAATAATAAATTAATGTCAAAAAAACCTAAACTTTTATGGTGTGGTGATATCGTTGCTAAAACAGGTTTTTCTCGTGTAACTGAAAATGTCTTACCTTTTTTAGCTAGAGATTTTAATATTGTTGTTTTAGGAAATAATTGGTGGGGTGATCCAACACCTTTGCAGAAAAAATATAAGATGTATCCTTCATCTAATAGATTTCAAACTGCTCCCTTTGGTGAAAATCGTATTAGAGAAATAGTTAAAGCAGAAGCTCCTGATCTTGTTTTTTCTATTAATGATATGTGGATTATTAATGAACAATATAGACAGATACAAGATTTTCATAAAGATAAAAAATTTAAATTTATAGGTTATGCTCCTATGGATTCTTATAACTGGATAGGTTGCTTAAATGAAACTGCTAATGATTGGGACGGTATTATTTCTTATACTGAATTTGGTGCCTATGAATTTATTAAAGGAGGAATTAAAAAACCAGTTGCTGTTGTCCCACATGGAGTAACACCTGGACAGTTTTATCCTGTAGATAAAAAAGAAGCAAGAGTTAAATTAAAAATAGATCATGATTCATTTATTGTCTTTAACGGTAATAGAAATCAATTTCGTAAACGTATAGATATAACAATTGCAGCTTTTGCCAAATTTGCAGTAGGAAAACCTAATACAAAATTATATTTACATATGGGACAAAAAGATCAAGGTTGGGATGTAATGCATCTATTTTCAAGAGAAATGAAAAAAAATAAATTAGATGGTAATAATCGAATTATTTTAACTTCAAATGATGTTAATCCTCCAAATGTTGAAGTTGATATGTTGAATACTATTTACAATGCTGTCGATGTAGGAATTAATACATGTAAAGGAGAAGGATGGGGTTTAGTTAGCTTTGAACATGCAGCTTGTAAAGTTGCTCAAGTTGTACCAAGCCATACTTCTTGTAAAGAGATTTTTAAAGGATATGCACCTCTTATTGATTGTGATCATATTGATACAGATACAAATTATGGACGAGAAATGCCTTGTCCTTCCACAAATCATTTAGTTGAAATATTAAATGGTCTTTATGAAGATAAAAATAAATTAGAAGCAACAGCTGAACTTTGTTATACACGTGTAACAGATTCTAAATTTAGTTGGGAAACAATAGCTAGTCAGTTTGGTGGCATATTTGAAGATACATTAAAAAATGTAGATCATTCAGTAAAAGAAAAACCTAAGAAAAGAACTCGTAAAAAAAGGAGAATTGGTAATGCTTAAAAAAATTACATTTCGTCCTTGGGGTTGGTGGAAAAATTTATTTCAAGGATCAGGTTATTTAACAAAAATCATTACGATAAAAAAAGGAGAACAACTTAGTCTTCAAAGACATCAACATCGTAGTGAAACATGGATTATTGCATCAGGTGAAGGAGAAATATTTGCAAATGGTATTTGGCAAAAAACAAGATTAGGTAAATGTGTTCATATACCTGTTCAAAGTATGCATAGAGCTAAAGCTACTACAGAAGATTTAATTATTATTGAAGTTCAATTTGGTAAAAAACTTTCAGAAGAAGATATTGAAAGATTTGAAGATGACTACGGAAGAGTTGAAAGTGCATCAAAAACCTAGAATAGATTATTTTTTTCTTATGCATGAACTACATTACACTTCTATTATGAGTCTTATGAGAATATTAAAACTTAGAATAGAAATGTAATTTAACTATAGACATAAGAATATTTCATACTATTCTGGGTTTTTATAACATTTATGCCTCACAACTACAAAAAAATGCCTGAATTATGGCGTATTAAGGAATTTTTTAAACTATCAGATCAATATCCAAGTGGTTTAGAGTGGGCTATTAATAAAGCTAAGCATAAAAAAGGTGATCCAGCTGGAAGATTAAATCGTTCAAATTCTTATTATTTTGTTTCTATTGATAATGAAGAATACATGGCTCATCGTATTGTTTATTATTTAAAAACAAATATATGTCCTGATAATTACTGTATTAAACATAGCTTTTATAATAAAGAAAAAGATAACAGATTAGAATTAAAACCAACTTATTCATCAACCAAACATAAAAAGAATATATCTTATGTCTAAATTAAATGAATTAATAGAAATGTCTTCTGAAAAAACTAATTTCAGATATATTTCTAATATTGATAAATTATCAAGACATGAATTAAAAAAACATAATTATTATATAGGTTTTCCTTGTGCTCATGGTCATGTTATTCGAGATAGACATGAACACTGGTGTTATCATTGTGCAATAAAAATTCAATCTAATATTTGTGGCTTTGATCTTAACTATTTAAACATTGATTACAAAACTAAATACCATACATTATGGAAAAAAATAGATATTAAAGAACCAGAAGATTGTTGGCCTATTTCTTTACCTGGAGATAATTTACCTAATCGTGTTTGCTTTCCTTCTTATCGTTCTCAATATAGTTGTCAAAAATCTGAAAATATAAATGCACATAAAGTTATTTATAGTTGTGCATGGGGAGATGTAGGTTCTTTATTTGTTACTCGTTTATGTTCTAATCCATGGTGCATGAATCCTTTGCATATGATGTCTAAATGGAATAGAAGATCTATGCCTAAAAAAGTAACTCCTTTTGTAATTGATTTTGATGCAGAAAAATTAATGAGAATATCTAAAGCAATTTCTCTTAATCGTGAAGAAGAAAAAAAAAAAGAAAATTATAAAAAAACAATAACAAATCCATTAGATGTTAAAGATACCCCCGATTATGATGAAGGATAGACTAGGTTTTAAAGCTTATAATGGCTCGCAATCAAGTAATCCAAAGACAACGAACATCTAAAGATCCATTACTTTTAGGTAATTTTGAAGAAACATCTATACGTTATTTAAAAGGTACATTAGGAGGTAAGCATGTACCCACTAGAGATGGCTATGGAGGAGGTACTGTTAACCATTGGTTTCAAATTAATTTAAAAAAAGATGCTTGGATTATTACAATTAAAGATGGTGGATGGGAAAAATGGTTTTCTTTATCTGCTTATGATTTAAATACTGTTCCAATAGAAGGTAGAAATATTTTTGATAAAGATAGTATTACTGTAGAAGAAGATGGTTCTATTTATAATCCTTTTGTTGGACATATTATGGATACACAATCCATTTTTTATAATCAATTTGCACCAACAAGATTAGATAAAGGAGATTCTAGATATTATCCATTATCTATTGGTAGTTATTTATTATGTGTTTCTAGTACTCTAAATATTCCTTTTGATTATGCTGTTGGTTTAATCATTGAAATAGCAGATCCTTTTCCTTTATTATTAACAGAAAATTACTCTAATTTATTATTTGAAGATACAGCAACACAATCAGATATCATTTGTGATACAACACCTAATTATGATGGTAATGATGAACATCAACATTCATTAACTGAGTGGCAAAGAGCATGGGAAAGAGAAATGCCTTCTTATGATAAATTTCCTGAAATCTTTGCTACATTAGCTACAAGACCTTAATAATATGGATTCTAATTTTTATACTCAATTACTTGATCAAGCATATGAAAAAGTAATTAAAAAAAGACCTTTAAAATTAACAAATAATTTTGAAAAAGAGTGTAAAAAATTTCCTTATTTACAACAATGTAAAATTTATGATTGTTAATGAAAATGAATCAAAAAATAACGAGGAACAAGAAAACAGCGATTACCAAACTACCTGGGAAAAGTTTTTTGAAATTAAGATTAATCCCATGGATGTATACAAAGAACGGATGCATATGGATCGCAAGCATGGCAGTAGGAAAAAGTACACATCAAATCAACGATTGGATGAACAAACGAAAAAACAAAAGATCCCGCCTGATGGCTATATCTTTGACAGGTAGATTTGGAAATAAAACACAAGCTATTGCTATACAACAAGTAAGAGAATGGATGACAACAATTCCAAAAGGAGATTCTATTACTTTACGTTGTGAATGTATTTTATCTGATAAACAATTTAGAGTTTGGAAAAAATGGTTCGAAACCCATGAAGATCCTAATTGGCAAATATCTGATGAAAATAAAGCTTTCTATTACCGTAATCAATCTTAGTTATTTAGATAGTTGAGCAAGAACTCCAATTACAGTAGAACCTGCTGCAATAACAGCACCAGCACCAGCAATCCATCTTTCTGCTGTACTTACACGATCAGTTAATTCTTTTTGTTTTTCATCAATTCTTTCTACTTTAGCTTGTAATACTGCAATCCTTACTTCTTGTGCAGTATCTAAAGTTGTTTCAGGCATTTTAAAAAGAAAGTTTCATACTTATAGACTAACAATAGATTTAAAAGATTTCTCAAATGACAGAAAATGTTGAAGTAAAAGATCCTAAAAAGAAAGAAGATAAGAAAAAAAATGTACTTGAAAAAGTAAAAGATGCGATACTTCCAGACCAAGAAGAACAAGCTGAGATCATTAGTACATTTGTACGCCTTGGTGTGTTGATTTGGTCGGGCGGAATATTGACATTAAATTACGTTTCTATCCCAGGAATACCATCTCAGAAAATAGATCCAACATTCATAGCTTCAGTGTTCACGGGGGTTTTAGCTGGATTTGGTATTCAGACAGCCAGTAAAAAAGGCGATGGAACTATGAAAATGAATGGCGAAAATGGACAAGTAAGTAAGAAAGATATGGAGGAAATGATAACAAAAGCTGCTGCTAATTCTGCTGTACAAACTATAAGAATTGAGCAAGCTCCTTTAGTAATTAAAGCAGAAAAATCTAGTAAAGATTCTAAGTATGAAATGTAATATTAAAAAAATAATTAAACATATTTCTTCATAAATTGGTATTGATAGACTATTAGAAACTATACATAACTTAATGAAATTATTTATAACTTTTTTTCTTTTATTATTTGCACCAGCATCAGTTAAAGCAAACTTAGTACATTCATTAGCTAGTTCAACTCAATTAACTGTGGCAGGAGCTGCAACTGTTAGTGAAAGAATCGGTTCAACTTATGTTGTAACAGGTACAAACGTCCAAGTTGGCTCAGGTAATAGTGATGCATTTGGAGGTTTAACAGCTGGTAGTGCAACGGCTGCAGCGACCATGAAAGTTGGTACGTACGATATAGACAACGATGGCCAAGCCTTCAGTTTCAGCGAAACATGGATCCAAGGGGACGCTATTCCTGCGATAGGTTCAGGTGTGGATGTTGCCAGTGGAAGTGTCGCAGACATGCCAGCTTTTGGAAAAGTTACGACCCAAGCCGGAGGCCATGCTGGGAACCTTGCAGGTACGATTGATTCACAATCTTTGATTAGCGTAACCGCTGGAGGAAGTGGCACTACGGCTGTTGGACAATTCGTCAGCACTATTACCGTAGATTGAAGTCATGAAGCGGTTTTTACTGCTATTTTTATTATATCCAGCTCCCCTATTTGCTGTGCCCGTTACGCCAAATTTCCAAAGTGGAAGTATGACTTCTCATACGGAGACAGTTAGTAAAGTATCGGAGACCATTAACGTTATTGAATATCAATCTGGTTGGCAAATGACAGTAACTGGTAATAATATACAAACAGATGCTCCTAGTATCCTTCCTCCTTCGAATGCTACTAGTCAAACTCTTAATAATGTAACTACAACTTGGACTGAATTAGATGCAAGTAACATGCCTAATTTCACCATAGTTGATCCATCCAAAGCATGGCAATTCACTTCCACACTTTCTCAACCAGGGATGAAATCTCAGACAATAATAACTCGTACAACCGACATAACGTCAGTCACAGACACGGTTTCAACATTCAGTCAGTAAAATATTTTTTATTTTTAATAAACATTTTTGCATTTTTTCCACAACTAGCTCGTGCTGAAACTATAGGTGGAGTTAGTGCTAGTGCTGCTCCTATAGCTAATTCCTCTGGATCAGTAACGAACCAAGCAATTCAAGTTTTGCAAGGTCCATATATAACTAATACTTTTGGAAATGGAGTGTCTTGTCAGGGTCCAACGCTAAATATCACGCCCTTTGTGACTGGAACGAATTCTTGGAAGGAACCATATGAAGCGTCTTGGGATTCACCCGTCTACGACATGTCAACAACTGAAGATGGTAATCTAGCAAATCCAGGTAGTGTTCTTTATTACACCCCTAATAGAACAGGACAAAAAGCAAATAATAATATCTCATTAGGTTTAAGTGCCACCATATCTATTCCATTAGATAAACGTCATCATGAAGGTTGTTTAAGAGCAGCATCTACACAAACAGCATATAGTCAACAGCTATTAGCTAATAAGCGGTTAGATTTTGAAATGGCAAGACTTAAACATTGTGCTGAACAAAAGCGACTTGGAGTATCCTTCCATCCTTCCAGCTCCTCTTTCAAAATTTGCGAAGATATTGTTGTCACTAACCCCCATGGAGTTATACCACAACATCAACATTCTATTTCTTCGCCTTCTTCTTCAGAGGAGGTAAATCTTTCTTCTGACGATATTGATTTGCAACAATCTCAGAACGATTCAACTTCTCTGGAGTCTTCCCAAGTAACTTCTGAATCTTCTTCACTGCAGTCTTTATCAGAGGCTTTATCGCCTTCAGAATCACGTCAGCCAGCGGCTTTGCTAGGACTGCCGATGTCGTTGCCACTAGAGCAATAGAAGCAGTAGTTGTAACAGCTCCAGCAGTAGGTAATGCGTCTATTACTTGTTCAATAATTGGTACATCTTCATAAACAGTTATACATCTATTATTTTTTATTTCATATCCAGCAATTTTTTTATTTCCTTCTACTTTAGAACCGACTATAGGAGCATCATTTGGGGGACAAATAATTTTTGCAGTATTTACTGGAGGTAAATTTTTTACATCAGGTTTGAAAGGTTCAGATTGATCAATAGGAACAAAAGGTACTTCTGCAGGTTTGGGTTTTAAAAAATCACTAGCTCTATAATCCATTGGATCATAAGTAGGCATATTGGCATCACATAAAACACGATTTCCTCTTTCATCTTCTTCTATTAATTCATTAGATTTTTTATTTGTAATATTATATTTAATACATCCAGGTAAATTAATAATAGGAGAACCTATAGTTAAAGTAACAGGTGGGCTATTAGGAAGAGTACTATTAATATCTTGTATTTTATAAGTAAATATTTTTTCTTTACTTATAGTTACTTGTATATTTTGAATATTGTTAATATCAATATCATTAATTAATGACATTAAAAATTAGGTATTCCAAAACCTGGTCCAGGAATAACAGGACCTGTCTCTGTAGGTAAAGCAGGAGTTGAAGGAAGCATGTCTTTAACTGCATTACCAGCAAGAGAACCTACTTCTTTCATAATTTTTTCTTTAGCAGATTCAATTATTGCATCCTTATTCGCGTATATAAAAATACCAGTCCCAACAACGGAAGTAGATACAACGAAAGACGTAATAGAAAGTACATTAATTATTTTTTGCATAATTAAAATCTTTAAGAATAATTTAGTCTAGTACAATTTTACCTTCTTCTACATCTTTTACAAATTGCATTCGTTCAAACCACAAATCTCTTTGTGCTAATCCTGCTTCATTTATACAAAAATTTTTCCATAAACCTAAAAATAATGCATGTTGAGGATGCTTAGGATCTTGACGACCTGAACATTCATACATGTGTTGTTGAAAAATAGATCGACGAGTATTTTCTTCTACCCATTCTTTAGTACCAAATTCATTTGCTTTGTTTGTCATTTTCATCAATAGCTATAAGAGAAGTATACACATTTTTGACGTTAGGGCTTACATCAAATAATGTTTCTTGTAATTCACTTTCAATATACTTAATATATTCAGCTTGTGTTTTTCCTTCAAAGGGATTGTAATTAATTTCTAATTCAATAGAAAAATTCAAAGTTAAACGAGGAATAGGAACTTGTTCCATCTATATGTAGTATCTTATATTTACGATAGCAGTTTTAAATATTTATTTATTATTTTTTAAAATTTTTATTTCTTCAGATAATTCTTTAACTGCATTAATCAAGTGCCAAAATAATTCATCTGTATTAATAGTTTTAACTGTATTAGCTTGTGTTAAAACACATGTTGGACAAATTTCTTCTAATTCTTGTGCAATAACACCAATTTGATTACCTGTTTTTTGTATAACAACACCACTAGCTAATTTTAAAACATTATCTTCTATTTCTTCTCTTGTCCTGTATTCAAAGTTTCTAACTTGAATTTTTTCAATAATACTTAAACCAATATTATTATCTGTAATATTCTTTTTAATTCTTTGATCAGAAGTAGTAGTCCAAGCAGAATTATTAGCTGCGTTATATGCTCCGTTGGTACCACCTATGAAAGCAGT
>Ga0163179_10001980_pt1 | contig 14379 bp, 21 predicted proteins | sample AtlANTMetagenome_FD_109643 | JGI IMG/M metagenome (GOLD analysis project Ga0163179, IMG submission 109643) | Marine eukaryotic phytoplankton communities from the Atlantic Ocean - Atlantic ANT 2 Metagenome | ecosystem: Environmental > Aquatic > Marine > Oceanic | place: North Atlantic Ocean...
GAGCGATACAAGCACACCACGCGAGTCTGATCCGCAGTGTCCCATACGCTCGCCTTCGATAGAGCAATTATATGTGTTCAGATTATACCAGTAGAGTCCGTTATCAAACTGGTGAATAACCATATCTGGATCTTCTTTGTTCTCTAACTCTTCTTTGGCTATGTTATAGGCAGTGTTAATATCATCTTCGCCTTTGATTAACTCATAGTTGGTCGGCTCGTCGTTGAGCCAAGCAAATAGTTTATCATAGTTATACCACCAACCTTTAAACTCGCGTAACATTGTGGCGGCAAGTTCTTCTTTTACTTTCTCGACCTTTTCGGATTCAACGCCTGCTTTGCTGAGAGCTTTGACTGCTTTCATAAACGCTTTGCGCCAAGCGCTTGAAGGCTTTGCAAAGACATTCATTACATTTTGAGCCACGAAAACAATGCGTTTGTTTTGTTCAATCATTTCGTCGTCGTACATCTTGCGTACAACAGGCTTACCATCGACACCGCCAACATAATACGGAGTCATCACTCTTGCTCTGTAATTCTCTACGGAGCCGGGGGATCTGTCCTCTGGAGCAATAGCCTGAATCTCATCCTTGAAGGTTCTTTCCATAAAACCTCCCCAATTATTTTGAGCAAAGGTTCTTCCGTTTCGGGGCAACTCGTATTTCTTCCATTCGTTGCCAGCGTATGTCTTTGCCTTCTCGGGCGCGTTAGGCATCGCCGCTTCAATAAAATCAACAACAGGCTCGGGTAAACCTATGTCACGCAAGCCCTCTGTTAAAACTTCTTCGCGTAAATATTTAAACCAGCTTCCAGTAGAAATGTCCATGAACCAAACTCCGTCACTATAAATAGTTGTTTTTAGTAGTATCTACACAAATGGAGAGGACTTTAATAGTTTAGCTGTATCTTCCCAAGTCTCAACCTCGTATGCGGCACCATTGGGGTGAGCACACAGCAACTCGGCAAGCGTGTGATCATTACCGGGAAAAGGTATTCTGTCGCCAACAAAATGAATTTTTTTACTTTCAATGGCTTCTTTAAAGTAATTGTCAATAATTTGTGACTTGTCGTTACCTTTATTAAAAATATCCATGCTAACTGCGCCACCAATAACAAAGTCAAGAGTATCAAATTCTGATTTTAATTGTTCGACCATTTTTTGTCTCTCGTTTGTGTCAGCATCCCATTGTTCATACAACTTTCTTTGCTCAATATTGGCATTACGTCCGACCACAGAGAAATTCATCATCCCAACTCTAACTTCATAGTGTCGACCGGTTTTAATTGGAAATAAAGAGTTTTGAACAAAATATTCTAGCTTATCAGTTAAATTATCTGGAGAGATAAAATTATTTTCATATATCAATTGCCATTCATTGAAACCAGATTCATTATTTAAACAAAAATAGGAGGACGAGGTAGCTGAAACGGTAGCTTTTTGTAAAAAAGCATTACCCATGCAAGCGAAAATGCCAGATGTTTTATTTAAAATATCGGTGCCTAACTGTCCCAAAATTCTTTCAAATGTGCCACCCGAAACAATATAAACTTCTTTATTGTGCATCCAATTAAGGAACTCTTCTTCAAAAGAAGGAACTATGTTTTGCTTTGCCACTGTTAGCGTGCCATCAACATCAAAAAGGAATACGTCATTCATCTGTCATAATCATCCGATAGTCTAACAACATCATTAAGATGCGGTGTCGATACTTCCATCAATCTAACTAACTCTTTGCCGGCCCCAAAACGATGAACTTGGTTTGGCTCAACATGTAAAACAGAGCCCTGTGGATATTGTTCTGGATCACCATGTTCAGAAGTCCAATTCAGCAGAGTACCCTCTAAAACATACACGGTTTCTTCTTTAATTTCATGATACTGGAGAGAGAGGCGCTGTTTTGGTTCAATATGCAACATCTTAGCTACGTAGTCGTTCGTTTCGGCCCATATATTTTCAAAGCCCCAAGGTTTTTCTACAATTTTCATATTATTTCCAAAAAAGTTGAACGCCAACAATCAAGCACGACAAAAATACACATATCATTGTCTTGGTGGTAAACATACTCTCACCTAGAAGCCACCATGTAAGCACCGGGAAAGTAACGTATGATGAACCAAAGCCTAGCATCCTTGCCGTCCATGCGGCGTTTGTAGTATCAACAGCAATTTTCGTACCATACCAAAACATAACACTGGCAGGGATACCAAATATAATTGCAGCATGAAAAGGCTTGCCTTCCCACCATGACCAGATATAGTGTGAGTAGCACTGGAACCACACACAAGTTTGAGCAACCGCAAAAAGGGCGAACGTCCTTCCTAATTCAAAAATTGGCAATTAACACCTCCACAGCTTTATCGTTATCATGAGTAATTTTTCCATATTTATCGAGAAGTACTTTTGTTTTATAATCTTTATATAAGCTAATAACTTTTGGATGATAAGAATATAAAACAATTGTTTTCTTATCTAAAGTGCGTAAGATGCTAGCTAACTTATCATGTTCAAATCTCGTTTGGTCGTCGCCAGTGTTCATACCCTCTTGGAAAAATGTATAATTAAATTTGCCGGCGGGTATAAAAATAAAGTCGGCGTCCTGAACTTTAGTGATTGCACTATATAAATCACCATCAAGTTTAATATCGAGATTGTTCTTTTTAAATCTTTTTATGTACGAAAGAGCCAATGGATTAAAATTAGATTGATCAAAATCTCCATGTGAAACAGTACCGGATTCAGAGCACCTATTCAGCAAAAAAAACAACGCTGCGCGAACAGCAGGATTTTTCTGCTGGCTAAATGTTTCTTGGAAAACATTAAACACATGCTTGTCAGGGAAGGGATAGAAAAATTTAACATTTTCCACGATAGATTCGGGATCTTCGAATAGTGTTAGCCAAAAATCATATACTGAATATTCAGAAGTGTGTGCTGTGACAAATCTATCGTCCTCGGCCAGATTGACTTCTAAATCACCTGAAAAAAACAAGAACGATTCAATCTTACTACCAGCAGGAATTATATGCTTCAAAACCGGAAGAGCTTTGGAAACATGTCTAAGATCTTTGATCGGCGTTCTCATTAATATCCAACTTTTGCTTAAAATTTTGCATTTTTTCTTGTAGCGATTCTAAATTCAACGCTTCAGCAGGATTAGCTGCCGGCGCCGAGGCGCGCTGTTGGTGTTTGTAATCAACATAGCTTTCAATAATCCCCGATGCATCTGCAAACAATATATCAATTTTGGCAAGTTCGGTGCGTAAATTAGCAATCTCATCAACTGTAGATAAAGTTAAAATTGTGCTTACGGGAGGTATTTCGCACGCAATAGAGGTAAGTCTCTCAATAGCGTTGTTAACTAAACGATGAACTTCATACTTTAAATGACTCTCTTCGACTGAATATTGTAGTGTAATTCTATTATTTTCCATATTTATCCTTTCAATACTTGTTTCTGTTTCTTCAAAATTGTCTCAATGGCGTCAGGGGCTCCGACAACAACTATCTCTGTGCCAGTGTTTCCTCTATCAATTACTAATTTAGAAAACCTATGTCCAGCCTCCAGTCCGTCAACCAATCTGTTTTGCTCATTAATTTGTTTTAGCCTTTGTTCTTCTCGCACCATCACAACGTGCTCAGGATTAATATACACTTCTCGTAAAGAATATTGTGTATTGTTTGTGACGGCGCCAGTGTTACAGACTTCCGTTAATCTTACTAACATTTTCCTCCAATGGGTATGTGTTATTTAATTTCACATCCCATATTTCATTTTTGTATAAAATTTTACACCACTTGTCCCAGTTATTGTATTCGACAACGACAGCGTTAATAGGTTTGTCGGTCTTATGGTATTTGCGATTGTTTTCTTGTACGAGATAAACATCTTGTGGGATATAACATAGTTGACCCCTATACATCATCAAACTCCGTTTGGATAATGCCAAAATTAGTTGTAATTAAAGTGCTAGCACAGCTAGCTGCATTCTGTAGTGCAGTCTTTGTAACTTTCACAGGATCAATTATACCACCTTCATGCATGTTTGTCAACTTATTATTGCGAAAATCCCAACCAATTTCGGAATCAGATTCATTTACAAGATTGATCAAAATGTCCGGAGACTCGCCAGCATTCAAAGCCATCTGCCTAAATGGTTCTTTACAAGCCTCTTTAACAATAGCAAGTCCGTGTAACTGGTCATCGTGTGTTGTTTCAATACTAATATCATCACATGCGCGCAACAAAGCAGTCCCACCTCCACCAATAATTCCGTCATCTTGGGCTGAACGTACAGCTTCTAGTGCATCTTCAATACGATGTTTTCTTTCGATCATTTCAACCTCCGTAGAACCTCCCACAGAGATAATAGCAACACCGGAAGATAGTCTTACAACTCTACTTTGCAGTAAATCACACTCTGGTAAAGAAGTAGTATCTTTAATCTGATTCTTCAAGGACTCAATACGCTGATCAATTAATTTAAAGTCACACTTACCGCCGATAATTGTAGTGCTATTCTTAGTGCTCTCGATTGCTCTGGCGGTACCTAAATCTGACAATTTTACGTCGGCTAATTTTGTGCCATCTTCTCTTTTTATAAACTCAGCACCCACGGACATAGCAAGATCATCGAGTAAGTTGCGACGGTCTTCGCCATAGAACGGAGCTTTGATAGCAGCAATCTTTAAAGTGCCGCGGACAGCATTCATAATCATAGCTGCCAAAGCTTGTCCCTCAATATCTTCGGCAACAATCACCAGTGGCCGTCCCTCTCTAGCAACCATTTCTAATAGTGGAAGGATCGGCTCAACCTGTGAAATTTTATAATCAGTAACCAAAAATAGCGGCTCTTCATAAGACATCATTGCGCGCCTTTCATCATTGATGAATGCGGTGGCACAATAGCCTGAGTTAAACCCAAAACCTTCCGTAACATCTATAGCAGTCTCGATCGAACGAGACTCTTCAATGGTCACAGAACCATCTTCTCCGACTCTATCAATAGCCATAGTGATAAGACTTCCGATATTTGCATCGTTGTTGGCAGATATTGTAGCAACATGAGCGATATCCTCTGCGCTAGTGACCGGGCGTGCCATGCCATCGAGATGATCACATACTTGCTTAATACTAGCATCTATACCTCTCTTTAATTCAATTGGTGATATACCAGATACAATATACTTTTGTGACTCGCGAAGTATAGCTCTGGCCAATACAGTAGCAGTGGTAGTGCCATCACCGGCGTTGTTATTAGTCTCAACTGCTGCTTGTTTAATAATTTGTGCGGCTGCATTTTCAAAAGGATCTTCGCATGAAACGAAAGCAGCCACAGTCACACCATCTTTGGTGATAAACGGTGGCTTACCTTTCTCTTGTAGTAATACGTTTCTGCCTCGGGGTCCAAGTGTGGATGCTACATTATCAGCCAACTTGTTTGCGCCCGTCATAATCTTTTGTTGTAGCGTTTGATTGTCGTCGTATTCTCGACTCATTAGTACCTCTGGTTATAGTATATTATAATCACATTATCCAATAATGTCAAGCTCTATTTGTCAGTTTGTAAAATTTCTTTAGAGCTAATGTTGTTGGCATTAGAAATTGATTGTCCTGCTAAACTATCATCCTTCAGTCCGCCAGCAAAGAATGAGTTAAGGCTATCGGAAAGAATCTTTAATGACTTAAAGATCTCGGTCACTTCTTCGTTGAGAATGTCTCTAATACTATTGACAATTTTTGCAACTTCAGCGCGGCCGACTCTAATAACACCAATCTCAATTGTGTTTGTAGGAGCGCCGGTGTTTGTTGCTTGGGTTTGGTTCATAGAGAAGTGACCTGTAGTAAGGTAACCCCATGAATTTTTAAGTGCAACCTTTTTGCGTTCGGGATTCTTCAGCATATTATACTCTCTCATGGATTCTTCAGGGCTAAGAAATTCATCTGCCTGAACCATGCGAACAATCTCTCGATTTCTTTCATCAGCTTTCTTAGACGCCGTGTGCTGATCTGTGACAACCTTGTTGGCTGCACCAATAGCTGTGATGAGTGCTTGACGTCCACCTCTCCATGGCATTTGTGGGAACATGGCGTTTACTATTTCTTTGCGAGCATTTGGATCTGTCGCAGAAATACCGCGGACAACTCCTTGCTCGACACCACCAAAACGTTTTGCGTCGGCCGGTTGAAACAGATCATCATTTTCAGACCATTCCAGCTTCTTTGTTAAGTCCTTAAAACCTACCTCGTCAATTGGAATTCCGTTATCTTCGATAATCTTTCGGAGTGCATCAATGAATACTTTTTCTAATTCTTGAGGGGATGGGAGCGTGCCGGCGTCGGGCAGATCAAGATCAACGTTAGACAATTGACCACCTTTTAGTGCGTTCATAACCCTGCGGGGTATCATGATACATTTCTTTGACGAGTCTTTTGAGTTAGCAAGTATATCCACAACATTATCGAGAGTAAAATCAAACTGGAAGAACTTTATTTGTCCTTCTTGTTCGAGGTCACCACCCTCGGTGCTCAAGGTCTTAGTACACACAATATACCTCATAGAGTTAGGGAAGGATGAAGCCCAGTTTTTTGTCTGCTCTCCGGTCATCGTCAGATCGTTTATTAGGTCTGTGTAGCTTCCGCCGACTTCGAGATTACCTTCTTTGTATAGCTTCAGGCTAACAGGAATCTGCTCGCCGCTTGCGCGGTCAATATAGTCTGCGATCGTGCCTGTGTTAGCAGGGATCTGGTAACCATTGACAAGCGCTGCCAAGAATGATTCAAAACTGAAGCCGGCCGAAGAAGCATTAAAGTTTGTAATAACTTTTGTTAAAGTTTTATAAAACACAAGATAAGATATTGCTTGCACAATACGTTGTGTACGATCATTGCCAGCTTGTTCTTGAACCATGCCAGTACCGTCATCATAGAATTTTGAAATGTTCTGGATGCGTGCCTTAAAGTCATCGCCACCGATGTTGCTCAGATAATCTTCTAATAGTTTACGTTGTGGCCCCTTGATTTCTTCGCCAGCATCCGGTGTACGTACATCTGACCATCCAATCTCTGACACCTCAATATTTGGAATCATCTTAAGGATCATTTCAATTGCTTCGACGTCATCTGTGGGCACCACATTGGGTGCCTCTTCCTCGCTAAGCAAGGAAACAACTGACATAACTTCTTCAACCATCTCCATTAGGTTCATGGCCTGCTTAAACCCGTCCTTTTTAGAGTATTCTTCTTTTAGTATTTCTTTAATGTCCACGTTCAAAACCTCAGATAATTATATCAGCAATACCTAATTCTACTGCTTCTTCTGCTGATAAATAGACGTTAACCTTTTCGTTTAGCATTTTAGTTAGCTTCTTTTTTGTAAGTTTCGTGTTATCTACCAAAGCATTAACATAATCGTCCTGTAATGTTTGGATGGCCTCTAATTCGTTAGCTAAGTTTGGGAGTGACCCATGGTTGCCTCCAATGACATTATGAATCATAACACGACAGTGTTTCCCAATCTTACGTTTACCTTGTGTGCCAGACGCTAAAAGCAACACACCGGCAGACATAACCTTGCCTACACCAATTGTATGTATCTCAGTATCTGGCTTGATGATGTTTATGATGTCATACAGTGCAAACATATCGTCAGCGGAACCTCCGTAGGTACAGATATAAAAATCAATTGGCTTTTTTTTATCTTTATCTTTTTCACTCTTATTCAACTCATTTAAATACAACATGGCCTGCACGATTTCAGCCACCTTCTCATCTGATACATCAGAAAAAAGTCCAATACTTCTCATATCAGGCTCCGGTAGTCCACCGAGAGCATCGGCATCAATCAATACAATCTTGTCATCTTGGTTTTTTGTAACGCCGGTAACATCCTTGATCTTGTCAATAATGCCGGCATTAATTTTCTTTTTTACGTTTCTAAACATGTCATCCTCTCGTTTTAAAAAATGTTTCCATAACTTTTCTGTTATTTTTCAGAAAAACCATAGCAGAATCCCAATCGTTAAAATCAACGACTGGTTCAAAGAAGCCAGAATGCAATGCAATAATAGATTCAACACTTCTTTTTTTAAAATCCTCAATATTGATATTAGACTCAAGCGATATTTTTTTGTAAACCGCGTCAGACTCTAAAATACCACAGTTATTTAGTGCTAATAATTTGTGTGTGGTGGCGCCTGTATATTCTTCTATGCATTTTAAAAACATGGTCAGGCTGACAATGTGTGAAAATTTTAACAACGCAATTGAACGTCTTACTGAATTAAAAAAGTAAAAAGTTCGGCATGTAAAATAACCGAAGACAAAAACTAGTAAGTTCAAAGCAATTTGTTCAAAATTCATTATTCTCTCAAAAAATAACCATCAACATGTTGATGGTTATTAGATTATAACAACGGAGAGCAGAAATGTCAACCATTGTTAGTCAGACGGTTGAAGATTTTTTCTGTCAGTTCCTCTGCAAGTTTTTTCTTGCCAGCTTCAGCTTGAAGCCTAGCAGCCACTCGCCTTGCAACTTCGTTAACAATATCCTCATCGTTTTCGTACATTTTCATGCCGGGAGGATCATCATCAAGTTCCTCTTCGTCAGGTTCTGGCGGTAATTCATCATCGAGTGCGGCTTCATCACCTAAGTCATCACCCCCTTCTAGGGAATCCACGTCATCACCCATTTCTAATTCATCGCCGGCGTCCATTTCAGCACCGTCGTCCATGGATACATCAACGCCTACCAAATCAGCTAGTTGCTGAACCAAATCCATAAATTGTTCTTCAGTATCTCCGCCTCCAACGTCAGCGTCTAAGTCTGCGTCCATATCCATGTCAAGATCGGCGTCTAATTCAGCACCCATGTCGTCATCAGGTGCATCCGGTACAGGAGGCTCTTCAACGGCGCCCAATTCAGCGTCCATTTCAAGTTCTTCTTCTTCTTCTTCGGCAACAGTTTCTTCGTGTCCGAAGCCCATTTCTTGTAGCTTGACTTCACCAATTGGGGCCAAATTAGCGAGCTTCATGAAGCTGCGAATTTCAGCCTCGGTTAATAGTGGTTTGCGAGCCATTGTAAATTCTCCTTAAAAATAAACTCAATGTTAAATAGTAAATAATATTCATAAATGACTTAAAATGTTGATCAAAGTGCTAAGTCACTCTTTTTTAGTTTAGCTAACGCTTTGGTTTCGATTTGCTTAATTCGAGCAAAAGAGACTCCGATACGCTCTGCGACCTCTCGTAACGTTAAATTACCATGTTCATAAACAGTGACCAAGACACAGTTATATTCCTCTGGGTAATCGATAAAGTGCCGACAACCTCCATTTGTACATGCTTTCTTATTTAATACGCACTGTCTTGCGCACTTATTTAGTCCATCTTTTGTCATAGGTCAGGATGCTCTTGTGCTATTAAATCAAATATATCTTCGAGTTCGGTATTGTCGAAACCAAAATCATCCGAAAGCTTTTTGCCTTTAGATATTAGTGTATTATTTTTTTTCATTCTTACTTTGTTAAGTGATTGTTTTTCCGTAACGCATGTATTAATAAAGTTTAAGATATTTTCGTCGTTACCGTTAACACCGCTGATAACTGCTCGAAAAAATTCAGATTGCGTTAAAGAATTATGACGCAAACGCACTATAAGTTTGGCATGTTCGTGGTCAGTTACATTAAACACTATACGTTTCACATCATTGCCATAATTATCAAATTCGTTAGACATTACCACTTCCTAGTATTAATGTGAGTCTTGCTCTCACCGAAACCAGCTGGAGTCTGTCTAATAAAAACAGCTTTGGAACGTAACTCAGACATATTTCTAGCGCCAGAATAGGAAAATCCTGAACGTAGTCCTCTTTCCAAATCTTCCAGCAGTGGACCTACATCACCTCGAAATGGAACCTGACTGGCGACACCCTCAAAAGATGAATAAGTGCCGCGCCATTTCATTTGAGCCTCTTTAGACGCCATACCTCGGTATGTTTTATATTTAAACCCGTCTTGGTCTTCAAATACATTCCCGGGAGTTTCGGATGTACCAGATAAAAGAGAGCCACACATAACTGCATCAGCGCCGGCGGCCAAAGCTTTAACAACGTCGCCAGAGTTTCTAATACCGCCATCGGCAATGATTGCAACATCGCGATCGGTTTTGGCACATTCGAAAATAGTTTGGAGGCCGGGAATTCCATGACCTGTTTGAATTCTAGTTGAGCAAATAGAACCACCGCCAATATTGCAGCGGACTGAATCTGCCCCCCAATCAGCTAAATCATTGACGCCCTGTAAAGTTGCAACGTTACCGGCCATAATGTGCAGAGCCGGGGCGAGCGCTCTGATGTCAACCAAAGCTTCCTTCATAAGTATATGGTGTCCATGAGCCACATCAATGCACAATACATCAACACCAGCACTAATAAGCGCCTTGGCTCTCTCAAAATAATCACCGGTAACTCCAACTGCTGCACCAATAACAATGTTGTCATTAGGGCACAACTCATATGCGCGTATAACTTCAAGGACCTGCTTTTCAATAGTGTTATAGCGATGGATAATGCCAACACCACCTGCCTTAGCCATAGTCGCAGCCATAGTGCCACCAGTGATGGTATCCATTGGAGAAGATATGATCGGTAAAGACAAATTAACATCTTTCTTAAATGCGGTACCAATATTAATTTCTCTTCTTGAACGAATATTAGAATATTGGGGCTGCAGTAAAACGTCGTCGTACGTTAAAGCTTCGTTGTCAGTCATTCTTAGTTACCTTCTTCTTTCTTGCAGTTGCTCGCTTTTGAGCGCGCTTCATGGTAGGAGAATTTTCAGCGTTTATGACTGCAGCACCTTCTTGTACAGGTCTTGGTTGGGATTGTGTAGCTGGTGGCGGCTTGGGCACAAAATGCTTTTGCAATGAGCCGTAAGCCTCTTCACATTCTGATAAGGCTTTTGCATGCTTGATAATCTCATCAGCATAGCTGGTGTGTTCTGACAGCCCTATCGGGTTGTTTATCAGTATCTCAATCGCTGCGTAATGTTTAAGAGCTTGAGCTTGCAGCGCCAATAAAGCAGCCTCAAGATTTTTAAGTGATGCCATCTTATTTCACTCTTCGATTAGTTTCTAAAAAGTCTATTAGTTCTTGTGGCTTATACCAAGTCCCTGTATTGCCAGAATCGGGCTCATCTGGATCAGACATAAAATGGAATTTTGTGTCTGGCCCATCAGTGTGTACATAGCAAATGGTAGGGACGCCATAAAAATTATATTTTTCTTCGAAGCCATCACCTTCATCCATATTAAATGCATAAAAATAAATGTCGCTATATTTGTCCGATAATTCCTTGTAGAAGGGAGCAAGGTTATGGCAATAACCACATTCTGCTCCGTAAAATTTTATAACAACTGAATGTTTTTCATCAACGTATCCGTCAAGAATCCTCTTGACGCTGTTGCGATCTATCCTCTGTACTGACATGACTTAAAGCCTCCTTTGTTTTTTGTATACAGTCTGGGCAAAAAAGCCTTACGACTTCTTGCTTAACGACAACTGACCATGATTGTAACATGTCTTTGTCTTTTTTGTCAAACTCTTTTTGACAAGCTGTGCATTTTTCCGGCAGCTTACCAAACTGGGAAATTTTTTGCGCGAGATCGCCCGTCGCTTCGCTTCCCATTTGTTTGCTCATAGCACGGCGTTGTTTACGATTCATCTATTCATTGCTCCGAATATTTGTCTTTGATTGCACCCATCAAAAACAACAATTGCAGATGGAAATGGGGCTGAGTTATCACACTCGCCAAACTTCAAACGTCCCTTTAAAAAATATACTTCATCAGCGCGCATAACATACTGGTGCCAGTACTTAGTATCGGTCCGAGCCGGGATAAGCATGACAACACGGGTACCTTCTTTGCGTGATTCATCGAAGCATTTCTTAATCCACTTATCAATACCGCGACCATATGGTGGATTTACGAAAGTTGTGAAACCTTCCCAATCTTTACTGAGTCCATCTTCGGCTTCGGTAAAAAAATTGGCGCACTTTGTGTTATGCGGATTAGCACACGGATCTAAGTCGAATGGTCCAAACCTCCAATCAAGTTTGTCAAAAAACTCTTGTGGCGTCGACCACTGATCTGTTTTAGAACTAAACATTAATTGTTGCGTCTGCTTATTCATTAGAGCCCTCAGCAATGATATCGAAATTCTCCACAACTTCGTCAATATTTACTTTATGTTTAAATAGACGATATGCCTTTACCGCTGCGCGGATTTCGTCTGTGTTTAGCCAACCATTATTGCGGAACTCGGAACGCAGTTCACGTTTCTGTTCTTGATAAGGTTCGATGCAGTCTTCGATGGCTTTGAGCGAGCGAATGTACTCTTTGATATACTGCTTTTTTTGATTGTTTGATGTTGCCATGTGGCCCTCCTGATTTACTCTAATATTATAACAACGAATGGGGCTGGTGTCAAGTATTTATTCAACATGAACTTTAAAAACTTGATATATAAAGTTTTTGATTAGGCGTTCTCGTTCTTCATCAGTCTCGCACTCAGCAAACTTATAATTATAAGTTACTTTCTCTTGTTCTATGTGTGTATCTAAATCAACAATTTTCATTTTCATCCATCTGGTTTGTTGCTTGTAGTTTTTAGGTGTTCTAACACCAAATCTTTCCGATAGATCAAGAATAAAATAATATCTTTCTTCTTTTAAGGCTACTTGGGCTTCTTTAAACAATTCAAGCCTTTCTGCCTTCTCTTCGTCGGACAAGTTTTGTAATCGATCCGGGTGCAAATACAATGCTATCTGTTTAAAAAGTTTCGTAAACGCATCAGCTAATTCTCGACCATCTTTGATCAACACCTCATCTTTTTCAACGGGCTCTGGTGTTTGATGGTGGACCACGAGTGCACCGTCCTCGTTGATTTCAGATTCGGGCAACGATATTCTATCACTCTTGGGGGGTGCCTCTTGTATTTTTAAAGCTTGTGCAGCTAATAAGTTTTTGTTTAAATCAGCCAAATCAACCTTTTTTCTATCACAATATTCTTCAAGAAACATTTGAAATTCTTGGGCATGCGACTCATTAATATCTTGAATAAACTCAAGCTCACTATGCTTAAAACGAAGTTCATTTAAAGTTCTTTTCCATTTTAGTAAGTTGGATGCGCGCACGACAGGTACCCCGTGCAGTAATTAGCTTATCCAAGTAGTTTAAATGTTCTTCCCACTGCATAAGTTGAGAAACCCCACTGCTCGTCATACTTTAACTTGGCCATGTAAGGTCGATTTGTGAAAATCTTATCTTTTTCCGGCTTGATACCCCAGCATCTGATTTTTTCAGTTTCATTGTTGGAATCAATCACTTCAACAATCCAGTAAGCCTTACCATTCTTAGTTTTCTTAGGAATAATCTTTCGTGGAATGAACCAGCATACACACAAGTCGGGATCAAATTCAGAAATTGGAGGGATGTACTTATCTTTTAATCTCTGAATAGTAGCGGCGGTGATCACTAAATTCATAGGGAATACACCTGTCAATTCAGTTTTAAAATGAATAACCTCTTCTTCAGAAAAGTCACCCTCGGGAGCATAAGCTTCAATGTTCTCCGCAAACTTCTTCTTATTCTTTGGTCTATCAACGACCGCCGCGGACCAAAAATGTTTACGACCAGTAAATCTGTCATCCACGAGATTGTCCATCGCTCCAGCGCGGCACAGTGCATCAAGCGCTTTCTTGTTCAACTTGGAGTATGTTATTTCATCCCTAAAAAGCAAGTTTTCAATATCAGTAAACGGTCGGTGCTCCAAGATCTGTTCGAGCGCTGAATCGCCAAAGCCCTTGATTGATGTGAGAGGTTGCACTAACGTCTTATTGTCGGAAGCAATCTCCCACACGCGACCTGACTTATTTAAGTCAACTGGAGCAATATTGTATCCAAAAGACTTGGCGGTGTTAATAGCCTTTTCTTTTCTTGATTCTGGTTCCTTGTCCAGAAACGCTGCAATCCATTCTGATGGATAGTAATTAAACAACCAAGCGCATTGATAAGATATGATAGAATAACTGACGGCATGCGACTTGTTGAAACCATAACCTGAGAAGTATTCGAACTTATCCCACAGTGATTGTGCTTCATCAACAGGAATTCCTTTCGCATTGCAGCCCGAGATAAACTTGTCGTGTAGTCTACCCTTCACAGAACCCTTACCGGTACCTTTCTTTGTCAAGACCTTGCGGAGCATGTTACCCTCATCGAGAGTGAGACCGCCAAGTTTGTGTGCCAACAAGGCAATCTGCTCTTGGAAAATCAGGAATCCAAATGTTTCCTCTGTAATCTCACGTGCTTCATCAGACAGA
>Ga0163179_10001982_pt1 | contig 14377 bp, 12 predicted proteins | sample AtlANTMetagenome_FD_109643 | JGI IMG/M metagenome (GOLD analysis project Ga0163179, IMG submission 109643) | Marine eukaryotic phytoplankton communities from the Atlantic Ocean - Atlantic ANT 2 Metagenome | ecosystem: Environmental > Aquatic > Marine > Oceanic | place: North Atlantic Ocean...
TACATCTATCAGGAAAAAAGTAAGTCTGTTCGTCCATATAAGGACTGTGAATTGAGTATTCATGGTCAGAGTGTCTACCTGAATTGTAAGCTCACCTATGTTTCTAAAAGGTCTGACAACGACTCCAAGCGATTGGGACAAGCTAAAGTAGTACGTCAGCAATCAATTCGGGCTTTAGAGAAAGGTCAAAACCTGATTCTGATGTGGTATTTCAACGATTTTCCTAATACTCTTGTTCTGCAATAATTACGCGAGAAACTCGACAAATGGGCTGAATTTATTCAAACGGTGGAAACTATTCCACTCAGTGAATGTTATACCTACGTTTGTCAAGGTCAGAAACAACTACTGGATCATATTCTGCTGAGTTCGAGTCTACAAGATGAGTTTCTAAGTGTGCCTGTTGAACGAAGATGCCAAATCTTTGATACTAAAAATTTATCCGACCATAGGCGAATGATAGTTAGATTGAAATCGAACGATTTTTAATTCCTCTTCCCACTAAAATGCTAAGAGTTACAACATGACAGCAACCCAACCAAAAAACCTTGTTATTTCAATTGGAGTGGATACTGGCGGCACGTTTACTGATTTAGTGCTTCAGATGGACAACCAAATCTATACACACAAGCTGTTATCTACGCCTGACAACCCAGCCCAAGCGGTACTTCAAGGTATAAAAGAGATTATCAGTCAGGCTAGTGATTTAGGACACATCCAATATCAGTTGAACATTACGCATGGTTCCACCGTGGCTACTAATATCTTATTGGAGCGTAATGGTGCCGAGATGGCACTATTGACAACACAGAATTTTGAAGATTTAATCGAAATTGGGAGGCAAAACCGTGCGGAACTTTACAATTTTGACGTGGATCAGCCAGAACCACTGGTACCTTCTCCTAGGCGATATGGTGTAGTAGAGCGAATGCTTCATACTGGTCAGCCTCAGACTGAAATTGATTATGATCAACTAGGCCAATTAATCAATCAACTACCTGAAGTTGAGGCTGTTGCAGTTTGTTTTCTCTTTTCATACGTAAACCCAGCCCATGAACAGATTACCGTAGATATGCTGCAACAGAAATTTGGACAAACTTCAATTTCTATCTCAGCTTCTCACCAAATCTTGCCTGAATACCGCGAATTTGAGCGATTTAGTACAACCATTGCAAATGCCTATGTACAACCCAAAATGCAAAAATATTTGCACTTTTTAGATGCCAAATTGACTGAACAGTTTGGCCCGCCCCGTACCATTGGTCAACCTAAACTACAGATTATGCAATCTAATGGTGGAAGTATTTTGGTCAAAACTGCCAGCCAGATACCGATCCGAACGGCCTTATCTGGACCTGCTGGTGGGGTTATTGGCGCATCAGCATTCTCTCAAATAGCGGGCTATGACCGTGTAATTACTTTTGATATGGGTGGAACTTCCACCGATGTCAGTCTATGTGACCAAAAAATTTCATTGACCACAGAAAGTAAGATTAGTGGTGTGCCAATTCAGATTCCAATGATCGACATTCACACGGTTGGCGCTGGAGGGGGGTCAATTGCTCAAGTTGATGTCGGTGGAGCATTAAAAGTTGGACCAGAAAGCGCGGGAGCAGATCCTGGCCCTGCCTGCTATGGTAGAGGGAATTTTCCGACTGTTACTGATGCCAACATGTTCTTAGGGAGAATCGAGCCTAATCATTTTTTGGGTGGTAAAATGGAGCTTTACTCTGCTCACTCCACACGAGTAATTAATACATTAGCCCAGCAAATCGGTCAGCCCCAAACTGATACAGCCGAAGGGATATTGCAAATTGCGAATGCCACCATGTCAAGAGCTATTCGTCGAGTTTCAGTTGAACGCGGCTATGACCCTAACGATTTTGCATTGTTTTCTTATGGTGGTGCAGGTGGCTTACACGCTTGTTTTCTAGCTGAAAGCTTGTCTATTCCTACGGTCATTGTCCCACCTCATGGTGGCCTTATGTCTGCCATGGGGATGCTATTGGCCGATACAGTCAAGGACTATTCTCAAACTGTTTTATGGTCAATGGATCAGGATATTTTCCAAAGACTTAGCAATCGGTTTAGTCAACTAAAGCTACAGGCCGACCAAGAGATGCAATTGGAAGGAATTTCATCCGACCTGATCCAGTATCAACTTTCACTCGATCTACGCTACGTAGGACAGTCATACGAACTGAACGTACCATTTGAAACTGAATTTGACACTCTTTTTCATCAATTGCATAAGCAACGTTTTGGTCATTCTCGCCCTGATTTTCAAATTGAGATTGTTCATTTGCGGTTGCGAGCCGTTGGTCTAAACGAACAGACAGATATTGGTAAAAACCCAAAATTGTTGGAGCAAGACTCTCAAGCAACTGGTCAACCTTTCACTCAAAAATCCGTGGCTTTTGGCCAACCATTAATCACCAATTTCTATTATCGTCGAGACTTACTAAAGAATGAAATAATCTTATCTCCGGCCATTGTTTTCGAACTGAGCACTACAACAGTCATCCCACCCAATTTTACCGGCTATGTCGATTCATGGAAGAACCTAATTCTCTCGCCTGTTTAGTCAGAACTCCGTGAAAACAATAAAATTGAAATCGATAATGGACATTACGACGGTCTAATGTGCGAATATACGTTTACTGACCAAATTTCGCTGTTCGAAATAGACACACCCAGAAATATCCGAACGAATTTCCCTAAATGTCCTACTAGTAGTTTGAGGATGGAGACGTCTACGAAGGGCTTGTGCAAAAGAGAACAGGATCAATCACCGACAAAAAACGTTTTTAAGTGCCACCAAAAGCACGAATAGTGCCCATAATCCACTTAGCAGTCAAAAAATCAACCTGACCGATAAAGATTTGCATTCGCGTCATTAAGGTACTACCGAAGACTGCACCAAAATAAACCATCATAAAAGTTAGTCCTACACGCGAAACCTCTTCAACTAAACCATCTCTTTCAAAAGAGAAGAAAAAGTAGGACAATACTGTCATCACCCCTATCAGAATAACTAGTGAATCAGTTAGACTAATGATAAAGATTAGTAGTGCTGCGTAGATAACTGTCTTGATTTGTGGCAACCTCATTCTGAACTGATACAATAGAGTCAAAGCAACAACAACAGACAAGCTTAGCATCGGAACAAACTGAGCCCACTGTGGCCATCTATCTCTAAAAAAGGAACCTGAGGCAAATACCGAAGTGGCTGGTTGCAAGGTTTTTCTGAGCTGTACAAAAACGTTAGACTCTAGGCTGGTTACCATCATTAGTCCCATACCGTAACCCAGTACTAACCCAAGAGGTATGTTTTTCATCCATTGACGACCAGGAATCAGCAAGGTGAATATCAGAGAAGCAATAACGAAAGGAATTATCCTTTGAATTACTAGATTCCACCAGTCAGGAGAACTTTCACCTAGTTCCAGTAGGATGGGGCTAAAAAATGAGGTGCTCAGACCAATCACGACCTGTTGTACAAACATGTATCCAACCATTAGGCCAAGAATGACGTGAATGGCAAACTTGTAGAATGGATTGTTTTTGTACAAGAAAGAAAAGATACAGAGTGAAAAAAACGCTATCACCCATGATGATACTAGCATAATAATTCCTAAGCTACTTACATTTGCGGATATTTATTCCATTCCACCATCTAATCTAGCTCTAGCTGCCGCTCTAGCTTTTCGATCTCTTTGCCCTTGGCGATTAACCATATAGGTGGCAACATTGGCCAACACAATCACTATTATCAAAACATAGTGAACTACAGTTTGAGCAAACATACTAGAAGAAGCAAAACCTTGGTCTTGGTAACCATTTTTGCGCAGTAGTCCCTCATACTCAGCTGCTCCTAAAATATCACCCATCATTCCAACCATCTGATCAGCGTTTAAAAAAGGAAATTGGTCTGGAATCATTGGCCCAGTAACCCCAGAGGCCAGCGGAAAATTATATCGAGTCTGTGCGTACTGGACCCAGTACCCTGGTGTTTTCAAACCAGCGAACGTGATAGCCAGTCCAATGTCGCTATATTTTCTAAACTCCTGAGCAACTGGGATTTCAGCGAACGGCTTACCAGTCACATCTGTCGTATAGACTTCGTTAATGTCTCTATTCATAGCACTGAAAACGGAAATACCCGCCGGAGTAAAGCCCATATAAACCCAATCCACATATTCTTTTTTATCATATTTAATTGCTATTTCTTCAATTATGGATCTTCCCATGCCCGATGCTTCAGCTACTAGAGGGTTAAAGCCTATGACTTTGATGTCTTTTGAAAAACAATGATGCAGAAAAGCCTGCATTTGAGGCTTGTGGATAGCTTCGGTTGCTGGTCGTGTGTCTAAAAAGAACCAGATGCCATCACCTTCTTGAAGACTCTCAACATGATCAAAAAGGCTATTTGTCGGACCAGATGGATTCGGCGTCAGAGGAACTTTGAATATAACAGCTAAAGTAACGATTACTGCCACTGTCAGGTAGATGTACTTAGTATTGAAGGAAAGGAGCTTACCCCACATTAGCCTAGCCAACTCCTTTCAATACCAAACATCACGCGCAAAGACTGAGTGATCAATCCCAAGGCACCCCCAATCAAGATTCCTCGACCTGCAGATCCACCTGGAACAGCTAACAGCCAATCCTTTAGGTTTATTAAGGCATCCTGAACGAAAAACTGTTGAGACGCTGTTTTCTTGGCTGTAAATATTCCATTCCAGACAAGATTAGTCAGTGGAGCGTTTACTAGAATAACTACTAGACCCGTAAACAACAAAACTCCGGCCTCAAAATTTCGCACCCGAAATGATCGATAAGCGGCTGAGCAGATATAGAAAGCAACCAGTGCAAACATGGTAGTATCCAGTGGGCTGACAATCGTATTGTAAACCCATTCCGTCGACTTACCATCACCCTTAATTGAGATCGACCGGCCTGCCCCTTGGAAAAAGAGGTTTTTGTTCTCTACCTTCATTGGCTCTTTTTCCAAAACAACAACATCGTTTTTTAAGAGTCGAAACGATTGAGTCCCTGACTTTAACCCAGACGATTTAATCTGCGAACCAGTTAAACTTAATTTAACAGAGATCTGACGCTTCTTGGAATCCAACTTGACTATCTGTCCACTGTAAGTTTTTCCGTCGGTATTTTCGATTTTAACTTTGTCTTTATTAGATAACATACCTGTATCGAGAGAACTTGAATAGGTTGTTGTGACAAACAAAGCTCGATTCTCCAGAATGTTATCGATTAGGTAAGTCATTGGAAACACAAGGAAACAAACTAGAGCGACTACGCTATACTGCCAATCAGTGCCTTGAGCTTGAAGTCGTCGAATATGAGTACGAAGTACTGAGAAGATAGCAAAGCCAAAACCAGCAACTTTGATCAACTTATACCAATTATCTTTGACCTCAGCTAAAACGACTTTACTAAATTCATGAGGAATAAAGTGTGTAACAACCAATAGAAGGCAGGTCAGAGAACATAAAATAACAGGAAGTGCAACTTGCATCTGCAGAACCTTAAAACAGTCTTTCTAGTTAGACTAAAATGTTGATCTAAAACTTTAGTAAATCGAGGACAAAATTACTACTATCAGGCTGAAAGATTGCAATACCAATGCCCAGTAGCATAACCAGAAACGCTAAAATCTTTATCCTATCCTGGGCTAATAGGGTCGCCATCTGAATCACATCCCGTTTCAGGTAGGCTCCCGCAGCAAACAACTCTTCACCAATCAAACAATAGTCGCAGCCAACGATGAAAAAGGCAGTTTGCTTGGGGTTTTCACACCCTGCCACTTGAACTGCACCGATATTATTACCCATTTCAGCATAAACCATTGACTCGTAGGTAAAGTCCCCAAAATAAAAAATACTGGCTGGCGAATGTCTTTCCATCGAATCGCCAATAATACCGATATACGCTGGCTGATTATCAACTTCGTAACTGACTTCATCCTCATTGAATAGGTCTGGGCGTCCAGCTAGAGTAAAGATGTTTCGTAAAGATGAGCGTAATACTACATCCACTAGTGGAACTTGGACAGGGACAACAACTTCTGTCTGAGTAACCACTGAATAGTTGGCTACTGACTCAAAAACAGCAAAAGCCGCCATCGTAGAACCACTATCGGGTGTATCATTACCAGCAACAAACATTGCTGGTCGACCCATTTCAGCGGCTCGACCGACAACCTCTTCAATCCTATCGAGTGCTGGAAGCCGTCGAATGAACATGTCTTTTCCACTCATACCCAGATCCATGTAATACAGGGTAATGATTGAAAATATGATTAGTGTAATCAAAACATATCTTTTGTCCAGATCGAACCAATTCCCTTTAGCTGAAACCAGCTTAGAAGATTCTGATCTCGCTGGTGAAATACCGTCAGCCCCTACTGAAGCGATCTGATAGACATAAGACTGACCACCGAGTGCAGTTTTGTCAGTAAAGACTTGGGTTTTAGCCGAAACTTTCTTCAGTTTCTTGAAATCGCCTTCACCTTGACGCCAAATCTCGTATCCTATAATACCTTCTGTGTCGTCAGGCTGAGACCAAGAAACCTTTATACTCCCTTTACCTGCTTTGTTCAATCCATCATTAGGCACATCAATGGCCTTAACTTCGACCGGTGGTGATAATTCCGGCGAATCAATTTGTTCTTCTGGTGCAGGTTGAGCCGGAATACTTTTTTGTTCCTGGAAAGCTGACTTTACTTGCTGACTTACTTCCTCTTTCTCTTGGAAAGCCGATTTTACTTGCTGCTCTGTTTCCTTGCCCACTCGGTCAGATCTACTTTCTTCCTTCCCAATCGGAACCTGTAATCTATCACCAGGTTTTAGTGTATTAATATCCGCAATATTGTTGTAAGCCAGAAACTTCTTGTAGCTGCGACGATCACCAAAATACAGCTCAGCCAAATCGGCCAAAGTCTGCCCTTGTTGCACAGTGCTCATTTGGGTTGGCTCCTTGACCGGTTTTGGTGTGACCGAAGCCGTCTGGCCAACTGCAAGCAGAGCTATCAGGACAGAGAGAACTGTGTGAGCCGTGAACAGTACTAATCTTTTAGGATTGTAGAACTTCATCTGGCCACTCCTAATCTATTACCCATCTTCCCACATTTCATCACCCAGTGCGGTAACATTTAAGCCTCTAGCTAAAAGGATACAACTATGCTGCGCATCGACCTGATAGTCATCCGCGGGGCCAATCTCAATGCTCAATTGCTCATCACCACTCATCTGGATGCCTGCCTGTTGCATCTGCTGCTTAATCATATCTCGAATAAATGGGCTTCCACTTTCCCCCATAGCATCCGCCAAATCAGCTTTACTAGTCATTTTGGCATATCCAAGCAGGATCGAATCCCTACTTTCTTTGAAATAATTGAATACTTCGATATGAGTAGAATCTGAGAGCAAGGGGGGCATGTCAGCAACTACTAATTGGTGGCTCTGATTAGCGAAGCGAATAATCTGATCCAGTAACTGAGGCGCACCAGGATTTAAAACATGACCAGCAATCAAATCAGGTGTATAATCGTCGGCTAAAACAACTTCACTACAACTGGCACGTAGTAGTTGTCCTTTGAGCTCTGCATCACGAGTGTGAGCCACGATAGTTGTCGAAGTGGTTATGTCTCTGATAGCGTAAACTGCTGGCAGTGTGTCATTTTCACTGGGCAGATCGTCGGGATCACTTAAGTTACTGGTGTCGGGTACAATGACCACGGTTCCGGCTTGTTGTACCAGCGCTTTTTCTAGTACGATCGGCTGTGTAAAACGTCCCGAAAGGTGGACAATGTCAAGACGATCATAATTCTGTGGTACACGTCCCAATTCTTCGCGATCAGCTTCGTTTACTAACGCAATGCGTGGGGCTGCTCCAACCATGACAGGCTTCCCCTCTTCATCCGTTTGCATCCGTTGCAATATTTCCTCTACCATCGGGTTCCACCCCAAAATGACAGTATGATTTGTGTATTTCCCCGTGTCTAATTCGTCTACTTCTTTTAATCCTGCCATAACCAATAATGAGGCAACTACCCCTCCTAATATAATGTTCCAAGTGTAACCGGCAAACATAATCAACATCCCGAAGAACTTGCCTATATGCGAATTTGGGCTGACATCCCCATAACCGACTGTGGTAAAAGTTACTACCGACCACCAGATGGTATGCCAGAAAGTATCCCATCTGGTTACATCATCAATGTCTTTACCAATATGGCCAGCCACACTATCTTCGTATAGTGATGGCTCGACAGTAAACACAACCAAGGCCGACAAAACGATCAACAGTACGGTCGTGCCGAGATACTTAACCAGATCGATTCGTATCCATTGCCTGAGCCTTTCACCTAAGTCACCACCACCACCAGCTAGAGACCGTGCAGAAACTAACTTGGGTGGCGTGGAAGGAACGGTGATCGCTTCCTCCGGGACAATGCTAATCTCTCCGCAAGATTTACACTTAGCCGGTTGCCCAATTTCCAAGTAAGCGACTACCATACCCGAATCACAACTAGGGCATTGATATTTTAGTGCCATATCTGTTTTTTCTCAATACTAAAGTTTAGCTCGAAGCATCAAAATTTTATCGGGATCATTTTTTGCGATCTTTCATTCCAGTTATGGGAATATTGGCTACTAAAGCCATAGCTTGCTCTTCTCTTTGCAGGTCAATTTCGACTTGTTCACCCAATGTAAAGTGCCGAGACAAGACCTGAGTGATTTCAACTTGTAATTCTTTCATAACCTCTTCATCAATTCCGAGTCTATCCTGAACCAAGATCAGTTTCAACCGGCTCTTAGCCGTTTTACTACTCGTTTCAGTTCCTCGAAGGAGTCTGATCAATCGCTGCAACATAATACTCGGCTCTCTATACCTGGTACCAGTGGTTAATTATTTCCTAGGATCTTGCCCATAAGGTTACCCAACCAGCTACCAGCCCTAAACTCTGGTATAGGAACATCTTGACCATCGAGTCGACGAGCGATTCGCTGGTAGGCGCCAGCCGCCCCAGAAGTCCCATCATAGATAAGAGGTAGCCCCCGATTGGATGCCCCAACTATGTCCGTATCCTCTGGTACGATGCCGATCAAGTTAATGGACAGAATATCCAACACATCGAACTGATTAAGCATGTCTCCTCGTTTAACTAACTCCGGATTCAGACGATTGATGATTAATTGTAGGTCTGTAATGTCCTTTGATTGTAACAATCCGATGATTCGGTCAGCATCTCGAACTGCAGACACCTCAGGTGTTGTCACCACCAATGCTGAGTTGGCTGCTGAAGATGCATTCTCGAACCCTTGCTCGATTCCTGCAGGAGAATCGACCAACACAAAATCGTGAGTTTCACTCAGTTTGAGGCAGATCTCCTTCATTTGATCAGGTTGAATGTCGGTCTTGTTATTTCTTTGAGACGCAGCTAACAATTTTAGGTTGTCAACTCTTCGATCAATTACCAAGGCTTTTTCTAGCTCACACTCGCCATCAATTACGTTCATAGACGTGTAAACGACACGACTCTCCAATCCCATAATGATATCAAGGTTTCGCAAACCTACATCTGCATCCACCACTACTACAGATCTACCTAACATGGCTAGGGCAGTACCAATATTGGCAACCGAAGTGCTTTTGCCGACCCCTCCCTTACCGGAAGTAGTAACAATTATCTTTCCCATTTTTTAATTCTTCACTTTTTCTATCCGTTTAAAATGTAGTCATTTGACGGTTCGGTCAGCTTTCAAAAACCGTCAAATGTCTTGACGGAAATGCTCCCATTTTCTATGCAGGCAATTTCAGGCTGCATTTTCCTCTTGCCAAAATTGTTTTTGGGTGGCCGTGTAATCAGGTGTCCAATTCTGAGTTGTGTTGGTGTGAGGTTCATGGCTACGATAACAGACTCAACATTCCCTAATGCGCCAGCATGTGCCAATCCTCGTAAACGGCCAAGTATCACAACATCTCCACCGGCAATCACCTCAGCTCCTGGATTGACATCGCCAAACAGAACAATGTTACCTTCAAAGAACCGCTCAACTTGCCCTGACCTAAGGCTATGACGAATAATACAGGTTGCTTCACGGCCAGGCAAGTCATGTTTTTGCACGTCAACGCTTGAAGGCTTCGTATCTAGTACAACCTGCTCCTGAACGGGAATAGGACGGTCAATTATTTCTTTCGCATCGGCTTGTTTTTTTTCTGAACGTTCAGGGCTGAATAATTCTTTTGCTTGTTCCGTTTTGGTTGGTATTGGGTCAGGAATAATTTCTAAGCCGTAAGCTTCATAGATCAACTTACTAATCCGCTCCAGATCCGGGTCAGACAAGTGCTGATTGCCCGTGTCCAAAACGATTGACGTGCCAGCCAAAGAATCACCCAAATTACTCATCCGTTTCCTAATAGAAGATTCAATCTCCTCTATAGAGGCTGAACCATCAACCATCAAACGGAGTCCATCTCGAAACCCTTTTAGTTGAACAGCTTGACCTTCAAAAACCCCTCGAGCTGAATCCTTCACAAAAAACGACCTTTGTAATACTCTAGTAGGATGCGAGAAACATTAGGCAAACGGGGTGGAATTAAACTCGGTGGAATGCTCTGCACGCGAATTCGACTAGCACTCTATGCTGAATCAAAATCGTCTTCAGTTTGCCTGCCCAAACAGCCTACTTAATAAGTCTAATATGCATACAGCACGAACGTAACAGTCTAGCACATTGCCAGATCGAAAACTCAACCTACCCCTGTGAACGGCCATTATAGTCAAGTTGCCAAAATTAAGCAAGCACTTTTTCCGACTGAATGTGGCCTAAACACATTTTAGACTCAGTGTTTTTTTTGCCAACTTTGACATTGACTGGACCATATGCTAGAGTTGAGTATTCGAATCCCAGCAACAGAACTGCGACATCAAGCGACGGCCAATCGAACAGTGAACAACAGAGCCTTAATAATTGAAAACATAACTCAGAATGTGATAAGACGCCTGCAGTCAACCTCACAGAATAGTACGAAGGATTGTGGTGGTTGCGCATTCCGGCAATGTAATCAAGGCAAGAGAGAATGTGACCAAGCTGAGGCGCAGCAAAAGGTCCCTGTGGGTGTCTCCGCACGACATGCACATGTAACACAATCAGACCTGGAAATACTCTATGGCTCAGGGCATCAGCTAACAGTCAAAGCGGCCTTATACCAGCCAGAAGCCTTTGCTGCAGTTGAGACTATTACAGTCGTAGGGCCTAGGCTGAAGGCGTTAGAAGGTGTCCGAATTCTGGGGCCAGTCAGAAGTTACTCTCAGATTGAAATAGCCAAAACGGATGCTGTACGATTGGGCCTTGATCCTCCAATTCGAGATTCAGGAGATCTAATGGGCGCCTCGCCTGTCACCTTGATCGGTCCAGCTGGCTCGGTGTACTTGCCAGAAGGTGCTATTTGTGCTGCACGACATATCCACATGAAGCCAGAGCAAGCTGAGACCTTTGGAGTAACGGAAGACGACAGGCTTAAAGTTAGAGTTTCTGGCGAGAGAGCCCTAATACTAGAAAATGTTCGTCCTAAAATAGACCCCAGTTACGTTTTGCAGATGCACCTTGATACTGATGACTCCAACGCAGCTGGGTTGAAAGGTGGGGAAGGTTTAGAAGTCCTGTGGGATGAGTGAAAAGGACCAATTACGCAACCGAGTTGAGCTAATCGTTCGAAGGGAGTTGGCTCAAATGAACAAGGATAAAGCAAAGTCGATCCTAGTTGTGTTAGATGGAGGTATGGCCTCTATTGATGACCTCTTAAATCAACTTGTTAGTTGCCGACAGGAAGGCTGTGAGGTTGTTATAGTTGCATCCTTGCTAGCTGCCGAAAACTACGCACTAGATTCGCTCAAATCATCCGGCTTGAATGTTTGGACTGGATTTCCCGTAAAAGAGGGAGTAATCCAACAGTTCCTCAAGAATGCCGACGTAATCTTGGTGCCAGTCTTGTCTGTTACGATCATGGCCAAGTTGGCATTGGGCATTTCTGACACACCGATTAGTTATTTGCTCGAACAAGCGTTATTCGAGGGGAAAACCGTTTTAGCTGTGGATCAGGATTACCCCATAGGACAGAGTGCATACGCCCACTACCTAAGCCAGCGAACTGTTGAATACCGCCGATCTTTGCAGGAAATTGGATTGACCCTTGTTCCTGCAAACCAGGTTTCTAATGTGATTGTCGGGCAAAAAGCGAGCGTGTTTTTTCACCGGCTCGCTGGCCAAAAAACTGAGCTATTAAGCCAGAATTGGATCCGTAAACTGCCTCAAAATATCGAGGTTATCATCTGCGCTCGCTCAACCATAATTACTCCATTAGCTCGAGAAGAAGCAAAAAAGAGAAACATCAACATTCAATTAACGGAGGCCGAATCATGCGAAGAAACTTGATCTTTTTATTATTCTCACTGGCTATTGTTTCAATAACGTCGGCTGATTACCAATATGACTATTTTTCCGACCGTATCAGCCGCGAATTCCGGAATGGCTATGACGTGGAAGACTGGATAGAACGAGGCAATGCAACGGTTACAGCAAGCCCTAGCTTTGAAGATGGTGTCCGCCTAACAGCTTGGGCAGGTGAATACGCTGAAGGCGAAAATTACGAATTCGCTATCGCTAGTGCCATCTATCATTTTGAAATCCCACACAATTGTCAGTATGTCGAAATCCGGCTCCGTTACCGTGGCGAATCAACTGCCGCTAGCCTAAACGATTATGACGATGTAGCTGGCCGAGTCTGGGTTCGAAATACTAAAGAGCCGGACCATCGATATCAGAAAAATGATAACGAAGAAACTAGATATGGGGACACTTTTATTTTGCGAGCGAAACGACGTGCTGAAACGATCAAAATTCCAGCGGCCAACCACGTTGAACGTGGTTTAATGGAGTTGCATGTTGTTGTAGACGGTAGTGGACAAATTGATGTTGAATCAATTACAGTATCCGCCTACCGCCATCAGCCGGAGATCCGCATTGTTGAACGCCACGCTGACAATTACCGCTGGCAACCTTGGCACAGGTATAGTTATCTCTATTTTTACAATGGGCCAATTTATTATACGTATCCCGATCACTACCTAGCGTGGCATTACCCAGCACGACACCACTTGTACGTGTCAATGAGGCGTTCCTACAACCGGACAACGCGCTGGTATTACAAGAATCGCCGACCACCTTACCGGCGTTACGGCGGCCGCCCGGCAAATAGCCTTCATATTCATCTTCATGACACATACAGTCCCAAACGGAGCCGACTAAGTTCTTGGTCTGACGATTATGAAACCACGCGTCAGGCATATCGGCAGCGGAAGGGGGTAGTATCAGCCTTGAATCGAAACACTTCAGAGAGCGGCGTTCAGGCAGTAATGGAGCGGCACAGAACACAGCCGTCTTTGTCCCAGAGACAAATCAAAGATCGTTTGGTTAAAATGAAACGAAGGCAGCTGGTGGCGCGCCACAAAAACGAAAAAAGTTTTGGCCAAATGCGTAGCATAAATTCCCCGCAAAACGATTACTCCGGACAGCAAGATTATGGTTCTTCAAGCCTGCAGCAGTTTGGCCGTAGCAGCTCAGGTAATGACCAGCGGCAAAAGTCCACATCAGTGAGCCGTTCCAGTCGTGTATTGGAAAAACACCGTTCGTTGAGATCCCATCAGCGGTCAGCACGGCAGCAGATGACTCGCCGATCATCGTCTTCGGTACAATCTCCTGGCGCAAGTAACTCTAGCAAAAATGATGACAAGGAAAAAAGAAATCGTGAGACAAATACGCAAAGAACTCGAAGAAGATGAGCCTTAACTTCAACTAACCCTTTGAGCATGAAACAAAATGATTTACTTAGCCACCATTTTTTTATGCGTCTTCTTTCTGTACTAATAGCCTTGTCTGTGGCTACGTTGCCTCAGACCTCGAGCGCCGCCGAAACAAAAGAACCTCCAATTTTGGAGCTTGTTTCGCCAATTGGGGCTGTTGTTCGCTCAGCGGTGCTCCCTGGTTGGGGACAGATGCATGCCAGTAGTTACTTTTCAGGTGGTTTCTCTCTAGTTTCAACGATGGGTTTTCTGGCAGGTGGGTTGGTCGCCCATCGTTCCTATCAACAGGTTTATAGGGATGAGTATATGCCAGTTGCCACCTCTAACCCTAAATCAACCCAAGCCTTGTCGATTTATGGCAGGGTGAATCAGGTTTACAAAGTCAGGCAATTTTTTCTGCTAGCGGCTGTGGGGGTTTGGGCTTACAGTTTGGTCGACTCCTATGTGGGGTCTAACATTCACAATGCTAAGAGTAAATCTTACCAA
>Ga0163179_10001983_pt1 | contig 14375 bp, 9 predicted proteins | sample AtlANTMetagenome_FD_109643 | JGI IMG/M metagenome (GOLD analysis project Ga0163179, IMG submission 109643) | Marine eukaryotic phytoplankton communities from the Atlantic Ocean - Atlantic ANT 2 Metagenome | ecosystem: Environmental > Aquatic > Marine > Oceanic | place: North Atlantic Ocean...
ATGGCCTCGCAGGGACGCAGCACGGCGCTGTGCTCAATGACACTGGTCACCACCCTTGATTCCCGGCGTCCTACCAGCCGCGCCAGCCACTTGAGGGTCATATTGTTCGACTCCGTCCCGCACCCGGTAAAAACGATCTCCTCCGGATGTGCGTTGATCAGGGCGGCCACCTGCTCCCGCGCGGTGCTCAGGGCCTCCCTGACCACCCGGGCGGACCGGTAACCGCTGGACGGGTTATACCACTGGTCCGTAAGGTAGGGCAGCATGGCCTCCACCACCTCCGGGTGCACCTGGGACGTCGCGTTGGAGTCGAGGTAAATCATGCAAATGGCCCGGGATTGCTAACACCCGTCACCCGGTTCGGACTCACTCCCGCAGGAAGGCCACAAGGTCCCGCACCTCGATGTCGGTCATGGTCTGGAAGACGGCATCGGGCATGAGAGAGTAGGGCAGGACGTCAACGTGCGCGACATCCGACTTCTCGAGGTCAAATCGACCTGCATTGGAATCAAGGGTGTAAGCTTCTGCCGTTTCAGCTGCAATCACACCGAGAACTACTCTTTCATCAGTGAGTTCGAACTTGTAGTAGCGGTATTTCTCGTCGATCTCGCCGTCCGGATCGAGGACATGAGGAAGGAGATAGTCGAGATCTGCGACCTGAGACCGGTTCAACTCTGGACCGGAAAGCCCCCCTTCGCCGTTCACGGAGTGGCAGCGGCCGCAACTCTCCGAGAACACGAGGTGACCATGCGCCACATCCGCCCCCTTGAGGTTCTCCTTCGACAGAAGCTCACGGTAGTGAGCAAAGAGCTCCGGGGTGCTTTCTTCCGCCCGGGCTCCCTGGCTGGCCAGTCCCACCGGTCGCTCGGAAAGATGGCTCACCTCACCAGCGCTCAATGCCCGGCGGTAAATGCGGACCTCATTAATTCCCCCATCAAAGAACTCCTTGACCCTGGGGGCTCCTCCAATCCATAGCGCGCCCTCACCATCTGCCGCTATCGAGCCCGCGCCATAGGCAGCAAGATGCCCATCAACAAAAAGAAAGCGCTCGCCCTTATCCTGCGTGATGCAGACGTGGTGCCAGCCCCTCGTCACCCGGCTACCCTCGAGATTGGAGTTCTGCCCTCCCATGAGCCAGTGGCCCTCCTCGTTAATCCAGACCCCATACCAGTCTGATTTCTCCCGGGACTTGTTGACCAGGGCGGTCCATCCCTGACCAGACCCCTCAATATAGACCCAGGCAGCAAGAGAGTAGGTCTCGTTTTTTCCAAAGGCCAGATCCTCCCGATGGCCAATCTCGAGGCGGTCATCTGATCCATCGAACTTGAAGGCCCGGCGCCCTCCCAGTGATGCCACTACCGCAGGCCGGAATTCCTTCCGAGGCTGGGACGCTCCACCCCACTCCTCGCTGCTGTCGATGTCCTCGGCCTTGAGATGCAATACCAGCCCTTTGGCGGACACCGACTTGGCAGCCTTGGCCTTTGGGCCCTTGGGCCGGGGCTTGGCCACTGCCGTCTTCCCACCGGCCTTTCTCCTGCGGGAAATATACTCGCTAACCTTGGGAATCTTGCATGCGGCGACGAGCTCCGCGGTGCGATCCTCATCCGTAACGACCAGCGGTTCGAGGGCATACCAGATGAGCAGTGGAAGATTATGATCTCCCTTGTCTTCTGCGTGGCCCACCAGAGCGGTCAGGACATCCCAGCGCTTTTCGTGTTCGACGCGTTGCATTGCCGAGGCGAGAAAGAGCCGGACCACGGCGCTGTCGTCCTCTCGTGCCATCGCAGCCCATTTCTGCAGGACCGCATCAGGAACACGCTTGTCCTCTGCAATCAACTGGACCGCCCATGCCCGGATGTATTCCGCCTCGTCATTCAGGAGGGGAGCCAGCATGACATCCCCAAGTCCCCCCACCAGTTGCAGGGTCCACAGGGCCCGCAGACGGCGGGCGGGATCCTCATGGTCATCGAGGATCTTACGCAGGCCACCGAGGGTCGCCGGTTTGATTTCCCCGGCGAGCGCCCGCTCCTGCAGGAGTCGACGGGCCTGCCGCACATACCACTCATTGGGATGAAGATGCATCTCCACCAGCTCTCCATCCGGTAATTTTGTGAGATCCATTCCCACCGGGAAGCTCTGCTTTCCCCAGCTGTATCTCCAGATCCGCCCCGTCTTCCGGTGCAGGACCTTTCGCCCGCAGATGTCGGAATCGTGCCAGTCGATGGCATACAAGGACCCGTCCGGACCAATCTCCATGTTAAATCCAAGCCACTGCGGATCGTTGGACATGGAGAAGGTTCCCCCATACTCCGGATCACTCGCAACATACCCGGAACCTTTCCTTTTAATCTCATCAACCAGCACCCCATGCATATGGATGTTGCACATGAAGAGCTTCTTGCGGTACTTCTCGGGAAACTGGTCCGCGAGGTAGAACCGTGCCCCGCCGTGGGCAGAGGGGTGACGGTGATCCGCGATGGTCTTGATATCATCATAGACGAAGGGATTGAAGTGGCGACCTGCCTGCCGGTGGTAACGCCCGCCCTGAATGATGTGAAACATGTGCGGAATGACGCAGGCGGTTACGAACGCCTGGCCGTTCTCATCAAAATCCAGCCCCCAGGGGTTACTGGTGCCGTAGGCGAATACCTCGAACGTTTCGTTGAGGGGATGGTAGCGCCATACCCCCGCGTTGATCTTCTGCCGCTCACTGTCAGGAGCCCCGGGCTTCCCCACGTTCGAGTGGGTGAAGACCCCATGGGTGCCATAGAGCCAGCCGTCTGGTCCCCACAGGAAACTGTTCAGGGTCTCGTGCCGATCCTGGCGCCCCCATCCGTCGAGCTTGATCTCAGGCTCGGCATCGGGAACATCATCGCGATTGCGATCCGGGATGAAGAGCAGGTTGGGCGGAGAGCCGACCCAGACCCCACCATGACCCAGCGCAATCCCGGTGGGGAACATGATCTTGTCCTTGAAGACCTTCCGTTCGTCCATTTCACCGTCCCCATCGGTATCAGTAAGAATCACAATACGCCCCTGGGGACCGAGCTTGTAGAGATCTGAACGCCTCGTCTCATAGTTCAGGTTCTCGCAAAGCCAGATCCGGCCCCGCTCGTCAAAGGTGAAGGCAAAGGGCTGCTGACAATCCGGCTCAGCCGCGAAGGCATTCACCACGAAGCCCTCGGGATGCTTCATCTTGGCGATCGCCTCCTCTGGGGACAGGTACTTGAAGGCCGCCTCCTTGGGCGGTTCGGCGTGGGTGACGGCCAGGGCAATAAAGCTGGCTGACAGAACCAGACGTAGTAGGCGTGCGCTCATTACCCTACCTCAGTCCCTGCACGCCCCTTCGTCAAGACACACGTCCCGACGAGATCCCGTCCCTCTTGCCATGGCAACCTCCGCCCCGGCAGCGGGAACAGGCCCATCTTCGCGGGATCACCCGAAAATCCACTAGGCAGCCACCGATCCGGGCCCTAGATTCGGGCCCCCAGCCATGAAGACACATCACACCCTGCTCGCAATCGGTTTCTCATTTCTTGCCCTCGCCCTTCCGGTCGTGGCCCAGGCCCCCAAGGTGGTCTGGGAGCTCTCCAAGGGAATCAAGGCCCCGGAAAGCGCCTACTTTGACAAGCAGACCGGCAACATCTACCTCTCTCAGGTCGGGGAAGGTGGAGGCCTTGGCAAGGATGGTGACGGAGTGATCTCCGTTCTCAAGCCTGATGGCAGCGTGGTCAATCCGAGGTGGTTTGCAGGATTAAATGCCCCCAAGGGACTCCGCTCCACCGGTGGAGTTCTCTGGGTCGCTGATATCGATCGTCTCGTCGGCATCAATATCGAGAATGCCACCACCCAGGCGATACACGAAATTGAAGGGGCGAAGTTTCTCAATGATGTCGCCGTCACGGCACGGGGCAGCGTCCTCGTCTCCGACATGCTTGCCAGCACGATCTACGCTCTTCAGGGAAACAAGGTCTCCAAGGTCGCTTCCGGGGTGGAACTCGACAGCCCCAATGGGCTTCTCGTAAGCGGGGGCACCCTTTACATCGCGGGTTGGGGACGCGACATCCAGGACACCTTTGACACCCTGGTCCTTGGTCGTCTTCTCGCCCTGGACCTCCGCACCCGCAAGGTGACACCCGTCACCAAGGCGACCGTGGGGAACCTCGATGGCGTTGAACTGGACGGCAAGGGAGGATTCCTCGTAACTGACTGGATCGAAGGAGCCGTCCTCCACATCAGCTCCAAGGGAGCGGTAACCTCCGTGCTGGACCTGCCCAAGGGATCGGCCGACATCGCCTACCTTCCCGGGAAGAAGTTGCTCATCGTCCCCCAGATGCTGGAAAACAAGGTCACCGCCTACGACCTTTCCGGGGTCATCAAGTAAGGGTAACGCGGACAAGCCCGTAAGACGGCCCCACCAATTGCCGTTATCCCTTGCCATGCGAGCAAGCCGAACAATCCTGTCTGTATGGGCCATGGCCTCGGTCCTGGCTGGAACGGGCAGCTCCCTGGCTCCGGCACAACGTGCCACCCGCGGCCTGCAGGTGCTCTACGACTTCAGCTCCGCCAGCGGCCCACTCATCCAGGACCGATCCGGAACGGGGCTACCCATCAACCTGCGTATCGCTGAAGACGCGGCGGTAGAGCGTTCCCAGGGAACGCTCAGGATCCGCAGGGGAGCCCGCGTGCAGTCGCACAAGCCGGCCCGCCAGTTGGTCGAGGCGGTCAAGCGCAGCGGCGAGATCACGATCGAAGCCTGGATCAAACCCGCGGACACCAGGCAGAGCGGCCCGGCCCGGATCATCTCGCTTTCCCGCAACAGCACCAACCGCAACTTCACCCTGGGGCAGGATGGCGACAGGTTCGACCTACGGTTTCGCTCCACCAGGACAAGCAACAATGGCCTTCCTTCCCTTCCTACCGAAACGGGGAGCGTGACCACCCGGCTCACTCACCTGGTCCACACCAGGGAACGCTCGGGCAGAAGCCGTGTCTACATCAATGGTAAACAGGTGGCCGGGAAATCCATTCCCGGGGACCCCGCCAACTGGGACCAGGACTACCATCTCCTCCTGGGCAACGAGGCGGATGGAAGTCGTCCCTGGCTGGGGAGTTACCACCTCGTGGCCATTTACAGCCGCGACCTCTCTCCTGCCGAAGTGATGGCCAATTTCAAGGCCGGGGCGGCTGAAGGCGGAAGCATCCCCGAACAACGTGATCCCCGGGCAATATACTTCGAGAACGAAGTCGCTCCCATCCTGGCCAGCCACTGCATCGAGTGCCACGACCCGGCCACCCGGAAGGGCAAGCTCGACCTCACCCGCAGGTCAACCGCCTTCGTTACCCTTGAGGACGGCCTTTCCATCGTAGCCGGCGCCCCGGAAAAGAGCCGCCTCTGGGAGGCCGTCTTTCACGACGAGATGCCTGAGGGTAATGATCCGCTGAACGAGGAGCAGAAGGCTACCCTCAGGAAGTGGATCGAGGATGGAGCCGTCTGGCCTCTCGCTCGCATCGACCCCGCAAATTACCTGCAGAGCAGCGGCGGGACCGGAAAGCAGTGGGTCCAACGACTCACCGTGGAAGAATACATCGCAACCGTGATGGCCACTGTGGGTGTCGATATCGCGGCGGAAGCGCGCAAGATCCTTCCCCCCGACCTGCGTGCAGACGGGTTTACCAACACCGCCTACAATCTCAGCGTTGATCTCAAGCACATTGAGGCCTACGCCAGACTGGCCGAGATTATCGTGAGCCGGATGGATCCCCGGGAATTCGCCGCGCGCTTCTCAGGCAATCGCCGCTTCACTGACAACAGCATGGAGGCTCTCATCCGGCCCATGGGCGCATGGGTCCTGCGAGGACCTCTCGAACAGCGCGAGGTCATCGCCTACCGCGGAATATCGACTGCGGTCGCAGCCGGGGGTGGCACCCTGAAGGAGGCGGTCGGCTACATCACCCAGGCCATGCTGCAGTCTCCCCGCTTCATCTATCGAATCGAGCGCCAGCGTGGCGACGGATCGTCCTGGCCGGTGGACGACTACGAGCTGGCTTCCCGCCTGAGCTACATCATCTGGGGTGCGTCTCCCGATGAGGAACTGATGCGTAGCGCACGGGACGGCACCCTTTCCGATCCGGAGGTGCTCGCCAGACAGGCAGACCGCATGCTTGGGGATTCCCGTGCCATCGAGCGCTCGGTTCAGTTCCTGGAACAATGGCTGAACCTTCAACGCCTCGCCAACCTGAGACCGGATCCCGGGAAATTTCCCCGCTGGAACACGCAACTGGCAGAGGACATGCGTCGGGAAACCATCAGCTTCTTCAAGGGAGTAGTCTGGACTGAGAAACGCCCTCTTGCCGACCTCTTCAATGCCCAGGTCACCTTCATGACTCCCCGCCTCGCCGATCATTACCGCGGACGCATCACCCCGGAGAAACGGGCACTCGAGGAAAACGTCGAACGCTACGACCTCTCTACCAACCCGGCCCGAGGTGGCCTTCTTACCCAGGGCAGCATTCTGACCATGGGAGGGGATGACGCCTCCATGGTCACGCGCGGTCTCTTCGTCATGAACAACCTTCTGAGAGGGGTGGTAAAGGATCCCCCACCCGAAGCAGACACCACTCCCGTTCCCGCGCGGCCCGGGCTTTCACATCGGGGTGCGGCTGAGAAACGCATCGCGGACAAGTCCTGTGGTGGTTGCCACTCAAAGTTCGAACCGCTCGCCTTTGCTCTCGAAAAGTACGATGGACTGGGCACTTTTCACGAGAAGGATCCCCACGGCAACAATCTGCGGGAGGACGGAGAAGTGCTCTTCCCTGGCGAGGCCAGACCGGTCGCCTACAAGTCGGCCGCCGATTTGATGGATCTCCTCGCCACAAACGACCGGGTCCACGAGTCGCTGACCTGGAAGGTGTGCCAATTTTCACTCGGACGTCCCCTGGGCTTTCCGGATGCTCCTGTCGTGCAGAAGATCCACGCCGAAGCCCGGAAGAAGGGTGGAACGTGGCCAGCCCTCATGACTGCCCTGGTTACCAGCGACCTTGTGCGCCTGACCCGGACCGAAGCGGAGTAACTTGGCATTCCCAACTTCCTTTTCTGCGTGGAATAAGATACCCGCATTAACTCCCATGAAGAAGAACCAGATAAATCGCCGCACCATGCTTCGCGGAGTTGGCGCTGCAACCATCGGCCTGCCTTTCCTCGAGGAAATGCTTGGCTCAAGGTCCCTGGCTGCCCCAGCCTCGGCAGGCGGGGAAATTCCCGTCCGGGCCTTCAATGTCTTCTTCGGACTCGGCATCCCGAAGCCGATCCAGAGCGAGGGCTTCGATAGTGTCCTGGAGCCGCTCAAGCCCCTGCGCGACAAACTTCTCATCATGCGGGAAGTGGACCAGGTCCGCTGTGATGAAAGTGGAATCAATGCCCACTTCGACGGAGCCTCGGGAGCCTTCACCGCCACCCCCCCCAACGGCTCGGCAAAATCGGGCGGGGCCTCTCTCGATCAGATGATCCGCCGCGGCGTCTACCCCGGGGGGGTGCCTGCCGGAATGGTCCCTACTCTGATCGGAGGCACCTATTTCCGTCGTAGCCGGGTGAGCCGCTACGTCCATTCCTACAACCCGGATGGCACGGTCGCCGCCACCATGCAGGAACGCCCACGAGACCTCTTTGAGCGGGTCTTCGGCTCAGTCATCATTGACGACAAGGATCCCGATGCCCGCCGCACTCGCCTCAGGCGCAGCGTGCTTGACTCAGTGGTCGACGAATACCGCTACTACACCGGCAACAACTCTCCACTGGGGTCCGTTTCCAGGGCCCGCGTCACGGAACACCTCGATCGCATCCGGGAATATGAACAGAGAGCCTACAGCTTCGAGCGCGGAAAGGAGGGACCGGAGCGACCTCCCCGTTCCCAGGTTCTCCATGGGGGTTCAGCCGACCCCGGTGGACAGGGTATCGACATCACCCTGGAGGAACTCACAACCGAATGGCGACTGATGGCCGACCTCTACGCCTTGGCCATCGAAACCGATCGTGTGCGGTTCGGATCGCTCACCTTCCTAGCTGCCGGGGAACGCATCCGCCTCACCGGAGACTACCTCTACAATGGCCGCAAGATCTTCACTTTCGATGACGCGCGACAGCAGAATGCCACGGGAGACAAGGGCTGCAGCCACGAGTGGTGGCACAAGTTCAACGAGAAGGCGAAGAATGAAGCCCTGCGGGCCCACGCCCACATGAAGATGCGCGAGGTCGCCTACTTCCTCCGACGACTCGCCAAGACGAGGGAAGCCAACGGCAGAAGCATCCTGGAAAATTCCCTTTTCACCATATCCACCGAATCGGGTGACGGACGGCACAACAACGTGAAACGCGAACTCTCCGGAGTCTTCCACGCCATTACGAGTGCCAATGGACTCTTCAAGACCGGACAGATCATGGACGTCGGCGCGGAAGGCCTCGATCTCTACAACACCATGATCCGTGCCATGAGGGCCCCGGGCCGGTTGGGGCCCGGGAAGCGTGAAACCCGGAACATCGACCAGATCCGGGCCTAGGACATATCGACGACGCAGGACTCAGGTCGGCGCATCGGCATCTCGTGCAATAACGGCTGATGGCGCAACGGGAAGACTTCCCGGCCCTACTTCTGCCCCTCTTCCCTCATCCTCTCAAGCGGATGCCCCCGTTCCCCGAGGGGAAAGGCTACTGCCCTTCCGCCCTGCCGGTGGGACTCAAAGACGGCACAGATCATTTCCACCGTGCCCGCCCCCTCCTCGAGACCGCAGACCGGTTCGCGGCCCTCGTCCACCGCCACGATAAGATCCCTCACAGCCACCACGTGCTCATGGATCTCCCTGATCAACTCCGGACGATCCTCCTTCCGCCCAACTCCCCTGGTCGTGATCGGCTGCCACTCCCGCGGACTCCCGGGAGGCATGAAGGGATTGCCGGTAACAAGGTGCGCAAGGGGATCACGGTCGGCCCTGATCGCTATGATTCCCCCGCTTCCAATCAGCTGCAGGCCAAATCCGAAGTTGGAGGTGTCGTCATTGGCGATGGAGTCGAAGGTGGCCATCACCCCGTTCTCCATCCGGAACCGGGCATGCAGTTCGTCTCCTGCCAGCGGTCCCAGACCCTCCGCCCCCTCATGGATGTCCTCCACAGTCACCGGCTTTCCACCCTTCAGCATCTCAGCCGAACAGTTGACCGGATCGCCAGCAAAGAACCGGATCATGTCCATGACATGCGAGCCCAGGACCCAGAGATCCTCCGCTCCCCCACGCCGGTCGCCCTTTCCCCGGCCCCGGATCTCCAGCAGCTTCCCGATACCGCCCTCCGCGACATGGGTGGCGATATGCTGCAGGACGGGATTATAGCGATTGCGATGAGCCACCGCCACCCTGGTCCCATGCTTCCGGCACGCCTCCCGCACACGGTCGGCCTCCGCCGGGGTACGGCAGAAGGGCTTCTCGACGTAGATGCCCTTCACGCCCGCCTCGGCACAAGCAACTATCATGGCGCTATGCTGATCAGCATAGCGCGGACAGATGGAAACGAACTCAGGTTTCGCCGTCCTGAGCAACTGATGATGGTCCTGGAAGCCCCGTTGCGCCTTGAGCCGCTGCCGCGCCCGCTGCCTCCCGGCCTCATCCGGGTCGGCGACCCCCACCACTTCGGCTCCCGTGATCCTGAGCCAGACCGTATCGAGAGCATGCCCGTAGTCCCCCCGTCCGGTGTGACCGATAACGCCTACCCGAATCTTCCTGCGGGGGGCCTCCCGGGCGGCAATCAGCTGCGGCATTCCGACAGTGGCGGTAGCGCCCTGGGCAAGGAACGATCTGCGCTTCATTACGCACACTAGTACCGGCGGCACAAGTCAGGTCAATCTGATTGCTCAACCGGAGACCCTCCCTACAGTCCTCTCTTCCCATGAGGCTATTCCTTCCCCTCGCGATCCTTCTCCTTGCCGACATTCTTCCCGCCGCCCCGGAGGACCAGCCGAAGTATAATGTTCTCTTTCTGATCTCGGACGACCTCACCTATACCGCGCTGTCCTGCTACGGAAACAAGGTCTGCCATACGCCTAACATCGATCGCCTTGCTGCCCGCGGAACGCGCTTCACACGTGCCTACTGCCAGGGAACCTACTGCGGCCCCTCCCGGGCTTCCTTCATGTCGGGCTACTACCCCCACGCCACCGGGGAACTGGGCTATCGCAATCCCCGGCCCCGGATCGGTGACCGGGCCACATGGTCCCAGCACTTCATCAACAATGGATACCACGCCTCCCGGGTGAGTAAGATCTATCACATGGGGGTTCCCGGTGGGATCGAGGGCGGAGGTCACGGCGCTGATGACGAGGCCTCCTGGACCGAGCGATTCAACAGCAAGGGTCCTGAGTGGAGAGCCCCCGGTGACGGAGAAACCCTCCAGAACAATCCCGACGGGAAAAAACCCGCCGTAGGCGGAAACACCTTCGTGGTGGTGGAGGCCGACGGAGATGATCTCGTCCACTCTGACGGCAGGACCGCGGCCAAGGCCTGCAAGCTCATCGCAGAGCGGAAGAACTCAAAGCAACCCTTCTTGCTCGGGGTAGGCTTCGTCCGACCACACGTTCCTTTTGTCGCTCCACGTTCCTATTACTCACCCTTCAAGCCCTACAGCAGGATGATCCTCCCACCCAAGGTCGAGGGCGACTGGGAAGACATCCCCAAGGCCGGCATCAATTACTGCACCAGTGCCAACATGAAAATGGACGTCCGAAGGCAGAAGAAGGCCATCGGAGGCTACTATGCCTCGGTGGCCTACATGGACGCCCAGGTGGGCAAGGTGCTTGATGCGCTGGACGATGCCGGTCTCACCGACCGCACCATCATCATCTTTACCAGTGACCACGGCTTTCACCTCGGTGAGCACGATTTCTGGGCCAAGGTCAGCCTGCGGGATGAATCTGCCGGCGTTCCTCTCATCATCTGTGTGCCGGGGAAGAAACCCGCAGTCTGCCATTCCTTTGTCGAACTGCTGGACCTCTATCCCACCACCGCCGCCCTCTGTGGCCTTGAGGTTCCCGGGCGCCTTCAGGGAAAGGACATATCCAGCATGCTTGATGACCCGGGGCACAAGGTCCGTGAGGAGGCCTTCTGCGTGGCGCCAATGCGCAGGGGATTTCTCCTGCGTACCCGGAACTGGGCCTATCTTCAGTACGGTGAGAATGCCAGCGGGGGACGGGAGTTATTTGACATGGTCAGGGACCCCGGACAATTCACCAACCTCGCTGAGGAGCCTTTGCACGCCGAAACTTCCCTCGCATTCCAGAATCGCCTCAAAGCCAGATTGCAGGCCGTCCGTAAAAACGACCTCGATATCGATTACAGGGGGGCAGGGAAATCGCGAAAGCGCCAATAGCACTACAGGACCTCCCCTGCCCGGACCGCTCGCTACTTGCTCCCGGCCTCAATCATGGCCTAGACTGTGATCATCAGCACATCCCAGAACGCTCCCAACGCCACCATGGCCGTTTTCCTCGACCTGGAAAACATTGCCATCGGTGCCCGTGACGCCCGCTATCCAACCTTCTCAATCACCAAGGTTCTTGAACGGCTTTTTCTGAAGGGCCACATTGTCCTGAAAAAAGCTTACTGCGATTTCTCCCGCTTCAAGGAGTTCAAGCGCGACCTGCACGATGCGGCCTTCGAACTCATCGAGATTCCGCACTTCCGGCAGTCGGGAAAGAATTCCGCCGATATCCGCATGGTGGTTGACGCCCTCGACCTCTGTTACACCAAGGGACACGTCGACACCTTCGTCATCATCTCCGGAGACTCTGACTTTTCGCCTCTCGTCAGCAAGTTGCGCGAAAACGCCAAAACCGTGATCGGGATCGGGGTTAAAAACTCGAGCTCGGACCTCTTCATCAAGAATTGCGATGAGTTCATCTACTACGACGACCTCGTTCGAAAGGCTCCCGCCAAGAAGGCCACCCGGAAGAGAACTGTTCGCAAGACCGCGAAAAAGAAGACCGCAAAGAGAACGCCTTCCGACGGACCAACCACCGAGGAGGCTCTCGACCAGGTGGCTGACACCTTCGAGGCACTCCTCGAGGAACGGAACAGCGACGAGGCCATCTGGGGGTCCATGATCAAGCAGGCCCTCAAGCGCCGAAACCCGGGCTTCAACGAACGAGCCCACGGTTTCAGGTCCTTCAACGAGGTTCTTCTGGAAGCAGAGGAAAGCGGACTCCTGAAACTTGAAGCGGATGAACCATCCGGAGGATATACCGTCCACCCGGCCTGAGCTTTCCTCACCTGCCCACCGCAGGCCCCGTCACGCACTAAGCTACATTTGTGTAGACCGCCTGCACATCCTCATCGTCTTCCAGCTTGTCGATGAGGGATTCTATCTCATCCAGCTGGGCTTCGCTGAACTCCTGGGGATTATTCGGGATCCGCTGCAGGCTCGCCTTGCTCAACTCGACTCCCAATTCCTCGCAACCCTGTGAGAGCGACCCGAAGTTGGTAAAGTCCCCATACACGAAGACAGTGCCCCCATTCTCCTCCATTTCCTCCAGTCCGTGATCGATGAGCTCCAGTTCGATCTCCTCGAGATCATGGCTCTCCTTCTTTTCGAACTGGATCACGGCTTTACGATCGAAAAGAAACTGCAACGACCCGGTATTCAGCATCTCCCCGCCCGCCTTGTTGATGGGAGTGCGGACGTTGGTAATGGTGCGGTTCGTGTTGTCCGTGGCCGTCTCAATAAAGAGCATGACCCCATGGGGACCCTTGGCCTCGTAATTGACCTCCGAAATATCGGCCATGTCCTTGCCCGCAGCCCGCTTGATTGCGGTCTCGATGTTGTCCTTGGGCATGTTCTGCGCCTTGGCGTTCAGAATTGCTGTCCGCAGCTTCGAGTTGCTGTCCGGGTCAGGGCCACTCTCCTTGACCGCCATCGTGATGGTCCTCGCCAGCTTGGGGAAAACCTTCGACATCTTGTCCCACCGCTTTTCCTTGGCGGCCCGCCGATACTCAAATGCACGTCCCATAGGCAGAAGGAATGTAGGGGGTGCTCCCATCCCATCTCAAACCACAAATTCCGGATTTTCAGGTTTCGTCCAAAGCCATTCCCGTTCAGACAATGGTTCCCTGCATCATGAAGACCCGATATGAACTCCTGCACCCCCCCCTGAACGGGCCCTTTCCTCCGGAGCGGGTGGCCGACCCCACCTTTGACCTCGTGGTGGCTGAACTGGAAAAAGCCCGGGAAAGCGTGGAAATCTTCATGTATGTCTGGCGCGCGGACGAAGCTGGCATCCGCGTAGGAGAAGCGGTTCTCGCCGCTGCTGAACGCGGGGTGAAGGTCCGGGTCATCAAGGACATCGGAGCCATCATGTGCGAGGTCATCGAAATGAACCGCAAACCTTTCTTTCCGCGCAGGATCTCTCTCCTCAAGCGGATCATCTACAAGATTATCGGGCGTACGTTTCCTGATACCTTCGTCGAGGACGAATATAACCAGGAGCTTGGAGCCCTCCTCCTCTCTCATCCCAACGTCACGGTAGATTGGATTAACAAGACCCACACCAAGTATTACGTCTTCGACGAACGGCTCCTCGTCACCGGCAGCATCAATATCGAGGACCGCCACCAGAACTACTTCGATTACATGGTGGCCCTTGATGACCCTGAGCTTGTTCAGCGCCTGCGGATGCGCATGGCAGGCGAGACCCCCTGCGACCCCGGGCGCAACATCGACTTCCTGTGCAACACCCACCGGGAGGGGGAGGAATCGGTTTTCGAGATCAAGCCCGAGGTCCTGCGCTGCATCGAGGCCGCCAGGGAATCGATTTACGTCGAGGTCGCCTATATCGGGGATCCGGAATTCGCAGACGCCCTGGTGGCCGCAACCAGACGCGGAATCCGTGTCACCATTCTCTTCTCCCGGGAGGCCAACATCGGCAATGATGTCAATTACTGGGCCATTCACGACCTTTACACCCGGGCGCCCGTCGAAGTCTACCTCACCGACACCATGATTCATGCCAAGCTGCTGCTCTTCGACGACGAAGTGATCATGACCGGCTCCTGCAACATGAACATCTTCTCGCTCCAGAAAGCCGCCGAACTGAACCTCATCATCCGCAATGAACCAGAGTTGACTGGCGCGATCCGATCCCTCATTGCGAAACGAATCGAGTCCAGTAACCGGGTGACGTCGGCAGAAGAGCTGGCAGGCTTCAATCCCATTCTCGCCCCCCTCCAGCAACTCCACCAGAAGCTGAATCCAAATTAGAGTGTTCAGGGCCGATTGTTCCCTGTAGGGACTGCCGCGGACAACGCCCTGAAATACCGCCCCACTGACTACTGACATGAGCTCC
>Ga0163179_10001984_pt1 | contig 14370 bp, 1 predicted proteins | sample AtlANTMetagenome_FD_109643 | JGI IMG/M metagenome (GOLD analysis project Ga0163179, IMG submission 109643) | Marine eukaryotic phytoplankton communities from the Atlantic Ocean - Atlantic ANT 2 Metagenome | ecosystem: Environmental > Aquatic > Marine > Oceanic | place: North Atlantic Ocean...
TGTTCTTGTTTCTTCAACAAATCCAACCGTAGAGATATCGAATGGTCTTAAGAAGAAATATTCATTATAAATAGGCAATTCGACACCAGAAGGGGTGGAAATTCCCAAAGTAGTGTTAGAATATCTTATTATTCTGCACAACAACAATTTGTTAAAATTGGCAGAATAAAACTGCTGGTCCATTGGTTTCCACATTGGAGCCTTGACAGATGGATTTCCCCCGGTCATGACTTCATAGCCTGTCAATACCTCAATTTGAGAAAGCATTTGATAATTAAGAACCATCGTGGAGATGGTTGTTTCTGTTGTGAAAGAATCTGCGCCAGTGGCAAACCAATTTGCACGAACATTGGAAGAGCCAGCGTTGCTGGTTGATGTAACGGTAGGGCCTGCGGCAATTTCTGACGTAAGAGCTGTTGAAGAAACTTGTGCCTCTGTTGCTTCCGAAGCTTCCGGCAATGGCGTTCCAGACGTGACCATGAGAGACTTTAATTGGTTTGGGACAGCTTGTAGCTCTGTTGTGATCGTACTCAGCGCTGATTCTCTACTTTGCCCCTTAGATGTTAAGCTTGTAAGCTTGTTGGTTATTGGATTTGAGGTTGATGCCAAGTTAAAGCTGCTTAAAGTTGGTGATGTAACAATCGGAGAATCAAAAGCTGAGCCTGCTTGATTTTGTGCCGCCCCATTTGAAAAGATAGACGTGCTACAAAGCGCGGTCAATAAACTATATGATGTTGAAGTCAGCTGAACTGGTTCTGGTTCTGGAAAAATTTCCTGATCCAAGTCTTCTGATAAAAATTTTGAATTTGGACCAACATAGTCTTGGGCTTCGTTTAGCCCGTCTGAAACTGGCGTGAATGATTTGAAGTCCTCAACTGTCATCAAGGTTAGTCCACTGTTGGTGGTTGTAGAGATGAGAGAAATTGTCGCGGTTTCGGAAAAAGCCGTCTGTGCAACATTATCCGAAGTGGCCGTGCTATACGGCGGAGGAGTCGTTGGCGAATAGTTTAGTGCAGTATAGACTATTTCATCGCAATATGAGGGATCAAAATTCACTGCTCCATCCAGCAAGTCATAAGACTCATTGTACAGGTCTATTGAGGCCGGAGACAAATATGTCATCTCCACCAAGTCGGTTGATACGGTGGGGCTGGAATCTTCTTCTCCGGCGATGTTGAGCCCAATGTCTGTTGGGCCCGTATAAAACTTTTTTGTCTCGCTGGTCGTTCTTGATTGCCATTCAGTTCCCGTTACCACACGAAGGCCGTCTATATTAGTCTCTTGGCCACTCAGATAATCAATTCCTGCATTTTTCGCGACATTGCTGTCAAAAATGTGCTTCATTTCGTGTTTTATGTTTACAATTCTTTTGGGAGTGTTGGTTCCAATTTGTGCGTTAGACGGATCTCTTTTTAAACCAATTGTTGATCGAAGGTTGTTTTCCAGCGAATTAACAAGGCCAAGCAAAGTGTTGATTCCATCGGGCGTCCCTGTTGATGGAGACGCCAGCGCATGAAGGGCTTTTATATATTCCTCTATTGTTGACGCATAAGCGTCCATGGTTAGAGTGTTCAGCACATCAAGATAAGTAATTGGGCCATAAACCCAAGGTGCAGTCTCCATGGCTGATGCATATCTATTGGTCTGTGAATCAATAAAGTTTTGTTTAAACTTGTTGGTTTGAAAATCATAGTTTTGTGCTTGCAAGGATTCACTATAATACCTTTCCAAACCCAAACGAACATTAGAAACAACACTTAGCAAGTCTTCTAAAAATGTTTTTGTACCATCTTCGATGTCGAACTCAATATAGTATTGATATAATCCGTCTGTAATGTCGGCCATATTTGCGTCAATAATCGTAAAATGACGGAGGCCAGAAACAAACTCATCAACTGATATGTCCACCTCTCTAATTGAGCCAAAAAGAGTATTTTGCCCATTATCGTCTGAAGCTGAAGTGGTCTTAACCCCATATGAGTCTTTAAATAGAGATTTTGGTCTAAGGACTTTATCTACTCCGTCTTCTGATAGCGCCACAAGTTCAGGGCCTTGGGTCGGATCAAACCAATCTACAAAATTTGCGTCCATTCCCAGCCTATTCTTTCTTGTGCTCGTCTTAATTCTTTTGCGATAAACTCTAATAGCTTTAAGGTTCGTATATTGCTTAACAAGTTCGGTAACTTGGACCCTTGGGTGGGTAAAGAATTTTCCATACAATGTGTTGTCGCGCAAAAGATTCTGATAATCTACAGATAAAATAAATCTAGTTCGACCTGAGCTGTCTCTCGCTATCATGTCGTCTGAAAAGTGAGTTTGTTCTGAGTTGAGTGTCAACGAATCGTTGCTGACGACTCCTATTGTGCTTGTTATTCCCAATAGTTCCGACTGCACCATTGAAAAGTCTATCTCTACGCTTTCTATCTCACTAGTGTTTCTTAGATCTTTTACTGTTTTGTTTCGCACTCGTCTGCGACGGAGCAACATTGAAGACATTGTTCCTTGTGTGTACCATTTAGAACCCACCTTTGTAACCGGCCCGGTCCAGACTGTGCCGTCTTCCATATAATAAATATATGCATTTACAACTACTTGACTTCTGTCAATTACTTTTTCTGCTGCAACTTTTCCAACGACACTTTTCTTCATTCTGCCGGTCAGATCAAGACCATAGTCATCAATCATCTGCTGTGTATCAAAATATGCTGCAGCAAAATATGAAAGATGGCTTGGGCCCGTTTCGTTGTGGGCGAATGTGGCAACAATTGGAATATCATAAACAGTATTTCCTTGAGAGTCTGTTGTCGAATAATATGCCTGTAATCTGTTTTGTCCCGGCTGGTCAGTGTGCGGATCTCCAGACTTCTCTGGCAAAACTGTTGGCCTTTTTGGGTCAGTCTTTACGACATAATCGCTTAAAGAATAAACCTGCTCAAATGCATGATCTGACTTTGGGTGCGATTTATAATCTTCTGGATCTATTGTGAACAATCCAGAGGTTATCGATCTGGTGAATGCCAAGTGGGTGCTTTGCACAACTCGCACTTTTAAATATTTTAATATATCCTCATTGTGCATCCATGTGCCAGTCCCAGAAGAAGTCGGCGAATCCTTCATAACAAGATCGATATTAACCAACAAAGTTTCTGACGTTTTTGCTTTTGCAGAATAGTTCACTGGCGGCGAGACAATAACCGTTTCACCAGTCGCTGTGCTGAATCGAGAATATTCCGAAACATCTACATGAGGGTTTAATTGCTCTATTACTTCTCCGCCTTTCTTGTTCAGAGTGATCGACTTAATATACACGTTCGGAAGCGTATCGCCGATAATTCCCATTTGTTCTACAAGATAATCAGCCATTAGTCGCAATCCTCCAAATCATCTGTTGAGACATCAGAGCTATACAAGCCTTCGTCGCCGGTCGTTTCCTTAATTTCAGAATCTGTAGCGATAGAAGCAGATTTCTTTTCTCCACACATTGGAATCGAATCAAATAGCGGATCTCGCTTTCTTGCATCTGGGATGGAATCGCAAAGCGTGACTGGATCTATTTCGTGGTCCACATGAATGTCTAAAAAGTAATTAACATAATTTGGACCGGGATCGGGCAAGGCGGTCTCAGATGGCGGAGGCGGGTCAAGAAGAATGTTATTAACTATCAGTTCTGGCTCTTTAATGAAAGCAAGAGGAACCAAATGCTCTTTTTTGACCTGTGCGGCGTCTGGCAGTCCGGGTGTCTTTATTGAGCCCGAAACATCTTCTTCTTCAACTAAGAAAACCTCTATGTCAAAATTTTTAATTTGAAATTCAGTATTGTGTTCAACAAGTTCAATAATCAAGTAATCGTTCTCTAACTTAATAAACGTATCGTCCTCAAAAATAGTGCCCGGTAAGGCAACAGGCGCAGAAGAATCATCTGTGACGGAGCCAATCGATGTCTGAAACATCACTTCTGTGTCAATTTGCGGGATCTTCATGGTGGTGTGTGAGCCCGTAATATACGAAACGGACCCAGTAATTGTTCCATTCCAGAATTGAGCCTCGAAAGCTGGTGCTTTTTGCTCACCAACTGTGCTATTCCCTATTGGCAGCGATAGTCCAAAATGCTGTTCTGCAACTGGGAGCGTCTGTTCTGAACCCAGTGCAACCTTGCCTGATCTGATTTCACGGTTGAGCTTTTTAATATTTGTTTCGATTCCTGTAAAGACGTGCTGGACTTTCATCGTTGGTGTGTTCTCTTGAATTCTGGGCTCAGCGTTATTCTGCTGCTCCTCGTGATTCGGCCCCATATATTTCGAATCATAAACCACATCATCATCAAAGAATGCATAATAAGCAGGCTTAAACTTTCCTTGCGAAATAAGATACTTGCCATATTGGGTTGGCTTAATATGCAAGACTTCTTCTTTTTTATTAAAAAATGACATGTTCTTGTGCTCTCACAATAAATATCTGCTCATTCAGTTTATTATTCTCATTCATCATCAGTGTTTGAATTAAGCGCCGTTTGAACAATTGACGTTGCCGCTGTTGCTGCAGAAGCAAGGTTGTCCGATGTTGCTGTCGAATCAAGAATAGTTGTTAATTCACCTGTCGGTGTTGTGAAGTCAGGTGGTGGCGGGTCATATCCGGTGATTTCATTGCCACCATAAGAAACTGCCGTTTCAAGACTTGCAAGCTCGACAACTGAACAATAATCATATGGCCAGTTATAGCTGTATTTTAGAGGCTCGTTGTTTGTCAGGGCGCTGGAACCTCCGATGTTTGCGAATGCTGAGAGTCTCTTTTGCAGACCACCTTGTGTAGCCGAAGACTCTTGAGCGTCAGAGCCAAATACCTTGGCATAATAATCAAACTCGCCACGCTGTTTGACCTTAAAGACCAGCCACTGCAAGTTGGATGGGATTCTCTTTCCGCTAACTGCTGCTCGCCAGCCAAGCAATTGTTGGTTTTGGCCGCTAAGCTGCTCCTCAAGGAGCGTGTGACTAATTGTTGCCGTGGACTCTTTAATTCTTGTTCCGTGTTCTGGCAAAATATTCTGCCAAATGTCGGATAAATCTTGCTGGTTTAGCTCATAAGAGAACTCAAAAATATACATAGCAAAGGGATTTAGCGCATCGTTCGTCAAAAAGTCCATCTTTGGCGGGAATATATAACTTCTCATTCTTCTAACCATATCAACAACGCTGCCGCCGGGCTCAAGCGTCTGATCTTGAAAAGACTGAAACGCTGTTCCATCGATAATTTGCCCGGCCTTGTCAATTGTTTCTCTTGGAATTTCAAAGAATTGCCTCTCTCCCTCGTGCTCAACAAATGGAATTGCAACAACTGCTTCTTTGATTTCTTGAGAATCAGCAACTTGCCCCATCTTCTTCGATGCCTTCGGGAAACCAACCAAATCACAAAGCGATTCCCACTGTTCTGGGAGGATCCTTCCTTCCCTTTTCAGGGAGTGAACGTCCCCATCTGGATCTTCGAAATTATATGTGCTTGTAAGCCCTGCAGGGTTAGTAAAATCTTTGAATAGCGAGGATAAGGTTTCGAATGTCTTGCTATCCGTGTAAGACGGATTTGAAGCTGTGTGGAAATATCCAAATACCGGAACTGGAGAGGACGCGGAGCCAACAGTGGTGGGACTATACGACCATGCATTTTTACATGGTTCGGGGATATCTCCAATTTGCATAAAGATTCCTTCGTCTTCTGTCGGCAGTCTTCCATATTGGTGCCACATTCCCTTTGCAACAGAAGAAGACGGTGGTGCGTCGAGAGGATCTCCGCCCCAGTCTGTGCCCTTATAGCTTGTGGGCATCGAAGCGTCAACGTCTTTAAAGTTGAGCATTGGGGTTTCAAACTTGGCTTGGATTGCCCAAACCTTTGTGTCTGAGTTCTGATCAAATTGAGCCGAAGTGATCTGTCCTGTTTCGGGATCGTATGTTGGACTTGCCACTCCTGCTTTCAGAGTTAGGTTTAGCGATGCAGAAACCTGCATTGCATTAGATTCAGGGTGGTAAAGATAGCTGCCAGTTGTTGGGAATGGATAATTCAAATAATATGGGTTGAAGATCGCCGTTGAAGAGCCAGAGCCATTAGTGAAACTAACATCTCTTCCCATTTCAGAAGAAAGCCCCAATCTTTCAAGATCTCCATTTTGTAAGCCAGATTCCTTATTCACAAGACTGAACACTACTTCTGAGCCGAAACCACCGAAACCTGAACCGACAGAACTGGATTGCTGAACAAAACGATTGGTGTTCAATATTGAAGCGTGCCTGAGATACACAATATCAAGGTTTGACATGATCTCGTCCAACGAATATCTTCTTGATGCAATTTTACTTCTTGAGGAGTCAGAACCAGTTGGGGGTGTCCAACAAAGAACAGCCCAGCCTTCGCCGTCATAATAAGATGGCGTGAATGGTGTGTTATATCCCGCGAAAGATCCCCAGCCATGAGCGGGACCAAAGGCAGACGGGCGACTATACATCGTCATTGTTTCTTTATGCGTTGTCCACGGAACAACATCCTCTGATTGTTCTGGAACATATATGGATGTATTGCTCGGGTTAATAGACATCATGGTGTTTAGCGCACTTGGATGAAAACCGTGTGATGCTGTGGCTGTTGTGTCAACAGATTTTCTTATTCGGACAAGGGCACCGTAAACCTTACCGGGTGTTGCCTCTAAAAATTTATCCTCTGTCGTTGATGTGATTGTCGAGAAATTTCGATCATCAAGAAAGAATTCTGGCACCTGCGCCAAAAAGTTCGACATTGCCATTTTATAAAGTGGCTTATTGCTTGGTCCAAGCATTCCTCTTCTAGCGAAGGGAGCGCCAGATTGAACTCCAAAACCGGGCTGAGATGATGTGTGCCCGCTGTCTGCAATTGGCTGGCCCCTGACGTATTCTGCCGGATCAATAATCGCCTCGAAAGGAAGTCTAATATTATAGTTGTCCATCTGAACAATTGCTCCCGATATGGCTGTCAGATCATAAGAGTTTCGACCACGATCCCAGAAAGAACCAGTTACATTGTCTGTCGTGCCCATATTATAACGATAGCCAACTTGGGAATCATATTTTTCCATGAAATTGGCTCCCGCTACCGCACCTGTTGGTGCGTAAGAGGCTGAAATCAAGAAATCACCTGACATTCCTTTGAACTTCTTATTCCACGAACCAGTCATGATCGGATAATCAACTGCCATTCCAGACTTGATCGTATTATAAAGAATGCCGGGGGCCATAAATGGGCGACACCAAATTGCCCAACGGTCCTTTAGAGCCTGTGCGTGAGTTGACTCACCATACTCGGCAAACTCGTCAGTAGATCCTCTAAACTGTGTTGCGTCAATAATGTTCGGGCCATAAGACTGTGAAAAAAGTTCTGCAAGCTGCATAGTCCTGTGCATCGGGAAAAACCCATCATATGGCAAGAGTTTCATTTGAGCCTTGCACTTCAATGTCAGCCCACGAACACCACCATCGAATTCATGATCCGATTCTATTCTGTCAAAGTGCCTCATAAATTCAGCATGTGCATAAGTTCGATAGAACCCATCGTCATCGCTCGCGTTCATCGATGCTGCAGAGCCAGTCAAGGTTAGCGATCCGGTGTTTTCTGCAAGGAAGTTTCCACCCTGTTCAAGCATGTAAAATGGAATATGCTCGCTCATTCTAAATTCTGGAACAATTGTGTGGTCCTTTGCCTTCAAACGAAGGTCTTGGACATATTCATCATATGATTTATAAAATGGTGCGCGGCCTGCCTGAATGTGTGCTTCAAATTTTGTGTATCCACCAAAAGCGGGAATAATGGCCAAATCCATATCTGTGTTTTTGAAGCCCCATTTTTCTAATTGAGCTTCGCTGAAACCGTTCGACGGAGATAGATTGGCCGAAGCAGTGTAGTGCGTGTTAAAGTGATAATAGAGTGGGCCGCCTCTCTTGAATGTTTTGTTGGAGCCAGCCGAGTCATAATTGCCCCAAAGCTGCTTTGAAATGTCCTGAAGCTCACCGGAGCCGCTGGCTATTCTATTTATTGAATAAATCTCTCCTGCCAAATATGTGGTGGTGGAGCCACCGTCATATTCTCTTGGCAGTCGCATTGAGTTCCAATAAGTGTCAGATGGCCCATCCATGCCCCAAATACTTCCAGTTCTTGTCATTTCGCCCTGAGAGTTTATTAAGTGAGTGACACGACGGTCTTCGTCAAGAGGAGTCCAGAAGCTAACATAAAAGCTTTCTCTCTTGCGAACGGCAGATGTAAACGCATAGCGGTCTTTTGGATAAACCTGCTCGCGATAAACAAGTCCGTAACTTGAAAACGGCCTTATCGATGTTCCATAGACTCCTCCGCCGCCATACATTGCCAGCAAATTAGTGTAAGATTGGTTCTCGATGTCGTCCGTTATTGAAAGGCCCAGTCGCTCATTGAGCGTAACATTATTAAAGTAAACTAAGTTTGTTCCATATGTTGTCTGAATTATGCTGCCCTCAAGGCTTGCAAGAATCGGATACTGCGAGGATCCGACTGGCGGCTCTTCATAATTTATAAAGGTGCTTGGTCGAACAGAATCCACAAACACTCGACCGGCATCAGTTGTGTATTGCGTGGGCGCATCGAAAGTTGAAATAATGTTGTTTCTTCTGTTATATCTTGCAACTGGGTGATCTGCAGTTCGAATCTGCTTCCAAGTTGGATATCCATATGGTCCATTCCTGTGCAGGAGCAGACTGTTAAGGATCATTGCGTCTCGCGGGCCGCCTGCAGAGCTAGATCCAAAAACATTTTCTCCACCAAAAGTGTTTCGAACAACGTGCGACACATTAAGATAATTGTTATAACCAGCAGCGTTGCCCCCCACAAGGTCAGTGTGGGTCATGGAGTCGTATCCAACAGTGTTTGCGCTGGAGGAGATTGGCTCATAAATGTTGTGGTTCATGCCAACAAAGTCAGTTGGAAGGTGCCCCACCTTGCCGACATCATGATCGTTTCCGAAGATTCTTCCATTTGCCACATTGTTGCCGGGATAATGTGTTCCCACTTCGCTTGAAGAAACAAAATCAAGCGCAGCAACATATCCAGACGAATTTGTGACCATGCCGTCAGCGGGTGCAAATCCAAGCAACTTTTCTGTGTTTGGCAGAAGCGATGCTGTCAGCCACGAATATTGATGCTCTGCTCTTGGAATTGTGTGGAAAACATAATAATTGTCCTGAACAGACGCAGTGGTGTATGTCAGTTGTCTGTCCATGCGATCAAACTGCTTTGAACAGCCTTGGATTTCTGCAGAAGCAGTGTATGCGTTGTTGTCGCTTCCAGAAATAGCAACTGGGAAAAATTTCTTATTTGTGAACGTGTGCAGAAAATTGGTTCCTTCCGCATAGACACCGGGATTATCACTATCAATCGCAATCATATTTGCTGAGAGGCCATGTTCAAATCGAACCCAGTCAAGCATATTTGCTGAGCCTGTTGCTGCATAGAGGCTGGATGCCGTGACATCGCAAGGAATCCCACGGTTATAAAGTTCTGTAACCTGATTCGAGTCAAGGGGGATCTTCCAGAATGTTAATTCGTCCATTGAACCAGAGAATGGTTTATAATGATCTTTCCAGTCTGCGCCAATAAAGAACAGCCTTCTCCCTTCGTAATCAAGGTTGGTGAAGTCTTTCAAATTTGCTTCTGCAGTCATGCTGGCTTTTTCAAGATAATTTCTTCTCGATGAGAACGGACGGGTTACCGTAAAATCAGTTGAAGCCGAGACGCCATTAATATAAATGGTGCAAGCGGCTTCCATCGCTTGACCTTCACCAGTATTCGAGTGCCCGAGTGTTCCGCTCGCCTTTGATGTCCATGTGACCGCAACGTGAGCCCATTCTCTCAAGAAAGAAGAAGTTGCTTTGACCTCCCAAGTGGTGTGCCCGTTTGCTCCCTGACCATCTGTTGTAGAGCCAATACCAAACAGAATTCTCTCAACCCCATCGGCTGTATTTGGATGTCGGTCAATTTCGGCCCACATGGCCGGGAGGCTGCCCGCCTTTCCGAAAGAGAACAGATACATGCCGCCATCTCCGATGGCTGTGTCCATCGGCTTGATCCAACCAGAATACGAAAATCCTGTGGCCGAATATGCGTTGTAAATATTATTTAAATAATCTTCCGATTCAGTGAGAGCATCGCCTGCACCGTCATATGACGCAAGTGCGAAACAAGAGCCGCTGTTAAGATCGGCATCGGGGAAATGAACGTGGGAAGTGTTTGTTAAAGCGGAACCGCTGTAAACAGCAACATAGCTTTCCTGCTGAGTCATCCTGTCAAGATTATTTCTGTGGACTTTGTGATAATTCGCCCTTCCAGAATAATCTGATTGATTTGCCTCAACCTCTGCGACAAGAGAATTGGTGTAACCAGAATATCCAAAAGCGTTTGTGTGTGCTCTAAACAGTTTTCTCATGGTCGAACGAACCAGCAAGTTTCTGTTGTTCAGCGAGTTATATGGGGAGTATTCTCCAGAGACGGCGTCGAGACCAAAGCCGCCGTTGGCATCGCCAGAAGTTTCAGGACCACCGGGGGCGGAGAACCTTTCAACAAAAACGTGCTTGGACGCTCTGGATGCGTGATCAAGCTTGGTGTAATCTACGGTTCCAGAAACCCATGCAGACGCAGAGATAAATAGAGCGGCACCCTCTGTCTTAACAAAGGCTCTGCGCTGAGTGGCGCGGGAACTGGCTTGAAGAGCTTGATAAATATATTCATAGTTTCCGATGCTTGTGACACCCTTGGCGGATCCTGTTTGCTTAATATATGCAATATTAACGGGTCGCTTGGCCGTGACTTCGCGATACATGGATGCTCTTGGGTGCTTCTTAACGGGGAAGCCTCCAGATACCTCACAGTCGCCCTCTGGGAACGGGTAATCGGCTCCAACAATTCCAATGAACCCACCCGTCTTGCAGTCTCCAGTGACGATTCTAAAGGCTTCTGGACGTGACAATTGGTTATCACTGCCGACGTTAAGTTCGACGTGTCGCGACTGATGTCCTCCGACCCATTTTTCTGTGAATGGACCCTGCATTGGGACTTCATGGCCTTCTCCATATGTGTCGTGGTGAAGGTTCGTGAGTTCGGCTCCTTGATAAAAGCCGCATGTGATCTCTTCGTTATATCCACCGGGAGCCGAAGAACTGTGAATATTAAATGGGAACAAAAGATTATCTTTGGCAATGCCTGCATAATCAACACAGAAGTCACGACCTTGCATAACTTCAAAGTTAAATCTTCTCTTCTCATTCACCGCTGGTGTTTTAAGCGGGCCGACAACTGCGTCGGAGTCCTTCATCAACGGATCAATTCTGTCGCTGATCTCTGGCATTGCCTCGACAGACGAGCTTTGCGCGAGCATAACGTTTAATGGAATGTTTGCCTGCTGTCCATCTGAACGGGGTCCGTGTGGGCGAACCGCATCATAAACCAAATTGGCTTTTTTGTTTCTTGGGAAGTTTACGCCGCCCTTGATCTCTTTCGATTCGTGTGTCGCCAAGCGATATGGCTTGGTGAAGCGATCAATTGCATATGCGGATCCCTGATAGGTTGTTGCGGTGGCTGTGTCATAAAGCGTTGGGGGCGTGTCGTTGCGGTGCTTTCCACTGATATTCCTGACCGTTTCCTTGTTGGAGTTGACATCTGCATTTGAAGAAGAAAGCGGTGCATCTCCTCTTAGTGCCCGATCTCTCCAATAAAGCGCGTTGTCACGCTCTGCGCCATCTGGATTCTTGTGTCCGTGCTCCCAATCATAAAGAAGCTCGTTAACGCCGCGAAGACCTGCGGTGGGATCGCCTGCTTTAGACTCAAGAGTTGGGAATTTGGTCCAATACTTGTTCCGCTCAAGAAGATGGCTCTCAATCATTGTCCTGATTTCGCCTGATGATTCGGCGGAAGCGGGCACAAGCTGAAGAAGAAGGAAAGAGATTGAAGTATCGATCCAGCGATAGAAATCAACATATTTGTCAAGATCTGGATCGTTATCGATTCTCTCAAAAAACAAACTTCTGAGCTTTTCCATGCTCTTATATTCTTGACGATATCTGTTTACGGGCTCACCAATAATGTTGTTAAAATCAACAATTGTTGCGAACATATTGAGCATCTCTTCGGAGATAACTTGATACATGTTCTTTTCAAGTGAGAAGTAAAAATTAACCGGATTTGTTTCTCGTGTAAATTGATTGTCATCATCTCTTAGGATATTGACCATGTTAGTGTTATTAAACATTTCTGGCAATGTCTGGCGATATGAAAATATATGCGGCCTTGCAACACTTCCGGTGTCTCCCGGCAAATAATAGCTCCCCCTTGCGGAGTGCTTGTTTCCAACAACTCCTCCAAGCCAGTCCCATCTGCCTCTCGTGGTCGAGGAACCAGAACTAATATCTTTTACAAAAAATCCTGCATTACTGGATCCTGCGACTCCAAGTGCGTCAATCCCTCCATCATCAGATGCAGTTATTTGCGTGAAGTCCCAATTAAGAGCCAAGGTTTCTATTTGTGGAATGTGGACATTGTCAGTTAAGTGAACACTCTTGTTAGGATTTCTCACTCCGTGCCTGCTTGGATCTCGGGCGTGAGAGTTGATCACATCTTGCTCAAGATAGCTGGCCCAATATCTAACAGTTCCGATTGACACGTCGGTTAGAGCGTCTGCTGCAATATTCTGATAATCTGACAAAGAGGCTGTGAAGTTCTGCCTATGCGAACCAGCATAAAGCCGCTTAGCTGATTTCAAGAAACCTTCACCCTCGGTTTGAGTCAATGAGCTGGTTAACAAGAATTCGTTCTGGGGATATCCATTGATCATGTTGACGCCGTGAAACTCAACAACATATGTGGTTGTTGAAGAGCCTGTCACATCTTGAGTCATTGGGAACTTGCTTGGCTTGACCCTAACTGATAGATTCCATCGGTCGCCCGAATAAACATCCAAATATTGACTGGATGTCAACTCGGGAATTGGGAAGGGTGAGGAAGAGGTTAAAAGAAATCTTACGTTTTTAGAATCAAGCTCTGGCCTAACCGCATAAACTTGAAAGTTTGCAACGTCTGGCGAGGCATAATAAAAATTTGTTGGGGCATCTCCGTCTGCAGTGTGCATTCCGAAAATAGATGCGGTCAAGAATGGAGTTGGCTGCCATCCAGAATCTCCCCGCTCTTTCTTGATCGGAAAAATAACTTCAGTCTCTGCTGTCATTCCAAGTTCGGTTTCATATCCAACTTGGTTTGTTCCAGAAATAAAAGTAACTGTATCTGGCTCTAAACTTGAAGTTTGTTGATAAATTATGGAATCATATCGATCTGGGTCGTCAAAATTTGCATATGCCTTCTCTATAGCTGTTGCGTAATAAGAATCTTTAAGCTCGTAAGCTACATTGTTGGCGTATATGTTGATATTTACTAATCGCTCATCGAACCCAAGGCACCGCATCATGTTCGTCAAAGAACTAAGGGTTCCCTTGGACTTGTAAATGCTCTCTATATTGTTGTAAAGGTTTTGATAAATTTGCTGCTTCACATCATACAATGTTTGCTCGTATCTTCTGTCTTCGTCTCTATGCGAATACAGGTTCATAAGGTCAGCACTAAGAAACAGATCTGGAACCTGAAGTCCTGTTCCTTCAAGAAGCTGCTTGGAGAATGGGAATGGCCTATTACTTCCGCTAGTATATTGTTTTAGCGCGAGGGTTGGCAATTTATCTATAAAATGTTGAGCAGAGTCAAAATAACTTGCAACAATTTGAGTTAAATTCTTCAAATCCCCTGTTGACTGATTATCTTGTTCGGTGATCCAGCTTGGAATGGAGTTGTATATATTGGCATTATTAACATCATCCCATAGTGATCCAGATATTGTTAACTCGCTTCTGAGGCTTTTAACGTCTTGGTGATTTTCATATATAATGGGCTCTTCAAATTCAGTTCCGACACTGGCGGACACCATTGCAGAGCCAGTGTTTCTTGAGCTTGCGGCATAACCATACCACACGCCATTTGACAACCGACCAGAGTAGTCAAGAACAATAGAATCAATAGAGGAGGTGCCTGTGATCCCTTCATTAAACTTATAATATGCTCCAAGCGTAGTGTTTGCCAGATCAGTGTTTGAGCCACCAGCAAAATTTGTAAACCAATACAGACCAACCTCTTTGGAGCTTCGTTGTGTTTTCCAAAATCTAAAATCATCAAGCGAGGCGGATAGCCTGCCCCTTCCTTTCCAGAGGTTTGCAGCAGTGGCATCCACTGCCTCATAAACGTTTCCAGAAGGCGCTGTTCTTAGTGCCCCAATATACGCATTTAGAGAACCAGTAA
>Ga0163179_10001986_pt1 | contig 14360 bp, 6 predicted proteins | sample AtlANTMetagenome_FD_109643 | JGI IMG/M metagenome (GOLD analysis project Ga0163179, IMG submission 109643) | Marine eukaryotic phytoplankton communities from the Atlantic Ocean - Atlantic ANT 2 Metagenome | ecosystem: Environmental > Aquatic > Marine > Oceanic | place: North Atlantic Ocean...
CTCCTCGACGGCTGGCGCTAGGTCGGGCGGCCTCTCGGGCGGGTCCGGGATCGATGGCGCCTCGACGGCTGGCGCTAGGTCGGGCGGCCTCTCGGGCGGGTCCGGGATGGCAGGGGCATCGAACGCCGCTTCCTGCTTCTCGTACCTGTCGTAGGAGTCATCCTTCCAAACCTCATCTTTCTTGTTCCTTGCGAGGACCATTGCTACGGTCCCCCCTACTGCGGCTAGCACCACGATCAATCCTAGTGCTGTGAGGCCCGGGTTGAGTTTCATCTTGTCACCCAGGGTTAGCGGGTAGGCGTTATCTCCGAGCCCGTCCTTGTTCCTGTCTTCCCACTCATTGGGATCCAGGGGGAAGGCGTCGGACTCGTCTACGACTCCGTCTCCATCGTTGTCTGGGTCTATTACGTCGCAGGCGCCATTGGAGTCGGTGTCAATGGGTACGGACGAGGCAGATAGGGGTTCAGTGAGGCATATTACCTCGCTGGAATCTGTCCATGTGTCTCCATCGTCGTCGTTGTCCGCGTTGTTACCTATGCCGTCACCGTCGGTGTCCATGGACTCTGATGTGTCCAGGGGGAATGCGTCATCTACATCCGGCACCATGTCGTTGTCGTCGTCTGGGTCCAGTGGGTCGCAGGCGTTGTCAGCGTCGGTGTCTAGTGGGATTGAGTTGGCATCCATCGGATCAGTTCCGCAGTTTGGCTCGATGGTGTCCGACCATCCGTCTCCGTCATCGTCGTCATCTGCGTTATCACCTATTGAGTCGAAATCGGTGTCGGTCCATTCGGTTACGTCGAATTGGAACATGTCATCTGCATCGGGAACACCGTCATTGTCGTCATCGGCGTCCATAACATCGCATGTTTGGTCCGAGTCGAAGTCATCGGGCTGACTGAACTGGGAGTACTGGTCACTTCCGCAAGTCTGCTCGTCGGAGTCTGACCAGCCGTCGTTGTCGTCGTCCTCATCGGAGTTGTCTCCCATGCCGTCGTTGTCGTTGTCCACCCACTCCGTGTTATCGAGGGGGAACGCGTCTGAGGAGTCGATCCATCCGTCCCCATCGTCGTCTTCGTCGGTATTGTCGCCGATGGAGTCGCCATCTGTATCGACCCATTCACTAGGGTCGAGCGGGAACTGGTCCTGTGAGTCTGGGAAGCCGTCGTTGTCGTCATCGCCGTCTACAGCGTCGCAGGAACCGTCTAGGTCGGTATCCGTGGGGACTGAGTTGGAAATGAGTGGGTCAGACCCGCACGTGACCTCAGTCGCATCAGCGAAGCCATCTCCGTCGTCATCCTCATCGGAGTTGTCGCCGATACCGTCTGAATCGGTATCTAACCACTCCGATGGGTCTAGAGGGAATGCGTCTTCAGTGTCGAGGTAGCCATCCGCGTCGTCATCGTCGTCAAGGACGTCACAAGTTCCGTCCGAGTCTATGTCGGACGGCACACTGGAAGCGTATAGTGGATCGGAGTTGCACTGGTACTCCATACTGTCAGACCATCCGTCTCCGTCGTCGTCTTCGTCGGCGTTGTCGCCGACTCCGTCAGAGTCGGTGTCGGTCCACTCGTTTGGATCGAGGGGGAAGGTGTCGTTGTAGTCATCGTAGCCGTCGGCATCGTCATCGGCGTCCATGCCGTCACAGATACCGTCAGCGTCCGTGTCCACGGGGACGTCGTTGTAGTCGTTCGGGTCTGTGCCGCAGTTGACCTCGACTGAATCCCACCATCCGTCGCCGTCGGCATCCAGAGAGAACATGTTGACTGTGAAGTTGTAGAATCCCTCGCCCGTGTAGGCGACGACCCTCAGGAGGATGCTCTCTCCCTGAACCACAGAGCCGTTAGATGTCACGTCCTCGTTGCCGTTCAGATTGGTAGAGTAGTCGATAGTCGAGAGATTCGACTCGTAGCCGATGATGATGTAAGCGACCAAGTCGGACGGGTTCGAGCTGAGGTTGATTGCGATTCCGTGGTCATTAGGCACCGAGAATACGTAGAAGTCGTCAGAGTCTCCGTTCACGGACATCCAGCCCGTGAAGTCATTGACGCCAGGGCTCGTCTGGATTGCAGTTGAGTTGTAGACGTCGTTACCCGCGTCCCCCCCGCTCCCAGAATCGTTCTGATTGTTGATGGGCGAGGTTGACATATTGCTGAAGTCGAGGCGGAGGGAGTAGTCAGAGGAGTATGCAGAGCCGCCGAACGACAGGTATGCGTTGACCCTCAGGAAGACGGTCGTCCCGCCGTGTCCGGCCGAGGAGACGTTCTCAGGCTTGGCATAGTAGCTGTACGTGATGATTGATCCTGAGCTGTCGTACATTAGGAGATCCAGATCGGGTGAAGTGGACGTGCCATTCCAGTCTAGTGATGCGTTTATTCCGTAGTTCGAGGGTATTGATATCGAGTAGTAGTCATCGGCGTCGTTCGAGGAGTGGACGTTGCCCCAGAAGGTCACGTTAGTGGCGTTGATCTGCATTGCGTTGGCAGTGGAGCCGCCTGCATCCGTGCCGGTCCCTGCGTCGTGTCCTGACCCGGTGGAGTTGTTTCCTCCCCCTCCGCCGCCCCCGGTGCTGGTGTTTGAAATCCAGACCTGCATGGTGTACTGGCCAGAGCCAGAGAACTGCTCGACTCGGACGTATACCGTGGTGCCCCCGACACTGGTGCCATTAGATGACACCTCGTCATATCCAGTAGTGAAGCTCGTATCCAACTGGGACCCGGATGAGCTGTATAGCCAGAGGTCGTAATCGGCGCCCGAGGGAGAGGTTAGTCCCACGGTAATGGCGGTTGAGTTGCTCATGTTGAAGCCGTAGTAGTCATCGGTGTCCGATGAGGAAAGATTGCCGTAGTACGTCGAGCTGTTGCTAGGCAGCCAAGCTGCTGTGGATGTTGACCCCCCTGCATCCCCTCCGGTGTTTGCATCGTTTGCAAGGGCGAACCCTGCGAACATCGAGACGATCATCATTGCAGCCAGAGCGGTGGCTGAGGTGCGGTTGGACATGGGCACCCGTGGGGTCCGGCACCCTTGAAGGTTGGCCGAGGCCAGAAAATACGGGTTTAGCCCCATAGGGCTAGTATTCGTAGAAGCCGTTGCCCGATTTACGGCCGAGGCGCCCCGATTCGACCATTTCAACTAGAAGTGGTGCTGGGGCGTACTTCTCATCCCCCATGCCCTCATGCAGTACCCCCATGATATGGAGCACGGTGTCAAGTCCTATCAGGTCGGCCAGAGCTAGGGGGCCGATTGGATGGTTCATCCCCAATTTCATTATTCCATCAATCGCCTCGGGCTCGGCGACCCCCTCCTGAAGGGTCAGTATCGCTTCGTTGATCATGGGGCAGAGAATCCTGTTGCTTACGAAGCCTGGTGAATCATTGCACTCAAGTGGGGTCTTGCCCATCCTCTCCGATGCCTCCATGACTGCGGCGGTAACTTCGGGGTCCGTCTCACTCCCGTTGATGATCTCGATGAGTTTCATTATTGGCACGGGGTTCATGAAATGCATCCCGATTACCCTATCTGGTCTGCTTGTGTGGCTTGCTATCTCGTTTATCGAGATACTCGATGTGTTGCTAGCCAGTATGGCGTCCTGCTTGCAGATGGAGTCGAGCTCCGAGAACGTTGAGAACTTTAGATCGGGGATTTCGGGTATAGCCTCGACCACTAAGTCGGCATTGGATGCCGAAGCCCTGTCTGTAGATGAGGAAATCAATGAAAGGGCGCTTGATGATTCTTCCTCGGACATCCTTCCCTTGGAGACGAGTTTGTCCAGTGATGAGGAGATAGTTACCATGCCCCTATCTACGAACTCCTGGCTGATATCTATCATCACTACTTCGTAGCCAGCGCATGCAGAGACCTGTGCAATTCCTGCTCCCATCTGACCGGCCCCCAGAACCGCTATCTTCGTTATCTCCATGCACGTGGCGGGAGCTAGGCGGAAATTAGTATTGCCCAGTGAGGGCCTCATTCCTCTTCCATTTGGGATATCTGGATATCCGCTGCTGCCTCAATCTCAGCCATTATCTCATCTAGATCGGGACCGTCTTTGAGTATCCCCCTACTAAGTGACCTCCTCCTCGCCAGAGTCACGGATGGAATCAGCACTGCAGCTAGCAGTCCGATGAATCCAAGGGAGAACCACCACATCATGGGCCCTCCCGCCCGGGCGTCCTCTATTGCCCAGTCAGACCATACTTGGTTCAGCACTGATATGGATATCCTGACCTCGTTGTTCGCACTGTCCGTAGAAAGAGCGTAGATTTGGTGCTCCCCTGCCGATTTCAGGACCTCGACCAGGATGCTGAACTCCTCGGATACGGGGCAAACGAACTGGTGGCTATCGACATCGCTCCATATCATGACATTTGAGCCCCTCTCGCATGTCCCAGAAACCACTCGTTCTGCCTCGAGGTTTGATGTCCTGTTGGTTATCTCCCACAAAGTGAGATCGGGCGCTGTTGTGTCCCTGACTACGGATAATGAGTACGAGTCCACCTCATGGAGTGACTCGATGCTGACCTGGAACTGGTTGTCGCCCTCGACAAGTTCGAAGTCTATAGTGACGACATCCATCCCCGGAGTGATTAAGTTCATCTCGCTAGATCCAGCGAGATTCCACCATATCTCCTGATCTGGCCCCCTCTGGATCGTTGCCTGTACGGAATCTGATGAAACAAGGCCGCCATTCCAGTTGGCTATCACCACCGAGTCGTAAATTGAGTCTTCTAGCGTCATCTCTCTACAATCGACGAACCTATTGTCGTTATCCTGTGGCTCAGTTCCATCAACCGCGATGATGCATACCTCGTGGAGGCCGGTCCGGTTCAATTCGAATATCGCGCCTCCAGTAGTGGAGTTCCTCTCACTTACCAACAGACCATCGATAGTGAAGGTGAGGTGAACGTATTCGCTGGAGGACCAAGAGAGGCCCTGTCTGTGATCGAAGAACGATTTGTTGCTGTCGGAGGGGCTCAGGGCCCATTCCACGACTGGGACGGTATTATCTATCGACAAGGGCCATGTTTCTAGAGCAGTGTTGTTGGCCCAGTCGTATAGCTCCAGAATAATTGCATAATCGCCATCCGGTAGGCCTTCTGTACTGAATGAGTATGATGCCGGCGAGTAGTCCTGTGAGCCGCCTTGACTGGACGGATCCGGATGTCCTGATGACGGGTTGTATACATCGGGTATCATCTGAACCTCTCCACAGTCTTGTGCGCTGTGTTCCGAGACTTCGGAGAGGACGGTCATACACCATGACCTGACATCGGATGGAACAGACATCGTCAGAGTTCCATGGGTCAGATTTACGGGAGTAGAGATATCAGAGGGGGGGTAAAGTCGGCCATCTTGGTCAATCAGTGCATGCAAGGATGGGTTGGATGGCAACTCGGGATCGAAAATTACCTCATAGTGTCTGGATACTGAGTTGCCGGCTGCATCGCTGACGGTGATGTCGAAGATGCTTGAACCATCTATGTAGTAGTATGATTCGCCGGTTGAGGGATTGTAGCCAACCTCTGCTTGTGAAAGTTGGAAAGACACCTCGGCATTGCCTGACTCGTCGATCTCTATCTGCCCTCCCGAGTGATGCGCGGAAGCACCCGGCTCGGTCTGAATCTGGTATGTCAGAATCTCATCACTGGTAATCCAGGGTATGTGGCTGACAGCGAGATTTGGTGCAGTTTCGTCGAAGGCCACAGATAGGAATGCTTCATCGGAAAATCCGGATATATCCGTGATATTGACTGCATAATCGTGCCATTGCTCGACCTCGGGCAGAGTCGCGTTTATCCAAACCTCCCTGAATGTGACGTTCTCAGGGATGGCGAAGTGATTTCCACTGTTCCACAGCATTGTCAGGTTATGGTGCGCCCCTGTTGTCTCTATGGCCTCAACAAGATTGGCAGGAGGGACGGAGGTGCCGTTATTCGCGGCATACCAATTCAGGTCATCTAGCCTGAAACCTATTCCGGTGTCTATGGCATGGATCTCTATTGGGACTGTCTCGTTTGTCTGAGTCATATTGAGGGGGACTGAAAATGACACCTCTGGCTCCAGTTCGACTAATTCGTATGCGTATGGGAGCCTTAGGCTGATTCCCCCCTCTAGTTCGATATCGATGAATCCGGACCATGTTCCTGCTGATTCTGGTCTATCGAACTCCAGATTCACCTGGATCGCAGAATGGGGCACCTCGCCTGCGAGGGTCTCGGAGCCAGTTGGCCAGATTGACGATATCTCAGAGTCACTGAGGCCCATCTGATCTGTTATCCTTAGATCGTCACCCCCAACCACGTCTATGTCAATCCAGAACTGGACAGTGCCACTGGGGACGGAGTATCCGTGAACTGCTACGGAGTATTGACCATCTTCTGGATTGATTATTTCTATGGACTCGGAAGAGGATGCGGACCACGAGCGGCTTACCTCTTCGCCGGAAGAGAACTCACCATCTTCGTTGGAGTCCCTGAACAGGAATAGGTCAAGATCGGCATCACCGTGCGCATTCATCTCTATGGAAATCTCAGAGGCATTCTGGACGGTGAGGTTATGCCACCATGAAGCGGTCATTTTGTTCGAAGAAGTATCTTGTGAAGCTGTCTCATTGCCCATGTACATTGGCTGGGACCATCCATATGCGGAGACGTTTGATACCGGTAGGGGGATAGTTGAGACCACATGGACGGCGTCGACACCACTGCCCTCGGACCAATCAGTCACTACCCTCTCGAAGCCTGACTCCTCGGCAGCAATGTATCCAACGGAGATGTTGAGGGCGTTATCATTCGAATTCACCCCATGAAGTGCTGTATGGAGCGCCATCTGGTGCACTCCTGGGGAAACGGGAACGGCGAAAACCTCACGTGATGTTCCTGTGAATGTCCCCCAGTTGTGGGAACCCGATGAGACGTGGTTGTTTGTGGACCTCTCGTCTATGAAGAAGGTGGAGTTGCCATAGGGGCCCGGATCTTCGTCCGCATAGCCATGTGCCATCTCAGACATCCACAGGACGTCTACGTCTGTATACTGGTTGTCTTCCCAGTCGACATCCAAAACTGCGGTCCCACCAGTATCCCACTCCGGAGGCCATTCGACCGATAGGAACCTCCAATCACCACTCTCCGATCTCCAGTTCCACCGTGTGGCGCCCGAAATCCACTCTTCGGTGTATAGTGTCTGGTTGGAGACGTTTCCATCCAGAGGGGCCGCCTCGAGTGTGAAGGGGCCAATCCATGGAACGTTAGTCACAATTGGCAGCGTCCAATTACGGTGTGATGGGTATATCTGCCCCGTGGTCTGATTCACAAAATGGGTCTCAACGAGCACCCCATGCTGGTGCAGGCCGGGGTCGGCATCCAATGGCACGGTGATCGTCATCGGGACAATGCTCGTACTGTTCGATGGGACATTTCTGGTCGATGGCATGGATATCCATTCCTCTTCCTCGCTCCCGAAGGAGGTCCAGTCAATCTCTATCCTTACCTCCTCGTCAGAAAGTTGCCCATTGTAGTTCCAAACTCCGAGTAGGAGACCGTCTCGGGAGTCTTCGAAGGGGTTGCCGACACGTACCTCCGCATTGGGTCCATTAGACCACCAATTGGTCACCTCTTCTAGCTCGTCAGATTCAGTCCAGTCAACCGAGTCCACTGTCGAGTCGTTATCGAAATCCTCGACATAGGTCCCGTCGCCGTCTTCGTCGGTCCATCTGTAAATCTGGAGGAACACCCGCTCCTCTGAGCTCCTGTCTTGATTCCCGTCGAAATTGGAGTAGTCGATAGTTGCCCTGGCACGCAGTTGCCTGGTGCCATGAGGGAGGTGGAAATTCGGATCCGATTCAATGTGCAGCGGAATCAGGAGATCGGGTCTATCTCCCTGATGGCCATCCCAGGATCCATTCTCATCGCCCTCGTCGCTTCCATTGCCGGTACTGTTCCAGACAACAACTTCGTGCGCTAGGGGGGAGAACCTGATTGGAGTATACCTCAGGTGAACGTCTGAATCTGCATAGTTAGTAAATTCAATTTCGACCAATTGACTATCCCCCGGCCTCATCAGGTTCAAATTTGCATCTCTGTGCTCACCTTGGAAAGTGCCACTGTTCCACTGTGCTGGACTTGCCCACCATGTTCCATTCTCGCCCTCGAGGGTGGATACCGCCCTAGATGCGTTGAACCAGCCGCCACCTTGGACAAATGGTTCATACCCCCTATCATCAGAGGTGGAAAGTACGAAGTCTCTGAACTCCTGAGATCCGGGATGGCCGCCAAGATTCTCCTGCCAAGCCTGCGCTACCAATGCCATTAGGCCTGCTGCAATCGGCGTCGCTAGGCTTGTTCCGCCCCATGTACTCCATGCAGAATTAGCATCATTTCTCTGGTTTAGGGGTATATCGCCAGTAGCCGACCAACCCACAGAAACGATATCTGGGTCCATCCTCCCGAGCACATTCGGGCCCCTATTGGACCAAGGAGCGTTCTGCCCCCAAGAGTCGCTAGACCTGCTGCTGAAGGCGCCTACCGAGAAAACTCCATTTGATGCCCCGGGGGACTTGGCCGTTCCAAATCCATGGCCACCATTGCCGATGGCGACAGCGTAAGATGTGTTGTTATTGTAAATCCTAGTGAGCCAGTCCAGGTAGAGTGAGTATCCATCAGCCCCGGCGTCATCGACGGAGGAGTACCCAAATGAGAATGACCCTATGTGTGGCTGATCGGGGGTGTCTATGTTGCCATCATACCCCTCTGCTATGAATCTCCATGCATCTAGGGAGTGGCCGCCAGAGTAGTGGTTACCAATGGAGGTGATAGTGGCATTCGGTGCCATTCCGAGTACCTTGCCATCACTAACCACGCCCTGTGCGGCAATTGCACTCGCGCATAGAGTTCCATGACTGCCGGATTCGAACATGAAAAGAGTAAGGTTACCAGCCCCAGCAACTCTGTCCGAATAACCGTGTCTGGCCGCATAGGTACTCCCATAGGGGACCCCGAGGGAGCCGTCTGATACCCAGTAGACAAGGCCTGCTGAGACATCCCATAGGCCGTCTCCGTCTGTATCCAGGCCGGCTGTCTCCTCTCCTGGCCTCATTGGGACCTCATCACCAAAGTCACCGTCTCTGTCGATATCGGCATACACTGTCTCATACAGTCCTGAGATCCTGTCGTCGACAACGAGTATGGGTACGTCGCCGCCTTGCTTGGAACGTAGATATGAATCCGGGTGTTGACCCAGGTGGTAGAGTCCGGAAAGAGATTCGTTCACCCCAGTGACATTGTATCCCGAGTCTTCGAGTAGGCCGTCGGAATTGTTGTCGATATCGATCGTGGAGGTGTCTGCATACCATGTGGAGCGAGCTGGGTATGCTTCTCCGTAAACCATCCATTGGTACATACTGTTGTGATCCAACATGAGTGGCCAGCCCTCGTAGGGCGACTTGTCGTAAGTCACTCTTGCTTGGGTCCCATTCAGATCGGGGTGGGCGAAGTCGACTCCTGTATCTGCCACTGCCACTACCATTCCCTCTCCGGTGTAGCCCCTTTCCCATGCATCATTTGCACCATGTATCTCGCCACTTCTAACAGACTCAGGAGATAATCCGGGTGGTTTCTCAAATGGGATTGTGTCATAGGGCTCAGGAGCCCTCTGGGCATCAATTACGGCTATTACTCCTGGAATTCCTGGGACCTTGTGCACAAGGTCGGAATCTACCCAGAAAGTCCGATGGTCCACTACTCCGTCCACGGGCTCTAGATGAACTAGGGACTCGCCCGGCCCGGGAGGCAGTTGTTTCTCAAGGGCATTGTTTTCTTCTTGCCAATCTGAAAGTGCCTGAAGTGATTTTGTGATTACTGTGATCCTGACTTCCTCATCGCCTAGTACGACCCTTTCCTGTATGCTCGAGTCAAGCCAAGTGTCTGTGATTGATATGGAAGGAGAGTCTATTCCTTGGGGGGTCTCAGATTGGGTGTTCTCACTGCTAGGGATGGGTCCGTATTCCATGACTGCTGCCGAAGCTGGATGGAGTAAGATGAGTAGCATCAGGAGACATGCAATACGCTGACGCATGGCTTATCGTGTATTCTCGCTTCTTTGATTGTGCCGGCGCCATGTCCCGTCAAGTCCAAAGCGAAAGATTCGTGTCCGGGGGTCATAGTCCCGTAGTGTAGAGGTCCATCATACCGGGTTTTGGACCCGGTGACGGAGGTTCGAACCCTCCCGGGACTACCATCAACCCTCTATTGCATCGCTATTGGACGATAGGTCTCTGGCGATATTCTTCTGGTGGCCTTCGAGAGTCCCTCCTCCTATCTCAAGGAGCTTCGCATCCCTCCAAAGTCTCTCTACAACGTACTCTCCGACATACCCGTATCCCCCCATCACTTGTATGGCCCTGTCTGCGATGTTCTTAGCGGCTGTAGTTCCGAACAGCTTGACGCCGTCGGAGTCTAATCTGTTGCCTGATTTTGCCAGTTCAATCTGTCGAGCTGTGTCGTAGACATAGGACCTCATGGCACGATATTCGGACCATGATTCACCCAGATGCCTTTGTATCTGGCCGAAGTTCCTGATCTGCGTTCCGAAAGCCTGCCTCTCGGATGCGTAATCATTCATAGCAGAAAGGCATCTTCGAGAGATTCCAAGTGCCATTGCTGCCAATCCAAGCCTCTCTAGCTCGAGATTCCTCATCATGTGTATCATTGACTCACCGGGACTACCAACGAGATTTTCAGGAGGTACGACACAGTCCTCGAAGACTAGTTCTGCGGTATTGCTGGCCCTCATTCCAAGCTTGTCGGTTATCTTCTGCCCCACACTGAATCCCTGTGTGCCGTTCTCTACCAGGAAGGTGGAAATCTCAGCTCGGCCCTTGTCATCGGTACCCGTCCTTGCATAAAGCCAGACTATGTCAGCAGGAGTCCCTTCCTCATCCAGTGAGCCATTCGTAATCCACATCTTCCTGCCATTTATGACCCAGTTACCGTCGTCTCGTAACGATGCTCTTGTTTGCATCCCCAACACATCTGTACCATAGTCTGGCTCGCTCATCGCCATGCATCCTATCCAATCTCCGCTGCATACCTTGGGAAGAATCCTGGACTTCTGCTCCTCACTTCCATTCTGAGCGAGGTTGTTGACCATTAGTTGGTCATGAGCGAGGTATGCCAGACAGAAGGCTGGATCGGAATACGACAGTTCCTCGTTGATTATGGCGACCGCGGTAGCGTCCATGCCGCCTCCTCCGTACATGTCTGACACAGTGATTCCCAGGAGGCCCATCTCCCCCAGCCTCCTAAACAGGGATGAGTTGAATGTCTCGTCTCTGTCATGTTCCAAGGCTTGGTGTTCGACCTCGTCTCGTACGAAGTCCCTGACCATCTGACGGAGCATCGCATGCTCCTCTGTGGGATTGGCGATGTCGATTGTTCGCCAGTCATCCGCCATGTGCTTCCCAAGTATGCATGGCGTATGAGGGATTCGATTGCCTAAGGAGTCACACGCCTGCTGTCCCGAGGGAAGGGGATCGTCTCCCTGATATGATCGGCTCCGGAGAGCCATGAGCAAACTCTGTCTATTCCCATTCCGAACCCACCATGTGGGACGCCTCCATATCGGCGCACATCGATATAGAACTCATAGGGCTCCCTGGGTGTGCCCTCCTCATCTATCCTTTCCAGTATCTCCTTCTCAGACCAAGTCCTCTCTCCACCGCCGATAATCTCCCCATATCCCTCTGGGGCAAGCAAATCATGACAGAGCACGTACTTGGGGTCATCCGGGTCAGGCCTGTGGTAGAATGGCTTGGCGATTCGAGGATAATGGGTTAGGAAGTGCGGCACCTCAAAGTCCTGCGTCAGAATTTTCTCCTTGCTGTAGTCAAGGTCTTGCCCCCACTCTACAGGCACCCCCATTCCCTGAAGCGTCTCAATTGCCTCATCATACCTCATCCGGGGGTACCTAGTGTCAGCATAGCGCGACACTAGTTCGGTGTCCCTCCCTAGTTCGGAGAGCTCTTCCTCCCTCTCCTCGAGAAGGTTTCCAGCGATGCTCCTCACCAGTGCCTCGCCGTGATTCATTACTTCCTCATTGCCGCCCCATGCGATTTCCATCTCGGCGTGCCAAAACTCAGTCAGGTGTCTCCTAGTTCGACTCTTCTCAGCTCTGAATGAGGGGGCGATCGTGTAGAGCCTCTCTAGGGAAGGCATGGCGGCCTCGGCGTATAGTTGCCATGACTGTGTGAGATATGCCTTCTTTCCGAAGTAGGGGACCTCGAAAAGTGTACTACCGCCCTCGACCGCCCCTGCAACGAAGTTTGGTGCCTGATACTCGATGAAATCGAGGTCTCTGAAGTAAGAGTGGACGGCACCGAAGACCGATGACCTGATTTTCAGCATGGTAGTCATCCTCCCAGTTCTCAGGTACAGGTGCCTGTTATCCAATAGGAATTCGGTCTCCCCTCCATCTGCCTCGGCCATAGCGGACTCTGTGATGGGGAACGGCCTATCTGGGCTAACTGGCCCTATGACCTCCCCTGCTGAGACCTGTACTTCATGGCCATGCTCACGATCGGTTGCAGACACGATACCCCTGAGGACAACACTTGATTCGATTAGGGCCCCGGCAAGATCCTCAAAAACGGAGTCTCCAACTGCCTCTCTCTTGATCACGCATTGTACGGTTCCAGTGGAATCCCTCAGGACTACAAAACGGATCTTGTTTGACCCTCTTGACCTATGAACCCAGCCCTTGAGCTCCACTTCAGCTCCATCATGGGATCCAGAGAGGACGTCTCCTATCCAGTATGACTTGGCCATGTCTCGCCCACCTATACCCCCCTACTCAAAGTTTGGTTAATGATTCCCGCGCCGCTGAGGCGTTGCAATGGCGGGTCTGACGGGGTTCGAACCCGCGACCGCCCGGTTAAGAGCCGGGTGCTCTACCTGACTAAGCTACAGACCCGAGCCTCGGAGTCGCCTACCCGATTTAACCGCGACGGGTGTGAGTCAAGGCAATCTGCCGACCGGGTTGATGATTACCTCTACCCCTGACTCTGTCGACATGACTACAGCATCACAAAGGTCCACGAACAGCCCGACCTGGACGACCCCCCCTATTGACAAAATCTGGGCTTCTAGATTAGCCGGATCAACAATCGTTGGACCGAACTTGCAATCTAGAATGAAGCCTCCATTGTCGGTGACATAGGGAGATTCCCCGCCCCCTCTCAAAGTCGACTCTACGCCAGAAGAGAGGCGTATGGCTTCTGAGACCTCCGACCATAACTCCTGGTCAACCTCAATTGGGAGGTCGAATTTGCCCAGCACTGGGACCTTTTTCCTGTCGTCCGCCACCACAATCATGGAGTCTGAGATCAAAGCGACCTCCTTCTCACGTGTGAGAGCCCCGCCCCCGCCTTTGATTAGAGAAAAATTGGGGTCGAACTCATCGGCGCCATCTATAGTCAAATCTAGACTCTCAGCTTCGGAAATTGACATTAATGGAATTCCCAAAGACTCTGCCAGCTCCCTTGTTGACTCACTGGTAGGTACGCCCACCACATCCATTCCCTCCTCTGAAATCATACGACCGATCTCGATGATTGTATACTTGACTGTTGAACCAGTTCCGAGACCCAACTTCATCCCACTTCGTACGAAACTACAGGCGGTTATTCCGGCTTCTCTCTTGAGCCCCTCGACATCGGACATGGTATCTCGACGGCTAAGACGCGCATGATGGTTTCCAATGTGAATACATGGAAATTCGGCAATCTAGCCGACCGAGGGGTTCTTGATGAGCGGCTCCACGGAACGACTGAGGGAGCAGGAGGGTCGCTGACAGTGCTAGACACTGAGGAAAGTCCCCTCTCCATGATGCAAGCGGTCCGGCGCAAGCCGGAGATCCGGGAGGGTCGGCTCTGCAACAGAAACGAACTGTGCCGGGAGTACGGTGAACCCGAAGGGGGGAGATTTCCCGAACACGGCTGGAACGAGCAACCACGCTGGAGCGAGTCCAAGCAGGCCTGTATGGCATCGACAGGGCCGGGTAGGATGCATAGTTGAATGCGGCTAACCGAAAGGTGAACAGAAAGGGGCTTACTCCCTGCACCCTCGCCTCAATCCACTGGCGGTAACGCTATTCGATAATCGCCTCGGAGATGGAAGATGTTTCAATTGTGCCGACATCCTCGTAATCGAGCCATGATCCATTCAGCGTAATACGGGACTTGAATTCGTTGTAAATCACTATGATAGTGGGTAGCAGTATAGCGCTGGTAAGTAGTGCTAATGCGATCAGAGCCATCATCAGTAGGAAAAAGGTCTGGAGTCCCGGAATTACCACAAACAGACCGGCTGCAA
>Ga0163179_10001987_pt1 | contig 14354 bp, 26 predicted proteins | sample AtlANTMetagenome_FD_109643 | JGI IMG/M metagenome (GOLD analysis project Ga0163179, IMG submission 109643) | Marine eukaryotic phytoplankton communities from the Atlantic Ocean - Atlantic ANT 2 Metagenome | ecosystem: Environmental > Aquatic > Marine > Oceanic | place: North Atlantic Ocean...
AGCAGCAGGCTCTTCAGCAGCGGCCTCAGCAGCAGGCTCCTCAGCAGCGGCCTCAGCAGCAGGCTCCTCAGCAGCGGCCTCAGCAGCAGGCTCCTCAGCAGCAGGCTCTTCGACGGCGGCCTCTTCGGCAGCGGCCTCAGCGGCAGGCTCCTCAGCAGCAGGTGCAGGCTTAGCGGCCTTCTTTGCCTTGCTGGGCTTAGTGCCTGGCTCGTAGGGCTCTTCCACCAACTCGATAATGCTCATTGGCGCATTATCGCCGCTGCGTCGACCGATCTTGGTGATACGTGTGTAGCCACCTGGACGGTCAAGGAAGTGCTCACTGTATTCAGTGAACAACTTCTGTAACACATCACGATCCTTGACAACCCGACGCGCGCGACGGATGGCGTGAAGGCGCTTTGCGGTGAGCTTGCGAGCCTCCTCACCCGAGGCAGCCTCAAGAACACTTGGCGGAACCTTACGGCTCAAAGTGATCAGCTTCTCAACGACTCGCCGCAGCTCTTTGGCTTTCGCGTCGGTCGTCTTGATTCGACCATGCTCAAGTAGGCTGGTCGCCATATTCCTGTACATCGCCTTACGATGAGAGGAGTTACGCCCTAGTCGGCGTCCGGTTTTGCGGTGTCTCATAGCTAACTCTCAAGCCTAAGAGGCCTCGTTATTCCTGATTACGAAGACGGGGGAAGTTGTGAAGCTTCATGCCTAGGGATAGACCCATCTCAACAAGCATCTCCTTCACTTCGTTCAGTGACTTACGACCAAAGTTCTTGGTCTTGAGGAGATCAGCCTCTGTCTTCTCTACCAACTCATAGATGTAACGAATGTCAGCATTCTGCAGGCAGTTCGCTGAGCGGACACTGAGTTCGAGTTCATCGACCGTCTTAAAGAGGTTCTCGTTCCACTCCTCCTCAGGATCCTCGGCCTGGGGCAAAGGCTCATCCTCTTCGTCGAAGTTGATGAAGATCTGCAACTGCTCCTTGAGAATCTTGGCAGCAAGAGCCACCGCAGACTCGGGCAGTACAGTGCCATCAGTCCAAACCTGTAAGGTCAGCTTGTCGAAGTCGGTACGCTGACCAACACGAGCATTCGCGACCGTGTAGTTGACCCGATTGACCGGGCTGAAGATGGCGTCCATTGGGATGGTGCCAATGGGAGCATCCTCTTCGGTGTTTCGCTCCGCAGGAACATAGCCCGAGCCCTTTTCGACTCGGATCTCCATACGAAGAGTGCTCTCACCAACCAGAGTACAGATGTGGTGCTCAGGGTTCATGACCATGGCATCAGCAGTAGTCTGAATATCAGCGCCGGTGATGTTCACCTGACCGCCGCGACTCCCCTTCTGCTCGATGACGAAGGTCTGGGGCTCCCAGTTCTCCATGCGCACGAGGACGCCCTTGAGGTTGAGAATGATGTCAGTGACATCTTCAATGACACCCTGAACCGTCGAGAACTCGTGGAGCACACCATCGATGCGCACGGAAGTGATAGCGGTTCCCTGAAGGCTGCTCAACAGCACACGGCGCAGGGCATTACCAAGGGTCGTGCCGAAACCAGGCTCCAGAGGCTTGGCGACAAACTTGCCGTAGCGCTCAGGATTCGCACCCTCTTCAGAAACAATGTTGCGGGGACGAATGAGGCTTCGCCAGTTGTGATAGAGCTCAGTCATCGTGTTATTTCCTCTGGGCTAGCGCGAGCAGAGCTCGACGATCAGATTCTCTTGAATCGGAAGGGTGAGTTCGGCTCGGACCGGGGCGCCACCAATGGTGCCACTGAAGTTGTCCTTGTCGAGGGTCATCCAGGTCATCTGCGGGCGATTAAGGGCCTTCTCAAGAGAGTCCACGACCCTCTGAATCTTGCGGCTCTTCTCACGCAGGGAGAGCACCTCGCCAACACGCATCTGGTACGAAGCGATGTCAACACGGCGACCATTGATCTGAATGTGACCGTGGCTCACCAGTTGACGAGCCTCGGATCGGGTACCGGCAAATCCGAGCCGGTAGACGGTACTGTCGAGGCGATTCTCGAGCAGCATAAGAAGATTCTCACCGGTGTTGCCCTTACGACGAGAGGCCTCGGCGTAGTAACGCCGGAACTGCTTCTCAAGGATGCCGTAGATACGCTTCACCTTCTGCTTCTCGCGGAGCTGCTGACCATACTCAGAGACACGCATCCGTCGCTGGCCATGCTGACCGGGAGGGTTCTGGTTGCGATCAAACGAGCACTTGTCAGTAAAGCAGCGATCAGACTTGAGATAGATCTTGAGACCTTCTCGGCGGCAAAAGCGGCAAACTGGTCCTGTGTAACGTGCCATGGTTTGCTCCTAAACCCGACGCCGCTTGGGAGGGCGGCATCCGTTATGGGGGATCGGGGTCACGTCTTTAATCATGGATACTTTGAGACCAGCGGCTGCGAGGGCCCGCAGGGCCGACTCTCGCCCGCCACCAGGTCCCTTGACCATGGCTGAGACTGTGTGGACTCCGTGATCCTGAGCCTTACGCGCAGCATCTTCGGCCACCAACTGAGCGGCGAAGGGCGTGCTCTTACGAGAGCCCTTGAATCCGCGAGCACCAGCCGAACACCAGGACAAAACATTGCCGTTGGGATCAGTGATGCTGACGATCGTGTTGTTAAACGTCGCGTGAATGTGAGCTATGCCCACCGGGACGTTCTTTGAAAGCTTCTTACGGTTAGCCATGACCGGTCACCTCTTCTTCGCGGTTGCGGCGCGACGCGGTCCCTTGCGGGTGCGAGCATTGGTATGAGTACGCTGGCCACGGACCGGCAGTTGCCGACGATGACGTAGACCGCGATAAGCGTTGAGGTCCATGAGCCGTTTGATGCTCATCGCCACTTCCTTACGCAGGTCTCCTTCCACCGTGCAGCGCACAGTGATGACCTGACGAATGTTGGCCACCTCTGCTTCTGTCAACTCGCTCACGCGAGTATCACCAGAGATGCCGGCCTCTTTTAAGACCTTCTTGGAAGTCGTGGGACCAATCCCGTAAATGTACGTAAGCGCGACTTCGATCCGTTTGTTACGGGGAATATCTACGCCTGAAATGCGAGCCATATCTTACTGCTCCCGCGCCTTAACCTTGGCGCTGCTTATGCTTAGGATTCTCACAAAGAACCCGAAGCACACCACGCCGCTTGATCACACGGCACTTGCTACAGATCTTCTTCACCGAAGCTTGGACTTTCATCAGACCTGCTCCTATCGCGTCTTCATTCGACGCACAATGCGACCACGGGATGGGTCGTTCTCACCCAACTCGACTACGACTCGATCTCCTTTAAGGAGTCGGACAATGCGCATCTGCAGATCGTTTCCGACATGCGCAGACACCACTTCGCCACCTTCGAGCCGCACGCTATACATGCGATTCATCCCGAGATCAACTATTGATCCGAGAACCTCTCGTTCGCTCAATTCTCCAAGGCCTCCGTTAGGCGACCAAAAACTTCGTCCATTCCACCGACACCGTTGATCTCCCGCACGATCCCGCGCTGCTTGTAATAAGCGGCCACAGGAGCCGTGTTTTGGGCATATTCGTTAAGACGAACACGCACCTTCTCTTCTGTGTCATCGCTACGCTGTGCCAGCTCTGAGCCACAAACGTCACAGACTCCCTGCTTTGCTGGAGGCTTAAATTCAACATGGAAGCCAGCGCCACAGTTGCCGCAGGAGCGGCGACCGACAATGCGCTCGACAATCAAACCGTCCGGCACGGTGAGCACCACCACTTTGTCGATGGAGCTATCCCTCTTCTCGAGGAACTCATCAAGAGCAACGGCCTGGGCCACTGTCCTGGGAAAGCCATCTAGGATGTAACCACCCTCGCAATCACTGTCCTGAAGTCGCGCTCCGACCATGTCAATAACCAACTGGTCTGGCACAAGCAGGCCACGATCCATGTAGGTCTGCGCCTCGAGGCCCAACCCTGTTCCGTCACGACGGTTGGCACGCAAGATGTCGCCCGTCGATATCTGAGGAATTGCCTGGGTTTCAACAAGCTTCTGAGCTTGAGTACCCTTGCCAGCGCCCGGAGGTCCAAAGAAGATCAGATTCATTACATCGTCCTTCGACGTGAGCGAATCTGCGCGCCACTCTCACCCATCAAACCGTCGTAGTGACGAGTCAACAGATGACTCTCAATCTGAGAGACCAGGTCCAGGGCAACGCCTACAACAATGAGCAGGCCAGTGCCGCCAAAGTAGAAGGTGACCCGAGCCTGACTGATAAGGATATCGGGGAGAATGCACACCAACGAGATGTAAAGGGACCCAGCTAGAGTAAGACGGGTCAGCACACGCTCAATAAAATCGGAGGTCGACTTACCCGGACGAATGCCAGGAATATAGCCACCGTGCTTCTGCATGTTCTCTGCGACATCGGCGGGGTTGAATGTGACCGACGTGTAGAAGTAGCAGAAGAAGATCGTCAGCAGCGCGTAGGTGGTCAGGTAGGTCGTAGTACCTGGCGAGAAAAGCCCCACCATACTGTTGAGGAACTCATTGTCCCGGGCGAAGGCGCCGATCGTCGCTGGGAACATGATGATCGACGAGGCGAAGATCGGGGGGATGACTCCCGCCATATTGATCTTGAGTGGCAGGTGCGTGTTCTGTCCCCCGTAGACTTTACGACCGACGACCCGCTTAGCGTACTGCACGGGAATCCGCCGCTGACCGCGCTCACAATAGACGATGAACGCAATCACACCGATGGCAAAGACCCCGAGTATCAGTACCTGTAGGAAGTTCAGGTCCTCGGTCTTGAGCTGGCTGAATGTGTTGATAATGGCGTCAGGGAAGCGAACAATGATGCCCGCCATAATGATCAGCGAGATGCCGTTTCCGATACCCCACTCCGAGATTCGCTCACCGAGCCACATGATGAATGCCGTACCGGTCGTCAGCGTCAGCACAGTCATCAAGCGAAACGACCAACCGGGCGTCAGGACCACGGCGCCAGAATCTCCAGGTGCCGACATATTCTCAAGGCCGTAGGCGATAGCGAAGCCCTGGACCACCGAGATGAAAATCGTTCCGTAGCGAGTGTACTGAGTAATCTTCTGCGTACCGGCCTCGCCCTCTTTCTTGAGACGCTCAAGGGCGGGGATCACCACAGTCAACAACTGGATGATGATGGAAGCTGAGATGTACGGCATGATGCCGAGGGTGAAGATCGAGAACTGCTCGAGTGCACCGCCGGAAAACATATTGTAGAGGTCAAAGAGGGTGCCGCTGTCGCCACCAAAGAAGCTCTTCAGTGCACCACGATTCGTTCCCGGATTGGGGATAAAGACACCGAACCGGTAGACGCCAAGCAGCGCAACCATAATGAGCAGCTTGTTACGCAACTCAGGGATCTTCGGAATCTGCCAGACGCCAGAGGCCATGCGTGGACTCTCTCTGCTCCCGTAACCAGTCGGTTCGGGTGCCTTGGAACGTGGTTTCTAGAGCAACTCGACGGTGCCGCCGGCAGCCTCAATCTTAGTACGTGCGGACTGAGAGACCTTATGGACCCGGACGGTCAGAGCAACTTCCAGATCACCATTGGCCAGCAGCTTGACGCCATCACCAACCTTGCTCACCAACCCGATGTCCTGGAGGGCCTGAATATCGACCACCGCGCCTTTATCAAAGCGGCTGAGATCGCCGACATTGACGATGGCGATGTGCTTAGCCCAACGGTTATTAAAACCGCGCTTAGGTAGGCGCCGGGTCAGAGGCATCTGGCCACCCTCAAAGCGGGCGGGAATACCACCACCAGAGCGGGACTTTTGTCCCTTCTGACCGCGTCCGCAAGTCTTACCGTGACCTGAACCGATGCCGCGTCCGAGACGCTTACGACTCTTCTTACTGCCTGCTACAGGCTTGAGCTCGTTGAGTTCCATCTTCTGCTCCCGCCGCCAATGTGCCTCGCGGCACTTACTGAACAGACTCCCAACAAAGGGGATGGCGACTCGCTGCCTGCTCAGTTCGTTTGTTTATGCTGAGTTGTAGTCCTCGCTCAAGCGAGTTCGGTTACCTCAACCAGATGGAGCACCTTCTTGACCATGCCACGCACAGAAGGGGTGTCCTCAAGAGTAACCGTCGCGCCGGTACGGCGAAGGCCAAGACCCTTGACCGTTGCCCGCTGGCCTTTTGTACGGCCAATCAAACTACGCTTAAGCTTTACTTGGAGTTGTGCCATTGCTCTATCTCCCGCGCCGCTCTAGGCCTGATCTCGAACCTCAGGAGCTCCACGACGACGAAGATACGCCTCGGGGACCTGAAGCATTTGCAAGGCGACAACCGTGGCCTTGACTACATTGTGCGAATTGTTGGTGCCGATGCACTTGGTGAGGATGTTCCTCATGCCCGCGCACTCAAGGACCGCGCGAACCGCACCGCCTGCAATCACTCCGGTACCTTCACTGGCCGGACGAAGCATGACCTCGCCGGCACCAAAGTTTCCGACGATGGGATGAGGAATTGAACCCGTCTCTGTCAGGGCGACATCAAACATGTTCTTGCGAGCACGCTCGCCGCCCTTGCGGATTGCCTCAGGAACTTCCTTAGCCTTACCCAGGCCTACGCCAACACGGCCGTTGCCATCACCGACGATAACCAGGGCTGAGAAGTTAAAGCGGCGTCCACCCTTGACCACCTTCGACACCCTGTTGATGTCGACAACGCGGTCAATCAGTTCGACCTCACCATCCATAAAACGTGCCATTTGTGCTGTCCTTCTAGAAGCTCAGGCCGGCCTCTCGGGCCGCCTCGGCGAGCGCCTTGACCCGACCGTGATACTTGAAACCATTGCGATCGAAGACGACGTCTCCGCAGCCGGCTGCCTTCGCAGACTCGGCGATAAGAGCGCCCACCTTGGCTGCAGCATCGCAGTTTCCGGTGTTGTCCTTGCCACCGAGCCCAAGGCTCGAAGCAGAGGCGAGTGTTGCGCCAGCATCATCATCGATGAGCTGAGCATAGATATGCTTTGCAGACCGAAAGACGCTAAGACGGGGCCGTGCGGCCGTACCGACAATCTTCTTCCGGATGCGTGCCTGGCGACGCAGACGCGAGCGGGTACGTGGATTAGTGCTACTGCTCATCTTGAACTCCTACTAGCCTACGGCGCCGGCCTTACCGGCCTTGAGGCGAATCCTCTCGTTCTTGTAGCGAACACCCTTGCCCTTATAGGCGTCAGGCTTACGGAAGGCTCGAATCAGGGCGGCTGTCTGACCAACCACCTCTTTATCGATACCCGTCACGGTGATATCCGTACGAGCAACCTTGATCTCGATTCCCTCGGGGATCTCAAAGTTGATTGGGTGGCTATAGCCCAGGCTCATGTTCAGCGTACGACCGCTGACCTTTGCCTTGTAACCGACACCAACGATCTCGAGTTCCCTCACGAAACCTTCGGAAACGCCAGTCACCATGTTCTGGACCAGGCTGCGAGCCAGGCCGTGTCGCTCACGCGCTGGCTTACTGTCGTTGACGCGCGCAACCTTGAGTTCATCACTGCCGATGTCGAAAGTGACATGATCGGGCATCGAGCGGCTAAGTAGCCCTTTCGGCCCCTTCACCGTCATTTCAGATCCCTTGAGCTCCGCGGTAACACCGGAAGGTAGCTTCACAGGAAGTAGTCCGATACGAGACATGTTCTGCTCCTGATTCTTGGGGGTAACTGACCTACCAGACGTAGGCCATCACCTCGCCACCAACATTAAGACGCCGCGCTTCTCGGTCTGAGATCACGCCACGACTGGTACTGAGAATTGCGATGCCAAGACCACCGAGCACCTTGGGCACCTCAGTTGCCTTCACATACGAACGACACCCAGGACGGGAGATACGCTTGAGGCCAAGAATGATCGGCTTCACGTCCTTGTCGTACTTGAGAAATACACTGAGAGTTCCCTGCGGACCCGTCGGATCGACGTTGTAGTCCGAGATGAATCCCTCGTGCTTTAGGATCTCGAGCACGGATTTCTTCAGCTTAGAGGCCGGCACGGAAACAATGTCGTGCCGTGCGCCCTGCGCGTTACGAATCCTGCTGAGAAGATCTGCGATGGGGTCTGTCATGCCCATGTGTTGCTCCTTGCCAAATCTGGTTTCTGCCAAATGGCAGACCTTGATTCGATTGTCCCCCTACCAGGAGGACTTGGTGACGCCAGGGATCTTTCCCTCTAGAGCCAGGTTCCTGAAACAAATGCGGCACAATTCGAACTTGCGCATGTAACCACGGGGGCGACCGCACACTCGGCATCGATTGCGATGCTGCACCTTGAACTTCGGTCCACGTTTCCACGCGGCAACTTTGCTGGTCTTGGCCATATTCCTTATCTCGTTCAGTGGCTGCGGAACGGCATACCCAGCTCAGTAAGCAGGGACAGCCCTTCGGCATCGGTCTTAGCCGTAGTAACGAATGCAATACTCATCCCGTGAATGCGATCGACTTTGTCGTAATCGACTTCTGGGAAGATGATCTGCTCTTTCAATCCGAGGGAGTAGTTTCCGCGACCATCAAAGGCCTTACGGGAGATCCCTCTAAAGTCACGAATTCGCGGCATCGCCAGAGAAATCAAGCGATCCATAAACTCCCACATGTGAGCCCGACGCAGCGTCACCGCTACACCTAGAGGCTGGCCCTCACGGAGCTTGAAGTTTGCGATAGAGCGACGTGCTCGACGGATACTTGCCTTCTGACCTGTGATCGCCGAGAGCTCTTCGGCAGCAGTCTCCAGTAACTTCACATTCTGGATTGCGTCACCCATGGTCACGTTGATCACGATCTTAGATAGCTTGGGCACCATCATAGGGTTCGCATAGGCGAACTCCTTGGTGAGCGCCGGCTTCACCACGTCATTGTATTTATTCTGAAGTCTTGGCTGCGCCATTGGAAACTCCTGCTCTAGCCGCAAAAGCGGACTAGATCTCCTCGCCAGTGCGGCGAGCAACTCGGACCTTCTGGCCATTAGCCAGCAGCTTGTAGCCGACCCGAGTTCGTTGACCTTCAGCCGTCACAAGGCTGAGGTTCGAGATGTGAATGGACGCCTCCTTCTCAATGATGCCGCCAGTGCGACCGAGAGCAGGCATGGGCTTTTCGTGACGCTTGACCTTGTTCACGCCCTCAACAAAGGCCCGACTACGGTCCTTCTTGAAGCCAGTGATAAGGCCCACCGCGCCTTTGTGTGCGCCAGAGATCACCTGAACAGTGTCTCCCTGGCGGAGACGGCAACTATTCTTATTTGAACTCATCACAACACCTCAGGAGCAAGAGAGACGATGCGCATGAAGCGCTTGGCACGCAGCTCGCGGGCAACAGGCCCGAAAATGCGCGTACCAACAGGCTCGTTCTCAGCGTTCAAAAGGACGGCAGCGTTCGAGTCGAAGCGGATATAGGATCCATCGGCCCGACGCAGTTCTTTGGCCGTTCGAACGATCACGGCGCGGGTGACCGTGCCCTTCTTGACCTTGCTGTTCGGAGCGGCCTCCTTGACGGTAACCTTGATGATGTCGCCAACCGAGGCGTACTTGCGCTTTGAGCCACCCAGCACCTTGATGCATAGGACTCGCTTGGCGCCAGAGTTGTCGGCGATCTCAAGTGTGGATTCTGACTGGATCATGGCTCTCTACCCAACTGCCTTCCTGTCGATGGAGCGCAAGCGCCACCGCTTATTGCGGCTGAGCGGACGACTTTCGACGATGGTCACCAGGTCACCAATGCCGCCAGTTCCACTCTCATCATGGACCATGTACTTCTTGGATACCCGCATGTACTTGCGGTAGCGAGGGTGCTTAACCTGACGCGTCACTCGGACGACGAGGGTCTTATCCATTTTGTCGCTGACCACAAGGCCCTGCATGGAGCGCTTGTTGCGACGGACTGTCTCTGTTTCGGTGGTCATAGCAACTACCCGTTCTCGCCGGTGTGTCCCATGTGACGACGAAAGGCAGCGGACACTGCACCTTCACCCTCAAGGGAACCTACCTCGCGTTCGAGGCCTCCTTTAGAGAGGCTTCTTTCCAATTCGCGCTCGCGGATGAGCGTGTTGACCCGCGCCAATGCACGGCGAGCACCCCGGAGACCAGCGGTCTGCTCAAGCTGCCCAGTGCCGTTGCGGAACTTCAGAGAAGCTAACTCGCCGAGGAGATCCTGGCGGCGGAGTAGCAGGCCCTTGTCATCAAGAGTTCTCAGATCTGTAGTGTTCATGCCCAATCCTCCCGCTCAATAATGCGGACGGCGATTGGCAGCTTGTGCGAGGCCAGCTCAAGGGCGCGCTTGGCAACCTCTGGCGTCACCCCACCCATCTCATAGAGGACACGGCCGGGCTTCACAGGAGCAACCCAATACTCAGGAGCGCCCTTACCCTTACCCATACGAGTCTCGGCAGGCTTCTTACTGAGTGGCTTGTCAGGAAAGATGCGGATCCAGACTTTACCGCCACGCTTTGCGTGACGCGTCATGGCAATACGAGCAGCTTCAATCTGGCGAGAGGTCAGAAAACCGGCTTCGAGAGCCTGCAGACCGAACTCACCAAAGCTGACCTTGCTACCACGACGAGCAATGCCGCGGCGCTTGCCCTTCTGTACCTTGCGATGTCGAATTCTCTTTGGACTAAGCATTGTTCCAGTTCCTTGGGGCTAGGCTTCTTCACTACCGGGGAGAATCTCTCCCTTGAAGATCCAGACCTTGACTCCAATAATTCCGAAGGTCGTCTTCGCTTCGGCCAAGCCGTAGTCGATATCAGCCCTCAGTGTGTGCAGGGGCACGCGGCCCTCGCGATACCAGTTGCGGCTGCTCATCTCTCGACCGCCTAGCCGACCTGAGCACTGAATCCGCACGCCCTCGGCGCCGGCCCTCATGGTGCCCTGGACTGCCTTCTTCATGGCACGTCGGAACGAAACCCGCTTCTCAAGCTGCGCGGCGATATTCTCACCGACCAACTTTGCATCGAGCTCAACCTTGCGAACTTCAATGATGTTCAAGAAGATCTCGCCGCCAACTTCCTTACGAAGTTCGCGCTTAAGATCCTCAAGACCAGCGCATCGCTTGCCGATGATCATTCCGGGTCGAGCAGCATAAACAAAGACCTTGGCCTTGTTTACCGCACGCTCCACCAGGATCTTGCTCACCTGCGCGTTCTTGAGCTTCTTCTCAAGGAAAGACCGGATCTTAAGATCCTCGTGGAGTTTCTCAGCGTACTCCTTCTGGGAGTACCACTTCGAATCCCAGGTCTTTACTGTCCCGAGGCGAAAGCCTACTGGGTGTACCTTTTGACCCACGGTCAATTCCTCCAGTTTCAAGAGCCGAAAAGGCTCTTGCTGAATGTTGCTCTGCTCAGCGAGCTCCGAGCTCCACAGTGATGTGACTAGTTCGTTTACGAATACGGGTGGCACGTCCTTGAGCTCGCGGCCTGAAGCGGCGAATCGTAGGACCTCCATCCACATAGATGGTCTTGACGTAGAGCGCGTCTACGTCGAGTGATGAATTGGACTCTTCAGCATTCGCTACGGCCGAGCGAATCAGTCGGCTGATAAGAGGCGCGGAACGCTTGCGAGTGAAGTCGAGGGTGCGAAGCGCCCACTCCACGTCCTGGCCACGAACCAGATCTGCGACCAGCCTGGCTTTGCGTGGCGAGATGCGCATGAAACGCAATTTCGCGGACGAGATGGTGTCGGTATCAGACATCAGCGTCTCTCCTAGCGAACCTTGGACTTACGATCACCTGCGTGACCGAAAAATGTCCTGGTAGCGGCGAACTCGCCGAGCTTATGCCCAACCATCTGATCTGAGACGTAGACGGGGATGAACTTCTTACCGTTATGAACGGCGAAGGTCAGCCCGATAAAGTCGGGGATGATGGTGGATCGACGCGACCAGGTCTTGATGACCTTGTTGCTCTTGGTGGCCTTTGCAGTAGCGGCCTTCTCGAGCAGATGGCCGTCGACGAACGGGCCTTTTTTGAGGGAACGAGCCATGCCGGACTCCTTACTTCCTGCGCTTCAAGATGAAGCGAGTGCTGCGCTTGTTGGTTCGAGTGCGGGCACCCTTGGTGGGCTTGCCCCAAGGACTGACCGGGTGACGACCGCCGGCGGTACGACCTTCGCCGCCACCATGCGGGTGATCTACGGGATTCATGGCCACACCGCGGACCTTAGGCCGACGACCGAGCCAGCGGACACGGCCCGCTTTACCCATCTTCAGGTTCTCGTGCTCGGTGTTACCAACCTGGCCCACCGTGGCGCCGCACTGATTAAACACCTGACGAAGTTCGCCAGATGGAAGCCGAAGCAGACAGTACTTGCCTTCCTTGGCCATCACCTGTGCATAAGTACCAGCAGAGCGGACCATCTGACCTCCAGCGCCAACCTTAAGCTCGACGTTGTAGACCCAAGTACCGAGGGGAATGTTCACCAAAGGCATAGCGTTGCCAGGCTTGATGTCGGAGCCAGGGCCGGTCTCGACTACATCTCCCACATCGAGACCCAGTGGGGCGATGATGTAGCGCTTCTCACCATCCACGTAGTGCAGAAGGGCAATGCGAGCGCTGCGGTTGGGGTCGTACTCGACAGCAGCAACCTTTGCGGGGATCCCGACCTTGTCGCGCTTGAAGTCGATCATTCGGTAGCGACGCTTGTGACCACCACCACGGCGACGCATCGTGATGCGCCCACGGTTGTTTCGACCACCACTGCGGCTCCACTTGCCCAGCAGGCTCTTCTCAGGACTATCGCTGGTTACCCCAGCGAAGTCTGATCCCGACATTCCCCGGCGACCGGGTGATGTTGGCTTGTACTTCTTGACGCCCATTGTCCTGTCCTCGCCTAGATGCTCGTGTAGAAGTCGAGGGTCTCACCCTCAGCCACTGTCACCAGGGCCTTCTTCCAGTTGCTTCGCTTACCGTAGTAGCGACCAAAACGCTTGTTTTTGCCGCGCACGACCTGCGTGCAGACCTTAGTTACCTGAACTCCGAAGAGTTCCTGAATGGTCTGCTTGATCTCAATCTTGGAAGCGTCGGTTCCTACCTCAAATGCGTAGGTGTTCTGCGCCTCTTGAAGCATGCTCGCCTTCTCGGTAAGGAGCGGGCGGATGATGATGTTGTCTATTCGCTTCATCCTTCAAACCTCTCGCGGAGCTTCTCCACCGTGGCGGTGGTCAAGCACAGGTGGGTGTGACGAAGGACATCCTCTACATTCAGACCCTGGGCAGCCAGAACCTTGATGTGGGGAATGTTGCGGGCAGAGCGGCTAAACGTGTCATCGTTCTCAGGCAATACAAAGAGCGCTGACTCGATGGATAGCTTGGCCAACAAGGCGGCCACAGGCTTGGTCTTAATGGTTTCGAGCTCAAGACTATCGAAAACCACGACCTTGGCGGCCTGTCCCCGACGGCTCAATGCACCCTTAAGGGCAGCTGCACGAACCTTCTTATTTAGCTTGAAAGCGTACGAACGGACCTGAGGACCGTGCGCCACACCGCCACCACGCATCTGAGGTGCACGGCTGCCACCGTGCCGCGCGCGACCAGTACCCTTCTGCTTGTACATTTTCTTACCGCCGCCACGTACCTGCGAGCGAGTCTTCACAGCGGAGTTACCGCCGCGTCGATTCGCTTGGCTGTAGCGAACCACCTCGTGAAGGAGGTGGTCGTACTTGTCATTAGCAAAGATATCGTCTGGGAGATCCAACTCCGAGACTTCCTTACCACTGATATTGAGTACCTTGACCTTGGCCATGACTCTTCTCTCGTCGTCGTCACCATCCCCGTCCCCGCCGCAGCGAAGCCGAAGGATTGGCAACTAGTTCAACTTGATTTCAACGTCCACACCGGCAGACAGGTCGAGCTTCATCAAAGCGTCAATTGTCTGCTGGGTGGGCTGGAGGATGTCGAGAAGACGCTTGTGCGTACGAATCTCGAACTGCTCACGACTCTTCTTATTAACGTGCGGCGAACGCAACACGCAGTACTTGTTGATCTTCGTCGGCAACGGGATGGGACCGCGCACGGAAGCTCCGGTGCGATCCACCGTACCCACGATCTCCTTGGCACTCTTGTCCAGGAGATTGTGATCGTACGCCTTGAGGCGAATTCGGATGGTCTGTTCAGCCATGCTGTTGTTCGCTCCTACTCGTGGATCTTGGCTACGACGCCAGCACCGATGGTTCGACCACCTTCGCGGATCGCGAAGCGGAGGCCTTCTTCCATGGCGATGGGCGTAATCAGTTCCACCTTCATCTCGATGTCGTCACCAGGCATCACCATCTCGACGCCCGAGGGCAGCTCGATGGAACCGGTCACGTCCGTTGTGCGGAAGTAAAACTGGGGACGATAGCCCTTGAAAAACGGCTTATGACGACCGCCT
>Ga0163179_10001988_pt1 | contig 14351 bp, 20 predicted proteins | sample AtlANTMetagenome_FD_109643 | JGI IMG/M metagenome (GOLD analysis project Ga0163179, IMG submission 109643) | Marine eukaryotic phytoplankton communities from the Atlantic Ocean - Atlantic ANT 2 Metagenome | ecosystem: Environmental > Aquatic > Marine > Oceanic | place: North Atlantic Ocean...
AAGAAGATTGCAAGTGATGCTCAGAGAGCATTCTGTAAAAGTCTTTATAGTATTTCTGGGGATCTCCTAAAGCCGCCATCGCCATTACCGTTCCAGCTTGGTGGCCCGTAGGCCAGCCAGACTGTAAGCCGAAAACATATCTTGTGACTCTTGTCCAAACTGCTCCTATGTTAAGGGTGTGAGTATTAAACGAGTGCAAGCAAGTAGTTGTAGTATCTTTGCCTTGCCAAACACTTAGAGAACATGTTTTGCCAGACGGGTCTTCAATACCTCCTCCATCTATGGTAACAATTTTAGCTTCCGCAAGGTTGCTAGAATAGAATGCGTTTACCGCATGCGCTTGATGGTGGCCTATTGTGAATATTTCGCCTCCATTAGATTTGACAATATTTAAAATTTCTCTAGCTTCTACTGGAGATGCAGCGTCAGCGCCATGGTAGAGTTTATCTGCGTAGAATGGATAAGTAGTAGCTAAATATTTGATTCTATTAAAATCATACATCCAGTTAGAAACTATGGGGCGGTCAAGAGTCCCGAAATTATTTTTCATGAACTCTATGGAGTTGCCACTTGGTTCTTTTTCTCGATTGAATCTCTCTAGCTCGTTATGGACTACTGGCTGGCCTTCGTGGTCCATAATAAAGTAAGAGCAATCGTGACCGGACCACACTCCAGCTATGTACTCGTTTTCATTCATTCTTTTATATTATAGCATATTCTTGGGAATTTTCCACATCTATTGGATTTTTCTTCCAGTTGCCACCTTTGTCTAGGGGTAACTGCCAATCCCCATTTGCTTCTATTAAGTTTTCTATTGGGGTAGGACCCCATGGAGGAGTTACTAAGTGGTCTATTTTTGAGTGAATTTTATAGTAGAGATCATCTTTAGCTCTCCAGTATTCTCCATATCTCTTATTCCCCCTCACCCTTGCATTAGTGCCTCTAGGGTCTGTGTTTATCACTGCAGAGACAGGAATTCTGGGTATGAAATATCGGAATTTATTTAATCCATGTTTTGTTTTAAATCTTTGTACAAAGTCATCCTCAGTGCATCCAAGGAAACCTCCCGCTTCTTCTATAGCAGACTTTCTGTATACGCAATCAGCAGCGCCAACTATCCCTGCTATTTTAGAACCATGTATAAAAAAATTACTATCACCAGAAGTAATAGAAGCGGATTCCAATTCTAGCCTAGATTTTCTTTGAGCATCTAGCCCAGCAGCACAAACATAATCGATACTTGAAAACAGATCAGAATACTCTTGAAGCCAGTTATCTCTAATAAATTGACTATCACCTTGTAGCGGCACAATTAGATCACCTGTTGATTTTTCTAATCCAATCTGCAGGGCATGAGAGAAAGCATACATGTGGACATAATCACTTCTATCAGCATCTTTTTTTATTTCATTTTCTTGATCTCTTATGTCTTGCTGATTAATTACGTTCCACCCCAAGTCTTTTAATTCTAGAAGATAATCAGAAGTTCCTTCTTCTTTACTGTTGTCGTCTATGCAAATAAATTCTTTGTCGTTATAATCTTTTGTGGTTTCCATCAAGGACTTGGCACAAGCCCTAAGATAGTGCAGCCGATTATAATTAATTATATAAAAAGAAAATTTCACTTAAATAGAAACAAAATAGATAGACTCTATTTCTTTTTCCGTAAGTCTTACAAACCTCTGAGTTTGGGGCTCAAAAAAACCTACGGTAGCAACCCCCCCTGAGCCTCTAAGAACAATTATGTTTATAGCATGGGCTCCACCAGATTTTTGCATATAGTAAATTTCCCCAACAGCGGGGGAAGCTACATCAGGGTATAATTTTTTTAGGTAAGATTTTAAAAAAACAGTAAAAGCTTTTGAGAAATCATCACAGTCACTATTGTTTTTCTCCCATTTAGTGAACCCTAGTTCTTCTAAAAATACTACAAAATCTGGCTGAGCGTTTGACTCTACCCAATCCCTAGCTAAAAGGTTATACTCAGGATCTGCAAAGACTGTTGATTGTATAGATACTCCATTAGAGAGTAAATAAGATCTAACTTCTGTATTAGTGACAGTATCCTGTACAGCTTTATCTAACTGTAGTTTATTGATGAAAGTGACTTTAGCAATTACAAATAGTATAATTAATATTGTAGCTGATAAACCAATAATTGGCATATGTTTCCCAAATAAGATATTCCTAATGTTTTTCATAATAAAGAATTTAAACTTAATTAAAGTTTCAAAGGTTTAGAAAATTTAGTTTCAGCCCCCTCTTCCCTAAAGAAAAATACCTGAGTCAATCGGCAATTGTCTATATTGTTACCGAAATATATATTAGACTTATGCCAGTAATCAGGACTATAAATAATGCACCTATTATATATGTTGTCAGCGATATCAGCTATATCGTAATTACGGGAGTCTCCATCATCATCGTCAAAGTCTAACTCTCTTTTAGGCTCGTAAAGTATTGTCCCAGAGTCTTTACTGGGGTTTTGAGTTAGATATACTAAGCCTACATGAGTATGGTTTTGGACCATGAGATCTTGATGCACCCAACTATCACCATCTGATTCCCGACACCCTTGAAAATTAGTTTCAAAATAAACTTTTTTCTCTTTCTCCCACCCAAATATATTATAAATTAAAGAGGTAAATTCTACGAAAATATCAGGGGCAACGTCACTTATGTAAGCACTTCTCAGTCCCGGCCAATTGCCTCCCGTAGGGTGTCGCTTACAATCCCAGTACCTCAAAGAGAGGGCTCTATTTCTTATAGCATCAGGAGAATTGTAGAAGTTGTCAAAAACTAAGAACTTTGGCTTCATATAAATCTATAGATTATATCAGGTTTACTTGCCAGATACAAAATTAAGATATATTTCTTTAAGATCTTTCAAAATAGACGCAGCCATTTGCACCCTGACAGAGTCCTCTTGGTCCATAATAACAGTATCTTCAAGTATTTTTTCATACTTTTCTTTCGCTTTTATTATGCAAGCATGTGTTTCACTCGGCTTCGATCTTTCAAATTCAGAGATGTTCATTTTGTTCAATTAACCTTTCTTTAACTCTTTGCATAGAGCTTATAATTCTATCTAGCTCTACTAATTCACCATTAAGTTTTTCTCCTTCAAAATGCTCTAATTGGTTGCATAAACCTATTATTTCGCAGGTTGTTTGTTTTAGTTTAAAAGCGAGTGGGCAAAAGAGATATGAGCGAGACATATATAATTCATTACATCAAAAGTCATCCTCAAGAGAACCCGCTTGTTGATATTCTCTCACTCGGCGTTCAAAAAAGTTACCCATCGCTTGGACATCTACTACTTCGCTAAGCCATGGAAAAGGATTTTTGTCTGATGGGAATCTGAATTCAAGCCCAATACCCTCAAGCCTCCTGTTTCCAATATACTCCATATAATCAACAAACATATCGGCATTAAGACCTAGTATGCCTCGAGGCAACACGTCTTTTGCATAAGCTATTTCTAACTCTACAGCTTTCTTTATATGCTCTGTTATTTCTTGCTGAAAGGCTTTTGTCCAAATCTTAGGATTCTGCTCTATGATTTGATTGATGACATAGGTTCCAAATTTTATATGAGAGCTTTCATCTTTTAATGTATACTTTATTTGATCAGCTACTCCCTGCATTTTATTCTGTCTACCTAAAGCAAGTAGCATAGCAAAACCACTAAAGAAGAATATGCCTTCGCAAACAATCCAGTAAGAAATAAAATTTCTTAATATTTCTTTTTTTCCTTCTTGGGAGTGAGGATTGAAATCTGGCCTGCTAATATCTGTCGTGATCTCCATTAAGAAATCATCTTTAGCTTTGATTGAAGGAATATTTATATAAGCTTGGAATACTTCGTTTATCTTAAGATCCAGAGAATCACAAACGTAAACAACAGTAAGATTATGTAGACTTTCCTCAAACGCTTGTCGTAGAATGTACTGGCGACACTCAGCATCAGTAATGTACCTAAAACCACTGAGTAATAAATTATTACCAACAAGAGATTCGCTGCCAGCAAAGAACCCCAAAGAACGTTTAACCAAAAGTTTTTCATCATCTGTTATTTCTCCATTTTTCCATTGCTTAATATCTTCTGCCATTGATATTTCAGTAGGCATCCAATTATTCGCACAACCTTTAAGAAATAAATCCCAAGCTGTTTTGTGCTTGTGAGGCAATATACAATTTACCCCAGCAATATCTTTCCCTAATATTTCTCCTGTTTTGTTACTCATGTTTATAGTTATATATTACACTTGTTGAAAATTTACTGACAAGCCTCACAGGACTCAGGATTAGCTATAGAGCAAGCAGCCGCTTCCTCTTCTGTGTACTCTTTTTTCGTGGCTTTTTCTACTTTTGTGGCGGCCCTGTTTCTTAAATAATAAGTAGTTTTTAGGCCCGCTTCCCAAGCCGCCATATATATATCATTTAAATATTTAAGGCTCGTTCCTTTATTATAAAGATTAAAAGATATACCTTGGTCAATCCACTTCTGTCTTACAGAGTTGCATTCAATTAACTTGAACATGTCTCGATCAAAAGCGGTCTTATATTTTTCTTTATATTTTTCAGGGATATCAAGAAGAGAAACATCTCCGTCGACCTCTTTAACTGCATCTGCAAGCTGCGGAGTCCATAAACCCTCTTTTTTCATGTCATCTACGAATTGTTCGTTGATGATGAAGAAGTTTCCACTTTTGTTTTCGTAGACGAAGAGGACCGAGAAGTTTGGTTCGATGCTCTGCTCCACACCGTTGATATAACCAATAGTGGCAGTAGGAGCAATTGCCATAGTGTTACTATTTCGGATTCCATATTTAGATATATGCTCTCTTAGAGCTTCCCAGTCAACGCTTTCTGAACCAGTCTCAACATAGTCTACACCTCTATAAGTTAATAGATCATTGTAAGTATCCACTGGTAAAATGCCTTTTGACCACAGCGACCCAGCATAAGTCTTATAACTTCCTCTTTCTTTAGCGAGGTGACTTGAGGCAGTCAAAGCATTAAAAGAGAAAAATTCTGTTAGATCGTCAACAAATTTAACCGCTTCGTCAGAGTCGTACTGGATGTCTAAGATTTGAAGCACATCATGAGTAGCCATCATACCTAGTCCAATTGGTCGATGCTGTAAATTAGAATTTTTAGCTTCTTGGGTAGGGTAAAAATTTAAATCAATAACATTGTCCAGTATACGAATAGCTGTTTTTATAGTATTAGCTAAAAGATGTCTGTTTATGGATTGCTTATTCGACTCACCCGGCATATGCAGGTGGTTTTTTAAATTTACGCTTCCTAAATTGCATACAGCTGTTTCTCCAACCGCAATCTTTTCTCCATCTTTATAAACAGAAGGCTTAGTGTGTAGCAAAATTTCTGTACAAAGGTTGCTAGAATGGACAGTGCCTTCGTGTTGATTACTGTATCTTATATTAGAAGGATCTTTAAAAGTAACCCATGGGTGAGAAGTTTCAAAAAGGACTTTCAACATTTTTTTCCATAAGTCCTTAGCTTTTATTACTCGATGTTCTACATCTCCTTTATCAGCTTTCTTGCAGAGAGAATTATAAATGGATTTAAATTCGGCCCCATACGTCTCATGAAGTTCCCTACAATCAGTCGGAGAGAAAAGATACCAGTCCGAGTCTTGTTGGACTCTTTCCATGAACAAGTCAGGAATCCAAGCCGCAGTATTCATGTCGTGACAACGAAGCCTCTCATCTCCTGTATTTCTACGAAGGTTGAGAAAATCTTCAAAATCTAAATGCCAAGGCTCAAGATAAGCACACCCAGCTCCGGGCCTCTTGCCCCCTTGGTTTACGGCGACAAGTGTGTCGTTGAAGATTTTGAGCCATGGCACAAGACCTCCAGAAATTCCATTTGTCCCTTTGATGAAAGAGCCAGAAGAACGAAAATTAGTAACATCAAAGCCAAGGCCTCCAGCGTATTTACTCTTACGCGCTTCCTGCCAGACTCCCTCAAAGATTCCGTCAATACTATCATCGAATGTATTTAAGTAACATGAACTTAGTTGTGAATGAGTAGTGCCGCTATTAAATAATGTAGGAGTGGAAGGAGTGTATAACATATTGCTAAATAAGTTATAAAACTCGATTGCTCTCTCCTCTTTATTTTCTTCATTTAAAGCTAACCCCATGGCGACCCTCATCCAGAAAGCCTGAGGAGACTCAATAATTTTATTATCAAGTCTTATGAAATATCTATCTATAAGTATTTGGATACCTAGGTACTTAAACTTCTTGTCTCTTTCGGGATTTATCGCTTCTGAAAGTTTTTTCAGGTCAAAACCTAAGAGGTCGGAGTTAAGTATCTCAGCTTTAACAAGCTTTTTGATTCCTTGTACGAAAGTCTTTCGATATTGTAGCTCAAATGTATCACTATCTACACTTTCTCTAAAGACTTCTTTGTATAAAGCGTTCACAGCCAAAGCAGCAGCAACTTTGCTATAGTTTGGCTCTTTCTCTATTTTAGCTCTAGCTGACAGGATTAAAGCCTCATCAATCTCTTTTGTGGTGATCTTATCGTAAAGCTGAAGCTGGGCATCTAAAATAATTTCACTAGCGGAGACATTGTTACCATCAATGCTTTCACACGCCCTAGAAGCGCATTTATTGATTTTTTCTACATCAAAGTCCTCTAGACGCCCGTTCCTCTTTTTTACTTGGATATTCATTTTTTAGTCTCTTAGGAAAAATAAGCCCCCTAGCAACAGGGGGCTGTAATTCGTAGTATATTTACACAACATAGTCAAGTTATTTTTTCAAAAAAAAGAGCCTTGCAAAAGCAAGGCTCGTATGGGTAGCAGAAAAACTGACTTTTTTAGTCTATTTCAATAGAAATAGAAGAGGTTTTTTTTGTTTTAGGAATCTCAATGAATAAAATACCCTTATCTAAAGAAGCATTTAGTTCAGATTGTTCTGATTCCCGAGGGAGGCGATACCGTTTAGACACTTTAATCGACTCTCCAGCCCTGTCTTTCCTTTCAGCCTTAAGAGATAAGATATCATCCTTAATCTGCAAGTCAACTTCTTTTTTAGAAAACCCGGGCATTGATAACTCTAAGAAGAAAGTATTTTCAGATTCTTGAAAAGAGGTGCTCCCTCTGAAGTTCAAATTCTCCCCAAAATATGGGGTGAAGATTTCATTCGTAGTTTTCATTAATTCAGAAACAAGGTCTGATCCGTTAAGTCTATTCTCAATTAAATAAGCCATAGTGCATTTATAATAGCTGATCCTGTGCCAACTTAAAAAGAGCGCTTTTAGGGGCTTTTTTAACGTTTTTAAGCTTTATATTATATATTGTGAGACACCTATGTCACACTCGGCAAGAAAATCTGTGCCATTTTTACTCCGGTAGTCCCATATATAATATAATTGAGAAATGCCGCTTTGATATATTAACTTGGAGCATTCTAAGCATGGAGAGTGGGTGCAAAACATAGTTGAATCTAACCCACTCTCATTGTTCCTAGCCAACTTAGTAATGGCATTCGCTTCTGCATGAAGCACTTCGGGCTTGGTAGCTAGGCGGTCAGCTCTGTATCTGGCATGAGGAGCAACAGTTTCTTCGCACACATTGCTCCATCCAGAAGGCATCCCATTGTATCCGATACTAATTATTCTATCATCTTTTACTATAACTGCTCCGACTTTAAGGCGCTCGGCAGTTGATAGATTAGAGGTAAGTTTAGCTATCTCAAGATAATATTTTACAAATTTATCTTTCATTTAGATAAGACGCTTACCCCTTTTTTTTGTATGACCTCAGAGGCTTTATAATTAGCATACTTAATTGATCTTTCTATATTTTCACTGAGTAAATACTCAGAAACCAAAGCGGCTAAAAAGCTATCTCCTGCTCCAGAAAGATCAAATACATCTACTTTTTCTACAGGAAAATTTTTAAACCCTTCTTCAGTTAGAAGATCACAACCATTACTGCCTCTAGTAACTATGAGTTTCCTAATCAATTGATTCTGATATTGATTAATTGATTTTTCTATAGCTTTAAATTCTGGATAATTAATCTTAATAAATGCAACATTATCAACCCAAGACCCTATATCTTTTTTAGTGTCTACAAAAGTATTAGGATTGTTATCACAAAATCTTTTTATATTGGAGTGATCTAAGAAGCCTTTTCCGTAGTCGCTTATAACTACAGCTTCATATTCTGAAATCTCTTTATCAGTTATTAAACAATTAGGTATCCTATCTATATTATTAGACTCTCCGTCGTCAACTCGGAGAAAAGTATAATTTAATTTATCATCTACGAATCTAGTTTTGGTAATTTTAGTCTGCTGATTAAATATATCAACAGTATGCCCTAGGGACTCCAAGTTAGATTTCGTGTTACCTGCCATCCCTTGAGTACAGACTTTTCTAAGGGCTTTAAAAACTGGAGCGGGCACGTCAGGACAAAGTCGGACAGACTCGCCATAAACAAATACGTCATCGCAAATTTCCCCTACTACTAAGATTCTTCTATTTTTTTCGCCCATGCACCTTGTAACCATGTTGTAAGTATATATTTGTTGTGTGAAATAGGTTTTTGGCCAGAGTGAACCCAAGGCCATGTTGCTGGCCAACATACGAAAGTACCTGCTTCTGGAGCAATTTTAGCCCCGCTATATAAGAAGGAAGTTTCTCCTCCCTCTTCGACATCATTTAAGTAGAACATTACCGCAAATATGCGATATCCCCTACCTTTAGAGGGCTCATAGCAGGGGTCTGACTCCACATGCCAACTATTGTAGTGGCCTTGGTTTTTCTCGTATTTTTGTAGGTTCCAAATCGGATAATAAGTTCCTTCTCCAAATAAAGAATTTGAGTCAAATTGAGGATTGCCTTTGTCTTGCCATTTAAAGACATAGTCGTTTATACAATTGTTAGATACTTCAGTAATTGTATCAACGATAGACGAGAACTCAGGCAAGTTGATTATATTTACATCAAAAGAATTTTTGCTTACTAAGTCTACGCCAGAAAAAGTGCTACCTCGCTCAACATGGCGCTGAACAGACTCACTTTCAAATAAAGAAATGACACTATCACAGAAAGACTTAGAAAGAGTTTTCCTGTAAACACCTAATGTTTCGTTAAAGTAATGAAGTTCTTTCTGCATATATTTTATGGCACCCCGATCTGGACTCGAACCAGAAACCCCCTGCTTAGAAGGCAGGTGCTCTATCCAATTGAGCTATCGGGGCAAATCCCAGCATTCCTTTCCACGTTTATAGCGAAAGCCATTTCGAGAGGCTCGCTATTCCCTGCTACCCCGACAGGTTTAATGTCATTGACCACATAGCGTGGCCCTGACCTTAGGGAAAACATTATCTTATCATACCTTATACCAAAATGATCTAACATTTTTAAAGTGTGATTTTTTGTTTCTTCTTCTCTAGCAGTAGTAATTACTATCGTATCTCTTTCTGGTAACGAGTTAAGGAAGTCGACACTTTTTTTGATAGGTTTTTCGTGGAGATGGCTTTCATCTCCATACTTTTCTACTATATCAAGGATAGAGGCATCTGACATATGTTCTACAATAGTGCCATCTACATCTACGAACCATGTTTTATTTAAGGATTCTTGTTCCATGAAATTGGTGGGCCTTGTAGGATTTGAACCTACGGCCAATCGATTATGAGTCGACTGCTCTAACCTCTGAGCTAAAGGCCCCCGGGAGCTTACTTATCTCGTATTTCTTTGAGGGTCTTATGCACCTCAAATATAACAAGCAATAGCTCTGCATAAATACGACATGCTATTGGACCTAGCACAATCATACCAATGCCCGTAAAGGCTTCTGCAGTAAACATGGTAAACAGTCCGGCTATGACTGAAATTACCATACCGACGTAACAAAGAATCTTTAAGATTCCCGGAGTAATCATATACTCGAAGTTAATGAATGATTTCATAATTTTTTGATAATAAGCTTATCAACAGCAAATTTAAAAGAGAAAAAAGAGATAATAGGCCAAATGAAAATTACCAGAATATTAAACCAACTGGACTGCTCAAGAGCCTCCACATTAGCTTGCCCGCCTAAAGCTGCCACTATCCCCACTAAAAAGCCAAAGCAAAATAAGCCTCCAAAGCTTAAGACTATAAATGCTAAAAAAGCTAATATATAATTTTTCATTTTTGGTACCGATGGAGGGACTTGAACCCACACTCCCTAAAGGGAAGCGGATTTTAAGTCCGCTGCGTCTGCCTATTCCGCCACATCGGCGTTATGGTTACAATCCTCACAAACAAGGATAAGCATACCATCCGTTTCGACCCAAGTCAAATCTATTTCTTCGAATTTTTGTTTGCATACCGAGCATTCACACATACTTTACAAGTACACGCATCCTTCTGAAGAACTGATACCAAAAAATTCTTTAGTCTATTAATAGCTAAGGAAACAAATAGATTCAAACTACGTCTGCTTCTCCGATTTCTATGAAGTAAAGAAGCTGAGATAATCTTCCTAAAATCCCTTCTTTATTAAAAACATCTGCGGGGGCTTCCATATTTAAATTTGGATTTGGGGTTCTTATCCACTCTTCGACATAGCTATCGTCCATATCGAGCTTAACTAATAGGACTTCACAAACTTCATCGAAGAAGTTTTTGAACTCCATCATGTCTCCGTCTTTTATAGTCATTTATTTATCTTTTAGTTGCCAGTCTAAGGCAAGTGAAATGTTAGGAAAATTTTCAATAAATATTTTTTTGCAAGCTTCCGCTATTTCTCTATGTTCTTTTTGCGTATCCTGTTGACAGCGTAAATCTATGTAGTGAACCCAAGAGCGGATAGTTCCGCTCATATACATTGTAGTTTCTGTCGTTAAGGGAAGAAGTAGTCGAGCTGACTCCTTCGCTATTCCAAGCTTAATCGCTTCGTTATACAATGAAACTGATTTGCCTAGGTGCTCCCTAACTTTAGATAGGAAAAACCCATCAGTAAATTCGTCCGTACTGCTTTGTCTATTTTTCTCTGCCTGCTTTCGGAATTCAATTTCTTCAAGTTCTTGAGCCACAGAGTAGCGTTGGCTAAACTCCTGAAAACTAAAACTACGGTGTCGCAAAATTTGAGCAGCTATTGCTCGACTTGTCTTTATTTCAAGCGTCATACTTGCCATCTCAAAGGGTGACCAGTGTTTATGCTTGATTAAATACTTTAACAATTTTGGTGCAGTGACAGTATTGTTTTGATTTGAAGGATTACTTACTCTAGCGCAATAAGCAATCAAATCTTCACAATTCATGTCGCCATCATGCGGTTGGGTAAGTGATACGAGTTTTACATTCATTCAGCGTGCCTTATGATTCTTTTTGCGATTAAAGCTCCTTGAAAGTAGGAAGTGACCTTAAAAAAGTCATATTTTTTTCTAGTATACAGAGTAGCATAGTATCCGTGATTAGGCAAGACTTCTCCGACATTAAATTCTGCTCTATATTCTAATTTATCACCAGCTTCAAAAACGATTTGAATATCCGAAAACCCCGGGACAGTTGTATCATACTTTATAATATATTGAAATCCGGAGTCAGTCTCACTAAAATCAGAAATTCTCCAGTTAGTAATATAGCCCCCGGAAAGGTGCTGGTTGGCAGCTTTCATAAGCCTTTCTCTGTTTTCGATAGGGTAGCCGCAAAAATGACCAGTAAAATGACCAATCTCGTAAATTTCCCTGTTAGAATAGTGATGGATTTTTAAAGTGATTGGATCAAAGTGAGGCCAGCAAGAATTTAAAATACAGTTATCGAGAACTTTGATACCATCTTTAAAGTTTATTTTATACTCTTTCCCCTCGTAAGGCCCAAAAGAAGCTACCTCGTTAACATGGTGTTGCTCCCAAGGGTGGATATGTAGAAATTTAGTAGCTGTCTTTGTCTTAGACCAAACTTCTCTGAGGAAATTTTTAGAAGCCTCGCAATTTTTAAAAAGCATATGAGAAGATATAATTTCTGGTATGCCGTAAATAGTATCATGAGTTTTACTACAAACTAAAAAATGATTCTCGCTAATAAAGGACTCTAAGGTGATAGTAGTATTTAAGAAAAGACAATCAGCATCAATAAAGAAAACATAATCATACTCATTAGTTTCAAGAATGTCTAAGCATCCTTTAATTTTAAACCAAGCTGTAGCTATTTCATAATTAGCAGCGTTATAGATAGGCGTTTTATCCTCTGCTGTTACTTTTTTATATTTTAAATCATAGCCATATAAATCGCAGTAATCTTTAAAATTATCGAAAACACTTACCTCGGCCACACCGCTGTAAGGCTCATCAAAAATTGAAAATACGCAAATCCTAGGTTTATTCATCCTTTTCTATCTCCTTTATGTAATGATTAAGCTCGCAGCATTCTTCTAAAAGATGTATTGCGGTAGCCCTCCAAAACTTACCAACATCTCGTAATGCTTCGTTTTGATCTCTGAGATCTTCCATTTTTTTTTGAGCTTCATCTATCAGGGGGCAAGTATTATCAGGAATCGGAGGGCAGTCCTCTTTTAGTTCTTTATATCCCTTTCGAGGGAAGTTCATCAGGAATCTTTCCAGAAGCTTGGCTTCTTTCTCCGTTTGGTGGATCTCTGCCTGTCAATTTTGACAGAGTTTGGACTAGGCAATATTGTTTGTTTCTGCACCCACTCTAATATAGAACTTAAAACTGCTCGTACTTTTTCGAAAAACTTATACTTGAAAGTTCTTTGGAAGGCGGCGGTTTCTGCATGCCTTTCTATCCAACACTCTTCTCTTTTCTTAGCTTCAGCGGCAGTTTCTTGTATTTCAAATTTAAGTAATTCTTTTTTATCTATAACCCCGTTTCTAAAAATGAATTCATATTCACTCCACCATGTATTTTCGTCTTTATCGGAGAAGGATGTGTAAAAATTAATCTTTCCGGTATAAGTATCCTTAACCCACTCTTTATCCTTTTTTATAAAGAGCTTTTGTCTGTAAACTTTATATCGACCTAAGAAGTTTTCAAGAGATTTAGTTTGATAATTATTATTTTTAATTAAGTTCTCTTGGTCTTTTGTAAGCAATCCTTTCAAGTAGGACTTCGGTACAATTATATCATCAAACATTCCCATTTTTTATCCTTTCGCTCCATCGGTTGTGAGCGTCAACAACAATGGTTTGAGCTTTTTTTCCATTTTTCCAATCTCCTACTTTCGTAGAGCTAGACCTATCTATTTTGTAGATCCTAAAAAACTGTTTAAATATTTTTAAGTGTTCTGGTTCGATATCACTTAAACAAGAATACTTAGACTTAGGAGACCAATGAGGTACAGCGATCACCTTATAATCTATTTCATCATTATCTACAAAATCGAGAACCCCTAAAACTCTGCATTTTACTAGACTACCCATATCTATGGGATCGTGATTGAAGACTAGCACGTCAAGTGGGTCTTTGTCAAGTGCAAAAGTTTGAGTTATGAAACCGTAATTAATAGGATATTGAAGAGAAGATACGAGGCATCGCTCGAGTTCGAAAATATTGTATTTTTCATTATATTCATATTTAGTATTAGTGCCTTTTGGTATTTCTATAATGCAGCTTACATGGCTGAAGTCATCTTGAGTAATCGGAATATCATTTACTAAATTCATACAAAGTTTACGTGTTCAGGCTCTCCTTCAAGTTCAGACAGAGTTCTGTTTACAAGGTCTAGTTTGCATAGAGCAATACAATCATTAAAATCTATGTTATCTACTATCTCTCTTCTTTCTTTCGAATTCCAAATTTTCTCTAATGATTTATCTCTAAGATCGCCTAACTCATATTTATCTACGCCTCGCATATGACAGCACACATAAACTTTATGCACGTTTATAATCCCCGAAAAGTTTTGCCCGTGGCATTTACAATATTTCTTTTTGTAGTCTTTGTTATACTTAAATACGTTGTAGTGGACTTTAAATTCTTTTGACTGAAGGCTTCTGCAATCTTCTATGTTTTGAGGAATTGTATAATCACCATGAAAAGGACGGAACTCTACGTAGTCGACGAAGCTAGCTTTCATAAGTTTCGTAAACTCCACCATGTCTGGTATTGTTTCTTTACTAGTAAGAAAACCCACCCCTATGGTACAATCACTTTCTATTTTTCTTTTTAAGCTGCATAGTTTCCCTATTTTATCTATAATTAACCAAAACTCTTTTTCCGGTCTTCTTCTAATTCGTGAGAAAACTTTGGGCGACCCAGAATCTAAGCTTATTCTAACCCAAGTACAGTTTTCCAAAACTACTTTAGAATTTTTCTCTGTAAAAAGGGAACCATTTGTAATTAAGCCTACATCC
>Ga0163179_10001990_pt1 | contig 14350 bp, 12 predicted proteins | sample AtlANTMetagenome_FD_109643 | JGI IMG/M metagenome (GOLD analysis project Ga0163179, IMG submission 109643) | Marine eukaryotic phytoplankton communities from the Atlantic Ocean - Atlantic ANT 2 Metagenome | ecosystem: Environmental > Aquatic > Marine > Oceanic | place: North Atlantic Ocean...
ATGAACCCCGGGCCATGGGGCATGGCGCAGACGGGGGTTCCCTTTGGTGAGATCGCTGCTGTGCGTGACTGGATGGGTATTAAGTGTGCCGTCAACAAGCCCGACAATGAGCATCCCAAGCGCCCGGTTGAGGGTTTTTCCTGTAGTCGTTCGGAGGTAAGCGGTCGCAGGTTGTGGGGATTGTTTGCCGATAGGTTTGGCTCACCGGAGTGTTTTTTTAAAGAGCACTTTGTTGGCAATTACTGCCCGTTGGTGTTTATGGAGCAATCCGGGCGCAATAGGACCCCGGATAAACTACCAGCTGAAGAAAAGGCAAAGCTTGATGCGGTTTGTGACGCGCATCTGGCTCGTCTTCTTGAGATCCTGTCCCCGGATTGGGCGGTTGGTGTTGGAGCTTTTGCTGAGTCTAAAATTCTTGCCGTTTCCAAGAGCTTGTCATCACCGCCTAGAGTTGCCCGTATCCTGCATCCCAGCCCGGCCAGTCCTGCGGCTAACCGGGGCTGGGATAAAGCAGCGCTGCGCCAACTACAGGAGGCCGGGGTCTGGGAAGAGTGATTGATTAGACCTTCTGCTAAAAAGCGAATTGCCAACCGGCAACTAGTGAGTAATCACGCTCCATGCCCACTCCGTTAAGGTCCTGATGAATCGGGAAGATGCCCTCGATGGCAAGGCGGTGTCCTTTGAGTGTGCCCTGCTTAATCTGGAAGTTGAGCCCAATGCCGCCCTCAAGGAATTCCCCGCCATAGTTACCCTGGATGAAGTTCGGTGAGGAATGGCTGTGGTGGCTGGAGAAATGGCCATCTATGGAATCAGCATTTGTATAGCTGATCCTTAGAGAGGCACTGATGCTTTCATTAAGCTTACGTGCCGCCCAGGCAGTGACGTCCAACTTGTCGCCGAGCGCGTAGCCGGCATCATTTTCATTCTCAAGACGTACAGTGCCCATAGCCTGTGCTCCTAGGCTGAAGTCATCACACTGAGCCAGCCAGGTAATGCCAGGCTTTAGGTCCCAGGTTCCTGATCCCAGCTGCATGCCATAGGGCAAAAGCATACCATGCTCTTTTTCTTCAACGCCGGCAGTGGGAAGGCCAATTCCAAGGTTCAGGTGGATGCGCTGCCGGTTAGCATCGAGGATTTTATATAATCCGCCTACGGTAATATCGCCGAGGCCTGAGGAGGCATGACTGAATGATCCTCCATGTCCTCCATGCCCCCCGGCCATGCCACCCATCATCATGCCGCCGTGTCCACCCATATGCCCCATTCCGTGAGCGGGCTTGCGGGTCATATGCATTTCTTTCTCCACGAAGTTGACCATGGCCATCAATGTGAGCTTGTCGGTAGGCGCATGCATCATGCCGATCATGTGCATATCCATGGTCATATCGAGTGCCGCAATGTCATATCCAAGGCCGAATACATCCTCAGCAGAGAGGGATTGAGTTCCTTGCCGGTGTCCCTTCATAGCCATGGTCATGAAGCGGTATGAGAGCATGTATTCACCTGCTCCGTGGGTATGATCGCCCATGACGCCGATTGGTGCATGGCTATCGGGATAACTGGCATCCCAGAGGTCGGTTTCGGTATTGCTGGAATGATCTCCAGCAAGGATTGGTAGGCTAAGAGAGAGGCTGCAAAGGATAGCAGCTGTTTTCTGGTAAGTTTTCATAGTGTTTTAAATAAGAAATTTTTTTGATGTTAATTTGCTCAATGATGTTTAAGCATTTCGCCATTTATGCTCATGGCAGGAGAGATCGCACACATGGTGCTTTTTTCGGGCACGGTTCCCGACTAAGTCTCAGGTATGCCCCGGATAAGTCCCGGATATAAGTCCCGGGTATGCCCCTAATCGGTTAACAAGGGCAGTTTGCTTCAGCTGGCTCGTGGTGGTCCATGTGCCGGTGGCAGGCTAATACTAGGGAATTTCTCTTCCTTGTCTGCAAGGACCAGAAGAACCCTAGGAGAAAAGTCCGGCAATGGGGAGGGTAATTCGCTGGCAAGCATGGCAGGCTTGGCATTTGCTAAAGATTTCGGATCCTTTTTTTCCTTCTGGTGCCACTCAAGGATGGTGAGGCAGTCCTCACAAGGATTGCCCAATACGGCATCAATGAATGAACTGTGATTGGTCGCCGCCATCTGTGACCATGTGGCCACTTGCATCAATCCACGGTGCCCACCGGCTACGCAGAAGATGAACAAGAATACCAGGACGCGTCCGGTTTGAAACAACACAATGACCAAAGATTTCATCATTAGCAGATGCGGTCAACGGCAAACTCAGTGAACATTGAGGAGTGTTGATAGAGAAGATTGTTTCGGGAGGACAGACCGGCGCGGACCGCGCTGCACTTGACTGGGCCATTGCCGGCAATGTTCCTCATGGTGGCTGGTGTCCTCAGGGGCGCAGGGCAGAGGATGGCAGGATCGCTGGCCAATATCTCCTCAATGAAACTCCTGAGCGCGGTTATCGTGTCCGCACGGAATGGAATATTCGTGACAGTGATGCCACAATCATTTTCAGCATAGCGGAAAGACTCACCGGGGGATCCCTTCTGACACGGCGGATTGCTGCCCGTTGGAATCGCCCCTGTCTACATGTATCCAGGGATAAGGATCGGGATCCCTTTGGGGAGTTTCTTACCTTCATTGAAGAATCGCGTGCTAAGATAATCAATGTTGCCGGTCCTAGGGCTTCTCATGAACCTGATATCGGGGGATTTGTTAAAGAAGTGCTGGATATAACCCTTGGCAGAATGCCTGAAAGAGGTTGAGTGAGGCAACCGTTGAGCGAAGATTAGCGGTATTCAGCGCTCTTATGCTTTCCATAACCAGATCACCCGCATCCATTATCGCTCTGCTGGTATTTCTGTTTCAGGTAGGTGGCCTTTGCATTCTGGATGCAGGTGAAAAGCAGGCAAAATGGCCGAGTGTGGGCGGGGATGAGTTTCCCTATACCAGCTGGCTTGCAGGAGGGGAAGCGAAGCCGAGGGCAACTGTGGTTTGTGTGCATGGCCTCAGTGGTGCTGCTTCTGATTTTAGTCAATTGGGTAATAGGTTGTCAAAGCAAGGGATGGATGTGTATGCCTACGAGCTTCGTGGGCAGGGTAATGACCCGAGAGTCCGCCGCATTGGCGACCTGCGATCTCCGGATCTGTGGTTTAGGGATCTAGATAGTTTTCTTGGTATGGTGCGTAAGCGGCACAAGGACGTGCCGGTTTTTCTTTATGGTGAGAGCATGGGTGCGCTTATTGTGATGCATGGATTTTCCGGGTTGTCCGATGTGAATCGCTCCTCAATTAAGGGCCTTATATACGCCTCTCCTGTCGTGGCACTTCCGGAAAGCTTGCCGCCAGTGAAGGAGTTTTTCGTGCGGGTTTTAATGAAGGTTATGCCAAAATTAAAGGTATCACTTGTTAATATTTCGGGAGGGAAAGGGGCAAATGTCACGGGAGATTCTGACCACTGGGAACAAATGCAGAACACCAAGCACTATGTGCCTCGCTTCACGTTGCGCTTCCTGAAGTCAGTGGAGGAGATGGCGTGGGGCGCCACTGATGTTGCCCGGTCTATCAAGAAGCCTGTGCTGGTTGTTTATCCCGGCAAGGATGTATTCACCAAGCCTGTGCAGGTCGAAGCATTTTTCGGGGCTCTTGAATCAGCAGACAAAACAAAGCGGCTTTTTGCCACAAGTCATCATTTGCTTGCTTTTGACAAGGAACGGGAGGCTCTTTTCAAGTTGGTTGGGGAATGGATTGGCAAGCGGTGTGTGCCACTTCAGAAAACTGGGAGTGCTACGCAAAATCAATAATTTGTTAGCAGCATTTTCCGGTGTTTTCAGCATCGGCATTTGGTTCTCCACAGCAGTTCTGGGAAGTGTCGGTGTCTACAGAGAAGACTGGATTGAAGATACTGCCCTTGGTTTCTGCGGGGTCGCGCAGTTTTGTCTGTGTGCAATCGAAGGTGTCGGCACTCCCGGGCTCTATCGACTGCTGGGGTTCAATGAACTCAAAGAATTCTGAATAGGGTGCTCTTCGATACATCTCGTATGTTTTCTTGCACAAGGCATAGCGCTTACCGCGTTCCATGGGGTGTCCTTCATCATCGACTACTGTCTTGAAGGGGCCCTTGTAAATAACTGCCTGCATTCCTTCAAGGCATGGCCCTTCATTTCCCTTGAAGGCTTCAACTGTCATACTGCGAAATTCAATGCCGTTAATGGTTTGCCAAGGTTGCTCACCGAGTTGCAAAATCTGTACGCCGTGAAATCCGGCTTCCTCGAAAGCTAGAAGAAATTCATCCTCAACAAAAGCACCGGATATGCATCCGCTCCACAGTTGGGAGTCATTCTGCATTTCCTCGGGTATTGGTTCATCACAAACGATATCCGAAATCACGGCGCGGCCTCCTGTTTTAAGGACTCGGAAAATTTCACTAAAGAGTGTTTTTTTGAGGGCATTATCCACCAGATTAAGGACACAATTGGAAACCACGACATCAATGGTGTCATTGGCAATCATAGGCTCTTCTGATCTCATGCCAGCTGCTATGCTTTCAGCAGCAAGGTAACCGTTGGCTGTGCTGATTGGCTCCGCCTTTAGTTTCTGTTCAAACTTTTCCAGATCGAGGGCGAGGTCCTCAATTCTTCCCTTATGAAAGAGGACATTGGAATAACCTGTACGATTGGCAACTAGCGGTTCATTGCGGCGGGCGACCTCGAGCATATCATCAGTCATATCAATCCCGATTACCCTACCTTCACTACCCACGACCTGACTGGCGATAAAACAGATTTTGCCGGTGCCGCTACCCAAATCAAGAACGGTTTCGCCAGGGTGTAGATATTTACTTGGGTCACCGCAACCGTAATCCCGTTCGATCACCTCTTCAGGTATGACTTCAAGATACTTGTGGTCATAATCCACCGGACAGCAGAGGGAATCTTCCCGGGACTTGGCACCGGCGGCATAACGGTCTCGAACAGCTGTTTGGGTATTCATTCGTATTTTTCGCTAATTGATAGGGTGTTTTTCGCATATTCATGCGGGTTGATGTCCTATGCGAGTATATTCCACTGGAAATCCGTTCATTTTTCCGGCATGGGTTCGCAATGGACAATCCCTTCCTTGATGAATCTTTTGCTATTAAATGGTCCACGTTGCGAGCAGAGCACGTGGTTGCCGATATTACCCAGGCTCTGAAAAGCGCAAGCGCTCAAATTGATGAACTCGCTGTGGGGGCACAAACGGGTGAACCACTGACTTTCGAAAATACTCTGTTAGCTCTTGAGAGCGCGACGGAAACTCTAGGTATCCCATGGGGACTTGTGTTGCACTTGGATGCGGTTTGTAACTCGGAGCAGCTCCGCAAGGCACAGAATGAAATGCTTGAGCCTGTATCGGCATTCTTTGCAACTGTGCCGCTTAACGCTGGTCTATGGCAACGGGTAAAGGCATACAGCGAGACTGAGGAGGCCAGTAAACTGACGGGAGCTCGCCGGCGTTTTCTTGAGGAGACCCTTGCCGATTTTCGCAACAGTGGTGCTGATCTACCTGAAGGTGAAAAAGAGACATTAAAGAGCATTGAGTCAAAGCTGGCCGCAAAGACTCAGAAATACTCAGAGAATGTCTTGGATTCAACTAATGCTTGGGAGTTGGTGGTCGAAGAGGAGGGGCGTTTGGCCGGGCTTCCGGAACTGGCAAAGGCGGCAGCACTTGAGAGTGCCAAGACCAAAGGCATTGGCACTGAACAAGACCCTAAATGGCGCTTTACCCTTCATGCTCCTTCTTTTCTACCAGTGCTTGAGCATGTGGATGATGATTCTCTTCGGAGACAGGTATGGGAGGGCACTTGCGCTATTGGGGCAACCGGGGAACATGATAATACCTCCCTGATCTGGGAGATACTGCATTTGCGACAGCAGAAGGCTCAGGTATTAGGCAGGGCAAATTTTGCTGACAAGGTGCTCGAGCGCCGGATGGCTGGGGATGGCGCAACAGCTCTTAAATTTGTCGAGGATCTTCACCGCCGCACCAAGACATTTTTCGATCGTGAGACGACAGATCTTGAAGCCTACAAGTCTGCGCAGACTGGCGGGGAGCCCGGGCGTTTAGAGCCCTGGGAAGTCGCATACTGGGCGGAGAAGAAGCGCCGGCAGCAATATGAGTTCGATGATGAGCAACTGCGCCCATATTTTTCCATGGAGAGTGTTATCAGTGGGATGTTTGAAATTGCCTCGGAAATTTTCGGGATCAAGCTCAAGGAAAATTCCGGGGGAGTTGAGTGCTGGCATGAGAGTGTTAAGTTCTACGAGATTCATGACAGCGAAAGTGGCATGCATCTTGGATCCTTTTATGCGGACTGGTTTCCACGCGAGACCAAGCGAAGTGGGGCATGGATGAACTACCTGCGCACCGGTGAACCACGGGCAGATGGAACGCGTAGTCCGCATCTAGGATTGATGTGCGGTAACATGACGCCGCCAGTAGGCGATGAAGTTGCTCTGCTCAAGCACGATGAGGTAGAGACAGTTTTCCATGAATTCGGGCATCTACTGCATCACCTGCTTGGTAACGTCGAGGTAAAGTCGCTAAATGGGGTCAATGTTGCTTGGGATTTTGTTGAGTTGCCATCACAGATCATGGAAAACTTTTGCTGGGAACGTCAGTCGCTGGACCTTTTTGCTCGTCATTACCAGACCGGTGAAAATATTCCGGACGCCCTTTATGAAAAAATGATTGCCGCCCGTAACTACCGTTCGGCTACTGCGATGATGCGCCAGTTGAGCCTCGGAAAGCTTGACCTTGAGTTGCACATCAACGAGGCGGCCAATGCCGATTCCTCACGTGACCTTGATGAATTAAGCAGGAAGCTTCTTGAAGGATACGTGATACCTACTCTCACGCAGCCTCCCAGCATGGCGCGCCGATTTGGCCATCTTTTCTCCAGCCCGACCGGTTATGCCGCGGCGTATTATTCTTACAAGTGGGCGGAAGTCCTGGATGCCGATGCCTTTACCCGTTTCAGGAAAGAGGGAATCCTCAGCAGGGATACAGGACGTGATTTTCGTGATAAGATCCTCAGCAAGGGGAATTCCGAGGATCCGGCCAAACTCTTTCGTGATTTTATGGGCAGGGACCCTGACCCGGAAGCATTACTGGTGCGCAGCGGGCTGGCTGGCTAAGCAAGAAGAGTTGGGTTGCCGGGCAATCATTTGTATTTTGGTGAATTCTCTCAGGTGGTGGCAGAGCCAGTCACTGCCTCTTTATGCAATGGACTGATTTGCGCTATTTACCTTTGCGAAAAAAGGGAATCTTCTTGGCGGATGAAAGGGTTTTTTCCAGCCGCTTTTCAGCGGCGGGAGAAAGGTGTTCCACATTCTGTGCTTGGCCTGTCCTTGATTGCAGTTTCTGAAGCTGTTTTTCGAGAGCGGATAACTTCGCCTGGAATTCCCTGTAGCCCTTGGGTGTGAAGCGTGCGCGCTCTGCAAACTGCTTCATTTCCATGATGCGGTTTTTGAGGTCCTCGATTTCAGGGGTGTCGGCAATGTTCCTGCCATCTTTGATAACCTTGCCACTAATCTTGTGAATCACTTTGAATTTTTCTTTGGGTAGATCACGTGTTTTCACATGCACCGTGTCGCTGACCATGGTGAGTGCCGCTCCTCCTATGTCTCCAACCTGTTGGATTTTGGAGATAATCCAAATCTCTTTTTTGACCTGGTAAACGCCATTGATTCTGATCTTGTAGTTGGTGGCTGGTGCCGTGGCACTGATCTTAAATGGCTTTTCCTGCTCGGTGGTTGCCAGCGTCGTAGCACTGACAGTCCATGGTGTGCTGATTGCAACTATCAGGAGCTGCAGCCTTACAAATGATTTCATCATGTCTTTGTAACGTTCTTAGCGACTCAATCCTTAGATCAAAAATTGTGCAACAGCATCACTGTTTGGCCGGGTCCACTCAACGGATCCAGTCGTCAGTGTTTTGGTGCTTAAACAATAATAAGTATGCCAACAAAAAAGCCCCGCAATACTGCGGGGCTTTTCCATTCAATTGTTTCAGCTTCCTAGGTTACTTGGGAAGATTCTTTTCATATTTAGCTGGGTCAGCCTCGAAACGGCTTTTGGCACGGGTCTTAGCAAAGTAAACCTTTGTCCCTTTATGTTCGATGAACGGGCTCTTGGGATGCACTCTGGTGTCGGTATAGACAGGACAGAAGAGCTGCTTCATCGGCTTTACATCCTTGGGGGCAACCTTTTCAAGTTGTGGTGCCTGCTCCTTGGAAACGGCTGCAAAGTAGTCGGGATTTTTATCCCACATTTTCACGCAGGTGCCACAGCACATGAATACTTTGACACCTTTGTATTCGACAAATTCCTCGGTATCGATCTCGTCCTCAATCATGATCGGGCAGAGAGTCTGCTTATCAGCAGCCTGAGCGGTGAATGCTAAGCCTGCCACGAGGCCCACAATCAGGAACAATGGATTAGTTAATTTCTTCATTGGTAATAAAAATGTTTCGTATACTTACTATATGTCTTGAATCTAATACACATCACAAAAAAATCTATTATTCAAAGGGAAAAACAGATCGGGATGTGCTTTGACCCTATTGATACTAATCATTTGTATATTAAAGAGCAATTACTCAGATTCGATCAAATGCATCAATGATCGGATTTTGCTCACGACTTCTTTCGGTGGGGGAGAGATATCCACAGTGAATCCCTGTTCGTCCTCGCCAAGTGTTTCAAGGTCTGAGAATTGTGACTTGAGCATCCCGGCTTTCATGAAGTGGTCGGTTCGATTTTCCATCCGTTCTTTGATTAGGGAGGGAGAGCCAGAGAGATGGATGAAGTAAAACTTTTCGCCACGTTTTCCCTGACACAACAGGTCACGGTATTTGCGCTTGAGGGCAGAGCAGGCGATTAGAAGTGGCCATGGCCCTGAGTGCTCATCGGCTTTCGTTCGTATGGCCGCAAGCCAGCCCGCCCGGTCATCGTCATCAAGGGGGCTTCCCGTGCTCATTTTTGCCACATTTTCCGGCGGGTGAAGGCTATCTCCATCAATGAAAATCCCTCCGGTTTGCGTTGCCAACAACTCACCGACGGTCGTTTTGCCGCAACCACAGACGCCCATTAGCACATAGATTTGAGTGTCGGTCAGTTGAGAAGACAAGGAATGAGGGGATTCGGAAGGGCTACTTTGGAATGAAATGGAAAATACGGTCTATTTTGTAATCGACAATCCTGCTTTTTTCACCGTGTTTACGATGAATACTTAATTGAAGTTAAATAAATTCCCCTTCGCTGCATGGACGCAATAGACGTTCACTAACAAATAAAACAAAAAATAAGAAAGAAACATTATTATGGCTGAAGGAAAAAGACCAGGAGGACTCACAGCACTTGCAGTACTGAATTTTGTATTTGGTGGGCTTGGTGCATTAGGAATATTAGCATTAATCGCTGTGTTTGGAGCGGCTAATGCTATTTCAGATGGCGCGTTAGCTGAAGCGGCAGGGGAAGGCATGACAGAGGCGGGAATGGATGGGGGGTTGTTATTGGTTTCTATTTGCTTAGGTATTGCCAGTTGTGTCCTTTTGATCATTTCCGGGGTTGGCTACCTTAAACAGAAACGCGTGATGGGAAGGACGATGGGTAGCCTTTACGGGATATTGGCAATTGTCGGCACCATTTTAACACTTGTTTCCGGAGGTAATTTTGGGCTCGGTGAAATTATTAACCTCATTTATCCGGTGCTGACATTGATTATGGTCAACACCACCTTCAAGGACGATTTGGTGAATTGATGACGGGTTGAACAATTTCAACTGACCGGGCTGACTCCAGAGTGATGCCGGGATTAGCCTAGTTGAACTTTTTAGATCAAAGAATGGGAATGGAGCCGACAACCAGTACCGTGGCGCGCTCGTGGTCTTTGCAGCACGTATGGATCATTGCCCGTTACTCGATGCGCTTTGCGCTACGATCGGGTGGCGGGCTCATGTTCCTGCTGATCTTTCTGACGGTGGGTCTTTCCGTGGCTTCTCTTTTCATCACGCCCCTTGAGGAATTGGTGAAAATGGACGGACCGGAAGGCATGAATACTGCAGAGTTGAGTGTGACAATCCTTGAGTCAGATATGGTGTCTGAAGCGGTAGAGTGGATTACCAACTCGGACAGTGCCCAGTCGGAATACTTGCTGAAGGACAACCCTGCCCTGTTAAGTGCCATCCTGCTGATTCTTTTAATTGCGGTTCCGTTTACAACCTGCTTCGGCGCCTTTAACCAGACTTCCGGGGATATTGCCTCGAGGGGGTTGCGATACCTTCTGTTGCGCACAGAGCGTACCAATATCTTTCTGGGTCGATTTGTCGGGGTTTTGTTGTTTACGATTGTATCAGTGATAGGGACAATGCTTGTCATTCTCCTATACGTGCATTTCAAGGTGGGTGCTTATCCCGGAATGCAACTATGGCTGTGGGGTTTTCAGGGATTAACCGCGGTCTTTTTCCTGAGTTTGCCCTACATCGCACTCTGTGCCTGGATCTCCTGTATGCTGGATACCCCATTTGGGTCATTGACCATTTGTCTGCTCATTTCCGGATTTTCCTTGGCGATCCTCTATTTGCTAAAAATGACCTTGATCACTTCGATGAAGGTGGAACCCGGGAGTCTTGACTGGCTTTTAAAAACCGTGCCTTGGGGATGGAAGTATGAGTTGCTTCATGGGGCTCCAGTAGTGCGCATCACTGCCATCCTGGCGATGCTGGGATTCACTGTGGGTTTTCTGTTTCTTGGCCTGCGTCACTTCAACAAACGCGATTTGTAAAAAAGCATGCAACCAGCGGTAAAAGTCACCAATCTCACCAAGAAATTTGCGCGTCAGGTTGCTCTGGACGGGGTCAATCTTGAGATCCCGCCAAACAGTCTCTATGGCCTGCTTGGCCCTAATGGTGCCGGCAAGACCACATTGTTTTCCATTGCTGCGGGATTTCTCAAGCCTACCGAGGGAGCGATCGAGGTGTTGGGCGTGGATGTCAGCCGGATCAGTCATTTGCGCGGCAAGCTTGCCATGTTGCCTCAGGATGCCGCCTTTCAGGGATCCATTCCGGTGATTGAACAGTTGATCATGTTCTCCAGACTCAATGGCCTTGATGAAGTCGCCGCCCGCAGCGCGGCCGAGCAGGCACTGGAGATGGTTGGTCTGCCCGAGGTCGCCAGGAAGGCGGCACGAGCACTGAGCCATGGAATGATGAAGAGGGTGGCTCTCTGTCAGGCCTTCTTGGGTGATGCCAAGGTGATTTTTCTCGATGAGCCGACCGCTGGCCTTGATCCCGATAATGCCCGCAGGATTCGTGCGTTGGTCAAGGAATTTACGAGGGACAAGACGATTGTCTTTTCCAGTCACAACCTACAGGAAGTTCAGGACATTTGTGATCATGTTTGTGTGATCGACAAGGGCAGGGTTGTGGAGGCGGGTACTATGGAATCGCTGACGCAATCGACTTTTCTGGTGCGGGTTGAGCTTGTCTCGGCACTTTCCTCTGAGGCGCATGCAGCGTTGCAGGCATTGCCGGTTGTGGAGGGCATCGAACTGACCTCGGATAAGGGATTCAACCTGCGCCTCAATGCTTCAGGTGCCAACAAGGATGAAGCCATGAAGGCAATATACGGGACACTGGCAGGCTTTGAGATTTATCCCCGTAGTGTTTTTGAGGGAGCTAGTCTGGAGGCCCGTTTCCTTGAGATTACGGGAGGAACCTTTGACGGGGCTTCCAGTACCTAGCATGGATATACCGTGTTTTCGGGCTTAGCCGTGGTGCGGCCCGGAAGAATCGCTAACGTGGCGTTTGCGTCCGGGCCCAAGTTGCGTTCTTTTTCCCCTTTGCGCCTAAACTGGGCTCCAAGATGACTTCCAAAGATATCCGCCAGTCGTTCCTCGATTTCTTCAAGGAGAAACAGCACACCATTGTGTCCTCCTCTTCATTGATGCCCGAGTCCCCCGGACTTTTGTTTACCAATGCCGGAATGAACCAGTTTGTCCCTTTCTTTTTGGGTACTCAAAAATCTCCGTATGAGCCGCCCCGGGCTGCTGATACGCAGAAGTGTATTCGAGCCGGGGGTAAGCACAATGACTTGGAAGATGTCGGCTTTGATACTTATCACCAGACTCTCTTTGAGATGCTGGGTAACTGGTCATTCGGTGACTACTTCAAGAAAGAGGCTATTGAGTGGGCTTGGGAGCTGCTGGTGGAACGTTGGGGATTCCCGCCGCAGCGGCTTTATGCGACCGTTTACCGTCCCGCGGATGGGGATCCTGCGGAGTTCGATCAGCAGGCATATGATCACTGGGCAGCGGTATTTGAGAAGGCTGGGCTCGATCCTGCCGTTCATATTGTTGACGGCAACAAGAAAGACAACTTCTGGATGATGGGGGACACCGGCCCTTGTGGTCCCTGTTCTGAGGTGCATGTGGATTTGACGCCTGATGGGGATACGAAGGGTAGCCTGGTCAATGCCGATGACCCCCGCTGCATCGAGCTGTGGAACCTTGTTTTCATCCAGTATAATGCTGATAAAGATGGTAGTTTCCGCGCTCTGCCTTCCTGTCACGTGGATACTGGTATGGGCTTCGAAAGGGCCTGCTCGATGATTCAGGGAACTCGGGGTTTTACGGATTTCTCCAACCCTATTTCCAATTATGAGACGGATGTTTTTCGGCCCATTTTTGATGCTCTTGAGCGGGCCAGCGGCAAAACTTATGGATGCACCTTGCCCGTGCAGCGCGAGGGATTAACCGAAGGGGAGCAGGTTGACATTGCCTTCCGGGTCATTGCCGACCACCTGCGCACCTTAAGCTTTGCCATTGCTGATGGCATCAAGCCAGGCAATGGCGGTCGCAACTATGTGTTGCGACGTATCCTGCGTCGGGCGGTGAAATTTGGGCGTACGCTCGGGCTTGGCAAAGGAAAGCCTTTTTTAAGCGGCCTTGTTCCGACACTGGTTGCCGAGTTTGGCGCGATTTTCCCTGAATTAGTTGAGCGTGAGGCCGGCATTGTTGAGACGCTTGACAGTGAGGAGGCATTGTTCAACCAGACCCTGGATCGAGGCCTTAAACTCTTTGAGAGTGAGCTATCCAACACGAAGGAAGGGGTTTTCCCGGGAGATACTGCTTTTGACCTCGAGGCTACTTATGGTTTCCCAGTGGACTTGACGCAACTAATGGCCGTTGAGCATGGACTCAAGGTGGATATGGATTGCTATGCCAAGCGGTTGCGTGAACATCAGGAGATCAGCAGAGCGGGTGCTCAGGGGGAAGTGATTGCCGCACTGGATTACAAGACAGATGTCGAGACTGAATTTACCGGATTTGATGAGGATGAGTCCACAGCCCAGGTCATGGAGATGCTGGAGCGGGACGGAAACCATTATGCTATCGTGGATCGTTGCCCGCTTTATGCTGAGAAAGGTGGACAGGTTTGTGATACCGGTGTGTTGGTTGCGGGTACGGAGGAGATTGCTATTAAGGCCGTCAGTCAGGTGGGTGCCGCATTCTGCCTTTCTCTAGAAAGTGCTCTTGAGGCATGGCAGGGCCAGCCTCTGGAAGTGATATTAAAAGTGGATGCTTCAAGGCGCAGGATGATCGAGACACACCATACGGCAACGCACTTGATGCACTGGGCGCTGCACGAGGCGGTTGGACCGGAGGTGGCCCAACAGGGTTCACTGGTAGCTGCTGATCGTTTGCGTTTTGACTTTAACAGTGATGCCCTTGGTAGTGAGCAAATCTCTGCGGTAGAGGACTTGGTTAATGCAAAAATTGCCGATGATGACGCGGTTACATGGCGGGAACTGCCGCATGAGGAAGTCAGGGACCGGCCTGATGTCATGCAGTTCTTTGGTGATAAATATGGTGAACTGGTACGTCTTGTCCAGATTGGTGGTCAGTCCGGTGCACTGAATGGTTATTCCATGGAGTTGTGCGGTGGCACGCACCTGCGTAAGACCGGCGCGATTGGTCGATTTAAGATCAAGAGTGAAGGAGCAATTTCTGCAGGTGTCAGGAGAATTGAGGCGGTCTGTGCGTCCGCGGCTGATGCTTATATTGAGGATCGTATTGTGATTCTAAGCAATGAGGCGGATGCCTTTTTAGCGAAGCTTGAAAAGGTTAACTCGGCTCTCGAGAACGATGCCTTGGAATCCCCCGTGTTTGATGGAGACAAGAAGGAAATCGAACCGTGGCTTGCATGGCGCAATGCCCTCAAGGAAGCGGCTGCCACGGCAGAAAAATCACTGAAGAAAAAACAGGCTTCCGGTGCCGCAGCCCAGGCTGATGCGCAGTTGGTTGA
>Ga0163179_10001993_pt1 | contig 14343 bp, 11 predicted proteins | sample AtlANTMetagenome_FD_109643 | JGI IMG/M metagenome (GOLD analysis project Ga0163179, IMG submission 109643) | Marine eukaryotic phytoplankton communities from the Atlantic Ocean - Atlantic ANT 2 Metagenome | ecosystem: Environmental > Aquatic > Marine > Oceanic | place: North Atlantic Ocean...
CGTGCATGACGAGTGGCTTCAAAGGACGGCGTGGAATCTACGAAGCGGTTGTCATCGACGACGACCTGCGTGGACTCATTAAGCGCAAAGCGGATCCTCAGGATTACAAGGCCGTACTAAAGGCGCAGGGCATTCCAACCCTCCGCCAGGTAGGCATGAGACAGGTGCGCAAGGGCCGTACCAGCACCTCTGAAGTCCTGCGGGTGACCTAAGCCCTCACAAGGACTGCTGTTCAATGAGCGATTTCTGCACGCCGGGTGCGGCACCGCACTACGCACCCGATCTGCGTATCGAGCCGGTACACCGCGACATCTCCTTTCACTTTGATCTGGCAGGCCGCACTGCAAAAGCATCCGTAGTTACTCGACTCGTCTCGCATAGCAGCGGAGCTCGCAGCCTTACCCTCAATGCCATGGATCTGCTGGGCGTCGAGGCCATCAGCGAGGGCAACCATTCCCTCAGCTACCGCTACGACGGTCGTCACCTGCACATCACCTGGGACGACGCCTTCGCCGATGGGGAAGAGCGCTCAGTTCGCATCAACTATCGCGTCGACAATCCCATGACTGGGATGAGCTTCTCGTGGCCTGATGCTTCCTATCCCAACCAGCCCCGTCACGTAGTCACCGACAATGAGACCGAGCGGGCGCGCTATTGGCTTCCCTGCGTCGATCACCCCAACGTCCGCACCACCGTGGACTTTCATCTGCGAGGCGACGCTCAGTGGACCTATCTGGCCAACGGCAGCTTCGATAGCGAAGAAGCACACGAAGACGGCACAAAGACTGTCCACTGGAAGCTCGAGCAACCCAGCCCCAGCTACCTTTTATGCATCGCTGTGGGTGATCTTGTGCGCGCTGAAGACGGCGACTTTGAAGGGCGCCCTGTGTCGTACTTCGCTACAGCCGGACACGATCCAGCGGATCTGATGCGCTCCTTTGGCCCCACCCGCGACATGCTCGCCTGGATGCAGAAACGCCTCGACTGCAGCTTCCCCTACCCCAAGTACTTCCAGCTAGCAGCCAGCGGTATCGGCGGAGCCATGGAGAACATCTCTTTAGTCACCTGGGATGACATCTTCGTCGCCGACGAGCGGCTTTACAGCGAGTGGGGCTGGCTCATTGATCTGATCAACCTGCACGAGATGGCGCACAGCTACTTTGGCGATCTGCTCGTGATTCGTGACTACAGCCACGCCTGGCTCAAAGAGAGCTGGGCTACCTACATGGAGTCGGTCTGGCTCGGTGACGTATACGGCGAAGATGCGCTGCTGCACCAGATCCACGAAGAGAAGTGGGCCTACATGGACGAAGCCGACAAGCGCTATGCGCGGCCTATCGTCACCCGGCACTTCGACAGTAGCTGGGACATGTATGACCGCCACCTGTATCCCGGTGGTGCCTTTCGCTTGCACATGCTGCGCTGCCTGCTGGGCGAAGACGACTTCTGGGCAGGGGTCCGCACCTACGTGGATCGCTACCAGCACCAGGTGGTTGAGACCGCCGACTTCCGGCGCTGCCTGGAAGAGTCCTCTGGACGCAGCCTGGCCCGCTTCTTCGACCAATGGATCTACAGCCCGGGCTACCCCAAGTTAAAGCTCAGCTATAGCCACAACGCAGAACGGGGAGAAGCATCCTTCACTCTTCAGCAGACCCAGGTAGACGCCAAGAAGGGCATCCCGGTCTTTGACTTCGACCTTGAGTTCGCCATCGAGCAGAGCGAGGGCCAGTGGATACATAAGACGCTCGCGGTCAGCGATGAGCACAGCTCCCTCACCGTAGCGCTCAAAGAGGCGCCGCTGCAGGTGGTAATCGATCCAAAGTTCGCTGTACTGCACCGGCTCGACTTTCATCCCGGCGATGAGATGCTGGCTCGTTCCGTTTCCTCTGAGCAGAACCCACATCTAGCAGGGCGCATCCAGGCGGCCATCAGCCTCTGTGACAGCCGCAGCCGCACCAATATTCGCGCTGTAGCCGATGCCTGGGAGACCGAGCCTAGCTGGGGAGTGCGCATGGTCATGGCCCGAGCGCTCGGAGACTGCGGTGCCCCAGAAGCCGCCAAGGTACTGGCCGAGAAGCTCCTTAGCGAGTCCGATCCAAGGCTGGCGAAGTACATCACCGAGGCCTGCGGCAAGTACCGTGACGAAGGCATCGCCGCAGCTCTTCGTACCTGGCTGTCTAGAGATGGGCTCCCCTATCTTGGCCACGCAGGAGCCCTGGGCGCCCTCGCAGGCCACCACAAAGCAGAAGATCTACCGCTACTGATCAGCGCCAGCAGCGACCAGCAGGGCTGGGGCATCGTCCGCCGCGGCGCGCTGATGGCTCTGGGTAAGCATCGATCCGAACAGGCTATGGAAGTCATCAGCAGCCGCATTGGCTACGGCTCTGAAAAGACCACTATCCGCTGCACAGCGCTGGGAGCGCTGGGAAGCAACGCCCACTGGCTCGACAAAGCGCATCGAGGCAAAGCCCTCGAGCTGCTGTCTGATCTTGTACGCGACCCCTGTGTCTCGGTGCGCGCTGCTGCAGGCGGCGCCTTGCAAGCCCTCGGTGAGCCGGGTGGTCTCGCTGCTATGGAGACCCTCTGCAAGCTGGTGCCCCCGCAAGAGGTGCCGCGAATACGCCGAGCGATGGCAGCCCTGGCCAAGGCCGGCCAAGAGGGGCCGCTGGTAGCAAGCCTGCGTAAAGAGCTCGAAGAGGTCAGCCAGAAGCTCAGGAAGCTCGAGGGACGCCTCGACGTGGTCGAGACGCGCTGCAAAGACTAGCGGCCACGATCAGCTCAGCAACAGCAGCACAACCAGAGTGATCGGCACGATGCCGATGACATTGAGCACCAGACCCGTCCGCACCATGGTCGCCTGATCTACGGCCTCTGAGCCCACCACAATGGCATTGGGCGCCGTCGCTACGGGCAGCATGAACGCGCACGATGCCGCCAGGGTCGCTGGCACCATCAAGAGCAAAGGATCGACTCCGGTACTGGCAGCCGTTGCCGCCAACACCGGCAAGATCAAGGCCGTGGTCGCTGTGTTCGATGTGATCTCGGTGAGCAGCGTCACTGTCATACAGAGCCCAGCGATCATCACCACCACGTGCAGATCGGTGAGGAATTCCAGCTGACCACCCATCCACGAGGTGAGACCAGTGCTCTTAAAGGCGGCTGAAAGAGCGATACCACCGCCAAAGAGCAGCAACAGACCCCAGGGCAGATCGCGAGAATCCGACCACTGCAAGAGGCGCTTTGGCTTGTCCATTGAGGCGCCTGACGGCACCAAAAAGAAGACGATCACCATGGCCGCTGCAATGGTTGAGTCGTGCACGGCAGGGGGCAACCCGATCTTCGTACGAAAGACCCACAAGAGACAGGTAATCAGAAAGCCAACAGCTACTCGCCACTCAGCGGTGCTGGGTGAGCCCAGTGCCCCAAGCCGGCTACGCAGCACACCGCGATCTCCCAAGCGGTAGTCAGCAGGAAGCGGAAGCAGCACACGGGTCATGAGCACCCAGCAGGTGCCCAGCATCAGCACAGCGACGGGCACGCCGATGCGCATCCAGGCCGCGAAGTCGATCTCGGCAGCGGCGGGGAACTGGTCGGCAAATACCGAGGCGAAGATCAAGTTGGGCGGTGTGCCCACAGGGGTCGCCATTCCGCCAATGGACGCCGAGTAGGCCAGGGCCAGCAGCATCAACTGCCCAAAGCGAACATTGGCGGCGCTGTCGTCATTCTCATCACCAGCCGAGTGCACAAGGGCGAGCACAATGGGCAGCATCATCAAGGTGGTCGCGGTGTTGGATATCCACATGGATAAAACAGCTGTAATGACCATCACAGTGCCAACCAGCAAGCCGGGGCTGCGGCCAAAGCGCACTAACACAGAGAGCGCTACACGCCGGTGCAGGTTCCACTTCTCTACCGCAAGAGCCAGCAGAAACCCGCACAACAACAACAGCACCATGCGGTCGGCATAGGGCCTGGCAGCGGCCTTGCTGTCGAGAATTCCGAGCAAAGGAAAGAGGGCGAGGGGAATCAGAGAAGGCACGGCCAGGGGCAGACGAGAGCCGATCCACCACCAGGCCATCAACCAAGCGCAGCCCAGGGTGCGCAGAGCCTCTCGGCTCAAGGCCGCGTTGCTGGAAGAAGACTCGCTAGCGGCCAGTTCAGCGACGGAAGGCAGCGATCCCGACAAGGCGACAGCAAGCAACAGACCGCCCGCTCCGACCGCAAGCACCCAATGGCGGAGCTCCCCGCCCTCTCGATCAGCCGCCGGACTCATCGAGTAGCCACTGCAGGTAGGCAGGGTTGCCCGCGCCGTCTTCGATGGGCAACGCGATCACCTCGGCGGTCTCGTAGGGGTGCAGCTCAAGGATGGCTTCGGTCAGAGCAGCGACGCATTCTGCGCGGGTCTTGATCACCATCAACGCTTCGGCGTCGTCGCACATCTCACCTTGCCATCGATAGATAGAGCGCAACCCTGGAACGATGTTGACGCAGGCAGCGAGCCTGCGCCCTACGATCTCTTTCGCTAAGTCCCCAGCCTTCTCTGGTGGGGCGGTGCACAGCACGACTCGAAGGCTCATAGAGCGCTCAGCTTGCCGGTCACTACGAGCCCGCTGGAACGATCTTCAGCAGTCGACCGCCCGAGTGATCGCAGAGGTAGAGCTCACCATCTTCATCTTCACCAAAGGACGAAACCAGAGATCCCGTTTTGCTCAAGCTCACCGGGCCTTCGCTAGCTGTCGTGCCATTCCAGGTCAGCGACCACAAAGGAGAGTTGAAGTAGTTGTAGTCCGAGAAGAAGTACACACCCTGTAGATCGGGCATGACACAGCCTCGATATACAAAGCCACCAGTGAGCGAGATCCCCTCGCTGTGTGGGTATTCCCAGACAGCAGGCTCGTACTGGCTCGGATCACAGCCCGAGTTGAAGCAATGATTACCTTCCATCTCAGGCCAGCCGTAGTTGCCGCCGGCGACACCTATGTGGATCTCTTCCCAGGCGTTCTGACCCACGTCAGCGATCCACATCAGGCCCGTTTCGCGGTCAAAGCTGACTCGCCAGGCGTTGCGAAGTCCCCAGGCCCAGGTCTCGGGAAGATGTTCCTGGTCGCCGACAAAGGGGTTGTCCGCAGGGATTCCATAGGGATCACCCGAATCGACATCGATGCGCAGAATCTTCGACAAGAACGTGTCTTTGCGCTGCCCGTTGCCAAAGGTATCGCCGGCACCACCACCATCGCCGATGCTGATGTAGAGATAGCCATCAGGACCAAAAGCGAGCTGTCCGCCGTTGTGATTACCGGCCGGCTGCTCAGCAACCAGCAGAACTCTCTCGCTGTCTGAATCGGCAGAGTCACTCAGGGCGTTGCCTGACACCGTGAACTCCGAGACAACCACGTCACCGCCGCTGCGCGTGTAATACACAAAGGAGCGGCCATTGCTCTCAAACGAGGGGTGAAAGGCGATAGAGAGCAAGCCGCGTTCTCCGCCCGATGACACTCTGCTGCTGATGTTCAGCCAAGTACTCTCATCGCCGCTGCCGTTGTCGGCGAGCGAAATAACCCGCCCGGACTGCTCCACCACAAACAAGCGCCCTGTGCCATCGCCTGCGTGCGTAGCGTGTACCGGCGAGGACAGCCCCGTGGCGACGGTCGCCAGACTGACTGAAGTGCCTTTTACCTGCTCGACGCCGGCGCAAGGATCAGCCGCTGCTGTGGAATCATCATCATCGGCTGCTGTGTCGTCATCACCCCGCGGCGCGGGAGTGATGGCACAAGCCGAGGCAAGCACCAAAGAGAGCAGGCCAGAAGAGAAGAGTAAACGTACCAAAGACGAGGTGTGGGTCGATTTCATGCCGTGGGTTTAGCACGGGATGGCTCGTCGGGCACAGAAACAGCCGTAGCGGCACCAGCGCCCTCGGCACCAGCGCTCGTGCGGCGACGACGCGCCTCGGCCGCAGAGAGTGCGTTGCTGCGAATGCGCTTGCGGGGCTGCTCGGCTTGGGCTTCTTCTTCGGTCGAGAGCAGCTGTGGACGCAGGGCAGCGAGCTTACGGCCGAGCTTCTGGTACTCACGCTTGATGGCATGCGCCAGCATCGAGCGGCTTATCTCGCGCGATGACGAGCCCGCTGCCGCTACCCCCGCGGCGACGGCGACGTTCCAGATGTTGGCACCAGCGAGCTTGAATTCCTCAGCCACGGCCGGCAGCGAGATGTTCTCAGCGAGGGGATACGCGGTAGGCAGCACCCGCTCCCATATCCGCAGCCGCTCGGGGGCTTCGGGAAACGGAAAGTCCACGACCGCAGTGAAGCGCCGCAAAAAGGCCTCGTCGATGTTTCTCTTGATGTTGGTGGTGAGCACCGCGACACCTTGAAAGCTCTCGAGCCGCTGCAACAGATACGAGACCTCTAGATTAGCGAAGCGATCCTGGGCGTCTTTTACGTCAGAGCGGCTGCCAAACAAGGCGTCGGCCTCATCAAACAGCAAGAGGCAAGGGGCCTGTTCCGCTGCATCAAACAGGCGAGCTAACAGCTTCTCGGTCTCTCCCACCCACTTACTGACTACCGACGACAGATCGACTCTCAGCAGCGGATAACCCAAGGTGCCCGCGAGCACCTCGGCGGCAAGGGTCTTACCGGTACCAGGAGGCCCTGAGAAGAGCGCTTTGACACCTCGATCCCCTGCCTGCGTCCTGGCACCACCCACCGACTCAAGCACCTCTTCGCGCCGCTCTATGTGGTCGACGATCTCAAGGAGCAGCGCATGAGTATCCCTAGGAAGAATCAGATCTTCCCAGCCACGCCGCACAGGCACCGTCTCGGCCAGGGGCCCAGCGCTGGGAAGAAAGGTCTCGCAGCACGCGAGCAGCACATCTTCGGGCGCTGCCGCGCTTTCACCGCGCGAGAGAGCGCGGTTCCCTGCCGCATCGAGCACCTGCTCGATCTGACCCGCTGAGAAGCGATAGCGACGAGCCAGCTTTGCAGCATCGAGACTCTTGTAGCGACTAGAAGCCTTGCGTCCGCCACCAGCCGCCTTGCGAAGCGAGGCCAGAGCATCTACCCAGGCGCGTTCTCGCTCAGAGAAGCTGAGTACAGGCAGCACCAGAGATAACCAGCGTCCGGCACCCGCTACATCTCGACCCGAGAGAGCCGTCTCGCCTTCGATGAGTAGGGGCTCGCTCAGGCCGCGCGCAGCGACAAGCAGCGAAGCGAGAGCGTCCCTACCTGGCTCGGGGTCGGGCAGCCCGGTAAGCACCAATACGGCACCCAACAGGCGCGCTTCTCGAATCAGCGAGAGGCTGCGCTGCGATGAGTCCACGCCAAGGGTCTCGCTGAGCTCGAGATCGGCGACCAGCAAAGGCGCCTTGCGACGAGCAGCCAGATGTCGGGCAGCCTCGAGCAGATCCCGCCGACCGCCGGCCTTGACCTGTACAAAGGGGCTGCCTTCTTGTTCGCTGAGAGCGCCTAGCAGTGCATCGACGGCAGCCACCACCGGCTTTCTCGCCTTGTGCGATTGACCAGGCTGCTGCTCAAGCCAGGCCCAGGGATCAAGAATCGGATCTACCGCCTCACCCTGCAGCAACCAACGCGCAATCCGAGGCGCAACCATGATCGGCAGAGAGCCTCTTGAAGTAACGGAACCGGGCAACGGCGAGAATTGAATCAAGCCATGGCGCACCAGGGGCGCATCAGGAGCAAGGTGCGCGCCGATGCGCAGGCGTTCGGCCCGGTCGGTCGAGAGGATCTGCGCCGCGAGCGACGGGCTCAGCCAGGTCGCAGAGAAATCGTCGCGAAGCACTCCAAAGACCCGCTGGTAGCGGGCGTTTACATCGGGGGCCAGCGCCAACATCAAGAGTTCTAGATCGACAAAATCTAAATCGAAAGCACGCGCCAGCACGACCAGAGCGCTCGCCGCATTCCCTGAATCGAGCAACTCAGACTCTTTGCTAAAGGCGCTCTGAAATTTCTGTCTGCTCAGCTCGAGCGCTTCGCCCAGCTCGCCGACACGGTGCGAAGGTGGCGCCCCACCAGCAGAGAACTGCTGCATCACATCATCGACCTCAGAGTCACCCAGAAACGCGCCCCAGGCAGAGTCTGTCGACAGTGCGCTGCCACGACTCTCGAGTCGATCCTGCTCAGCAAAGATCAACAGGTCCACATGCGAGGTCGCAAGTAGAAGGAGGGCGTCGTCAGCTGGAGAAGTTCTCGTGTTCACTGCTGCACAGTCTAGCAGTAGGCCCGATTGCTGTTCTGTATCACCGCGACCGCGCCTTGACCTTTCGCTATGGTTCGCAAATGTCTGGAGCAGTAATCGCCATTCCACACGCCGCCACCGACCTGCCAGAGGCTCTGAGCCCAAGGCTCGCTGAGCACGTAGATTCGGACTACCTGCGGCGCTTCTCGGATGTCGATACCGACAAGGTCTATTCCCTGCCAAACGTTCGCTCTGTGCGCTTCGCCTGGAGCCGCTATCTGGTCGATCCCAACCGCGCTGAACACCAGATGAGCTCGGGCGGCGTGGTGCCTGTGGACTGCTTTGATCTGCGCGCGCTCTACCGACCAGGTCACGAGCCCAACGATCAAGAACGCAGAGAACGCGTTGCTCAATACCATCGGCCGTACCATCTCGAGGTAAACGAGCAGGTCCGAAATAAAGAGACGGCCTTCTTTATCGACGGCCACTCCATGGCTGGCCTCGCGCCACCTCGCACACTGAACCCTGGCGAACTTCGGCCCGATGCAGTGCTCAGCAACCTGGGCAACAGTGAAGGCAACCCAACACCAGGTACGCCCTTTCTAAGCTGTCCCCCAGCTCTGTGCCGCTTCGCTGGCGAGCGGCTGGCGTACTGGATGCAAGAGATCCCCATTCCAGACGGACCTGCAGGCAACGAACTACAAGGACGAGTCAACCTCAACACGCCGTTCCCCGGCGGCTATGGGGTGCGCACCCACGCCTCTCCTTCACGGGGTATTCCAGGGGTTCAGCTCGAGCTCAACCAAAAACTGTGGGTCGATGAGAACACGTTTATCGAGATACCTGGCCGCATCGAATGGATGCGAACCGTACTCACCCGCTGGATTGATGATGTCGTCGAGAGGCGTCTTAGCGAATAATGATCTCTATGCGGCCGCGCATTTTGATCAGCATGCTTTTGATCCTGGCGAGTACCGGGGGATGCAACACACCCCAACAAGCTACGACCGATGCGCCTGTTGAGGCCGAGCCCGTCGCTTCACAGGCAGCCAAACAAGAGAGCCCGCCGGTCGTTTCAGGCGTCGATCCGAGAGCCAGGCAGCGTGAGATGCTCGCTGCTGCCGAAGCCCTGCTGCCCCCGGGCACCTCGCAGCTGAGCCTTGAAGAGGCCCAGGCGCTCGAGCAGAGCCTGCGCTCGCAGCTAGCGAGAGCGACAAGCAAAGACACCATCTACCTCGCGCTAGCTCTTTTCTATGAATTTCACAGTCCAGATGCTGCTTTTGAGGCACAGGTTGATGGGCCGGGTGCGGGCGTGCTCGATGACGGTCGTTCCCGAGCGCGGGTGAGCGCAGCCATCGCGGTACTTGAGCAAGCGGTAGCTGCCAATCCCGCCAATACTGCGGCCCTATGGCAGCTGGCTCTCTTGCAGGAAAACCTCGACGACAAGGTCGCCGTACAAAGCTGGCAGGCGCTCGTCAGTCATGCCCCCGGTCACCTACAGGCGCTCACTCGCCTGGGAGAAGGCCAGATCCTGCTCGAACAACACGAGCAGGCAATCGAGACCGGTGAGGGGGCCCTATCCATAGCGACGAGCCGCAGCGACGAACAAGAGGCAGGGCGTGCCCGCAACATCCTGGGCCGCGCCTACCTACACCAGCGCCGCTACGAAGAAGCAGAGGAGATGTTCAAGAACGCTGCCGTGCGCACCGACGGCAGCCACTGGGGCTGCGCGTACCAGAGCCTGGGTCAGCTCTATGCAACCCTGGGCGAGGCCGACCTGCCAACCATGGAAGCCGCTGATCCCCGCAGGGCCATGAGCGCCGCGCTCAGCGCCTACCAACAAGACGACTACAGCGGTGCCCTCGAGCACATCGAGAGCGCCCTTAGCAGCTCATCACGACCCGAGCTTCAGGGAATGCGCTCGTTCCTGCTGATGTTCACAGGCGACGACGAGCAAGCCCGATCGCTGTTCAGCCAGGCCGCTACGGCCCGGCCCGACGATCCTGGCCCTGGAACGGGATTGGCTCATCTTGAGCTGTTTGCGGGGCGCCCTGACCGGGCCCGTCACTATCTACAGCCGGCTCTGCGATCCTGGCACCAGACCTCGCTCAGCAAGACCGACTTTCCGCGCTACTACGCCTTTATTCACCGCCTCGCCTGCATGGCCAATGGGCGCCTGAGTCAACAGTCCTCAGCTTCCAAGACTCAGGTCGTCAGCGAGGCCGATGCTGAGCTTGCACGGGTGGTCTGCGCTATGGATCTGGGCTTCTCTGCGGGCCCCGACGCACCCGAGCCAGCCTGGATCAATCGCAGTCAGTGATCGCGATGGTCTGGAAATAGGCGCTCTCAAAGGTAGACTTCGATAGTTACCAACACTGTGTCTCTTGATAGGAGCGAGAAAATGCGCCTTGTCTTCATCAGCCTCTGCGCGCTTGTCTTGTGCAGCGCCTGTCAGTCTTCCGATGGCGATCCTGAGCCCGTCGATGAGTCGTTTGTAGAGGCTCCCGCCGAGGGCGAGGGCTTCCAGTTTGCAATGGATGCGGTGGCGCCAGCAGGTAGCGAGGTGTGGCTGTGTGCGGTCTACCCGATTCCCACTGAGGTCTTATCTCCGGTCAATAGCGTCTACTACAAGCAGAATCCGGGAATGCATCACATGACCTTGTCGACCACCGGTATCACGGGCCCTGAGATCGAGTACGGCATGTACGACTGCAACGAGCTGTATGAGGATCAGATGGATGAGTTCACCATGTTCTTTGGTAGCCAGGACGCTGAAGACACCATGCAGCTACCCGAAGGAGTGGTAGCCCGGCTGCCGCCAAACATCGACATCATCCACGAGGTGCACTACGTCAACACCTCTGCTGAAGACGTAAACCTGTACTCGCGCGTCAACGCCTACACCATTGACGACGAAGACGTCGAGGTCGGTATCTGGGGCGGTCAGGTGCGCGATGAGACCATTGAGATCCCTGCGCAGTCAGAGCACACCGAGTGGACTCGGTGCGTGATGAACCGCGATGTCGATGTGCACTTTCTCGCCTCACACACCCACCAGCTGGGAGTCGAGTTCACGGTAGCGCCCTTTGACGGCACCGAGACCGGTGAGATCTTCTATCGCAACAACGACTGGCACGACCCCAAGATCGTGCAGTACGACCCACCGATTCACCTGCCAGAGGGCACGGGCTTTGAGTACGCGTGTACCTGGAACAACCCAAGCACCGAGCCGGTCTCATACGGCCTGACCTCACTCGATGAGATGTGCAATCTGGCTCTGGTGCACACACCTGAGATCATGAGCGCACGCTGCGAGGTGGTCGAGACCAGCGACGGGGTGCTCTGGGAATAGCTGCTGTTTAGTAGCTACTCAGCTCAATGAGCGAATACTCATTGGCGCCGTGGTTATCAACGTGAAACCACACGGCGTCACCCTGCGCGAAGTCCTGCGGCGCCGATAACTGCAGATCCAGGTACTCGCCCTGCATCGGTATTGGAAACTGCTCACTCCAGATGAGCTGTTCCCCTATGAGCAGCGCCACGTTTGCTTCACTACTCGAGGGCGCGGTGAGCTCGCTGTGCCAGAAGCGCAGGCGCAAGCTATCGCCCTGCTCCAGCGCATGCAGCAGTGGCTGCTCTACGGTGACGTGCGAGCAGAACTGAGTCATGACAGACAGCACCTGCTCAAGGTTGAGTTCCTCGGCAACAACTCCCAACTCCGTATCGCAGGGCGGCAGCTTGTCAGGCACTACCAGGTGCGGACTCTCGACATGAACTGGCTGCCATAGATTCGCTTCAACCAGGGCCAGCCACTGGGGCTCGGACTCGGGCTCGAGTTCGGATTGCGGCTCGATAGTGCAGGCAAGGCCCAGCGCGCTGCACAAGGTGAGCAAGACGCATGCCCTGACGACGCTCTGCAAGCGACTGAGCAGCATCGAGGGATCGCAATAACTACTGGGCGCCGGCTTCAATCCAGGCCTCGACCGAGGCGATTCGCGCCTCGCACAGTTCCTGCTCGGGTGGCATCACCGTAGCCTCGTTGCCCAGGCTGTCGGTTGCTGTCATGTTTCGGTTGCGGAGCTTATCGATCAGGTAGCTGGCCGCAGGATCTCCGGCCACGACCAGATTACGAGAAGGATCTTGCGCAGAGGGATGCCCAACCAGGGCACGCAAGGAGTCCGCGTCACTCAGCGCAAGATCCTCTTCAGGGTAGGTGCCGCCATGGCAAGAGCTGAATCCACAGCTGGGCACTAAGACAGCTACAGCGATGCTCTCTGCGTCTGCGATGGGCACTTCAATGCACGAAGCACCGCACTCAACTTCGCCTTGGGGGCAGACGCTCTGATCACCGCCGCAGGCCGATAGCAAGAGAGCAACAAGTATGACCAGCAGGTGATAAGAGCGCATGAGCAGTACCTCAAAGCAAAGCAACGCCATCATCAGCGAGCAATGCACATAGTAGCTGCTCTCACTAGCGCTCGATAACGATGACCTTATCGGTGGCTCCATCTACAACCAGCAGCTCACCACGCACAGAGTCGACCGCCAGGCCCTGGATATCGGCTCGAGCGACTCGAGTACCGTCTTGGCTTACCGGCAACTGATAGATGTGCTGAGGCTCTGCCGGTGCGCTCGGATCAAACAGGTGAATGTCGCTGCCTTTGCCAAGCAGCAGCTTGCCGTCTGCATCAACGGCTGCGCCGCCGGCCAGGAAGTCGGTCACATCAAGGTCAAACCAGGCGGTGGGCTGCCCACCTTCCAGGCTATAGGAACCGATAGAGGCGCCAAGAGAGATCCTCTGCTCCATGCCCTGTTCAAAGGTAATGGGCTGCGCGTAGATGACTTGATTGTGTGGATCAAAGGCCACCGAGTTGGTGAGCTGATTGAGCTCTGGCCCCATGTCCGAGGGCACGTAGCAAAAGTACTGGGTCATGGTGTCAGCGGCCAGATCGAGCAAGAAGCCATCGCTCAAGGCAGTGATCGCAAACTTATCGTCACCCATCGAGACAAAGTCGGTCCAAAGAGAGCGGGGCAAGAACTCGGGCACGGGCAGCTCAGCGTTGCTGCGCACCAGAGTGGCTGAGCCGTCTGAGTGCAGCTCAAAGATGCCTTCCATCTGGTCGAGCACATAGCGCTGACCCGAATCAGGATCGATGGTGATGCCAACTACCTGGGGGTCATCAATTCCCAGCGCCTGCGCCAGATCGATGGTCGAGTCGGGTGCAATGGGCGTGCAGCCTTCACCTTGCTCGCAGGGGTCGATGGGGTCTCCAGGAAGCACGGGCCCGCCGCATGCAGACAGGGCAAGAGACAGGGGCAAGACCAGCGATAAAGCGTTGACTCGAAAAGACATGAAGACTCCGGGTAGGTAGTGGCTGTGAAGCGCTTTTGTCTGCTTCACACCGCAGACAACGCAACAGCCGTGCCAAGCCCGCGGGTCTTCGCGGTACCCGATTTATCTGATGCCACCTAAAGAGGGCGCTGCTCCCCTAACAAAGTGGTCTCGTAGACGCTAAATGTAGCTGCAGACGAAGTCGGCGCTGTAAGTCGGCGGCTCAATCTGAACGCTGAAGCTGGGCGCGTCGATGTTGGCTCCGAGCACCATCTGAGCCGAGCCGGTCAGATCAACCGAGGGAGTGCACGAGCCGTCTCCGTTGATATCGAGGTAGTACAGCACCAGCTGGCTGCCTCCCAGGTAGACAGTCTCTAGCCACTGGGTGCTGAAGCCACCATTGAGCACGGTCTGCGCGGGCGCATAGGCAAAGAGGTTGGCGCTCGTCTCAAGCGCGAGCACTACAGGCTCCGACTCATAGGCGCCAAAGCCAGTCGCTTCGAGTGACAAGGGCACCTCGACGGGTTGGGGGTAGCGAGTGTTGACGACACAATCATGAATGTCGAGATAGCAGAGCGGATCCGTAGCGACGCACTGCATAAAGGCTTGTTCGGTCTCAGCTGAAAACAGCGCGTAGTCAGCACAGACCTGACGGCAGTCACCTGAGTTCCACTTAAAGGGACAGTTACCGCTTCCGTCGATGGCTTCTTCTCGCTCTGTACAGATGCGATCGCACTCGTCGGGGGTTAGAAAGCTCTGCTGCGCTGAGTCATCGTCATCGCCTGCTGAGTCATCGTCATCGCCTGCTGAGTCATCGTCATC
>Ga0163179_10001994_pt1 | contig 14332 bp, 12 predicted proteins | sample AtlANTMetagenome_FD_109643 | JGI IMG/M metagenome (GOLD analysis project Ga0163179, IMG submission 109643) | Marine eukaryotic phytoplankton communities from the Atlantic Ocean - Atlantic ANT 2 Metagenome | ecosystem: Environmental > Aquatic > Marine > Oceanic | place: North Atlantic Ocean...
CCTTTTTGATGAACATGCAGAACTGACTATCACACAGCCTCTGCCTAAAACTGTCTTCCCCATGGAAGAAGCATCCCGGGCAATTCGTTATTTGCAGCGTGCTCATCATATTGGAAAAGTGGTTTTAGATTTTTCTGAAACTCGGTCGCCGATTACGAAGAATGCAACCTATTTGATTACGGGAGGACTCGGTGGGCTTGGAATCAAAACTGCCGAATGGCTAGTGGAGCACGGAGCAGGGCGGATTTTATTATTGGGGCGTAGCATTCCTGAGCCGATTCCAGAGCCGCTCCGTCAATTACTGCAGCAGGCCGATACCGACATTGAATTGCTTTCATGTGACGTCACCGATTTTGAACAGCTCCGTAGAGCGATCGAAATTGCCAACTCGAATGGTTTATTGAGGGGGATAGTCCACGCAGCTGGTGTCCTTCACGATGGGATGCTCAGGCAATTGACATGGTCGGACATGTTCAAAGTCTTGGGACCGAAGGTGCTCGGGGCGCAGCATTTACACCAACTGACAATGGGGCTTTCCCTTGACTTTTTTGTGCTCTACTCGTCGGCCGCCTCCCTGATCGGGTCTGCCGGACAGGCCAGCCATGTCTCCGCGAATGCCTATCTCGATTCTCTGGCCCATCATCGACGTTGCCTTGGCCTGCCAGCTCAAACCATTAATTGGGGACCATGGTCTGAAGTGGGATCGGCGGCAAGTGAAAAAACACGCTCTCATCTTGAGCTGCACGGTATCGGGATCATTAATCCTGATGCTGGTTTGGCTGCCTTAGATCGAATTATGCAATGTCCGGATTTGACACAGGTGGGGGTTGTCCCGGTGGACTGGTCCCAAATGGCACGTCATGTGCCTGCGAGCGATAGGTTACTCGTCGACCTCCTTCCGAAATCACAAGATGTTGAGCGTGCCTCAACTAAGAAGCTGACTGAAGGTGAATGGAGAAAACAGCTGCGAGATCTACCTAGCGGTGCGAGGGAAGCCGCTCTTGTTTCTATGCTGCAACACGAACTGGGGCGTGTGCTCGGTTTTTCAAGTGATGAATTACCAGCGATCGACCGTGGCATCTTCGATTTGGGAATTGATTCTTTGATGAGTGTCGAACTAAAAAATCGATTGGTTCGGAATCTTGGAGTCGAAATCCCCTCAACGTTGTTGTTTCAATATCCGACTATTTCTGCACTCGCACCGAAATTGATCGAATCCATGGAGAATCGAGAGCGGGAACAATCGCCCCATCAAGAATCGCAATCGCCACGGGTCTCATTGAATCGATCGGCTGTCGATCGGATTCCACCGGAGGATCGTAACGACGTGGAGGCTGAACTGGAGGCTCTTGAGCGGCTCTTGGGAGATCACGAGCCACCCTAAGGCTTAGTTTCCGTCGGATGTTCCGGAAATGGGAAGCACATTATTATGTGGATTGCGATCTGGCAGCATGAGGTAGGAATCGATGCCAAAGCGAGTTGGCTTGTGGTCGAGAAACCATTCAACGGTAGAACGGCCACTTTTTAGTGACTCCAGTCGTGATTCGATTAAATCATCCTCCGCAAAGTCATGGCCACGGAAGGCATGAAGCCAGACGGGAGTGTCGAGCGGAACCTCCGTCTCAAGACCTTCGCCGGAAGTGATGAATTTCGCAGCATCAATTTCCGCAGTAAGTTTCCATCGACCATCTGAAGTGGGCTCGCAATTCGCTGCGATGACCTCTAGCCGCCACGTCGTAACCCGCTCGAAAATGTCGGCTATTTGAGCGTGGAAATTTTCGTCGACTGAATTTTTTAAGTGCTCCAAGAAATCACGCGATGTTGGGTATGGCGCAGGACGGTGTCTCCAAGTCTCCAGGAATTCAGCGAAGATCGATTCAAGGTTTTCGGGTCCGATCAGGCTGGCTAAGTACACCATCAAAATGGCCCCTTTTCCTCGGAGAATGGTCGAATCCTTGATCTCCTCTGAAAAGGCTACTTCTTCGTCGGCCATTGAGCTGCGGCTGCGAAATAATTCCATCATTTCTTGTAAACGCAAACGGCGATCAACCTCGGGTTCGCGTCGCTGATGCAAATAGAGTGCTGCCGACCAATAGGGTAAGCCGGCATGCAAGATTTTTGCTCCCGGGGCATTAGCCGTAATTATCTGGTCCCCAAACCATGACATTCCCATTAAGTGGGCGGACATTTGGGCTAAGTCTTCACCGCGACTAGCACTCAAATCCGATTTCCATCCCAGGATTTCCGTAGCAAATGCCAGACCGGAGCGCGCGCCCAGACCGTCATAGTGGAGCGATTGCTCTGCCATTTGAAACGTATCAAAGGGAGCCGGGCCATATCGGGATACGAAATGAGCCATGGCGGAGTGCAGTTGATGGGCGAATTCGTTTATGACAAACGTGTGGCGAGGATCATAGACCATCGTGACCTCAGGGAGACCGTCTTGCTGAAATCGTTGCTTCCCATAACGCCCGGAGAGAATGACGCTCCAACCGCGATTCCGTTTATCCATCACAAAATGGAACGCCTGGCGACCGTCTTCCTCCGTCCAGCGACGCACGAGTTTCCCGGCGTGCAATACGGTCTGGTCCGCGTCCGTGCGAATCGTCATGTCAACGTTGTCGACCCAACCCAGATGTGCAGTTGAGTGTGCTTCGAGTTTTCCAGCTTCAAAGGGGGGGGGTGTCCATAGCTCCTTTAATCCGAATTTTCGCCGTTTCCATCTCGGTTTGTGTTCAATTCGATCTGAATATCCAACGGCGGGCATCAGCTGTAAATTTAAAAGTGAGCTTCCATTGCCGATGAGTTCCACAGGCAATACCTCAGGAGCACCGTCATTTTTAGCGTGAACAGAGAACCCTTCAGGGGGAGCGTACGAGGTAACAAACTCCAATTGAATCCGCTCGTTCGGACGTAATGCCTTTGCCAGGCGAAATTCAGTTGCATTGAGTTCGGGAGTGACGGATTCGATGGTCGCGGCTGAGCTCAGCACTAATTTCTCAACGACGAGTCCGGGTTCCGCCAGAACCAAAAGTCGATCAATATTCCGTCGGGATTGATTTTCCAGTGTTTGAGTTCCGCTGAAATGCCAACGCCTTTGACTCGGGTATAGATCAAGCTCTCCCTGAATCGATACAAGTTTCGGCTGTGGTACGCCTCGCCACTTCGTGGCAAACTGTTTTTCGATGTTGGCCATGTGCTGATCGGGATTCACGGGCGGCCATGGTGCCTTCCAGGTGGACTGGGCCCAGACCTGAATTCCGACGCAGACGAAGGCAGCAATGAGTCCAGAAAGCGTCAAAAGGAATTTGGGGCGTCGAATCGCGTCGAGCAGCATAGTTAATCTGGACGGTGGATAAAGACCTCTGGCATAGCATCCTAAAGCAATCATCCAAACGACGGCAGTTCCGAGAGACCAATAGAGAACTAGCCAAGCGTGTGCACGTCCAAAGTGACCGTATCCATCCATGAGAGAGTACCAGAAAAAACTAACCCGTCCGAATCGATAAATCGGGTGATAGAAACCGATCGCGTCGAGTACGATTTCTGATGCAAAAATCAATAAGACGACGCCCATGGCAACGTACCGTTGTCGAATGATGACGTTCGCGCCGATTGCGATGACAGCAAACCAGAGGTAGTAAGGTGCCTTGAAAAGGAAGACGTCAACGAAGTAGAGCGGCAACTCGAATTGGTAATAGCCCTTGGCAAGTTGGTAGATCAGGTTGACACCGATGGCGATCAGCCAGAATACGAACACCACAAACATGAGCACCAGGGTCTTTGATGCGAGTCGGGCCGTATCGTTTGTCGGAAGCGACTCGACGAGCTCGTTCACATGATGTGATTGCTCTCGCCAGATAATATCCGCGGCAGTAATGACGATCACCGCTAGTAGTGCTTTGTCGAAATAAAAGCCTGTATTGTGGAGTAAGAGATCAGTGCTAGGCAAGGAGAATTGATGAGTCACGGCACTTGCGGCGCTCCACCAAAGAGAAAACGCTGCAATCAAAAGTAACAGGCGGAGGCCAGGCGTGCGGCTTACGCAACGCAATTCCCAGCAGAACATTTGTTGGACCTGACGGCCGAATGATGGTGGACCAATCGTGCGTGGCAAAGACGCTACAATGTCGCATACTTCGGGCCGATCCCGAGAGGCTTTTCTTCGTTTCCAACTCCGATCACGGGTGGCGTTTATGTATATGGGAAGCGACCAAACTCCAAGTGCGATAAGAATCGAGCCTATTCCGCACCAGATCATTCGGTTGATGATGATCAGTCCGTCGAATGGTGGGAACTCAGTGTTCTTTTGGAGAATGGTCCAACCACGCGTGAATTCCGCAGACGCGATGCTCGCGTATGGATCCAGCATGGCATAAACCTGGAAAACCTCGTGTCTCAAAATGTCCTGCCCCAGGAGCATTCTTGTGAGGATCCATATCGCCAGAAAACCGACCACGGCAAGGTAAGCCGCGGTTTGGCGTTGGCGTCGGGCGGAAACCGCGAAGACCAGAGCAGCGACAACGAAGTAATTGGGCAAGACGATGATTGTAAAGGCCTGGAGGTAGTGGCTGCCAACAAATGGACCAATCTGCTCCTGCGGGATTCCCGCCATCATGGAGCCGAGTATGACGCCTGGTACAAACATTGCTGCTGTGAGGGCGGCTGTGAAAAAACTGACCACGAACCGCCCTAATGCTAATTCGCATCGCCCAACACCCGTTGAAAGAATCATCTCGACTGCGCCAGCTTGTCGATCGCGACTCATTGACTCTGCCACAATTCCTGCGACGGCAAGTGACCCTAAGATGCTGTAGATGATCGCGCGTCGAGCGATCATGTCGGCGCCGTTAATCCAAATGTTTCCGCTGGCTGTCCACCCACTTTGCACCGTGTCACCAAACGCAATGGCGAAATAGCAGACAAAGCAAAACCACACGAAGGGGCGCCGGAATTGCTGGCAAGACTCCATGTAAATGGTTTGCAGCAAGGCCGTCGTGAATCGAGTGAAACGAGCGGAGGTCATCAGCTTAGATCCTCACCGCTACGATCCAGGGATGGCTCGAGATGATGTGACCAAGTGCGCATAAACATCTTCTAAGTCTGGATCCGTTCTTTGGAATCCCAAGCCAGAGAGATGCGAATGATCTGCCTCGGTGGCAAATAGTCGAACCGAGAAACGACCTGCATCAGGACGAACGGATAGCAATTGGAAGCCTGTTTCATATTGCCCTAATTCGTCCTCGGGAATTGTTCGGGTCCAAACGCAATTCTCTAGCGACTGCACCAGTTGTTGCGGGGAGCCGCGTTCAACGATGTTGCCCCCCGCCATGATGCCGATTTGATCGCAGATATCCACGACATCCTCGACGATATGTGACGAGAGGATCATGACACAATTCTTTGCGGCTTGTACGAGTAAGCGTTGAAAACGACGACGCTCGATCGGATCGAGTCCAGCTGTTGGCTCATCGACAATGACGAGCTTAGGGTTGCCCAGAAAAGCCGCTGCTATTCCAAAGCGTTGACGCATGCCCCCTGAGTAAGTGTCAAGCTGACGGTCGGCCACGTCGCTGAGATTAACGATGGACAGCCGCTCCTCAACCATCGCTTTTCGGTGACGGAATGAAGTGATTCCCTTAAGCGCCGCCAGATAGTTCAGTAGCTCGCGTGCACTGACCCTAGGGTAGGCCCCCATTTCTTGCGGCAGATATCCGATGCTTTGACGAGCGTCCTGAAGGTTAGCAAATAGATCGTGCCCGTCTAATGCGACGTTGCCTGAATCCGGCAACTGAAGGGTCGCTAGAATGCGCATGAAAGTTGACTTGCCTGCGCCGTTTGGGCCGAGAAGTCCAAAAATTCCCGAATCGAGTCGGAGATCAACCGAGTCTAACGCTCGAACGGGACCCGGATAAGTTTTAGAGATCTGACAAACTTCCAGCATGATTGGCTTTTGACTTGTAACTTTCTTGACGGTTCGAGACCATCCTCAGCGACTCGGTCCCAGGAATCCTGATCCGCCATAGACAGCAACTGTGTCGGACAGCGGTCAATGGTGTCACGCGGTATCTCTACTTATGGACGCGTTCAGTGGAAACCTTGAGAATTATCCGTAGTCGAAATCCAAGGAAGTAATGCCGTGATAGGCGGAACTCCGGGAATCCGTATTCGATCGACTGAATCATCAGCGATGAATTCGAACTGAACGACTTTCTCCAACACTTCATCGATGACATTCGCGCTGCCATGAATCCTTGCCTTCTGAGAATCCCTTTTTTTCAGACTAACTGGCAGTTGGTGAACTTGCAAGGTTCTCCTGCAGGCAGCACTAACTACGCGACAATATCGAGGTTTTATTAAGTTCTTATCGCTCTTGCGGTGCTGCTATGTCTGCCCGTCGCGATTGTCTCTGGTGACTCGCAGGAACCAAGCATGCCCATCGTTCGCGTTGTTATCAAACTGGTCAGCGGCAGGGGCGAATTTGATATCTCGGATCCAGGCAACTCCTCTGGCGGTCGTCAAAGCTGTTGCCCTCCCACTACCGATGATCGCTCCGAGCGATTAATGAATGAGCTCACCGGTGAATCAAGCAAGGGATCGGTTAGCCAAGCCCCCAACGCTCTTGGCCACGCTCCTGTCCCGATCGCCTCCCTTAACGTCGTTCCCCAAAGTCTTGACATTCACATCTCTGGAATGAGTTCGATAGGAAGCTGAAGGAGCGGTGAGATGGTTGGGATCAAAAGCCTGAAATCGCTTGTAATCAGTCCCTGATGCCCCTCGAAATCCTTACCCCTGGCTCGTGAGTCGCGTCTGCAGGCCGAGGATTTATCGTTTTTTTGAGGTGAAACGGATTCCGTCAAAGGTGTCAAATGAAAAATTTACGGTTATTTTTTTAAAAAAATGGATCAGGGATCGCATGAACAGGGCCAGAGACGTTATCATGCTTATTGCTGTTGAGATTGGATCTCAACACGTGCTTGAGAGTCGTGGGGGCGAAGTTCGCAACCACTTTGGAATTATACTAACCGAGGGTATTTTCGAAACGGATTGATTGATGACCACTACAGCACCAAAACCCGTCCAGGATACTTCTTCAGTAGCGGCGCAGATCCCTGAGAGCGCGCAAACTATTGATTCGGAAAATCTACTTCAAGGCTCACGCCAACTGTTCATACTTCATCGAGGTTCGATTTATCGATTATTAGAAACTCGAAATGGGAAGCTGATTTTGCAAAAGTGAGCTTCATTGCATCGGTTCAGGATTGTCTCTATGTCATCAAGCTTGACTCGCAATTCGGTCACCGTGTGTCTCCTTTTGTTTTCCACCTTCGTACACGCTCAAGATAGTGCGGTCATTAGCTTCACAGCGAAGCTGGAAACACTCACTGCAACCAACTTTGACGATCCGTTGGCTTCTGGGCCTCTTGCCTTGTTTGCCGTGATTCAACCCGACATCTTGCGTCTCGACGGTCAAATTTGGCTGCAGGATTATAACGGCGATGGTGTCTACTCGGCTGGTTTTAATAACGTTACTGGAAACAGGATTCTTATCCACAGCCCGTTGTTAGAGCGTATCGAAGCCCAGACCTGGCGGGCTGAGGATGCATCAGATTTTGCCGACGAGCAACGGGGCCCGGTGGAGCTATCGGGAACAGCTGTTTCGCAACGTACGAAGTGGTTACTCCCTGACGACACGCCCAATGGCGTTTTCCAGGTGGGGATTGCTGATGGTGAGATAACGAGTCTCGAATACCTGTATGACACATCGGTGAACAGTGGTGTGTTATTTTCTGACCCAGAAGATGGGGCATCCAATCCGAACCTTTTCGATATTCGTCTCGATGTATTTGACATTGTCGGTGACGGAAGCAACTTTGCGAGTCCGCAAAAATTTGCTGCAGGGACTCAGGGGTTTCTTGATGCTGCTTTTGGATTGAACACCGCCCTGGATTCGACGACCGAAATCAACGGTTCATTTGGAGCATTTGCTCCTGGCACGGCTGAATCGACCGTCGGCAATTCGACGATCGGACAACTTATCAATGAGATCAACAACAACACGGATGAGAATGGCGGAAACACAGCAAACATCAGCCATGATGGACGCCATGATGGAGATACTGGCATTGGTTTGATTACCAATCCCGACCAGGGCGCCGGATATCTTGATGACATCTTTGCGGCGACTACCGGAGACCTACATGTTTTTACCAGTGTTTCCGACTTGGATGTCTCGATTACAGTGACTCAAGTGCCGGAGCCAGCAACATCGACATTGTCGCTGTTGGCAATCATTGCGGGCATGGTTTTTCGCAGGCGGTTTTGAGTCTCGCATCGTCGTGGGCGAATCGCGGCGGGAGCGAACAATACCTGCAAAAATCCAGTATTCTTCTTGCTGGGAAGAGGGAAGCGATAACGTTCCGGGGCGTGCAGGACCGACGCCGATAAGGCGTATAGATTTCTTTGTTTGTTCATCGGTAGGTGGCTTCTCGGCCGACGAGATCCCACGATCGCTCGTGGGTTCCCGCGGTGACTCTCACGCCAGCTCTAGGGTTGCGGGGCAACGTCATAGTACGATCCGGCGACTTCGCGTTCGGCCAGCAACACGTTCTTGGCAACTTCGCGACCAGCCTGCTGAGCGCTCTCGGCGTTGCCACCGAAATCCCAGCACCAGCCCTTGTATTTACCGGCAAGCGACTCAACGACCACTCCGTTCGACGTGAGTGTGATGTCCCAGAAACTGGTCGGTCCGATCTTGTTGGTGAGTCGCAAGCATTCGGACACCGTCAGCGTCCGTCCTTCCGGTCGCGTCGGCGCGGTCTCATCGACACTCAGCACGCGTCCCTTTTGAGGACCTCCAGCTGCGACAATCACGTATCCCTGATCGGTTTCCACGAATTGCCAGTACGAGCTTGGCAACGGCGTTTTGGCCATGATTAGGCTATCCACCGCTGCATCTTCGCTTTTTCCTGGGTGCTTGCCTTGGCTGTCGATATACCAACCCTTGAACCGTGAGACTTTGGGGCTGAATGATCGCGGTCGACTGACGCTCTTTACCTTGGTGATCAGGCCGGCGGATTTTTTCCAATCTGCTGAGAGGCTCGAACCATCCTGGTTGCGCAATCCCTCGATGAAAGCGGCGTTTCCGTCAGCAGGTTCAGCCGCATAACTCGCCATGGGGCCAGTGGCTATTGCCAAGCAGACCACTGAGAGTAGCGTTGAGGCACGCCGTTTCTGAATTGTCTTCATCGATCGTAACTCCTAACAAACAATAACGAAGGGCTCTCATCGGGGGTGTGCCCGAAACGAATTCGGGCTTATTTCGGTCACCATATTACATTGTTGAACCCCTGCCTGTGTTTCTCGCCTCGCAAAATTTTTGCGAATTTCGACATTTCCAGGACAGGGATTCACTTGGCATTCCTGCAAATGGCGATCGCATCTCATTTCAGCCGTTATTTCGAAGGAAGCACATCGGCTCAGTGATGTTTGGTCAAGAACAAAGTCAATCGACCGCGAGCAGTTATGGGCGCCACAGTCCGTGATTTGATTTCTGCAAAAGATTAAGGAGTCGAATCTCTTCGGTATCTTTTATACTCAGAGCTCAGACGACGAATCAGGTTTTGTTCCGGAATGTCCTTCTGATGAGAAAGAGTGCGATGCGCACGGAAATGAGTCGACGAGGCTTTATCGCCAAGTCAGTGGGTTCGACGGTTGCAGGCGCTGCTCTCGGTCAGGTTTCGGGCGCAGCTGCACAACCAGGAGAATTGCGGCTGTCGACGTTTCGGTTCGATGTGACTCCCCCGGTGGGGCATTCACTTTGCGGTGGCTGGATTAAGCCTGTTGTAGGGATGGATGATCCCTTGGAAGCGATCGGCTATGTGCTGCTGGGGGCAGGCAAGCCGATTGTGGTCTGTGCGGTGGATTGGACCGGAATTATGAACTCCGCCCATCTGCAGTGGCGTCAGGCTTTGGCCGATGCGGCGCAGACAACTGTGGATCGCGTAGCCGTGCAAAGCGTGCATCAACATAACGCCCCCTTTGCTTGCATGGATGCGGAAAAAATTGTGCTGGCGCAGGGCGATCTGCCGCATATTATCGAGCCTGGTTTTTTTCAGCGTTGTCTAGATGCAGGGCATAAAGCGGTCGCCGAATCTCTCAAGAAGACGGTTCCAGTCACCCATATCGCTCATGGTGAAGCTCGCATTGAAAAGGTCGCTGGGAATCGGCGAATCATTGGCCTCAATGGCAAGGTGATGTCGCAGCGAGGTAGCTCATCGCGAAATCCCGATCACCAACGGCTCCCCGAGGGCCTGATTGATCCAATGCTCAAGACGGTAGCGTTTTACAATGGCGAAAAGAAAATTGTGGCTTCGCATTATTACGCGTGTCATCCGATGAGCTATTACGGTGACGGGATGGTCAGCGCCGACTTCTGTGGCCTGGCGCGGCGTCAAAAACAGGAACAAGAACCAGGTTGTGTCCATCTCTACTTCAATGGGTGTGGTGGCAACATCGGCGCCGGCAAGTACAACGATGGTTCGAAAGAAGCACGCGTCGAATTGACGAAGAGGATGTTTGATGGAATCGTCGCGTCGGAGTCAAAGCTCAAGCCACTGTCCATCGAATCGGTCGCGTGGGAAACGAAGGATATCCTGCCAGTGCTCAACACCGCGTTTGATGAAGAGCAATTGATGGCTGGAATCTCCGATAAAAACAACCGAGTGGTGGCGCGAAACCGGCCCGCCTACACCGTTGCTTTCATCCGACGAATCAAGGCGAAGCGGCCAATCACGCTGAGTGCCTTGAATGTGAATGATGTTTCCATGCTGCACCTTCCCGCTGAGTGTTTTGTTGAATACCAGTTCCGGGCGCAGGCAGCGGGGGGAAGTCGATTTGTCGCCTGTGCCGCGTACGGCGATGGGGGCCCTTGGTATATTCCGACCGAGGAAGCATATCCCCAAGGAGGCTACGCGGTAAGTATGGCTTGGTGTGCACCGGAGGTGGATCAGCTTCTTTCTAACGGGATTCAGTCACTGCTTCCCGCGGGCTAATCCGTCGCTCGGTACCATGAGAATCCAAGGCGTTTCAACAGACGCGTTCGGCAGCTGGTCGACTAGCGGCGCGATCCGCTGACGGTCAGATTGCAGATGTTGTTGCCTTCCTCGACGACACACTCCAGCGTGGATGTTGAGTATGCCGTGTAATCTTTGTGCACGTGTCGCCCATGGTGTTGGTGACTGGGTTCCCCTGGTTGCTGTTGCACCAAAGGAGTTGGCATGAGCGTTTGAATGATCACAACCTTGTGCTCTCCAGCGACAGCGCCATCGCCCGCTTCAAAGGTCCCCAGTTCGTAGTTGCCATCGCGATCGATCGTTCCGCGAGCGGTGACCTCATGCTGGCGATTGTAAAACTCGATGGAACCAAATCGGACGGGCGAGCCGTCTTCAAATTGCACTTTTCCCGTCGTCGGATAAGTCGGAAGCTGACCAGAACTGCAGCCGGTCATTGCCAGAGTGCAAAGAATCAGGATCGCTGAGAGAATCTGCTGAAATGCCATTTTCAGATCAGTCTTAACGAGGGAACGAATCCGGACCGCCGCCGTTGTTGCGGTGTGAAAGCTTCTCGAGTAACCGCGTACTCGTATCCGTTGCGAGGGTGACGACTGAGCAGTCGGCCATGGCGAAGTTGCACACGCCCGGATGGGCACTGCCGAATGCCAACGGGCTTGCGTACTCGTCAGTTGGACCAAAGGCGATGGGAGCCCCAGGACCTGCAATGCGGGCAAAGCCCCCGAGGTAATCGCCATCGAATGCAGGTGGATCATCGGGGAATTTCTGGAGACGCGATCTGGGGACGTGACGTTCACCCAGCAAAATGGTTTTACTCAGCCCATCCTTAATCTTCTTGTCGGAAATTCGGTCGATCCAGCTAACCGGTTGGCCCGCGTGGCAAGCAGGGCGACTTGTGATAATGACGCCCGTGCCATTTCCACCATAGTAAAAATCACTTGGCCTCCCCGTTGCACCTGGACTCATGTCGCCGTGATTCCCGGCGTAGTCCGTCGCGATTCCGGTGACGATTTCAAACGAATCGTTGTCAGCTGTGGTGTAAACGCAGCCGCAAGCAGCTCTCATCGTCTTTAGCTTTCCTTTGGCCACCTCTCGGGTCACCTCCGCGCGATCGAGTCCTCTGCGGGATGGGCAAAGGAATCCAGCGATCTGAGGGTTGCGAGCCTCAACTGAGTTTTCGTGCCACGGACGATAGAGATTCCATTTCGCGTAGACGTGGTCTTCCTCAATGTAAGGCAAAATTCGCGCCAGCCAGGTGGCTTCAGCGCCCCCACATTGGTTTGAGTCGCCTGGACGCGACATCAGTCGCGCTGGTGGGAAGGCCTGGTGAGTTGAGTGATGGTTCTCGGTGGCAACGGCTAACTGCCGCAAGCGATTCACACATTGCGTGCGACGAGCGGCTTCTCGCGCGGTACCGATCGCCGGCATTAGCATCGCTGCCAAAAGTCCAATGATGACAATGACGATCAGCAGTTCGATAATCGTGAATGCTTTTTGATGTCTTCGTGTCATGGCGGTCTCGGGCAAAGGGCGAACCATGGATTTCATCATAGTTGATCGGTCTTCAGCCCTAAGGGAAATGATAGGCGTTTGCCGGAAAAACAGCAATAACTTGGGTGCCGGAAAGCTGTTGTAATCCCGCTGACTATTTTACCCGATTGATTCGTTCCGCTGACCCACACCCATCGCCATGAAGAAGTCGAGAACCCGGAGATTCACGATTAAGCGTTTGGTGTTTCGTGGTTATTGAGAAGCCGTTTTGGTTTTAGAGAATTAAATCTTGAACCACTTTTCCATGCACATCCGTGAGTCGAAAGTCTCGGCCCTTGAATCGGTAGGTGAGTTGTTCGTGGTCGATTCCAAGGCAGTGTAGGATAGTTGCCTGGAGGTCGTGAACGTGAACTCCGTTTTCAATTACGTTGTATCCCAATTCATCAGTGCGACCATAGTTGACGCCCGGTCGAATACCGCCATCTGCCATCCAGATGTTAAAGCAACGCGGGTGATGATCTCGTCCATATTCGCTGCCGCGGTTGTGTTGGCTGTATGAGGTGCGACCAAACTCACCGCCCCAGATGACCAGGGTGTCCTCCAACAACCCGCGTTGTTTAAGATCCTTGATTAAGGCGGCACACGGACGATCGACTTGAGGTATCTTGTTCCGCATCGAACTGTTCACAGCGCCGTGATGATCCCATCCGCGTTCGTAGAGTTGGATGAATCGAACACCGCGTTCTGCGAGTCGCCTGGCCAGCAGGCAATTGTTGGCGAAAGAGGATTTTCCGGGTTGAGCGCCGTACATGTCTAAGGTGTCTTTGGTTTCACTCGAGAGGTCCATGAGCTCGGGAACACTTGCCTGCATCCGATAGGCCATTTCAAAGGCGTCGATTCTAGCCTCAATTTCTGGATCACCGATCTGTTGGTATCGCATGCGATTCAACTGGTTCATGCGTTCAATCATTTGGCCGCGATTGTTTCGATCGATACCTTTTGGATCCGACAGGAACAGGACTGGATCACCTTGAGTTTGAAATTGCACTCCTTGATGACGACTTGGCAAAAATCCATTGTGCCAATAGCGTGAAAGCAGCGGCTGGCCGCCGCTAGAGACCAAGACCACAAAGGCGGGTAAATCCGAATTCTCCGTGCCTAATCCATAAGACAGCCAGCTGCCCATGCAAGGTCGTCCCTCGACGCCGCTTCCGGTTTGCAGGAAGGTGACCGCGGGATCATGATTGATCGGTTCCGTATGCAGGCTGCGCACAATGGAAATGTCATCTGCAACACCTGCCAGCTGTTTGAACAAGACATTCATCTCATGTCCGCATTGGCCCATACGAGCGAACTCATGCTCGGATTGCGCGATTTTGGGATCGTAGCCACTGGTCATGCTGGTTAACCGCTGGCCTTGACGAATGGATTCTGGAAGCGGTTGACCGTGTAGTTCCCGCAACTTGGGTTTCGGGTCAAAGGTCTCCATTTGGGAGGGCCCGCCGCTCATGAACAGGTAGATCACACGCTTGGCGCGCGCTGGAAAATGGTTTCCGAGCTCAGCGGCGTTTGATTGCCCCATGAGCTGGCTGAGGGCGAGTGCACCTAAACCACCTGCCGATCGAGTCAGGAATTGTCGACGAGCGAGTCGTTGTTCGAGCGATCTATTCACGCGTAATGGCCTCATCCAGATTTAATACAATGCTTGCCACATTGGTCCACGCTGCCAATGTTGCGATTGGGTGGTCAGCGCCGGATAGCTCGGCCGA
>Ga0163179_10001995_pt1 | contig 14329 bp, 12 predicted proteins | sample AtlANTMetagenome_FD_109643 | JGI IMG/M metagenome (GOLD analysis project Ga0163179, IMG submission 109643) | Marine eukaryotic phytoplankton communities from the Atlantic Ocean - Atlantic ANT 2 Metagenome | ecosystem: Environmental > Aquatic > Marine > Oceanic | place: North Atlantic Ocean...
CACGAAGTGCTTTATTTTTGTGGCAGCTGCGACACCAATTCAACAGTTGATAATCCGAATATGATTGAGCTAGGAATTATGTAAACAAGAATTTTTTAATGATATTTTTAGTATAGATAAAAACCACTAGACTTAATTAGAAGAAAACTCTGATATTACTTTTGGTCTCAATGTTCAATTCTAAGAAGATATATTTCCCTATTAAAATCCACGTAACATTCTTATTTGAGAATGCTAGCTCAATTATCTTGTATTCTTATGTCCCTAAAATCTACTGATGAATATTAAATTTCAGCTGAGATATTCAGTCCCTCTGAATTAGAATTTGAGACGGTTAGCTAGCGCTTTCAGAGGCTTACTGAATCGAATTATCGCTAACTGCTGATGCAATGCCTCCATCGAGAGATTTGGATTAATTTTCGTCTTGAATTTAGTACATATCCAACGAAGATATCTTACCAACATGAAAACTTTTTCTTACATTATTCTTTAAATGATGAAAGATCATTCAGAAACAACTGAATCTGTCGCGTTCGATTTTTTATCTTATGCTGAAGAATGTATATTGGTTGTAAATCAATTGGTTAGTATTGTCGAACTTAGGTTAGCAATATATTCATCCGCCGGGAAATAGGGCCTCTGGAGTCTTTCATACTGTAGATATCTGCAGGTGGCGGGGGTTGGCCCAGGTGTATCAAGTATGAAAAAAGATTTGGCGATGTCACCATAAGCAAACTGATAGTTCATTGGATTCTTCACTACAATAAATTTTGCAGCCGATGTATCCAGTCCTACTGATCGAAATTGCTCATTGGCCCAATCATAGGTGGCATAAGTTGTTACTAAAACTTGTATTGATCCTAACGCTATAACTGCACTGGGCCCCATCTTGCCAATCGATCCATCCCATATTCCACCGGTGTATTGAAAATCTCCCTGACTTAGATACACAACTCTACCAATAATGGAAATTGGTTTGCCCCATCTAGAATCAATCTGATAGCCTATCTCTGCCCTTATTTCTTGGCCAATTCCAACTTTATGGCACATCTCAGCAACCTTTGGATCGACAACCGGTACTAGTGATGGTAATGTTACTTCAGCTTTGAGGAGTGCAGCCAACGAGGCAATACTATCACCAGAAGCTCCACCGCCACAACAATCTGCAGCTTCAACCAACAGAATGGGGCCGCCAGATGTTTTTAGACCTGTTTGAATGGCTTCCTGGGGCGTGTGAACTTGTGGTTCGAGTTCGAAACGCTTGCCCCAATATTGTTCTGATAATTTATTGGCTATGTTGATTGCCTTATCCATATTGTTGTTAGTGATAACTAATCCACCACTACCCATATCAGGTTGATCTATGTATGGGTGAACTAAAAAAACACTTGTTGAAACAACATCGTTATCAGATTCATATTGTTTGGCAGTGTTCATTACTTTAGAAAAGGGAGAATCGGTCCCCGTTGAACCATGAATAGCACTAGTAATTACTGGTACTTTTGCCATCGCCATGGTTGGTTGGGTTTCGCCCGTGATTATTGATAACAGAATCTTTGCGCCACGGGTACCAGTAGAAAATGTGTCACAATGTGGATAAGTTTCCCATGCAATCAAGGCTTGCGCAAAACGTATCATGTCGTCGGTAACGTGAGCATGCAGATCAAGGGTAACTACAATTGGGACCTGATCTCCAACTACATACCGAACTGATTTGATAAGATCTCCTTCAGGATCTCCAAGATCTTCAACGACGCTAGCACCATGTAGCGGTAGTAACACCCCATCAACAGGCATAGCATTTTTCAGCCGACCAATTAGCTCATCTTTTAGCTGCAAGTAACATTCTGTAGTTATGGGACCTCCAGGACAACTGCTGGCATATAATAAAGGGACAACCTCTACTTGATTTTCTTTAAAAGTTTGTAATGTACCACCCACTACGCCGGTATTGACCTCTAACATATCAACACCCTTTCGTAACTCTTGACGTTCAAAAGACTGGATATTAATCGGAGATCCTCCAAACTGGTTACATTCCGTTAGAATGGATCCAACAGCCACACGCATTCTCATTTCTCAGTTGTACCTTATCCTTGAAAGTCCTATACGAGCCCAAGCACGAATGTACTCGTTTTCATCTTCGGATGCTTCTTTAAGTTTACAAATGGCTTTTGAAGAAGGTCGAACCTTAGCTAACGAAGCTACGGCATTCTCACGTAAAGGAGAATCTGAAAGAGACCAAGGGGACGTTTTCCTTTTATCATCCAAGGCCTTTAGAAGTGCTGTTTCTGTCATTTGCGAAGTATCACCTGTATTACCCAGGGCCTCAGCAGCATTTCTCCGAACCCACTCCGAATCGTCGCTTAAGGCCTTTGCTAAATGAGGAGCGGCTGATTTAGCATCTTTTCCAATACAACCCAATGCGCTACAAACCGCGGCACGTACTTGCCAATCTGGGTTATTTATTGCTTCTACCAATTCGGTTACGGCTCTCTTACCACCTGCAGCTAGCCCGTATAGGATTGGAATTTGACTTGGATTAGTGAAATCAGATCGGTCCAAATTACTTGTAGATTCAGTTTTTGATTCGTTACTAAGCTGCTTGATTAACCTAGAAATAGACAATGGTGAACCCAATACACCAAATTTATACAAATCGCTTAGATGAGTGATTTTACCCTGATTAGCTGATTGTTCTCCCGTTCCCATTATTTTTTCTGCTCTAGGGTTAGCCATATAACTAATTTTTTTTCTGGTATCACGATGCCCAAGATACCATTCCCAGATGTGCTGCCAAATATTTTGATTTACACCTAGAAAAGATGATCTTTTATTCCAACTAAGATCATCGCAACCGCCAAGGTTCCATGAAGGTTGCTGAGGCTCTTCTGTGCGACAAAAGAGGAATTTCAGCATTAATCTGATCTTCTTACTTCGATTTTCAGTTGCTTTGTGCCATAAATCATAGTGGACAATGGTAACAGTACCTGCTTGTCCACAGAGAAGTAACCCTTCTACCATTTTCTGGTACTGCTGGAAGTACTGTGTACCTGGTTGAATAGCTGTTGGACCCATCTCATCTGAAACGTCTTGTGGATAATAAAATGCCATCGCCATTCTGGGACGATGATATCTGATATTTCCTCCAATGGGATAATCTTTATGCCAGACTTGTGCTTGACTCTTTGGAGGATGGTAATGACATGCACGGTGTGGATGCATGACATAATCTGGTCCCAAAATACTAGTTAATGCTCCTGTAATTGCCGGGTTAGTGAAAACATTATCCAACATTGGAACCTTGGATAACAGATTGTTCCCTGGTGTTCCTTCTGTTTCTATCAGGGCCAAAATCCGGCTCTGAATTTTTTGATGGAAATCCGGAGGAAGTGAAGTTTTGACTATGTGATAACCATTTACGATGAATTTTCTCATCTCTTGATCGGTCAGAAGAAATTTATTGTCCGTGTACATTGTTTTATATGAATTCGCCTTATCATACCAGCTCTCAGGAGTGGGGCACTTCCGAGATTGACTTTCTTAATTTTTCTTTCGATTTTTGGTACATGATTAAGACAAAGTAGGATTCATAAATATATGTCCCAAAAATATTTGTGAGTTTTATGAATAAGTATCTGTCTTATTGGTAATGAAGTTAAAGTGAATCTCATAGGTATTTTCTATACTACATTAGATATGAGTATCCGGTATATTTTCCTTCGTAAACATATTTTCGTTAGTTGAACAGATATTTAAAATGCAGGAAGGAAACAAGAAAAGGAGATGGCTAAAATATTAGGTGATCCACTCAAAACGAGATTATATGCTTCTACCAAAAGTACGTCAATATGTATTGTTCCACATAGAAGTATTCATCATACAGAGGCAAGATAGATCAGCCAATGAAGAATACATTTTGTGCCAGGGTGAAAAATTCATCCTATATCTAGAATATGAATCCGTTTTAAATTTTATAATAGATTTCAGCTGTATCAGTAGGTTACGGCCGATTTTGGCTATAAACATATCGCCTGACCGAAAAAAGACCTAGACTGAATTTGGACATATGCTTTACTATTTGGATTGAGCTTTAGATTAGTCAACAATTCGGTAGGACGTAAGCGTAAAAACAAAATGAGAAATGAAAAATACAGGGTATTAGTTCCCGATGCACAGTTTGCTGATGATGCTGAAGTTGAACGGAACCTAGCTTCAGAGTGGGTAGATTACGATATTCGTAGAGTTCGACAGTCATCACTCATTTCTGATGAAGACTGGGCCTCCTGTGATGCACTTCAGGTCTGGCATGAAGTGCCGATAGATAAACCTCTGCTAGCTAAATTAGATCAATGCCGCCTAATTGTTCGGTGTGGTGTTGGTTATGATCATATCGACCTTGAAGCGGCGGGACGTGCTGGGATTCCAGTTTGTAATACACCCGATTATGGTACCAGTGAGGTTGCAGACCATGCTATGGGATTGATGCTGATGTTAGTACGCGGAATTGTAACACTCCATAGAGAACTAACCGAAGACCCGGTAGGAAACTACGTTACGGCTCGTACACCACCACTTATGCGTAGGATTCGTGGCACAAGACTAGGATTAGTCGGTTTAGGCCGTATTGGCACTGCTACTGCCTTAAGGGCTAAGGCCTTTGGAATGAAGGTTTACGCCTATGATCCATATCTGGCGCGTGGAGCTGAAATTGCTTTGGATGTTGAAAGAGTTGATAGTATAGATGAGATTCTTACGGCTTGTCCTATTGTTAGCCTACATGTTCCACTAACCAGTGAAACGTATGAAATGATTAATAAAAAATCGATAAAAAAGATGAATCCTAACTCTATTTTGATTAATACTGCCCGCGGAGGAATCGTGGATTTAGATGCTATACACGATGCGTTATACCACAAAGAAATAGGTGCTGCAGCACTCGATGTTTTACCAGAAGAACCACCAGATGACAGCCACCCCCTTGTGCTTGCCTTTAAGAATCAACCTGATTGGATTAAAGATCGCCTAATCTTAACTCCTCATTCAGCTTGGAACAGTCCGGAAAGTCGTTACGACGCAAGGGCAAAATCAACAGAAACACTACTAGCTATGTTTCTGCACAATGAATTGAGGAATTGTGTTAACCTGGAACATCTCAACCATAAAAAACGAAAAATAATGTAGAAATCCTGGCTTATTCAAAGGTACTAGCCATCATTTCTCATTTGATTATAGACCTGTTTGGTAAGCCATAGGTAGTTCGTCTGTCAAATTTTGATTGAGATCTAGGCTCATTATTTACTTAGTTGAATTAAGATTAGTCATAGTTTGAAATCTACATTTTTCTGATTGAAAAAATTATCAAAAAAACGTCATTTTGCACCAAATCTTTAGATAGTTAATAAAAACAATATCATGGGTATCGATAAAATTCGAAATAAGAAATTTGCTGTTAAATCAGTACTAATACGTAATTGAATCGTGGGATTTTAGCAATGAGAGTACTTAGCTTTATTCTTTTAGTCTGTTGTTTTATTTTGTTTGTCATAGGTTGCCAAACTGAGAAAGAACGATACATACAATCTTTGGTACAGCAAATAAAATATGCACACAACGAAAGTGTCCCTGAAATTGAAACCGAATTAGTGGAACTTGGTATAGAATCTCTACCACACCTTATCAAGGCACTAGAAATTAAGAAAGTTAGTCATCAGATCGAGACAATCTTAGTAAAAATCGGTAATAATGCTGTCTCCCAACTGATCTTGGCCCTGCAAAGCAGGAACCCATTGGTGCAGCGTAGGATAGTAAGAATACTATACAATATAGGGGGAAATGCCCATCCTGCCCTGATTCAATTAACAACTGATAAAGACCGAAATGTGCGATGCCATGCGATATGGACATTGGGTAAAATCCAACAGAAGACGAATAATGTTTCACAAGCTCTAATCAAAAGCTTAGATGATGAGGATGCGAATGTCAGATGTTCCGCCGCGTTAGTGCTAGCACGATTGGGTACAAGCCGGTGTGTTTCTGACTTGATTGAGAAATTAGATGATGAGGATAACAGGGTACGATCTAATGCCTCATACGCTTTAGGCTCCCTGGGAAGCAGAGCAACAGAAGCAATTGTACCACTTTTAAAATTATTAAGGGACGAAGATCCGGTTGTTCGCCTAAGTGGGTTGAAAGCACTTGAAAAAGTTGGAAATTATGCGGTTCCAACTCTAATCAAAGAGTTGTCTAATGAAGACCTCATAGTTTCCGGGTTAGCTGCAAGTATTTTATTAGGGATTGGCTCCCCCGAAGCTATAAGCTCAGTAAAGCAGATGTTGCCCAGTTTGATTTTGATGCTAAAAATGCCGGAGATCCGTCCTAACTTGGAAAAGGTCATTCACAAACTGGGTCAAGAGATTGTCCCCCATTTGATTGTATTACTGAAAGACCCAAGCTCAGAAATTCGGCTTAGTGTGGCCAAAATCATGGGAGATATCGGTCAGGAGGCCAGAGAAGGAATACCGGCCTTGGTGCATTGCTTTAAGGATCCGAAATGGGAAGTTCGGAGCGAGGCTGAAAAAGCACTGGGAAAAATAGGTAAAGATGCTGTTCCGACTTTAATATACCAGTTAGAAAATTCTGATCAAGACACCAAGATTTTGGCTGTCAAATCTTTGGGTCGTATCGGTAGGGACGCATCCAGTGCAATAGCTCCTTTGATTAAAGGGTTACAAGATTCTAGCTCGGGTGTCAGGTGGCAGTCTTCAACAGCATTAAGAAAAATAGGTAAAGATGTTATTCCAGATTTAATTCAAGAATTGAAAAATCCCAATTTAGAAGTATGCCACAGTGTAATAAGAACACTGGGACAAATAGGATCGGACGCCGAAGTTGCCGTTCCAATCTTGATACAATTAGTCCAAAATGACGATGAATCTACACGACGCTTATCTAGCGCACTAGCGACTAGCAGTATTGCAATTGAGGCATTAGAACAAATAGGCACAAGGCAAGCACTTGATGTTGTTGCAAAATATGACAAAAAACAAAGATTAAGATAAATCCAAAAGTAATGGATTAACTAGGTTAGATTATTCTGCATTCACAATTTTTGACCTTTACAAATTTAAATAATTTAGTTGCTGACAGATAGTGATTTTTCTTAATCCTATCGGTCAAATCAATTACCTAAATTACAAAAAAGTGAAAAAAAAATACATTCGGATATTATTTTTATCTATTTTGATTTCAATCGGATGTGGTCTATCTGACTCACCCTCAAAAAAAGAAATTAAGAGACTTACCAAAGATTTAAAGTCGAAAGACCCAGAGGTTCGCTCAAATGCAGCATTCGCATTAGGTGGAAAAAAAAATGAAGCTCAAAATGCAGTTCCATTTTTAGTTAAAGCGTTAAAAGATAAAGATAGAAACGTCAGAATTAATGCTGTTTTGGCTTTGGGCTTGATTGGAAAAGGTGCAGCTAATGCCATACCAACCTTAGTTGAATTATTAAAAGACCCAAATCCAGATGTTCGTGAATATTCTGCATATGCAGTTGGGAGAATAAAAAAAGGGGCCGTCGTAGCGATACCTTCTCTCATACGTTCACTTCAGGATGAAAATACAAGTGTTAGAATCAGTTCGATATGGGCGTTAGGTGCCATAGGCCCAGAAGCAAAAGACGCAACACCTGCTATCATCCAATCATTACAAGATGATGATAGAGATGTTCGGCTAAATGCAATAATTGCATTGGGAGATATAGGAACAGAAGATTCAATACCAGCCCTCGCAAAAACCTTAGCACAACCAAGTGAAGACTGGTCAATTTTAGATTCCGCCGTGGAATCGCTAAATCGAATAGGAACACCAAAAGCAATACAAGAAATTAAATATTTTCAGCAAAAAAATAGAGAAATTGGCAATTTCAATTTTTAGTACCCACAACTAGTTGAAAGAGCCACGTGCATGATTAAACGATAAACCCAAACACAGAATTATTGAGATTAATGAGAGCTATTTTTTTTTTAATAAGAGTCGTTCGTTTTATTCGTATTGTCAGTTTTCTTTTGGTAGCTTATTTAAAACAGAAATTTAAAAAGCCCAAGTAGTATATGGATTAACTTTGTTTTTATAAACAGCGAAATATTGTCCAGATGTGCTGATGGAATGACTGATTACTACTATCTACTGAATTGGAGGTATTGAAGGAATATTTTTCAAGTAAGAAAATACTTGAGAGGCGCTGACTTGAATAAAGATAACTTGAGTGGAATTAATCAATTGAAGCGCTTAGATTGGTCAGCAGCAGACAGAGCTATTGTTAATCGAATAGTCAGTCAAAAAGTATAAATAGAGTCTAGTTGTAATTAGAATTATTAGGGTTATGTCAGCAACATTTGGCCTACCAATCGAAGCAAGAATCCAAGGCAAAATCTCTAGTACTGATATCCCAGCCGTAGTGATGGGTAAAATCAGTAAAAGCGGAGACATGTCTTTTTATTCTAACGGTCCTTCCAGATGGGATAGAGACGGTGACATTACCCCTCAAAACATTTTTAATGTCGCTTCCATGACTAAAGCCCTGACTTCGGTAGCTGTTCTACAGCTAGTAGAGCAAGGTCAAGTGGCCTTAGATGAGTCTCTTGATCAGCATTTACCTGAGATGTCTAAGAGACTAATTCTAAATCAAGACAATCAAATTATTGAACCCCAAAATAGTATTACACTTAGGCACTTACTTACTCATACTGCCGGTTTTGGTTACTGGTTTACTAGCCCTCAACTGGGAAGATGGAATCAGTTAAAAACTGAGATAAACTGGATGGAAAATTATCAACCCCGATTGTTCGAGTCAGGTTCTTCGTTTATGTACGGAACCAATATAGACTGGGTTGGTCGATTAGTAGAGAAAATTTCTGGTATCGATTTAGAACAATATTTTAGACAGCGTATCTCTGGGCCGTTAGGAATGGATAGTACTTGGTATAACGTGCCCGATGAATTAGAACATCTAGTAGTCGGATCTTCCTACAGAGACCCTAATAATGGCACTATTGTAAAAAAAGAATATCAAAAAATGAGTCCGTCAAAAGATTTTAATGGGGGAGGTGGATTATCGAGTTCTCCTGAAGATTACGGCCAGTTTTTGGCCTGCATGCTGAATAAAGGGACTCTGAATGGTGTACAAGTTTTGGAAGAAAGTACTTTTGATTTACTTAATTCACCTCAACTTGATAATTTTAAAACTATTCACAGACACGTTGGTACCGAGGATGTTGACACGAAGCCCAGAGGGGACAAAGACTTCTTTTTTGACAGTTATGATAACTGGACTTTAGCCTGGGCATATGAAGAAAACTCAGTTGTTAGACCAAGGGGAACAGCCTATTGGGCAGGATTTTTTAATACTTACTTTACCATCGATTTTGAGAACGAATTCGCTCTGGTTTATATGACACAAATTCTGCCGTTTAATGATATGAATTCCTATAACTTGTTTACCTCTTTTGAACGAATAGTTTATGATAGTCTTGATTAGAAAGACTAAGCATATTTAAGTTAATTAAATAAGTTAAGATACGAACCTAAAATAGAGCTTAGAAGAAATGTGTTGACATGTAAAACCTTACGTAGAAAGTTGAAGAAGAACAATCCAAGCGAGTGTACAGGGCGTCATTTTTGTACCTAAAGCTAAAGAAAAAGTAAAAACAGGCGATGATGGTAGTATCTTCAAAACTTCCTTCTGTAAGGTGGGTCAACTCCTCTGGCTCATCTTCTTTTTTGCCACCATATTGTTTCATTTTCTGCCTTCGAATCAGAAAGTGAATAAATGATTAAGATTTCGCTTGGTTATTCATCCGGGAATTAGTTAGCTTTATGTATAAGCATTTCATCTCTAGCTTATTATTTACCTTAGTACTGCTTTCTGGATGTGGCGAAAATCTAACTAGGCCAGTAAATATAGGTCAAACCCACACCAAATCTGCCGATAACGAACCTGAAAAAGAAATCATATGGCCAATTGACAGTGCAAAAATGGTACTGATTCCAGAGGGTAGTTTTCAGATGGGAGATGCATTAGAAGAGACTGAAGAATTCATGGGTACTTCGCGCCCTACTCACAAAGTTAGCCTTAATGCGTTCTACATAGATATTTGTGAAGTAACTTTGGGCCAATACAAAAGATTCTTGAAAGCAACTGAACATCCTCCACTGCCCAATTGGGTAGAAAAAATCACACCGGATAACAATTATCCAGTAATCGGGGTTAATTGGTTTGATGCTCAAGCTTATGCGAAATGGGCTGGCAAGCGTTTACCAAGTGAAGCCGAATGGGAATATAGCGCAAGAGGTGGGTTAATTGGACAACGATTTTCTCATGGTAATGAACTAAAACAAACAGATGCAAACTTCAAAGGTAAAGGTGGTACAGATATCTGGGAGACCCCGTCACCAGTGGCAAGTTTTGAACCCAACAGTTATGGGTTATTTGATGTAATGGGAAATGTGTGGGAATGGTGTCAAGATTTATATGATGAAAATTATTATCTAGTCTCAGAAATCAAAAACCCTAAGGGACCACAATCAACCAAAACCGAAAGAAGAGTGATTAGAGGAGGAAGTTGGATGAGTTTCAAACACTTCCTGAGAATTGCATTAAGAAATTATCAAAACCCAGAAATGAAAAACAACTACACCGGTTTTAGATGCGTAGCTGACTTAAACTGATTGATGAATACAAGCCAAAGATGAAATATAAAAAGTTTATTTGGATTTTTGTCGCTTTTATCGGATTATCCTGTGATAGAGTTCAAACAGATATCGGACTTAACAAAGCCGCTCACAATGGTAACATGCAGAAAGTGATTAAGCTTTTAAGCGCTGGGTCTAACGTTAATGGGAAAGGTTGGGATGGTGAAACACCACTCCATAATGCTTCGTCTGCGGGACACCTAGAAATCGTACAACTATTACTAGTGAACAACGCTCAGATAAATCCAATCTGTTGGGGGAAAACACCTGTTGATAGAGCCAAAAACCCAGAAATCGAGAATCTATTACGCCAACATGGGGGTAAAACTGCCGAGGAATTAAAAGCTACGAAAAATGGATCGAAATAACTCTGGAAATATTTAGTGATCAGGCTAACTAATCTTCAGTATTTATTCTCGTAGCTGAACTTTTGTCGCCTGCCGTCGCAGTATAACTAACTATTGTCTGTCATGCTAAGCCTAGGGAATATCTTCCCAGTTTTTAGATGAAAAAGTTGATAAACTCTTTACTGGTTGGCTAATTGACTATTACACAAACGTAAGACTCAAATCTAAAATAAGAGATAGAGCAAGCGAATTAAAATATTTATCTGACAAGAGAAGTTGATGCACACGGCGGGCTAATAAAATGCTCGTCTTTTTTGTGTCTGGTGTCAATTTTTAGCTGAATAAGATGGTAATACTTTCTTCTATGAGCTGGGCTAAACTCTTTTGGCTTACCTTATTTTTGTGCCGGCCTAATCTCTAATACGCTGAATTATTAAAATAAATAACCAATACTGATACCGGTGTAAACCTTAAACCCTTCATCAATCGGTTGGTATATTGGGCTTAGCGTCAGACGAACTAAAAATCCCCTATTTTTAATACTCTGATAACGATAACCAATCAAGCCATTTAACAGTACTCCGTTTTTTTCATTTTCAAATTGGCTCTCTCTGTGAAAATACTTAATTATAAATCCTGCTCCTAACTCAAGATTATGTTGTTTCTGCCCGATTAATTTCCCAATCGTTATTGGTACTAAAGATGCCTCTTGGTTCTCTGAAAACTTATCACCGAAATTCACTGATTGTTCAGCGTTAATGTAGCCTAAACCAATTCGAATAAGGATATCATTTCGAGCAAGAAGTTCATAATTGATGGAAGAATTTAAAGCGGTACCCGCATACTCAAAATAAACGGCATTTTTAGCTGAACTGATATTGGTCTTTCCAAATAAAATCGCAACGCATATCAAAAAAACTATAATTGGGTTCTTCATATTTAACAACATTCTCCACTAGTCACTTCAGCAAAAGCAAACCATAAATTAAGTGAAACTAAATACTCATATTAGCAAGAGCTACCAGTTGGCATGAGCATCCATCTCATTTGTAATCTCTTAGACTTGACTACTGTCTACTGCCTGAAAAGACTCTTCCAAAATAGTAATGCTTTCACGAAATGTTTCATTTACTTACATCAGTAAGTTGGACAGACTTTTGGTTAAGAATTCCCACTCCGCAGCAAGATACCAAACTAACTTTTCTGATTTATGATCATCATTCAGATCTCGCTCGACATAAGATTCAAACTTATCTAGCCAGAAATAACAGTTCGTTTTTGGAACAGTGGAAAGCTTGCAATTCTCATGGGCTATTTTCAAAACATCAATGCGCAAATATAACTAGTTTATACTTTTCACACTAAATCCGGTTTGCCTGCAAGTTCCTTAACATGAAACGAAGCCCATAACTCAATCTATGCGCGACTACGTAGACAGAGTCTTTCGACAGAATTTTGTTCATATTCTGACTTGGATTCGATTTCGAAATTTCATACTTGTTTAAAGGTCAAGTCCTGTCAGGAAAAAAGCATCTAAATTTTAGATCTTTAATCAAATTCTTTTTAAAATTCACCTTAGCTTTTGTTTTCCAGTAGTCTACCCCAGAAATTGTAATCTAATCTGTGATGACTTTCCATTTCATATTCAGGATTACTTCAAAAAAAATCGGATTGGTATTCGTGATTCAACATTCCACTTAAATAGGGATATTTTCTCTTGGTTTCACATAAATCAGACTTGAAATAACACTGATTGATTAAGTTTTTACGACACATCTATTCATCAAACTTCTATTAATGTCTCTATTCATGCTACTTTTATCTCATGTCAACATGAGGCAAAGTCCCGACTTTCGGCTTATTAGGATTTACTTTCGAATTTTATCTTCTATTGATTACAATCACGATTCTGTTGTGTACCATAGGTACACATGGCGAGAAAAATTTTCGCCCAGCCTTCAATACGGTGCTAACGTTATTGGCAACGAGACTTATCTGTCAGTCTTTTATGAATGGGCTCTTCTGACTGAGTAAGATTAACCCCCAGAATAACCCTGATCATACCAAAAGGTAAAATTAACAACTAGTTAGTAGGAGAATAAATTTGAAGTTTCAAGAACGATCAACTCTTTTATTTCTAAAGACTATCCAACTCAAGTCTTTCTTTATCCTTCATATAATCGCATCTATATTACTCTTTTCATCTTGCCGCTTATCAGAACTTACATCAACAGTCTTTTCTGCTCAGGAATGGAGTCAAAATTATGCCCTGACAGAAGGTGTTACCTGTTCCGCTCAGGAAATGATTGATGGTGATATAAAAACAGTCGGTAGTTCTGGATACCAAGTTAGGATTAACTTACCCGAGCGAAAGACTATTCACCGACTCGTCTTTCGGCAAACTAATATCCAGGACTTAACACTTTATATCGATAGAAATAATGATGATGAAAATGATTGGATGAAATGGGAGCAAATCGATAGCAATCGAGAATCTACATTCGAAATTCGTAAAGTCTTCAACGCTCAAAGAATCCGAATTCTAATCGGCGCGACTTCGGACGATCAAAGAATTGCCGAGAAATTCACTCACTCTAGAACGGGTATACACAGACAGACGGTTAAGAGAGGTGCACCATTTGTCCATGAAATCGAGTTATATGGTTTTAAGGTTAAAGATTCACCCCCGGTAGAAACTCATGCAGAAAACGATGAACTCTTTTAAATATCTCGTTATATGCAAAAAATCTGGTAGTAACATCTATATAAAAACAAATTACATGTCCTTTTTCTATCAAATATTTTGTTTTCGTATTTGGAACTTAATTAACAATATTATCCCAAATAGGTAGATGAATGATAGTTCTAGATAGAACTTAGGGGTATAGGGAAAAAATGTTATTGGCTGACCCAATTTCAAAACTTTAGCTACCCAAAATGCATTGTCATACCAGTTGGAGACGGGAAATGGATATTTCTGTTAGTATAAACCCGGAGGGATGAAAAAGAATAAATCTTCTAACACGGGAAATAACCACATTGACTACAAAGTCATCATGCAATGCTGATAGAAAATGGAGGTGAAACCAATGGCAGATAACAGCATAAATGACCAATAGAGATACATGTTGGGAAAATATGTTGAAATTTTGAGTCACCCCTCACGGTTAAGGCTATGAAAGAAAAAATATTCCAAAATACCGTATATATAATTGAGTATATTGTGA
>Ga0163179_10001996_pt1 | contig 14327 bp, 15 predicted proteins | sample AtlANTMetagenome_FD_109643 | JGI IMG/M metagenome (GOLD analysis project Ga0163179, IMG submission 109643) | Marine eukaryotic phytoplankton communities from the Atlantic Ocean - Atlantic ANT 2 Metagenome | ecosystem: Environmental > Aquatic > Marine > Oceanic | place: North Atlantic Ocean...
ATGCTCTGCATTGCAGAAACAGTCTTTTTCCCTTTGCAGGATCGCCTGAGAAATCAATTTTTAAGTCAGACAATATCTTTGTTTTATCAATGCTTGATTGAAGCGTTGCTGATTCATTTTGTTGTTCATCTTTTCCGCAAGCACTGATGCTCAATATAATGAGGATGAGAAAAACTTTCGAAGTTGTATTTTTCATAGATGGTGTCAAAGCACATCATTTATTCGATAATGATTAAGCATTATATCAATAAGTGCCCTCTTACCAAATCAATGCTTGGTTGAATGACGATTATTCATAGATGACTGGACCCGTGTCTTCTTCAAGATTAAATCCTGAATACTGACTGTAGCCGTTCATCATTCTTTGATAATAATCAGCAGGGAGCTCTTCAATTGACTTCAGCTTCACTCCAGATGCATGCCATAGCGTGTGGCCTTCATAATCATCCATATTCATCCATGGTAGCCATGGCATGAGCACTGTGGCAGTAAATGAGCTTGAAAGAGACAATACATCTGGATTCGTAAACTCATCGAGTGGAGCAAACATGGTCATTCTTTGCAATCGTGGCTCCGTTAAGCCCGGGGGATAAGATGTTTGATCTTGCATCCAAACCATTTCCGGACCGAAATTCCAATCGATCAACAGTGGTTTATCGGGCATCCGATCAATAAAAGGGGTGGGCCTGACTCCCATGGAAGACACATTCATTCCTCTGCCAATGCTTGCTCTTCTGGTATTGGGTTTAATTTTGTTGATTTCACCCGTTATGGGGTTCTTAAATTCATCAATGTATTCACCTGTTTCGAGATCCCTAAAGAAAGTAAGCATATTGCCGATGATCTCATAGGTCCCATCCTCAAGGACAATGACCCGATAACTTTCCATCCCCTCAATTCTTATCATTGGTATGGGCTGATCCGAGTTCTTTTGAGCATACAAAGTGCCGTTATAATGCCATGGTGTTTGATCGACATTGCCCAAGGATGCTCGCATCCTAAGTAAGCTCAATACATTGTTCAATGGCAAACTGAGATCGGGGATATTGTTTGGCACTGAACCACTGACCATTGCTTTTAATTGATTGGTTTGCATCAGTCCTAAAAAACCAAATCCCAATAAAAAATCTCTTCTTTGTATTTTGATGCTCATCTATCAGACTCCTTTGAATTAAATTCTATATGCTCAATAACCTTATCTGCGAGAAATTGAGCCACTGCTTTGTGATCTTCACTCACTTTCCACATTGCCCAAGTCCCAGTATATTGATCCTGCACAGGTCGTTCTTCACTGGGAGGACCAATTTTTGAATCATAGCCAAGATGCCCAAATGCCGAAACATCATAAGCCAGTGATGGGTCGAGATCATCCAGACTTTCAGTTCGAGAGGCTTGCCTCAGCGGCGGATATGGTTGGCCTCCTTTGCATCCTCCCATCTCCAAACAGCAGTCCTGCTTTACCTTCGGATCTTCAAGACTCTTGCAAGAAGTATTGACCCAAATGCCCCAGTAATCTGCAAATGGATGCCCCACTTTTGGATACGTTTCATAATCGTATTGCGTGTACTCCAGCCAACCTTTATAGCCAATTTCTTTTGCCATTTGATTGGGAACCTCAACCAAGTTCAAAACAGAGTTCTCCATAATCTGAGGGAAAGCAATGACGATGTGTTTAACCCCATTGTTCTTTAAAGCCTCAAGCCCTTCCCAATAGCGATAACCCATCTCATCTTGCGGACCAATCGTTTGATCAAGAAGTCGAATGTATCCTAGATTCTCTCCTCTCATCTCTCTTGATCTTTCAAGCTTACTGCGACCCTTTAGCTCTTCATTTACGATGAGATCGCCAAACCATCCGCCTAAAATATTTTCTTTCTTCAAGTTTGGATGCTTTTGCAAGAGTGTGTCTCTGATATTATTGTTGAGAATCAATGTGTCATTGATTTTGGGATCATAAATTTCGTTCCCAGGAAATATTCCATGATTGACCAATAAAATCCCCGTGTCTTTCATGGATACTGTATCGCTGAATTTTTCCTCAATGCCCTCTGTTTGAAATTCAGCCAATCGAATATCAGAAATGACCGGATTTGGATAGTTTTCAATATCAATGACTGGATTTGATTCTGGTTTGCCGGAAGATCTGGTCCATTTTGACTCGGATTGAGGATACGAGGCATCCATTGCAGACAGGGGATCATTGACCCACTCTAAGATGACACTGTCATTCATTGCCTTGTTGTGATCGCTGATCAATTCTTTAGCGATCTGATAACTATCGTATGTTTTTGAAAATCGAGCACCGGCTGTGGTTAGATCAATCATCACAATGCGATCAACGCCTATCGATAATAATCGTTCCACAGGTCCATCCACGTCGAAACGATCCATCTTGCATCTTCTCCAGTCGCTGTCACAAAAACGCAAAACAGAACCGCCCTCAACACCCGGGTTATAGAGTCTTCTTGGGTGTGCAATTTCATTGATTTCTGGACTGATCCAAGTCATCTTATCCACAACAAAATCGATGCCGATGTCTCCCTCTTTGTGATTGAGTATTTTGGTGAGATCTTTTGTGACTTTTCTCTTTGCTGCTGGATAAGGATCTCTTCCGCCAATGCGTTCATATTCGAATGAATATTTGCCGAGATTTTTTTGTGCATTCCCATACTTCAAAAGTTTTGGCCAGAAGTCTTCATTCCATAAAATGGATTTATAAAGTGGGCTGTTTTCATCGTAGGAAAAAATCTGAACCGTTACGTCCCATATGCCTTTCTCATTGAATACCTCATTGCCACCATGAGAAACATAAAGCACTCCTACTCTCTCTATATTTTGATCCCTGGGTTCAAGTTGTGAAGAATATTGAGAGCATGCGCTTATCAGCAATAAACAAAAAAGCGATAGAATATAAAAATTAACTCTTTTCAATGAAATCCCCTATTTCACAGATATATTTTTTACAATATTTACTTACTAATATTATAGCCACATATTAAAATTAAAATCACATGACAATTATTCATAAAAGCTTTCCAGTTGGTCCATTGCAATGCAATTGCACCATTCTAGGCAACACAGAAACAGGCAAGGGTTATCTCATCGATCCCGGTGGGGATGCAGGTCTTATTATGAAAACTATTGAATCAATGAACATTGAACTAGAGGGGATTTATCACACACATGCTCACTTTGATCACTTTCTAGCCTCTGCTGAAATAAAGGAGAAAACAGGCACGCCCATCTACTTACATGACTCGGATCGATTTCTATGGGACAGCCTTGAAATGCAATGCAGCTATTTCAACATTGAATTTAAACCGACGCCTCCACCCGATTTTAAGATCGAAGATCAACAAGAATTGGATCAATGCCAAGGGGTTTGTTTGCATACTCCTGGCCATACACCAGGTTCTGTTAGTTTCCACTTTGAATCTGCGAAACTGCTTGTTGCTGGAGATACTCTCTTTTTGGGATCGGTTGGAAGAACGGATTTGCCGGGTGGGGATTTCAATCAACTCAAAACCTCAATCCAAGAAAAAATCTATAAACTCGACGAATCCACCAAGGTCATTGCCGGGCATGGTCCAGAGACTTCAATTGAGAATGAAATGAATAATAATTTAGTGGTTCGGTATAACTCTTAGCGATTCTCTATCTCTTGTTCAAGAATGAGTATGCTCTCAATGAGCCAAACAGACCAAGTGCCAATGTCATCACAGAAAGCTTTCCCCTATGAGAGGATTCACTGGTCAAAATGCCATTTGATTCAAGATAGAAAAGCAAATAAATGCCGATGAAAATTGGCAAAAGTGCCAAGAAATATTTAATGAGACTGTTTGTATTCATAAAGACAAAATAATTAAAATACTATCATGTCATAAAATCGTCGTATACGCTTATGGGTATTGAATTAAAATTAAGATATGAGCATGTTTCAAATGGCTAGTATTCTCAAAAAGAAGTGGATGAATAAATGGCATCTATTCTTTGGGGTATCGATTCCTATATCACTGATAATGCTGATCCCTTTAGCAAACTTTGATTCGGTGACCGGCGCTGAAATATCAAGCATGATCAGCTTCTCAGTCAGGTGGGCAGTCCCCTTTATCTTTCTCGTAATTTCAATTTCATCACTTCAAATAATTTTTCCAAATGTTCTCACTCGTTGGCTGATGATGAATCGGAAATACATCGGTCTAATCTTCGCCGTTGCTATGGCTTGGCAAGGTCTTTTTATCTTCATCATGTCTTACTATTACCACGACTATTATTTTTCTGAGGTCTACTATTTTAGGGATGAGATTGAGGGAAGCATTGGATATATTTTCCTTGCTGCCATGGTTGCCACATCTTTTGATTTCGGGAAAAAATTTGTGGATTCAAAACAATGGAAAATCATACATAAAGCCGGCATCTATTTTCTTTGGGCCTATCCTTTCAGCGTTTACTGGTGGTCCATCTCATACTATGGAAATCCAGCGATGATCGATTACTTTTTTTACTGGTTTGGATTTTTATCTTTTCTTCTGAGAATAATCGCATGGGGCATACAGAGAAACAGAAAGGCTTCAAAAAGAATTGGGCTCAACCCATTGCTCGGCTCAATAGTGATTGCCTTTGGTTTGACCCTATCTGCACTCAGTCTTTATTGGCAGAATAGCATCACCGAATTACTCACTTTACTCACGTGGTCATCCACACTGGAATTGTGGCTCCCTTTTTGGCCATTTGAACCATTTCTATCCCTAATGTTCATTGCGCTTGGCACCCTGATCTTAACAAAAGCAAAATCGGACCAAGTTGATCCAGACATCATCAAGCAAAGCGGGTGATTAAGAAATTCTTACAAAGGTTTCTTTGATACAGGAAACAGTTTTATCGTAGAAGTGGCTGAAGCGACCATCTCATCGTTTTGCTTCATAGTCGCGTAAGCAAAAACAATGCTCTTTCCCATCTTTAAGATCTTTGATTTGGCAATCAGAGTGCCAGGATGTGCCGGAGCAATAAAACTGACATTGATGTCCAATGAAACCGGGTTATATTGAAATTTTTCTAACGCAATAACCAAATGTGCCATCGTAGAATCCAGCATGCCTGTGATAAATCCACCCTGCACAATCTCTGGTTTTGAATGACAAAACTCAGGCACTGCATCATATTCCATTGTCATAATTCTCTCAGCTTCATCAAATTCTAAAAGATTCCCACGTAAAGTCTCTAAACAGGGTGGTTTATTATTTTGAAGCAGTTTTATTATTTCTTTTTTATCCATAATTTAGTTGCTTGAATAGATTAAAGTGACCGTTTTTTGTTCATTTGATGATATTAAACTCAGTTCAACAAGATTGAATGCAAAACTGGAATGCATGGATTCAATAAACTTTATAATCTGATCCAAGGATTCGATGCCAAGGTCTATAACCATCCCTTCATCATTAAGTCTGATATCCATGAGTAAAATACTTTGCTCTGATGACAATGAACGAATTGAATCAAATACCTCATTGGGATTATTCTGTAAGAGGTCTTCACTTGTTCGGCCCAAGATAAGAAGAGCCCCTTCATAAACATGTTCATAATCACTTTTCGCTGAGACAAGCTTTGATTTCGAGCTTGTTGTTTGTGAAACAATCCAATGAGATGCAGAGATAACAAAAAAAAGCAGGATCAAAGCCATAGAAATGATAATTAGGCGTCTTTCTCTATCGGAACGCAGCTTCCAGAATTGATTGAGATTATTCAAATGAATACCTCAACTGAATCACTCCACTGACACTGGAATCGGTCCTCACCAACTCATCGCTTATGATCATCATTTCAGATTCTTCAATCAATCTCTCGATCAGTGCATATTTTATTTGAGGAAGATCATTCAACTCGAGCAACATAATCGCTTTTTCAAAATCGATCGACGTTCTAGTGATGTTTTCCAAATCCAATGCCCTCAGATAGGCAAATGCATTCAAATCAATTCTTCCTCTTTGCAGTGAAGGCTGGTTTCTGACCAATTCATCCATCTGAGCTCTGGGATTAATCACTCTTCTGAAATTGGGATTGATTGAAAGAAATGTCTGATTAATTTTTTGTCGATACTGTCTTTCATAGGAATCCATGAGCGAAACATTGGTAATCGGTAAAGCAATCAGTAAAGCCAATAAAATGATCGATAACCCAACTTGATTCCTTGTTAAGTCTAGCTTTCTATAGATTGATTTAATTGAGAAATACCCTCGAAAGAAGTTTGGAAATACCGGTTGTGATTCACTCATTAAATGCCCATGAAGATCAAGCAAAGAAGCATTGTCCACCACTGAATCCGAAAAGGCATTCTGGAGTGTCTTATTCTTGCTCAACAAATGAGGTTTATAATCCGGATGTTTTCGATTGAGCACTGTCAGATAACTTTCTAGATTGGCCTCATTGGTGCAAAAACCCGATCCATCTGAAAATGAGAGCACAAAGTGTTCTCGATGCTCAATGCAAGCATTGTCTGCAATGGAATGAAGCAAAAAATGTTCAGGGATGATCCTTGCATCTGAAGCAAACTGATTTAATAAATCATTGATGGGGCCAATGACATCTGTTGCAGCAAGAGCAACGAGCTCCATTTCATCGGAGTAGGCAAATGAATTGTTAGAGACATCATCGATTAACTCGTGCTCATGCTCCATTAAAAATCGTGCTTTAAATACTTCCTCGGTTTCTGATTCATTCTTTTTTCCGTTCAAAACAATGCATCGGTCAGAGGGCAATAAGTAATTCACTATGGAATTGGGCTCAATGGCCTGCAGCAGCTGATCAGAATCAATCTCTGAAGTGTCTAATAGTTGACCATTGAGATATTCATATACCTCAAATTTTTCATTGTTCTTACAAGAATGTATAAAGTAAGTCTTCATCTATTTTTCTGATTATTACTCATCATTATAAAATCTATTCAATGCGATCGTTTCACTATTTTTAATCTGAAAAAGTGTTTTAGCACTCACGGATGATTTTTCATAAACCACAATTGAATTCACCCAAATCAGATCCGTGTTTAAACGAATCGGTAAATAAGATTGATTAAATTCTATCCCTGGAAAAGCAAGATAAAGTTCGCTCGCTGTTCTAAAGCCATCGACTGGGATATCCAGAATCATTGACTCCGCCTCAGGGATATCAATATCTGGGAGAATGGATGCCAACAAAGGAGCATCTTTAATTTTGAGGTGGTTGATGTTTACTCCACTGCTATCGATCGAGGGATGAGCGCAAAGATACTGTTTCATTTGCCCCCAATTGAAGTGAACCATTGAAGGAAGGTTCATGAGCTCGCTTAAATGGTAAAACAATCTTTGAGAAGAATATTGTTTTACCTGACTGGCAGGTCCTGTATAAAAATAATCCTCCAAGCCATTGGCTCTAGATTCATTATCAGAATCCACCCAATCCAATATTTGATCGATCAATGAATCAACGTGATTTTCATTGTATTGAAGAAGAAAGAGCAGTCTTTTCAATCCTGCAATGCTTCTCTCATTTGGGATAAAGGACTTGTTCTCATAGAGGAATAAACTGTTTATATTGAAACAATTCGAGGCATCGGTTGCAGTTGCTGTAATGGTGCCATAATCAGACTGAATGGAGATTGGTTGACTGAAGAATGGCATGCTCAAGGAAGTATAGGATCTTTTCGGAGCAAATTGTTTTCTAATCTCTCTTTCAGATAAAACCTCTAAGGTTCTGGTGTATTGAAAAGCATTGCTCTCAAAATTAATATAACCCTCTCTTTTTAAAGCTAAAAAATAGCCCTGACCAATCGATACACTGATCGCTGATAATATCAACACGATCATCAAAACTGAGATCAGAATTACCCCTTTAGTATTGGTAGGCATATTTATTCCTAGGGGCGATAAGCCATTCTATATTTTGGTCATTGATGATCAGCTTTAGCTCAATAAGATGCGGCATCTTTTCGCTTGTGATCTCATCTTTTGGCCATTGTGAAAACCATTGATTGCCATCTGAAAACCTAAAAGAGAGACTTTCAATATCCCTAATCAGCTTTGCTTCAAAATAGTCCTCTTCTAGATAAGGGTTGACTGAGTAGTACTGCCTTCTGATCAGCGTGTCATTGATTACAAGGTATTCCACCCTTCTCAATTTTGTCGTCTGTGCATTTGAGTGATTGATCATTGTGGTAAAGATCAAACGATCGGATTGATCAGCAGAATAAAATGTTGCATTCATTGGGAGGCCAAAGGTGTCCCTCATGGGAATATTCAGTGCTTGTCTGAAATCCCTTCTCAACGTATTGGATACCAAATTGAACTCTTTCACATCGTCCAATAGATTCAATGTCTGATTTCGAGAAGTGATCGATGATTCAAGAATATTTGTTGAAATGATCAAGATGAGACTCACAATAACAATGGATATCATCACTTCAATCAAGGTAAAGCCATCATTAGTCTTCTTTAAGCTATCTTTTTTCAAAATAGCCCTCTCTGATAAAAATGACTTGCCCTGATTCTTTCTGAGAAACACTGATGGAAAACTTATTTAGATACTTAGAAGTGCTGATCGTTTCTTCTGTCCAAAGCCATTCTTGACCAGCCATTTTTATGCTTCCAATGCGAGTACCCGGTGCAATGGGGTAATCAACGGTTTCCAATGCTGCGTATCGATTATTGGCAATCTCTCTTGCGATAACCATTTCTTTCATAGACTGCGAAGACACTTGTGCTGAAACAATGAGCTGATAAATTGTAACGACACTTATGCTGAATATTAGCAATGCAACCGATACTTCCAATAGGCTAAACCCGTCGTATCTTTTATTCTTCAACACGATCGACCTCGCCATTGGTTCTCACTAAAACCTTGTATGTTCCATTGGGATGATTGACTGCAATAATTGCACCCGACGTTTCCCCGGAAGGATAAAATGAGATCATGGGAATCGGAGTCAGATCCTGATTTATCCGATATTGTGTGCCATTCCCTGTCTTAATGGTTACCTCAGAATTAGATGGGATAATTTTTAAAAAATTGAGCTCATCGGAATGAAGCATCGAAGCTTCAGTGAAAAAATCATCCAAATAAATGCGCTCCTCTTCATTGGATAGAAACCAATGCAAAGTCCTGCCTCTTAAGATGCTTTCATTCGTCATTCTTTCAAAGTAATCCTCTGCTGTATCACCAGAAGACTTGAATGAACCGATCAGATCGGTGTTGAGCATGATATAGCTTGAGCTGACACCAATCAAAATCAGTACAAGCAATAGCTCGATTAATGTGAAGCCAGAATTATTCTTGCCAATTCCCGATGTCGGCATCTTCTCCTTCTCCTCCAGGGGTTCCATCTGCTCCAAGCGAGTAAACATCATACTTAGTGTACTGACCAGGAAATAAATATAAGTACTCATTGCCCCAAGGATCTTGAGGAAGATTAGAAAGGTACCCATCGGAGGGATACAAATTTTTATTTCTAAGCCCATCGGGAGGAGTTATCAGAGACTCTAAACCTTGATTGGTTGAAGGATAGACATAATGTTGAAAGCGATACGTTTCAAGAGCTTTTTCAACCTGAGCGATGTCTGCCCTAGCTTTTTCGAAATTGGCTCGATTAAGAAATGGAGAGACATTGATTGCAACTATGGTCGTCAAAATTCCAAGTATGACAATCACAGCCATCAGTTCAATGAGAGTAAAGCCTTTTTGATGATTGGACACAGTTAACTTAAAGAAATTGTATTCATTTGCATTATGGGTATCAGTATCGCTAAAACAATCAGCAAAATAAATGCTCCCATGAAAATAATTACCATCGGTTCAAGCAAAGAAAGCAAAATGCTTCGCCTGGTTTCAATTTCTGATTTCATGAATATTGAAACCTTTTGAAACATATCAGATAAGTTTCCAGCGATGAATCCGCTTGATATTAGCTGAAGAAATATCTCAGGAAAGACAGATTCCTTTTGCAATGATGCCATGAAATCTTTGCCTTCTTTTAAGTCCTGATTTGACTGATTCATGAGGCTCCCCAGATACCTATTCGAAAAAACTTTTGATGCTTCTTGCATGGCTAAGTCCAGGTTAATGCCAGAGCTGAGCAACAAATGCATGGTGCTTGAGAACCTTTCCAACTCTGAATTTAGAATAAATTCCCCAATCAATGGAAATGATAAAATTCGCTTATGCCATGCAATCATTTTTTGCGGATGAGTGGAGGCATTCTTGTAGACAAAGTATAGAGCAATGCTCAAAGCGGAAATGGCAATGCCGATCAACGGCAACTGTTTTGAGAAGCCAAGCAAAATTCTCGTCAGAATTGGAAGCTCCATTCCAGCCCGAATGAATTGATCAACCACTTGTGGCATCACAAAAAGAAGCAAAGCAGCAATCACCATAAGAGAAAAAAGAATCAATATAAGTGGATAGGCTAATGCAGAGGTAACTTTTTGTTTAATCGATTCAGCTTCCTCTAGATAGTCTGATAGTTTTGAAAACATGGCATCAAGATTGCCTGAAGTATCGCCGGCAGAAATCATGGAGAGGTAGGTATTGTCAAAAATATCAGGATACTTGCTCATTGCATCACCGAGTCTTTGCCCTTGAATGAGATCTTCTCGAATCGAAAAGAATACATTTGATAAATGCTTATCATCGCTATTGCCTGCGATAATTCGCAAAGAGTCATCCAGCGTTATCGACGATCCCAGTAGAGTTGCCATTTGTCTTGTCGCAAGCACCAGTGACTTTTTTTTAACTCGAAGAATGCCGCTTTTGATAGAAAATGATACCGAAACATCCAAGGGAATTAGATTAAGGTCCTTGATGAGTCTTCTGGCATCTCTTTCTGAGATAGCGCTCACATTACCAGAGAGTTTTTTTCCTTCTGCATCAAATGCGGTGTAACTATATGCTGGCATCTTCGGCCTGATTATTGAGTCTAATGATTTCATTTACAGACGTCACGCCTGTTCTGATGAGATCTGCTCCGATTTCATGAATGGAATCTCTGTTTTTAAAAGCGAATTCCTGAAGTTCCTGCTCAGAAGCTTCTCCGTGAATAAGATTTCTCATCTCTGTATCTATTGCAACAGACTCAGCGATAGCGATTCGTCCTTGATACCCATTTCCATCACATACTGAACACCCATTGGGAAGAAAAACCATTTCTGAAGCCTCTAAACCAAGAAGGCTGGCATCGGTTTCAGAAATTTTCCCAGATGCTTTGCAGCTCTCACATAATCGTCTCACCAATCTCTGTGCGATTATGGTCTTAATACTGGATGCCAGTAAGTATGATTCAATGCCCATGTCTCTAAGTCGAGTGATTGCGCCCACTGCACTGTTGGTATGGACAGTTGAAAGCACTAAATGACCAGTTAAACTTGCTTGAATGGCAATCCTTGCAGTCTCCTCATCACGAATCTCACCCAACATAACGATGTCTGGATCTTGTCTTAAAATTGATCTTAAGCCTGTTGAAAAATCATAGCCCGATTTGGAATTGACCTGAGTTTGACCAATGCCCTTGAGTGTATATTCAATTGGGTCCTCAACGGTCAAAATATTTTGGGATTGATCATTGATGTGACGAATGCTTGCATAAAGCGTGGTGGTTTTACCAGAACCCGTTGGTCCTGTGACCAATATCATTCCCTCGGTTACTTTCAATGTCTTTTTGAGATCGGACAGTGTGGACTGATTCAAACCTAACTCATCAATATTGATTTGGGAGGACTGTTTATCTAATAGCCTTAAAACTATCCTTTCACCATAAGATGAGGGCAAGGTAGACACCCTTACATCCACATTCTTTTTACCCAAAGACAGAGAAACTCTTCCATCTTGTGGCAATCTTCTCTCGGATATATCTAATCTTGACAGTATTTTGATTCGAGAGATTACAATGGGTGCAATTCTGGCGTCCTGAGACAAAACTATTTTAAGTATGCCATCGATACGAAATCGGATGATGAACGAATCCTCATATGGTTCAAAGTGAATGTCAGATGCCCTCTGTTTGATGGCCTGACTTATGATGCCATTGATCAATTTAATAATTGGAGCATCATTGCTTCCGCTTAAAAGATCCTCGGTTGGCGCAATTGAATTTGCAAAAGACTTAAGGTCGAATGCATCTCCTAACTCTTCGGACAAAATGCTCGACTCATTCTCCCCGGAGAAAACTTGGGTAATCAGTTGATCAAAAGTTTCAGGGTCGCAATCTTCCAATTTCAGGTCTTGACCGATGTATCTTGATAATTCGTGATAGGTATTGAGATTGATAGGAGACGTGCTTAGAACCAAACAATGTCCATTTTCTTGAAAGGCAATAATCTGTCTTGATTTTACAAATTCATATGGAAGCAAGCTTTCCTTAATCTCACTTTTGATTGCATCACTCATAACGGAGACACTCTTATTATTGGTTTTCAGGTGTGAGATCGATGATTTTTTCTCGATCCTCATTCAATAACCCTTCTGCTTTGATGAAATTATATTTTTCTAGAGAAACCTGGTTGATGCTCTGAGAATCGGCAAGTATTTTTGGCCTTAGGAAAACGGTTAGATTTCTTCGCACAACTGAACTGGAAGAACTCCTGAACAATCTACCTAAAAGAGGGATTTTCCCTAATAAGGGCACACTGCTAACTGTTTCCTCTATGTCATCATCTATAAGTCCCCCAAGAACTATCACTTGATTATTATCTACCAGCACTGTTGTTTCGATCATTCTTTTATTTGTGATTACGTCTGTGCCAGCAATCAATGCTCCTGCGACTCCTGAAACCTCTTGTTGAATCTCTAGAATGACAGAATTGCCTTCGTTGATCTGCGGCTTAATCGAAAGCTTTATACCCACTTCCTGCCTCGATGTTGTTCTAAATGGGTTGGCATTATTTGCCCCAAGGCTCTCACCGATCGTAATGGGGATTTCTTGGCCAATCACGAGACTGGCTGTTTCATTATCCATAGCAATGATCGAGGGAGTGGACAAAATATTGGAATTTTGGTCTTTTGCAATCGCATTGATTATTCCAACAAAGCTGTCTCCGGATTCATTAATGTTCCCAAAGCCAGCAATCAACCCTTGTGTGTTTAAAAGTGAGTTGGTAGCCGTTGCACTGAGTGCGGCATTTCCTCCTCCCTCAATGGAATTTCCAGTTATGGCCAGTAAGTCAGGCGTCTCATTACTGGGGAATCGAGTGATGCCTATGGGCAGATCGGAATCTTTAAATATCGTCTCGATTCCGAGGTTCGTTGCTGCAGTCTCGGATAACTCAACAATGATTGCCTCCACTAAAACTTGTGCCCTTCTGATATCAATTTTTGCAACAAGGTTTCTAATCAAATCCAGGTTTGAGTCCTCTGAAGACACAATAAGAGAATTTGTTTTTTGATGAAAAGTAATAACCGGTTTTTGTGTATCAGACTCTGATGCAAATCGTGATGAAACGGTGCTGATAATTGATGCAACCTCTTCGGCTTTAGCATATTTTAAATAGATCACAGCAACTGTTCCATCGCTTTGTACGTCCTCATCCAATGCTTGAAGCGTTTTCTCTACATTTTTAGTTACAGCTTTATTTGCAGATAGGATGACGCTGTTTGATTGAGTGAATGGTATGGCGGTGAAATTATTAATTGTTGGATTGCTCTGAGCCTTTAACTTATCGAGTATTCTGACTGCCTCAACCGATGAAAGGTTTTCTAATTTGATGATACTAATCTTTGAGGAATCATTCATATCGAGTTCATTTATCAATAACTGAATGCGATCAACATTGCTCTTTCTGTCAACCAATATGATCGAATTAATAGAAGGTATGCTCGATAAGTGTGCCTGTCTGCCAGTAATTGGTTTCAGCATTGGCAATAACTCCGCAGCTGTGCGATTCTCGAGAAGAAATATTTTTGTTACAAAATCGCCGCCTTGGTTGCTTAGGTTGCTGTCACGAGTGGCTTCATTCTCAGGAACGATTCGCACAATGCTTCCCTCATTAATTGTGCTGAAACCATTGACTTGAGCAGTTCTGAGATAGACCTGCCAAACCTGCTCTTCATTTAAAAGCGTATCAGAGAAAATCGTGACCTTACCTTTGACTCTAGGATCTAAAATGATTGTCTTCTTTGCAAATCTTGCAATGTCCTGTGTTACTTTCCTGATGTCGACATCGTCATAATTAAGCAAGTAACTTTCCTGACTGATTACTATTTGTGCAAAAAATGTGGCTAATAATAATGGGATAAATATAACTTTTTTGATGCCGCTCATCGCTCCCCTACTGTGTTCTTAATCTCAAACACTCTTCCCGATGAAGTAA
>Ga0163179_10001998_pt1 | contig 14314 bp, 11 predicted proteins | sample AtlANTMetagenome_FD_109643 | JGI IMG/M metagenome (GOLD analysis project Ga0163179, IMG submission 109643) | Marine eukaryotic phytoplankton communities from the Atlantic Ocean - Atlantic ANT 2 Metagenome | ecosystem: Environmental > Aquatic > Marine > Oceanic | place: North Atlantic Ocean...
AGCGACGGCGATGGTGATAACGATGACACCGACTGCAATGACACCGATCCGAACATCTATACCAATGCTCCAGAGACAGCTGACGACGGTATCGATCAAGACTGCAATGGCTTCGATGACATCACCTGCATCGTTGATGCGGACGGCGATAGCTACGGCACCGATACAGCAGCCACGACTGTTGTGAGCGCGTTCGCTACCTGTGCTGCTGGCGGGGCATCCACCAGCACTGACGACTGTGATGATTCGTCCGCCGGGGTCAACGTCGCTGCAGGTGAGACGGCCGATGACGGTGTCGATCAAGACTGCAATGGCTTCGATGACATCACCTGTATCGTCGACGCAGACGGCGATAGCTACGGCACCGACACAGGCGCAACTACGGTGCTCAGTACCTTTGCGACCTGTCTGGCAGGCGGTGCCTCGATCAGCAGTGATGATTGTGACGATTCAGTCGATACCGTCTTCCCAGGGGGAGCCGAGATCGTCGGCGATACCATTGATCAGGACTGTAATGGCTTTGATGCGATTGCCTGCATCGTAGACAGCGATGGTGATGGCTACGGCACGGTTGCAGGCACCTCATCGACAGTCACGGCAGCCCTTACCTGCGCAGCCGGCGGAGCATCGACCAGCAGTGACGATTGTGATGACGCAGTCGCCAGCACCTATCCCGGAGCCACCGAACTGATCGACGACGGCGTCGATCAGGACTGCAATGGCCTCGATGACATTACCTGCATTGTTGACGGCGATGGCGATGGCTACGGCACCCTCAGCGGCACCACTGTGGTTGTTACTGCGGCAACCTGTGTAGCTGGTGGCGCCTCAAGCACCAACGATGACTGCGATGATGCAGCGGTTGCTACCTATCCAAGCGCTGTCGAGACCTCTGACGACGGCATCGATCAGGACTGTAATGGCTACGACTCCATCACCTGCATTGTTGATGGCGACGGCGATGGCTACGGCACGGACGCTGGCACTTCGGTGTTGGTGACTTCAGCATCGACCTGTACGGCGGGGGGTGCATCGAACATAAGCAATGACTGTGATGACGGCTCGGCCACTGTGTATCCGGGCGCCGTCGAGATCGTCGACGATGGCATCGATCAGGACTGCAATGGCGTCGACAACATCACCTGTGTCGTCGATGGCGATGGTGATGGCTATGGGACCAGCGCTGGCACAGCGCAGGTGGTGACAGCAGCCACTTGCGCCGCAGGTGGGGCTTCAAGCACCAGCAATGACTGCAATGATGCAGACACGAGCATCGCACCAGGACTGATCGAGACCTGCGACGCAGTCGATTCTGACTGTGATGGGTCGTTGGTGGATGAGTTCACCGATACCGATGGCGATACCGAGCCGGACTGCACCGACAGTGACGACGATGGCGATCTGTTCCCCGACGTGGTGGACTGCATGCCGACCGATGCATCGATCTATCCGAACGCTACCGAAGCTTGTGATGCCGTTGACTCTGACTGTGACGGCTTCTTAGCTGATGAGTTCGACGATGCCGATGGCGACGATGATCCTGATTGCACCGACACCGATGACGACAACGATCAGTATCCGGACGATGTCGACTGTGGGCCCACAGATCCTGCTGTGTTCCCCAATGCCCCAGAGAGCTGCGATGCGATCGATTCTGATTGTGACGGCTCGCTGGTCGATGAGTTCGACGACGGTGATGCCGATGGTCAGCCCGATTGTATTGAGGGCGACGTGGACGGCGATGGTAGTCCCGAAGGTGCTGATTGTGATGACGAGGACGAGGACTCGTATCCTGGCGCCAAGGAACTGTGTGATGGCATCGACAATGACTGTGACGGCACCATCGACGACGAGGAACTCGACGAAGATGGAGACGGTGAGAGCCCCTGCGAAGGGGACTGTGACGATGCTGAGCCGGCGGTTGCTTCGACCCTGAGCGAAGATCAGGCTGACCTTTGTGAGGATGATCTCGACAACGACTGCGACGAGCAGATTGATCTGGATGATCCCGACTGCAGCCCCTTCATTCCCAAGGGAGATGACGATGACTCCAGCTCAGGAGATGACGACGACTCAGCTGACGACGACAGTGGGGGCGGTGTCAATGACTCACAGCTGGAGAATCTCAGTGGTGGTTCCTGCGACTGTACCTATGCAAGCAACAAGGACGCAGGCTTGCCTGCGCTCATCGCGCTGATGCTCGTTGCCGCCGTGAGTCGCAGGCGCACGCACCACTGCGGTCATCTTGGACAAGATCACGGCGACAAAAGGATCGATTGAGTCCTACGCCAACACAGAACGCCTCTTTGGGGAATGAGACGCTGCAGGCCGTTCCAGACGCCACAAGGAACCTGGCGTTTAGTCGCTCAGTAAGGCTTGGAATCGAGCGTCATCTCGCAGGTCATCAAAATACGGGTTGTTCTGCACTCGTGAATGGGCTTCAGGTCGACGGTCGGGCCCCATCAAGCTCAGGTAGGTTTTGAGGGGGGTGAGGAGCTGCGTCACATCCCCACAGCGCGCAAAGATGCAGGCGTAATTGTAATGGGTCTCTTTGTTGTCGCTGGGTGGCATCGTCGTCATCACGCGCAACAGAAAGTCGTGGGCTTTGGCCTGCCCGGCTTCACCTGCTGCCTCGATCCATGCGAGACACGCGCTATGGATTAGTTCTTCCATGTGCTTAGGATCCGCTCGGTGCAAAAGCATCACGAGCTCCCAGTCCTCTACAAAGGCTTCGATGCGCTGCAGGGCTTCTTGTGGTTTCTGCGCTATCCGCCACCAGGCCACCCACCGAAGTGTTCCGCTACAGACGAAGTTCTGTTCCTGCACATGGCGGTCCCACTCGGCCTCGGGTCGACCTCGCCAGTGGCTGTTTAACAGGTCTTCTAACTCAATCAGGCGACGCGCCCTGTCCGCATGCTCCATTGCTTCGTCCGGCGTCGGACGGTGGGGGAGGCGCCAGTAGAGTTCTCTCAATTCGAGCTGCCAAGCGCGCACTTCATCGGTAAAGCCCAGGGATTCGAGTTGATGAGCAACCGTCTTCGCCCGGTGGGCCTTGCCCCCATGCCGCAAAGCCGGAAGCAGAAGGAATAGGTGCTCTGCTGTTTCCCCAAGGTCATCGATTACAGCGCCCATCAACTGGATGATGGAGTCCGCCATTCGCTCGGGATCGATGCTGGCCGCATACTGTTTCCATCTATCCGGACGCGCCTTGGCTTGTAGGGCTTCGCGGACCCAAACCCTCATGACCAGGGGACTGTTGATTGTGCGCAACCACTCAAAGAAGCGACGTCGGGCCGAACCGCCCCAGACGGGCTTGCCCTCTGGAAACCCATGCAACCTCTTCATCGGGGCAGCCATCAAAGCGGCCCACAACTCTTCGTCGTGAGCAATCAAGGGCGGCAGAAGCTCCTGAACACTTGTGTCGCACATCGCAAGGCAGCTGAAGCCTTGGGGAAAGTAACCATTGCTGAATCGAGCGGTGAGTCGGCTCACCGCTCCGAAATCTCCTTGCTCCAGCGCACACCGAGCCAAGCCGAGAGTTACTTGCCATCCATCCTCTCGGCTGGAGTCCTGAAAACCGGATCTCGCAAGTCGTGCATCGGGTTCAGGGAGTGCCTCTGCCATACCTAATCGCTGCTGTGCTTGCCTCAGACGCTCCTCGAGATCCTGCCACCCCTTTAGGTCGTCAGGCGGCTGCTGCTTGAGTTGGCGAACGGCGCCGAGTAGCTCCATCCGGGCAAAGCCCCGAATCGTTTTCTTGATCTGGTCCAGAACCCAGCTCTCAAAAGGGTAAGGCACGAGCGGGGCATCGGGCATGTTGTCGTCCCAGGCGTGGCCGGTTCGCTCATGATCGTTGGCATGAAGCTGCCAACTCATTCCGCTGTCATGTAGCCCCGTTCGCTTTTCCAGGTTCAAGTGAAGCACCGTACCCGCCTCGGCGTTGGGTTTGTCCCCGGTGAAGACGCACAGGCTGTAGTCGCTTCGGGACGAGGGTCCGATCTTGAGTTGGTGTCCCCAATGCTCGCCGAGGAGATGACTGAAGAAGTAGGGCTCATCGGTCATGTCAATCGCTTCCTTTTGGGCCCGGGCAAAGGAGCAGCCTTTAGTTCCTGTCACGAAGAGGCGAGGGAAGACTGAGTTCGGTGGGTTTTAGGACGGAATGAGGGAGTTGGCTACATCAAGGACCTGCTTGCCGAGAAGAAGGCGGGCTAGACTCCTCTCGGAGGCTAATGTCGGGCACATTCTGGGCACGTTTGCCCCAGCAAAGCATGGCAAACTGCGGCAGACTACGACGCACCACAGGTCTCGCGTATGATGCGTAAACAACGGTACTGACAAAGGAATCACGCCATGATGACTCTGATCTGCAAGCGAACTTGAAGCACCTGCAGCAAGGCGGTCGCCTTGCTTACAGCAGAGGGTGTCGAGTTCACCTATCGCGAGTACTCCAAAGATCCACTGAGCGAGGCCGAGCTTCGAGATGTCCTCGGCAAGCTGGGTCGCTCTGCGAGCTCCCTCGTGCGCAAGCGCGACAAGGCCTACAAGGAACTTGGGCTGACCGGGAGCGAGAGTGACGAGGTGCTTATTCCGCTCATGGCCGAACACCCCACCTTGCTTGAGCGACCCATCGGCGTGCTAGGAGATAGCGCGGCTGTTGGCCGGCCACCATCAAACCTGCTCGAGTTGCTCTGACGATTCCTGAGTGGACTCAGGCACTGGGCGGCTGATGCCGCCGCTGAGCACGATGGCCAGACCTGCGAGCAGCAGCGGCCCCCCCAGGAACACGCTGGTGTCTGGTAGCTCACCCAGTAATAACCAGGCCAAGAGAGCGGCGCCGATGGGCTCTCCCAGCAGCACTACCGCCACGACCTCGGCGCCAATCCAGCGCAGCACGTAGGTGAGCGAGCCGTGACCCAGTAACTGCGGAACCAGGGCCAGCAGCACCAGCAAGCCCCAGGCGGCTGCCGAATAACCCCAGACGCTTACCCCCATGACCAGCACCGTGCTTGTGAGCACAAGCCAAGCTCCCGCAAGGGTTGCTGATGTGTACGAGAGAAAGTCGAGAGAGGCGCGCAGCTTTCGCCCCAGCATCAAGTAGCCGCTCGCCGCCAGTGCGCCTCCAAGAGCCAGGGCATTGCCCAGCAGCGCGTGTCCACCCTGGACCGACGAGGAAGGCTGCAGGGCGACGACAACGGCGCCTAGCAGCGCAATGCCGATGCCGAGCCAGGTGCGCCGAGAGGGCTGCTCGCCGATGACCCAGGGACTCAGCAAGCCCACCCAGATGGGCGTAGTTGTTACCAGTAGAACCGAACTGGCCACCGACGTGTAGGCCAGGCTACTGAGCCATAAGGCGAAGTGCAGGCCGAGCAGGAGCCCGCCGACCAGCAGCCGTATCTTTTGTTTCTGAGGAAGCGCGAGCACCGAGGCCCGGCGAATAGGGTTGAGCCAGCAAGGCAGCAGCAGGCTGCTGGCCAGTGATATCCGCCAGAATGCAATGGCGAGGCTGTCATCGACGCTCAGGCCATCGAGACCTGCTTCCCCAGGGATGGCCCTGCCCGCAAGGCGCACCAGCACCGCTGCGGTGCTTACCGAAAGAAGACCCAGGACCAGTAAGGGGATGATCCATCTTTGCTTGCGATGCTCGTTCACGGCGCCCATCCTGCCTATCAATCAGTGCTCATGTCGACTCTCTTGGCACTTGGGCGTAGCCTCTTTGCTCGTACCCGACTCACGGAGCCCCTTATGAAGCAACTTCACCGCCCCGATCTGTTTATGTGGTCGGCCTTTGACGAGAGCCGCAATATCGACTTCAACAGCATCTTGTGGCTGCGCGACGACGGCAACGCGCTGATCGATCCGCTGCCACTGAGCGAGCACGACAGAGCGCATCTCGATGCACTGGGTGGCGTAGCCACTATCATCATCACCAACTCAGACCACGCGCGTGATACGCGGCAGCTTGCAGACAGCTACGGTGCTCAGATCATGGGCCCGGCGGCAGAGCGTGAGTCCTTTCCATTGGCCTGTGATGTCTGGCTTGAAGATGGCGATGAGCCCCTGCCAGGCATACGGGCTCTCGCAATGGATGGCAGCAAGACCGCGGGTGAGCTGGCCTTGTTGTTAGATGAGAGCACCTTGATTACCGGCGATCTCGTGCGCTGCCATCAGGCGGGGACCTTGCGTCTACTTCCCGATCCCAAACTCACCGATAAGGCCTCTGCGGTGGCCTCCATCCGTCGCCTTGCGGCTTTAGATTCCATCGCTGCGGTGGTGGTGGGTGATGGGTTCTCGGTGTTCCGCGACGGACAACAACATCTGCAGGAGCTTGTGGACGCAGTGACCTAGGCTACGACCAGATGCTGTGATCGGCTCCTCAGGGGGCAGATCCTTTGGACTGTCTCAACTGCATCTGCACCTGTGCTGGTCAGCAGCCTTAATTTCAGTACAATTCCGCGTCATGGCAGCCATTAAGCAACTACAAAGTTTTGTCGGCGGTAAGTGGGTCAGCGGTAGCGGCACCCCTCGTCCTCTCTACAACCCGACGACCGAAGAGGTGATCGCCGAGACGTCTACCGACGGCATCGACTTTCAAGCCGCGCTGGAGTACGCCCGCAGCGGCGGTGCAGCGCTGCGCGAGATGACCTTTGAGCAGCGCGGTGAGATGCTCGGGGCTTTGGCTAAGGCCTGGCACGCGCACCGAGACGATTTGCTGCAGCTCAGCACAGATAGCGGTGGCAACACGCGCTCTGACGCCAAGTTCGATGTCGATGGGGCCACAGGCACGCTGGCTTTCTATGCATCCCTTGGCAAGAAGCTCGGCGCGCGCACCTTTTTAGCTGATGGCGAGATGGTGCAGCTCACCAGAGCGCCACGCTATGTGGGGCAGCACATACTCGTGCCCCGCCTGGGTGCCGCAGTACACATCAACGCCTTCAACTTCCCCGCCTGGGGTATGGGCGAGAAGCTCGCCGTTTCCTTCCTTGCTGGCATGCCGGTCATCGTCAAGCCGGCTACCAGCACGGCCCCCCTCGCCGCCGCCATGGTTGAGATCGCAGTGGACTCGGGCCTGCTTCCCGCAGGAGCGCTGTCGTTTATTGCTGGCCCCTGCGGCGATCTCGTCGACCACATGGGCTTTCAGGATGTGCTCGCGTTTACAGGTTCTGCGGACACCGGGACCCTTTTGCGCAGCAAAGAAAACATCATCCGCAACTCGGTACGCGTGAACGTTGAGGCCGACAGCCTCAACAGCGCCGTGCTGGGGCCCGATGCTGAGCATCAGTCCGAGACCTACGACATGTTCTTGCGTGAGGTGATCAAAGACATGACGCAGAAGGCTGGGCAGAAATGCACGGCCATTCGGCGCATCTTTGTTCCCGAGGCCTTGTTGGACACGGTGCTTGAGGATCTCGGCGAGCAACTAGGCGCCATGAAGACGGGTAACCCCAACAGCAAGGGGGTTCGCATAGGGCCCCTGTCGACGGCCTCACAGCTGCGCGACGCCTTGGCTGGCATCGAGAAGCTTAAGAGCTGCGCCGAAGTCGTACATGGCGGCGAGCGTGGCGAGCTGGTCGATGTCCCTGATGGCCAGGGCTACTTCTTGTCTCCGACCGTGCTCTGTGCGCGTGAGCCCGGTACAGCCGACGCTGTTCACGCGCTCGAGGTCTTTGGTCCGGTGGCTACGGTGATGCCCTATGGTGACGATGTCGATGAGCTCTGCTCTTGGATCGGTCGCAGCGAGGGGGGCCTGGTCTCGTCGATCTACTCCGACAAAAAGGGCTTCGTGCAAAAGATGATCATGGGGATCGCCCCGTATCACGGTCGACTCACGGTCGGTAATGAGCGCGTCGCCGAGCACTCGCCAGGGCCAGGAAGCGTGCTTCCTTCTTTGGTGCATGGCGGCCCTGGGCGCGCCGGCGGTGGCGAAGAACTCGGTGGTCTTCGTGGCCTGAGTCTCTACATGCAGCGCACAGCAGTGCAGGGGTCAAAGCCTCTGCTCGCTAAGTTGCTACTTGATTGAGTCGAGAGTTCAGTCGTTAGTAACCAGTACAGCCCGCACCGGTGAGGCATCCGCTTCAGCCAGGGGCAGGGGGAGTGCAATCAGGGTGTAGCAGCCAGCAGCTACTTCGCTGAGCACAATGCCCTCGAGGATCGCCATGTCGTGGGCAGCGATTCGGTTGTGCGAGAGCAACTCTTTGTCGTCGCAGAGATCAATGGATGGGGTGTCGATACCCACCAAACGTACGTCCTGATCTGCCAACCAATCCACCAACTGCGGTGACAGACTCGCAAAGTCACGATTGAAGTTCTCTGGATCCGGGTAGCTGCCCGTGTGAAAGAGAACCCTCGTTGCCTCGATGGGGGTGGTGACGTGCTCCGGCAGAATCCGCTCGCCACGAGCGACGCTGACGCGAACAACCTGGGCTCGACCGTAGTACAGGTCTAAGGGGCGGTTCTCTATAGACGCGCCGTCTCGGGCGTAGTGATTGGGTCCGTCTACATGGGCGCCAAGGTGAACCGTGGCGTGGATCGCTGACAAGGTGAGGTGATCCCCTTGTTCCCAGCTCATCGCCACCTGCCGGCTGTAGGCCACGTCACCGGGCCAGACAGCCAACTTAGGGCTGATCCTGGGGCTGATGTCGATAATTCGTGAGTCCGTACTCACGCGGCCCTCAGGACTCGCTCGTTGCATTGCTGCTTGTCGCACCGGCGACGCGCAAGGTCTGGCTCTGTTCGTCGTCACTGTCGAGTACCGAGCGGTCTCCGTGCCAGTGCTCGACGTCATCCTCGTCAAATTCCTTCCCACCGACTCCGTGTGGCACGGGGGTCAAGCTGACCACTGCACCACCGGTACCGTACAAAGCGGCATAGTCATGCACTTTGCCCTCGTAGTTGTTGTGCTGTCCCATGGCTGCCGACAGCCACCACATGGGCTTGAAGTTCACCACTTTCTTGACTCGCACCTGCTCGTGGATGCTGCGCGACAACTGCGCCACATCCTCAAGGCGGCCGCCTTCGAGGAACTCCAGCATCTTGCGATTCCACTCGTCATCTTTTTTGGAATGAATGTGGTCGTCTTTGGGGTCGATGAACTCGGTAAAGAGACGATTGGATAAGGTGCTGACAACAATCGCTACAGCTCGCTTGCCTTGCGCCTTGACTGCGTCTGCAGCGGCCTTGCCCAGGACGATGGTCTCGGCCCGATCTGCATACACGTTGCTCGAGACGATGCTCGCTGGTATCGCATTGTCAGGGTTTAACAGCTGCAGCGCGACCACCGATCCCGTGTCAATGGGGAAGCCATCGTAGGCGACACAGCGTGCCGTGAGTCCTCGATCACGCGCCGCCGTCGCATAGGCTTCTGAAAAGGCTGAGTCGATCGAGAACTCATAGGACATAGAGCCCAGGTCATGAAACAACTCATCGACGTGAACCCACTTGGGATTGGGGTGACTCTGGATCTGATGTCCTATGACGCTGGGCCACATAACGCTGTAGATAAGCAGAAGATCGGGCTTACAGGCGGCGATCTCGTCGCGTGCCACCTCAAAGGCCTTGCGCAGGCGAGCCCACCCTTCGTTTTGCTCTGGCGCGAGCAAGGGTTGGGGAAGTCCTGGTACCAGCAGGCCCTTGATGAATCCACTCTCTGAGGTTTCCATCAGCGCTGCTCCTGTCCGGGCATCCAACTGGCGATGACGTTGCCCGTGCCAATTACGGTGCCGTATGCGTAGACCTCAGCCGGGTAGGTGGGAAAGTCGAGAGCAGACAGCATCCAAGTCAGACTGCCTGCATCGGTCTCTGAGACAGTGTGATCGGTGAACTCAGGCATGACATCGACCATCTCACGGGTGCGTCCGCCCTTCATTTTGCGAATCATCTCCATGTCCCAGAGGTACTGGTTGTGGTTGGTGACGTGTTCTTTGCTCATGTCTTCGGGCAGATCAGACTCCGACACGAAGTGCCGATGGCTGAGCGAATTACTGGCAATGACGACGGCCCGCTTGCCGCTCGCTTCAATGGCTCTTCGTGTCGCCTTGCCCAGCTCGATAGCCTGCTCCTGCATCACCTCGGTGTTGTAGTAGGAGTTGGCTCGGCAGGAACTGAGTCCGACAATGGGTTTGTCCCATTGAGGTCGAGTCAGGTGGCACGAGACGATGGTGCCGTAGTCGACCCGAAAGTCGGGGTTATTCATCATCTGCATGACGAGTCCTGCTTCACGACCCTGCTCGTGGATTGCCTGAGCGAGCTCCGTGTCGACACTGAGCTCATAGTGAAAGCGAAACAGATTAGGAAAGATGGGGTCAACAGAGAGGGATTTAAACTCAGGCACGCCGAGAATGTGGGTGCCGATGTAGGTCTGCCAGTGGGGTGAGAGAATGACGATGACATCGTAGTCCAGCGCGTCGATGTCGCGACGCATGCGCTCGTATCCCCAGCGCAGGTTTTCCCAGCCACACTCTGCTTTCGGTTCATTCTGTGCAGGACTCTCTGCATAGACCAGATGGGGTGGGTGCGGGGCTAGCAGCCCAGCGACGATCTCACCTTTTGCTGTCATCGTGTACTCCCTACAGCTTGATGCAGATGTTTCGGGACTCGCTGAAGAATTCTAGCGAGTAGCGGCCACCTTCGCGGCCGACGCCTGAATCCTTCATGCCCCCAAAGGGTACGCGAAGGTCGCGAAGTAACCAGGTATTGACCCAGACCATGCCGGACTCGAGCTCCTCGGCGAGGCGGTGAGCGCGGCTCAGATTCGTAGTCCAAAGTGACGCAGCCAATCCATAGCGAACCCCATTCGCCATGGCCATGGCCTCTCGCTCATCGTCGAAAGGATGCACGGTGACTACGGGGCCAAAGATCTCTTCTGTGGCTGTACGACAGCTAGGCGTGAGCCCCGATATCACGGTAGGTTCCAGGTAGTAGCCGTCTTGAAGTTTTTCAGCTAGTTCGGGGCGCTTGCCACCGCACTCGATGGTGCCGCCTTCTTGCTTGCCGAGCTCGATGTAGCTCTCTACTTTGTCTCGATGGTCGGCTGAAACAAGCGCTCCTACTTGGGTGTCTTGAGCGGACGGATCGCCTACCTTCATCGCAGCTACCCGTTGCGTCAGCGCGGTCAGAAACCGGTCATGAATCGAGCGCTCCACCAGGATCCGCGAGCCGCACAGACAGATCTCGCCCTGGTTGGCGAAGCCGGCTCGAGCAGCGCCCTCTACGGCTGCATCAAAGTCACAATCCGCAAAGATCAAGGTCGGGTTTTTGCCGCCGAGCTCAAGGCTCAGCTTTTTGAATTTGGGCGCTGCGCTGGCTGCTACAAGGGCTCCGGTAGAGGTGCCGCCGGTAAACGAGATGCCCTTGATCTCAGGATGTGAGACGATGGCATCGCCGGCCTCTGCGCCCAGTCCGTGCACGAGATTAAAGATGCCTTTTGGTGCGCCGATCTGGTCGAACACTTCGGCCAGCGCATTGGCCGTGAGTGGGGTCAGCTCACTCGGCTTTGCAACAATGGTGTTGCCCATAGCCAGGGCAGGGGCGACCTTCCAGGTGAGCAGATACAAGGGCAGGTTCCACGGCGTGATCAAGCCCATCACCCCCACAGGTCTGCGTAGGGTGTAGTTCAGCGCACCCGCCATGGGATGAAAGTCAGTGTGGTCGTGTCGAATGGCTCCGGCAAAGAACCGAAAGTTGGCGATAGCGCGAGGGATGTCCACCGACCGAGCGAGACTCACGGGCTTGCCCTGATCGCGTGACTCCAGCGCAGCGAACTCATCGAGGCGTGCTTCAATTGCACTTGCAATGGACTCAAGCAATTGAGCTCGGTCTTCAACGGTGCTGTTTGCCCAGGGTCCCTTGAGGGCTTCGTTGGCAGCGGCTGCGGCTTCGTCCACATCCCGTGCCCCAGAACGCGGGATCTGAGCGATCACTGTGCCGTCAGCCGGGCACAGATCATCCATATGCTGACCAGAGTGCGCGGGCACAAACCTTCCACCGACATAGTTGCGCACTGTGATCATGGGCTCGTCTCAGTGCTCTCGATGTATTGCTCCCAGTCGTAGTACCAGCGGTCATCATCAGGGTCCCACTCGTCCCAGGTGGCAATGGACTCAAGCAGGTGCTGACGGTCTTCAGGGACGATGCCTGGCACCAGAAACGCCTTCTGCCGATGAAGGGGGTAGGGGTTGCGCAGTTCAATGCCCAGCACGCCCAAGACGGCGCGCGCTACGTACCAGGTCGCCTGCGCGTTCCAGCCGTGAGCCACCTTAATGGTCACTCCAAGGCCATTGGGATAGTCAGGATGAACGATGGCCAGACCGAGCAAGCCATCTGCGCCTTCCTTGGCGATGACCGTACCTTCACCCGCTTTGATAATGGTGCTGTCCAGTCGATTAAAGCCGCCAACCAGATCAGGGTTACGCACCATGGCTTCCCAGATCCAGTCTTGATCGCGCTCCCTTGCCATTTGCGCAAAGAGCTTGGCGAGCTCGTTCACCGTGTTAGAGACAGTGGGCAGTCCGCAGCCGTCCCTGGCAATGCGAGCGGGCTTCCAGGTATCTCCGAGGTAGCCTCGAAGCACCCCTAAATACGCCTGAAAGAAAGGGTGTTGCGGCAGTGTATAGCCAACCCGCTGCCAGCCATTCAGGCGACAGCCCCGTAGGATAGCCGCGTGCTCACCAGAGCAGGTGTGGTACCAGCGGCGACGACGGCGCACCTGTCGACCAAACTGGACTAGGGGCACATCCAGTGGAGTACGCATGAGCCCGCGCTCTGACTTACTGAGTATGGACTGGGCCGCCGCGACGTGTTCCGTATCGCCATTGTGACTGGCAACTGAGATCGCTTTTTGCTCCCAGTTGAGGAGGTTGTCAAAGTCATCGGCAAACACCTTCATGGTGATCGGCTTCATCATGCTGCGCCCGTAACACAGCACATTACCGCCAAAAGAGTGCACGATTTCGTTGCCGCTCGCCCAGGCGACAGCGCCATGAATGGTCGTCTCGCTCACACCGTTGCGCCGGTAGTCGACCAGCGGCTGCCACTCCACCTCACGGCCCGTGGCGATTCCATCAATAGACTCGCCCACCGAACTGCTGGGATAGATCCGTGATCCAGGCCTCTGACCTGATACCGAGGAAGGGCCATCGAGCGTGGTCATGCTGCTTTTCCTAACTGGGGTGCAACTTTGGCCATGAAAGCTTCCATATTGGCAATGACCCGATCGCTATCGTGATTGAAGAAGTCAAACCAGAGCATCAAGCGGTCGTCGGCATGAAAGCGTTCTCGAGCTTGGCTGGCGACATCTTCCGCAGTACCGATTAACGCGTTATGTGCGGCGCGCTCTACCTTGGCCGGATCCAGAGTGCCCTCAAGAGCTGTCCAATAGGCTCCCAGGGCGGCCCTTGCTTCTTCATGGGCGGCAGCTCGTTGCTGCGACGCGTTCAGGCCCGGTTGGTCGTTAATGAACACAAAGGTGGTGCGCGGCATGTAGCTGCGTTGCCAGGGGCCACCGTCTTTGTGATAGGCGACCTGCATTCGGTTGTGGCAGTCCTCGATCTTGTCCGGTTGGGTGATCGATAGGTTGAACACCTGCACAGGGAGATGCCGATTGACCTCTTCCTGGATGACAGGGTCATGGCTGCCGATGACTAATTGCAGCAGCTCTCGTCGCCAGTCACTGGGGACAATCTTAAGGTCTTCAAATACAAAGCGGGGCGCTATCAGCACGCTGTCGCCGCTGCTTGAGTCAGCAGCGAGCACTCTGTCCCAGTCCTCGTCGGAACGGAAGTTCGCGCGCGTGAGTCTCGTCTCACGTATCTGTGACGAGTTGAGGATCTCGCCGCGTAATAATCGACAGAAGATCTCAGCGGCCTCGCGAAAGACCTGGCCCTTAAGTGCGGGCCAGGCAGCCTCTTCGACTGCGTTGCGAGCGAGAATCCCAAAGGGGCGATTCATGAACTCAAAACGCCCACCCGAGAAACCGATGTTGAGTCTTCGCTTCTCATCAGGGTCAAGGCCATGCAGGCTGCAAAAGACCGCGATTTTCTCGGCGGCTGCGATGGGCCCGCCGTTACACAGCATGTTCATTACCGCGGAGCCAATTTCAATGTTCTTGGTTCGGGCGAAGGCCTTGTGCGCCAGCTGAAAGATGTCTGCGTTGAGTCCGATCTCGCCTTGCCAGTGCGGCACGACAGGCCGTGAGTTTCGCTTTTGGACAGCGGTGCTCAGGTGCGACTCAGCGACCCAGCCGGTACCAAAGCCAAGGTTATCTGCCGCTTCGAGTTGTTCGAAGAAGTTGGCAAACATCTGCGCCTCAGATGGCGTGTGA
>Ga0163179_10001999_pt1 | contig 14307 bp, 8 predicted proteins | sample AtlANTMetagenome_FD_109643 | JGI IMG/M metagenome (GOLD analysis project Ga0163179, IMG submission 109643) | Marine eukaryotic phytoplankton communities from the Atlantic Ocean - Atlantic ANT 2 Metagenome | ecosystem: Environmental > Aquatic > Marine > Oceanic | place: North Atlantic Ocean...
GAATTCGATGCACCCCCCAACCCCTCAGGGACCATGTGGGTTGAGTTCAGTACTTGGAGTGCAAGCAACAACCAGATGGTCTCAACAACCCGATTGGAAGTGAATATTCTCCGCGAACGAAGTGCAACCATCGAGTTGTTGAACGATGATTGTGATTTGGTACATACTGGAGACCTATGCACCAGTGAATTCAGAATTCAGAATACCGGAAATTACCAAGACAGTTACGAAATCACTTGGGAATCATCTCCGAACCTTGAGGTTCAGTCTGCGCAAACCGTGTTCAATTTACTGCCCGGTGTTTCAACCGATGTTGGTGTGACTTATGTGGTCGATTCTGGGTTACCTGCTGGACAAGAGTTGGATGCAACATTGCGAATGATGACCTCGGATGGAATCGAGATGGATTCAGATTCAACCACGATTGAGGTGGCTGTCGATATTGCTTGGGAAATCAATGCACAATATGTCTCGATGGATGATCAAGACAACATTACTCTCGCATATACACTGAAGAATATTGGCAACGCTGAAGATGGCTTAGACGTGACCTTGTCAATCAATGTCTACACTGAATGTGGACTGATTCCTCCGGCTGCGAGTGAGTGGGAAAGTGACGATGGTACGCCAAACAACTTCGTTCTGAATGACATCCCACCTCAGAGTACCATTACATTCCGTGCATGGATGGTGTTGCCACAAAACCAGGAGCTGAATGGCACCGCAGAAATGATTCTGGAAATGCGAAGTACTCTGGAACCAGACATCGTATTCACCAATCGGACTGAATACGATTATTTGGCTGAATCTTGGAGGCCTGAAAATATCGAAGAAGAAAACACATGGGACGAATTTGTGCTTGATTTACAATCGTTCTGGAATGCTTGGGGACAGTTCATGATCTCCTTGATCGTCATCATCATTGGTGCCATCGCACTACACCGTGCTGTCGTGTATCGACAGCGAAGAGATGCGGAATGGGATGCGATGATTGCCGCACGGAATGTCGAGCCAGAAAAGGTCGAAGATTGGATGGACAAATTTAGCCAAAAGAGTGGGACTGAGCCTGAACCCACCCCCAGCCCAGAAATGGATGCAGGCGCATTTGAATTGGCCTTCAAGAGTCGTTCAAAATCCAAACCACAAGCCGACAAAGTTTCTCCTTCAGCAGAAGTGATGGAGGCTGCAAACACGGTGTTTGAGCACCATGACGAGCAAGCTGATTACGATGCGATTGAGGATTTGGCTGGAGACCTGCTCAATGAGGCAGAGCCACATGATGCCAATCAAATGCTGGAGCCAACCGAGTCGACAGGCTCACGAACAGTACGCCACGAACGTAAGGCTCCACAACCAAAGCAGGACGACGATATTGATTTGGATTTGTGAGAACATGTGGCGAATTGGCATCGATGAAGCGGGTAGAGGACCAGTCATCGGTCCATTGGTCGTTGGCGCATTACGTGTCCCAGCAGTAGATTTACCCTTACTGCATGAGGCTGGAATTACTGACTCAAAGTTACTCTCTAAGTCACGACGAGATGAATTGTATCAGTGGATTTTGGATCAAGCATCAGAACGGGACTGGTCCTATGAAATTCGAATCTCTCCTCCTGCTGAAATCGATCGGGCAATGGCCATGACAAACCTGAATGATCACGAGGTCAGCCTATTCGCATCTCTCGCCCGGAAGTTGCGCATTGATGGTGGTGGAATTTTGCAACTGGATGCCTGTGATGTCGATGAAATTCGATTTGGAAACAATGTGGCGAGTAGATTGACAGAATGGCCTTGGGACAACTGGACGATAGAGAGTTTGCATGGAGCTGATTTGCACTGCCTAGCTGTAGCGGGGGCATCCATCTTGGCAAAAGTTACCCGTGACAACATATTGGGCCAGATTTCCACGGATTTGGAGATGGATGTAGGTTCCGGTTATCCTTCCGATCCAAAAACAATCGCGGCTGTAGCAGTCTTGGTTCAAACCGAACAGCCACATGATTGTCTGCGCTGGGGGTGGGCGACTGTCAAGAACGCGTGGAAATCTGTGCATGACACACCGTTACCACTACGCCCGGCTGACCCGAATGCACCGCCCAACTCTCAAAGAACGCTATTTTGAATCCTGCATCTTCAATAATGACCTATGGGCGGTTTCGCCCTATGGGCGAACTTGAACCCGAGGTTGCAGCTTTGCTGCGCAAATACGCCCTGCAAAATGCCTTGGAATACGATGGGCAAGGCCAAATTGGCTCCGTCATGGGTCGAGTCATGGGTGAAAATGCAGATTTGCGAAGCCGCGCCAAGGAATTGACCGGCTTCATCGCAGCCCAAGTCAACGAGGCAAATGCATTGGCTGCAGAGAAAGGACTTGAGCACATTCGTGAGCTTCTGGCAAGTGAATCCCCGGATGCATTGGAAAAGAAAGTCAAAGAACGCAGAGAAGGATTGCCGCCCCTACCGAATGCTGAGAATGGAAAGGTTGTACTCCGATTTGCACCCAATCCGAACGGGCCACTTTCTCTTGGTCACGCAAGAGGTGTCGTGATCAATACTGAACTGGCGAACATGCATGATGGTGAAGTGATTCTTCGGTTCGATGATACAGATGCGGTGGTGAAACGACCAGATCCGGAAGCCTATGCCATGATTGAGGATGACTTTACTTGGCTCGCAGGCCGGGCACCCGATCGGATTTTGAAAGCTTCAGACCGAATGGATGTCTATCTTGAGTACGCAGCCAAAACGTTGTCACAATCACACGCTTACGTCTGCGAATGTAGTGCTGAAGCATTCAAGGAATTCCGCACCACCAAAACCGCTTGCCCATGTCGAAATCGAACCGCTGACGATAACTTGAGACTCTGGGAACAGATGAACGATGGTACAATTCTACCCGGCGGAGCTGTGGTTCGAATACGAACCGACATGGAACACAAAAATCCTGCACTCCGAGATTGGCCAGCATTGCGCATCCAACATGCCGACCACCCCATGGTTGGTGAACGATACAAAGTCTGGCCATTGTTGGATTTCCAAAGTGCAATTGAAGATCATTTGCAAGGAGTCACACACATCGTTCGCGGCAAAGATTTGATGGATTCAACTCGGAAACAAACACTGCTCTACGAAAAGTTCGGCTGGACCTATCCTGAAACCCTGTACTGGGGACGTGTCAAAGTCCACGAATTTGGTGGATTCAGTACATCGCAAATGAAATCCGACATCGCTGAAGGGAAGTTTAGTGGATGGGATGACCCTCGATTGCCAACGATTCGGGCCATGCGAAGGAGAGGTTACAATCCCGGTGCCATGCGTAAGTTCTGGGTAGATCTCGGTCTGACTCAGAAAGACATCTCAGTTCCGCTGTCAACCCTAAACAGTCTCAATGCAAAAGCAGTTGATGCCGATGCACCGCGTTTGTCATTTGTTAGAGAACCACAGACGATCCATCTCGATATTTCGGGTATCGAAATGGATTGTGTCACACTACCTGTCCACCCAGAGCACCCGGACAAGGGTGTACGTGAATGGGCACTCACAGACGATTTCATCAAAGTGAAAATTGCTCTGGAAGACTTTTGTGAAGACGGAGAGAGAAGACTCAAGGATTTTGCCGACATTGAAATCAATCAAGAAAGCTCCACCAATGCATGGAAGGGAGAAGTCATTCGAATCGAACGAGTTGGGAATACCCCGATTATCCATTGGGTCCCAGAAAATATGTCGAAGCCGGCCACACTGTTAATCGAAGAAGACGGTGAATTGGTGCTTGCAGAAGGGTTTTTGGAGAATAATGAATACCCGGAAGGTACAATCGTACAACTTGAAAGAATGGGTTTCGCGATCTTAGAAGGGCACGATCAGAATGGTGCCAGAATGATGGTTCGTCTCCATGGTTAGCCACGTGCGCGCGTGCGAGGGTTTCAAGTCGAATCTATTCGTCCGACTCATCATGCAGACACGCCGTTCACGACCTGTTGTCTGTATGCTGGTCATATTGTTGGCATCTGCGATGCCATTGACAGCACCTTCCGCAAGTGCGGAAGTTGTCTGCTGTTCCACCAGTGAGATTGACCTCTATCTCATCGGTGAAAACAATGAAGCAACCATGACTCCTTTCGAAAATGAATTGAATGGAATTTTCGACAAGGGTGTGAGTCAATCGGTGCAAGGCACTGAAGAAATCGCGAGTTGGAGCATCAACTGGAAACAGAGTGCGACGATTGCCGAAACGACTTGGAGACTGAACATGGCGTATGAAGTTGAAAATGCGGCCGGTGTTCACGCCAATGCGACAGTCGAAGTGAAAATTGGAAACAACATGTATACCGCAGAAAGTGGGACGCCTGGCACATTTATGGCCGGCAGTGATGTGATTGGAATCGACATTGAAATCCCCCAGATTGCCGTGAGCACAAATGACCTGATTGAAGTCACATTCTCTGTTCGTAGCATTATGTTCTCACAACCCGGCGATGACTCAGCAATTCGATTTGTCTGGGGAGAAGACACTGGAAGTATGCTCCGTGCCAATTTACCATTGGTCACAATCGAAATGCCAGAGGCATTGGTTGTCGGAGAGGAAGTATTCTTCCCTGTGATTCTGAAATCAGGATTTGGTGAACGTATGTGGTCCTCATTGGAGGACTTCGAATTTCGCGTCGGGAGTATGGTGTTGAGTGATGTTCGTTCCCCGAGCATCGTTTCAGGAGGAGTTGAGGTCCCATTTGTTTGGAACCCAGGCTCCAGCCCAGTCGATGGGAATTATCAGGTCAACTTGTCGATTTGGCCCAATGCAGGAGATGTACCCCTCACAACTGGCCGCAGCCACTACATCATGTTTGAAGAAGGAGGCGGGACACAAAACTACCACTTTGGAGAACCTGCAAGAAGTGTCAGCAGTAAACTCGATGTTGGAATTGATGTGAAGTATGATGGTTCATCAGTCACTCGTTCTGTAGAGCTCGTCATTGAAGGTTCGATGGCATCTTGGTTGCGGTGGGGTATGGACAACATCGGCAATTCATCGCTCCCATCGGACCACTTATTCAGGCAAGTACAAGGTTCATTTGGACAAGATCAACGACAAAACGGCAAGGTTGATGCTGCAGAAAGAGATGCACTGACTGGACACATCGATAGCAGTACTCGGAACCTTGAATTCTTCCTTGGCAATGCCGGACTTGCACTCAATCCAGATGGTTTGTTTGAAGGTGACTTATTCGATATGAATCCAGAAATCGAAATCGACTTAATGGGAGTCACTGGTATTGATGATGCCCCAATGAAAATTCAAATTGATGTCGAGTTGGCTCTGACAGGTGAAGAGCAATTGCTACTCATTTCAGATTTCATTCGCCCACAACTTGGCAATGGCATTTGGATGATGAATGGCCAACCTGCCGTGAGTTTGGACCTGACCATGACGACCAGTTCATTTTCTGGAATTTATTCTGTCAGCAAAGAGGACTTGCCAGAGGGAATGACGGTGACTCATTATCGAGTGGGTATTTTTGAGGTTGTGAATGTCCAAGCAGATGAACTCTCAGATGACCAAAAGTTCGAGGTCGAGTATGTAGTTGCTGGGAATGCCTTGTTTTCCCCGCTAATCACCTTAATTGCAACGATACTACTGCTCTTTGTCACCTTAGTGTTGGGTTTGCGAATGACGAGAATGCGCTCCCGATCGATTGTCGTCACTGCGACCATTCTATTCACAGGAATGATGTTTTACGTATACGCTTTTTCTGCAATACCTCCAACATTTGTAATGGGGATTGCAGCCGGATGTACAGTCGCGATGTTGCCATTGGCACTAATCTCCCCTCGACGTGTGGATTGGGCTATGAGTGAAGATTCGCTTTCGAATGATTACCAGAAAGCCCTCAATAGAAAAATTCCCACTGTAGAGTGCCCTGCTTGTGGAATATCCAATCCTGTTGAGACTGACACACGACCCGTTCGGATTCCCTGTGGCGGTTGTAGCCGCAATCTGCTCATCGAGGCCTAAGGCAATTGACCAGTTCTTAGCAAGTGATCAATTGCGTTTCCCGCTTGTATGCGTCGTCCACCTGGATGCTCTCGCCAGGTGTCACAAAACAACGTCAATTGACTTGCCAAATCTCGTTCCCAGCCTACAGAGAGAATGCGATGCCACCCCAATTCCTCGAAACGTGCTGTCGAGGGAGTTTCCGAATCAAGTAGATGTTTCAATAGATGCGAAATCGATTGAGCACGACCTTCCAAATCCAGTTGTCCCCATCGATCACGAATGGCTCCTAAGGCGGCCAAATCAACCCCTGGCATACTATCAGGGTTGATTTCGGGAACTTCCGGTAGAGGTACCACACGAATGAGCCCTTCACCAGACAAGAAATCCCGAAGAATCGTATAGACAGGATCGTAAGTGTGCTCCATTCCTTCAGACAACCAATTTCCCGCGAGAGTCCAAGGCATGAGTAAGCGAGTCATTGACCCTCCAGCTGAGATTGAATAACCGAGAGCTGCAGACAATGCAACAGTAGACATCACTCCTTTGCGCACTTCACCGCCACTACTCAATAGTGCATCGACTTCTACAGGGGCCAGATGAATGCAAAGAGGATTGGTTGAGATTGCAGGCAACAGCGAGACGGTGTCTTCACCGATGACAATACAGGGACCTTTGGTAGGTTGGGGAGATTCTCGAAGTCTGCGTTGGTATGGGATGCCAGCATCCAACAATGCGCCTTCGAGCAGGGCTGATGCAAACACGCCTTCTTCATTCAGAGGTGCTGCAATCGTAATCGCCGAATCGGTAGTTCGCAACTTGAGCGCTGCCTCTCGTAAGAGTTTGGCGACGCTGGAAAAGGCCGGCAAATCGAGTAGAGTCATGGCAAGCACATGGTGCTTTAATCCGCGGTTCAAAGACCTGACCACTGAACAAAGAGCCTTACTCAACCATCAATCGGAGTTGGTCTCGCTTGTACGCCCACTCTGAATCAAGGTGCCCTTCATTCTGATAATAAGCTGCAAGTCGGCGAATTTTGCTCTCTGTCAACTCTAGCTGTCGAGCATTGTGCCGGTCTTTGCGGTTAGATTCAAGGTGATCAATCAATCGAAGAGCCCGGCGCATGAGGCTCATCATGTCCTCAGGGTACTTCGAAGTGATTTCATTCTCAGCCAGAACTTGGCCAATGCGCTTGCCGAGTACAAGACGAACATCGGGTACTGCATGTTGATCGCGCAGGATGGTGCCAATTGCGGCAGTGCTGTGTCCTTCTGAGGCAAGAGACAGAATCAACTGTGTGACTTCCTTCTCATCTGTGTTTGACCACTCTGGTGCGCTATCGACCATAGGCTTGGTCGAACCACTCTTACCGCGGCCTGGACTGTGCATACGAGCCATGTTTGGTCACCTCTAGCGTCCCGCCGACCTACTCCCCCTTCATAACCGCTCCGCTATACAAACAATCTCCGATTCCCCCCTACGGGGGGATAAACCAAGGTTGGCTTCACCGGTCGTCGATTGTGTTGAATGCTTGTACATCACTTCTGGAAGTACTGACTGGCATATGCACGGGCTTGGTCTGCGGTGTAACCCATGCCGACCAATTGTTGCTCATACGCCTGTTGCTCTGGGCTGATTGCTGTAGCCCATGCTTGCTCAGTGGGGTCTGAATTTCCACCAGACCGAACCATCACAGTCGCACCCAAAACAACCACTAGAAGCAAAACGACGGATGCTGCGATGATGATGTACAGCAATGTGTTTGACCCGCCTTCAGTCGTACCTTCAGCATCTCCGGAATCACCGGAATCATCGTTATTGTCACCATCTCCAGTTCCATCAGATAGAGCACATCCTGTGGCATCGACTTGTGTGCCAGTAGGAGTTTCAGGACACTGATCTGTAGGCAGATAGACTCCATCACCATCCACGTCAGAACATCCTACGAGATTGGTGGTTGCACCTACTGGAGTACCGGGGCACTGATCAGATGTATCGGGGATACCGTCTCCATCGGCATCAGGATTCCAGATTGGGCATCCAGTTCCATTGGTACCGGATGCGACCCCAGGCTCATTTGGACAATCATCACCGTTGTAGTCATCCGGGCCATTGTTGTCGCCGAACATATCGCCATCCGTATCATTCCATTGGGTGGGTTCGTAGATGAACACATCTCCACCATTGGAGTAACCATCACCGTCATTGTCTTGACAGCCCAGGCGATCCATGGTAGAATCCCCAGGAGTATTCGGACAACCGTCTAGGTCATTTGGAACACCGTCGCGATCAACATCATCTGCATACAATTCTTCTTCGTTGATAATTTCAAACGGTAAGGATGTCCAAACGTTGTTGGTTTCATCGGACTCTGCAATTACATCTCCACCATCAACGGTTAGAACACAGGTATAGTAACCAGATGACAACTCATCTGTCAGAAGAACCTGGGCACCATCTTGATCAATAATACCGTCATTACCTGAAAGGGCATTATTGTGACTTCCCTGCAGTAGAGTCATTACAACATTGCCACCTTCATCGACAAGGGTCAATTCCCAAGCAAAGAGTGTGGCATCCATTGGCCCACCCATACTACTGACCTGCGCAACAAACGGTGCCGAATAACCAGTAGTTTCTGCGGTCAATGGACAGGTCGCAGGCTCGGCAACAAGGTCAGGCAATGGAGCTGCAATTGGAGTAAAGGTCAGGTTGTACCAGCCTGATTCCCATTCTACTCCTGATTCATCAGCAGTAATGAGAACGAAGTAGTTCCCATCTAACTCATCGACAGGTATGCTGGATGTATTGACGAATACTGAGGTTTCAGTAATCTGACCCCCGGCAATGAGTTGTTCTACACCGTTTTCGGTGTGATATAGTTCGATACTCATGTCAGTTGCATTATCAGATTCCAACTCAATTGTTGTCCCTTGCATTCCAGAGAGTGTGAATCGGTATGCATCTGTAGTATCTGATGGATCCATGCAACCACGACCCATTGATTCAGGATTGTTTCCGACATCATACGCAGTACTACCACTAGAGCCAGCGTCGTAACTAGGTTGTCCCCAATCTGAATCTGGGCCACAGTCGTAAGGGGGAACCCAGGCAGTACCATTCACCCAAACTTCTAGGGTGTAATTTCCAGTGCCTGACCAATGTCTTACCTCAAGAACGTAATCACCATCAGTCAAATCTGAAGGCGTGCCTGCGTTGGTGACATTCTCATGGTGCCCAAGGGTCGAATTGAACGAAGATGCAAGGGCCTGTGATTGGGTTTGATTCCAGAGAATCAGATCGAAGTCTACTTCTGAATCCAATGTAAGATAAGCGCTAATATTTTGATCACGGTGCACATGGATTTCGTAAAAATCGGAGGTGTCATCTGAATTGAGACAACCAGTAACCACACCGGTGAACTGGTCTCCCAGATTGAATGCTTCACCCTTAGTATCCCCTACATCGGCCCCAGTGCCAGCATCGTCAATCAATGGACATGGGGTCGTGGTGATGTTTGCGGTCAAATTACTAGCTGCAGAGTTGTTCGTTTCACTTAATTCAACCAAATCATCAGCCATATCCACCATTACACCCCAGTAGTATGTCGCAGAGGCTTGATCATCAGGAATCGTAACAGTAAGGCTACTGGGGATAACTTGCCCTGACGAGATACTTGGCACGGTGGAATTTCCTTCCATTTCATCATCAAATGTTGAAATGATATTATTTGTGGAAAGCCAACCAGAAACCAAAATCGGGTCACTACTTGATGCAACATAATCACCAGCTCCAACGTTCGAAATATTGTAGTCAAGAGTAACGATATCACCAGCTGTAGCATTTAGTGGGCCACTCACATTCTCGATAACCAAATCGGGAACTGAACTCAAATCAGTCGTAACCACATCGATATCGTAGTTACCATCACCAGAGTAATGCATGACATTGATGTAGTAAACTCCACCGCTGGTTGAATTTGTTGAGTATGATACGGATTCATTAGAATCAGCCCCTGCAGAATAGTCATAGTAGTATGTGCCATCATGAATCATCAAGTCAAAATCAGTGCCACTGGGCCCTACAAGATCAACATCGATTCTATGGTTATCTGATAGAGTAATGTTGTACCAGTCTTCAACATCGGTTGCATCAATGCACCCTGGAGAGTTAGACACGGTAGGGTCTGAACCCAGCATTTTCGCTGTAGCAGTTGTATTTCCTGCGTCACCGGTAGTACCACCATCATTTTGGACAAGTGGACATGGAGCTCTTGCTCCTGTATTGTATGTCTTTCCCGTGTCGGGTAAAATCAAGCCATTTGAGGTTTCATTTTCCGATGATTCAGAATTTACGACGCTAGCATAATTCAGCGGAGCAAAAACAGATAAAATCATCAGAGAAATCAAGGTCATCCCAATGATGTCAATTCGCTTTGAGGTTGCCATAAAGTAACCACCCTCTGGGCGGTATTTAACACCCCCCAAGTTTGCATCGTCTGTTTATAGCCGGTGTTGTGACTTTGCTAGGCGACCCAACCCACCTTTCCACTCCCAACCTGCAGCCTTGCAGCGAGCCGAACCAATGAGGTCACCGTTGCGAATAACCAGAACTTCTTCACCGATTTTTAGATCACTTGGTGCAGAAATTACCATCGCCGCGAAGATGTCACCTTTCCAAGGTGCATCGCCACCAATTTCGATTTCTCGAAGTGTCCCGGTTTCGCGTAACCTTGGGAGTATCGATTTTGTGAAAGAAAAACGACCTGCATCTGGATGCCACTGAGCAACATGTTGCTTTCCGTCCATCAACATCCACCTAGGAGGTTTGCCTCCAACACGTAAGCCTTGAAGCCATGCATCAGTCCCAAATTGCCAGCGACTAAGTGAAGCGAAGGCATGACGAAGATACTTCTTTTCGGGGATTGAATTTCCTGAAACTGACTCTACTGCTTCTCGCAGTACATCACATGCGGCTTTGGATGAAGCACCAACACCATCTGGGCGTGTGTCAATGGTCTCGATGTCGAAATCAATACCAGAATGGTTGATCACCTTATTGTAACCAACTCGTTCGACCAAGCCTTTGACCATTCGACGAATTGTCACCAACTCATCATTGTCCCATTGGCCAGTGACTGGAACGTCATAATGTGCCGCAGGCCACTGCTCTTCGAGTTCTCTTGGTACCAATCCAAGCGGACTAGTTACCATGACCTGATGTACGGTTCGATCGCGAATAGCTGACCGGAAAAAACGATGGCTTTGACTTGCTGAATACGGTTTTCGAGCAGAACAAGGCAACAAAACAAGCGTTTTTCGATGGATTTCGGAGGGCATGTATTCGGTTTCCATTCTTCGAATCCAATTTTGCACGATAGGATCTTGCCGACTGACTGGGCTGTGGCACCTAAACCGCTGTGATTTTTCGACATGCATCGAAAGTGGTGCACACTCTGCCATCAATGCATCGTGTCGCCGTAAATGTTCCACAAGTCGAGGACTATTCAGTGACTGTTTCTCAACCAACTCTCTCAATGTCCCACTCTGAATCGCGGAACGAGTCGCTGACAACGAAGCTCGCCACTCAGCCATTTGTGAAATCATGTCTACAGATTCATCGCATGATTCATCTGCATGTCTGGGCCCATCTCTTGAGAGCAATATACCTTGAGCAAACGCCTGTTGTGAACGGCGTAAATCGAATAGATCTAACCCAAACCAAGACAAAATTGCGCAGTTATCTGGCCCACCTAAGCCTGGGGCCCACAAAAGTGCGCCGGGGAAACGCTCCCGAAGAAGATGAATGGTCTGTACCAATCGACCTGGGTGACCCGCCAATTGTACAGCATCCTGAAGAACGACAATTTCAGGTGATAACTCGTTGTCGAGTAACGTCGGGTCATGAACCAAGCGTTGCCAAGAAACGGGAAGAAGGGGGCCTGTACTCTGGCCTTGACCGGATTCTGCCTCCTGCAAACTGGGGGGGAGTGTATGACCTTCGACACCTTGGAAAACCGGAATGTCATCAGTTGAGAATGGATACGCCCATGGCCCACGGGCGGATACTGACAATTTCGCTGGAAGAATTGCAGAATCGTGTTCAACTACGAATGGGGCGATTTCGACTCCAACCAGTGGATCATTTTCAGTTAAACACAAACCTGGAGTAAATGATTCTGGATTTGCACGGTCGCCAAGCCCGATAAGTCGTGCATGACGCCATCGAGCCAATACGGTTCGTGCAAGTGGCTTGTGCTCCATGGTCCGGTCTGCTGGCGCACTTGATTTGAATGATTCTAAAGGTGGCGGGCCGTAGGCCCGTCCATGCGCAGGAGAGCGGCCATGCTGGCGTTGCTGTTGGTTGTGTTCTCCGCGTCTGCGATTTGTGCTGAACAACTGGAAAGTGTTGGGAACCTTGATGACGAGTCGCAACGAGAATGGGAAGGGAACTCAACACCGACCTTGGTCTACGAGGGGGTGCTAAGCGACCCTCAAGACTCCGATAATATCTCGCTAATCGAAGGACCTAACATGGTACATTTGATCCAATTGGTTCATGCAGATGAGCCGTTAAAAATTGAGATTCAGGAGGACGGTTACATCCACGAACAAGAGATTGCCAATGTGACTCAGTTGTTGAGTAGTAGCCGAGGAAATCCGATGTGGATTAAAATCTCGAACTCGAATTTTTCATCACCGAATTCTTACCGAATTCTAGTTCATTCAAATGCAGCAGATGAGGACGTTGAATTGGGCAACAATCCAGTATCAGGATACGTCCATGAATCGGATAACCGAGGGGATCGTGTGTACTTTGAAACCGGTGGAAATGCGGAGATTGTATTGAATTGGTCCGGTGGATTGGAGACTGATTTCGATGGGTACATGACACACTTTCCCAGTGAAGTGGTCACCCCTCTGAATTTCAGCTCAAATGAGGGAAGTACGACCACATACACACCCGCTGTACAATCAAGGACGGAGTGGTATGAAGTTTCAATCACAGCGAGAACCAATGCTGTGGCCGCCCATTGGACAATCAGTAAGGTCGTTCAGTCACAAGGAGATTCTAGGTGCCATCATGATTGTCCCAATTTAATTCATGAAAGCAGTATACAAAGTGGCGCACATATCATCGAAAATGAACATTGGGAATCTATCGGCTCATTGAGCAATTACGATACTGTCGATGTTTACCCATTCTATATCCCTGGCGAAATTTGGGAAACCCATCGAGTCATCGCTAACCTTGCAGAAGGTGCACAAGCCTCGATGCAACTACAGTCATGGAACAATACTGGCGAGTACCTAACTCCTCTTGATGTCGCACACGGCGAACATACAGTTGGACTCAACATGACCCCTGGATATCATGTTCTCAAAGTCATTCGTTCATCTGATAGCACAGGAGATAGTGCCTATCACCTCAGCATGCAAACCGTCAATATGTCGTCACCCGATGACGAACCATATGAAGGCGAAATGATTGATCGATGGAAGGAATTCATTCCATTCTACATTGCAATTGCGGTTTTGTTACTGGCACCGCTGGGCTATGTCCTTTGGAGCACACGGGGCGTCGCACTTGAAAATCAGGTTCAGACACATGAACGTGGACGATTAAATCGGCTTCGTAAGCGGTTGAAGAGGTTGATTGAATCCAAAGCGGAACCGTTTGAAATTGACAGTGCACTGAAAATGCTAGAAGAGGTTCAATGGCGAGCTACCATAGAAGAAATGGGCAAGGCACACCTGTCTCATCACACCGATTCTGTAACACTAAAGGCGTGGAAAATCAGTGGCCGGAATTTACTCATTGGAGTCCATGTCGAAAGCCTGCCTTGGGAATTGGCTGCGTTACGATTTGACGCAACGGATGGCCCATCTTGGAAACTATCGAAGGTTGCCCCCGCTTCACTCTTTGATGGAGATGAAATCTTCCTCGACACTCTGGCAGCTGGATCCACTCGTTTCATTCAAATCGAATTAGAGGGAACTGCAGCAGGTCTTGATCTACACTTGTCTGGACTGGTTGATGGGCAGCCACTGGCAGCAATCCCCGCACGAGCTTTGCTTTTGGATGATGAATAATCAACTTCGTCGATCCTCGGCTTCACGGCGCACCATCGACTCGACGTCTTCCGGAGGCAGCCCGAAATCTACGCGTAATTCTTCAAGCTTGGAACGCATCGATTTACTGACCTTTTTCGGGGCGAATAACTTGAGTAAAACAGTAACATCACCTCGACCTCGACCTCGACGGTGTGGCATTCCACGACCACGTACAATGATGGTTTCACTAGGCTTAGATCC
>Ga0163179_10002001_pt1 | contig 14302 bp, 13 predicted proteins | sample AtlANTMetagenome_FD_109643 | JGI IMG/M metagenome (GOLD analysis project Ga0163179, IMG submission 109643) | Marine eukaryotic phytoplankton communities from the Atlantic Ocean - Atlantic ANT 2 Metagenome | ecosystem: Environmental > Aquatic > Marine > Oceanic | place: North Atlantic Ocean...
AAGGACATTTAGTAGGTCCATAACACACTATTGGCGCACTAGCATAAACCCCTGTTTTATATGCATTTATTCTATTCTGAATTTTTTGTAATTTTGCCTCTGGCAACTTAGACAAATAATTGTCATATTCTTTATCATTAAACTGATCTAACAATGCGTTCTGTCTTGTTTGCAATTCATTGCTCATGCTATAAAGCCTTTTATTTTACTAAGGGGGGTTTGATGCTATATGTATTTTTAACTATAATATTATATATATTATTATATATTAAAGGAAATTCAAAAATTTTGTTTGATTTCCAATGGACACCATTTCAATGGTGGCTTTACACCGGCTTAATTTCCAATTATATTGGCTTAATAAGTTGGTGGTATTTTGTTGATAAATATACTATTTGGGGTGCGCTGGCAATTACTTATTGCTTGCATTCTGTGATTGAGTTAGGCTTAAGCTTCTATTTCTTTGAAGCTCCGACTACACAACAGCTAGTAGGTTTATCCATGTTGATGATTGGAGGCTTTTTAATTTTAAAATGAAAGCGTTAAAATGACATTAAATTATACTTCTGCCACAGTATACTTTCCCGAAACAAAAAAATATCCTTATAAAAGAACTTGGAATTTAGATCAAATATGGGACGACTCTTTGCCTTTAGAAGTATTTCAAGTTAAAGTAAATACACTTTGGGACAACAGATATAAAAACGCTTGGTGTTGGCAACATGAAGATGAAGAGTTGAATAATCAATTCTTTTTACACCATATGCGAAGAGTTCTAAATTCTGATTTAAGTTACCCAATAATATTGTCTGAAGAAAACATTATTTTTGACGGAGTGCATCGTTTAATGAAAGCTAAGCATTTAGGCTTAGAGTACATTGACTGCGTCAGATTTAAAACAGACCCAAAACCTCTAACAGGAGGATAAATGAATTTACCAAGACATTCTATGTCAAAACTACCAATAAAAGAAATTACAGCGCAAATAGCAGCCTTACAACGTATGGTTGATTACTATACAGATTATATAGAACGTAAAGGAGAGTACAGTTACGTAGAAGAGCGGTTGAATTATTTGTACGGGGAAATGGCTGAATATATGATAGCGCGAGAATTGCATATAGACGCTATATGAATTAAATTAGCATATAGTGATTTATAAATTACCTATTAAAAAATTTGGATTTAGGATTTTAAAAATTTAGCATAAAAAATTCTAATAAGGGAAATGGAAAATATATACTAGGTTTAGGGGTATTATATTATTAGTGATAATAATACTTTATTTGTTATTAGCCCACCCGGGGTTAATACAATGTTTTTTTATTTTTCTCCTCTTTAGCACAGTCTTTGACCCATTGAAGGGGGCTTCCACTTGTGAGAAGTCGGCTGTGTTAACTATGGAGAATGCATATGCAGTCATCAGATCTTTTCCTTTCTCTATCTCTAACCTTATGTAACACATTAGAGATCCTGTTCACTCTTATAACAGAAATGTTCGTTCCTTTCATTGATACTCTTGGAGCTATCAACTTTGTCGCGCTATGCGCTGTCTCAGCGTTCCTCATCGTTGTATCTGCTCTCAAGATGCATGCACCAGTTGCTACTGTCCGCATCGCTCGTGAGCCTAAACGTTGGATAAAGTATCCTAATATTCCAGAGTGCTGGGCTCATCAACACTTCAACTGGGAACATGCTACGAATGCATTACTTTCCAGAAACCCTTTAACGGCTCGTCGCGCAAGAGAAGCCTTTGTTGGGAAGGAGAACTGGAAAGAGTGGAATAGGCTGCCTGCTGCCAGCAGAAAAGCCATGTATAGGCATGCTGACTCACTAGTTGATAGCAGCATACATTAGAAGAAATCGGCCTTTGGGCACTCGCAGGTTTTTTTTAATTTTTGGCTTTTAGTAGTCGAGCACTGCCTCCGGGCAATCTAACGTATCTCTTAACCGCCAACATGATAAGGAGTATCATCATGGCAACACTATCCTTAGTCCTCGGCTTTGCCGCCCTCTTCTCTTTCCTCACTCTTAGCAAGTCTGTCGTTCGCGCAACGATTCTTACAGCACTAGCAGCAGCAGTCGTCTTCTCTTCTTCGTATACTATTGTAACCCTTCAACACTTTTCCGTTGACATTTATGTCAAGGCAGAACTCACGAAACACGCAACTGCCCAGAGAGTTAACCGCTCATTCGAATCGAAGATCCGTCAAGGATCGTTGCTCAATTGGTCACGAGTAGAGAAGAAGCTTGACATGCTCAACGAAGCGCCTTACGCCAGAGCAAAAGTCTTTTACCTCTCGCTCAACTGTATGCTTGAGCAGGCATACGTCAAGAACAACCTAGATTCTTTCGCTCTGGCTGTTTGTTCCAAAGCATATCCCTACGCAGTGGACTTTTGGACAGTGCCTCGCATTGGCACGTTTACTAAACGAACAGCGAATAAGAAGTTCGTTCATCTCCATGAGGTTGTTGCCGCTGAGTGGGCCAGTCTCCTCAAAGGTCTAGAACCTGAGCTAGAGGAAGGCTATCTACAAGTGCCCAGCACAGTAAGCCTCTCTAAGTACACAGAGAGCAGGAAAGAAGGGTATGGCCAAGCGTATTCGTACTTATTCTCTCTTCTCGTGTCTGTCCATGTAGACCGAGATGAAGACAAAGGAATCAATTCCTGCTTGTTTATGGTCCTTAACCATAAACCCAGATCTATCTGGGGGAATATGGAGTTATTGGTTCCAGCCGATATGCCAGTAGAAAAATTGGTTGAGATCACAGAGCTTTGTCGCCAAGGCGGGGCTCTCTAGAATAAACGCAAAAAAGACTTTTAAGCTAGAGTTTGGCGTGCGCTGCCTTACTTCTAGCATTCGCTGGTTTTTTTTAAATTTGTCTTTTAGCAGCCGACCACTGCCTCCTTCGGAGTGCATGTAACGTATCTTCCCCCTACAAGACAAGGATATCGCCATGTTGACTTTTGCTAAGAACTTATTTACATTCTCTTCACTATTTGCCGTAACTATGACTACCATTACTCATGGATTGCTTGCACTTGACATCCACTGCACTCTCAGCTCTCACAAGCCTGCTCAATCTCCTGCAGTTGTTGCAATTGACATTCCCAAAGTAACGCCTAAAGTTCAGCCTGCTAAGCCTAGGTACATTGAGGTGGTTGACGTCGCTGCTTCCATTCGATCTTGGAATGAAGAAGCTTGGTGTCGTCCTCACTGGAATAAAGGTCGTAAATGCTCATTCAGAGATCGCCAAATCGAAAGACCAGCCAAATCGAAAGCGATTGCTGAGGCTTTCCAAAAGGTGTGGGGTAGCTCTTCTATTCAGGTACAGAAATTGGCACTGGCTGTGTGCATCAAGGAAACTGGATGCGGCTTTTCAGAACAACGAAGTTATCGTAAAAGAAATGGTAAGATAACAAACGAAAATGGCACAAGGATTTGGAGAGCTACCAAATTCATGAGTGAAAGAGAGGCTTGTGGTCTTACACAAGTCGACACCCGAGACAATGTCGGGAAGGTCAAGTGTGCCGTACTGAACGCTTCCTATGAGAATGCCTTTAGATGGCAAAAGACATGGCTTGAAAAGTGGTGGAATGACGGCCACAAGACCAAGCCTACCAAAGTAGACCTCTACGGGCTGAAGTGGCTGAAGCCTTACCAGATAGATGAAAACAACAGCTCCTACCTCATCTGGAGGTATAACGGTGGAGGTAAAGGTGCTTGGAGATATGGGCGTATTACTATGGACATATATCACAACCACATCGTAGTTCAGAAAGTGAAGGTGACAAAATGAAAACTTTTAAACAACTCTTGGCGGAGCGCACGATGACGCCAGAGCAGCAACAAGCTCAGGCTGAGCGTGAAGCTAAAAAGAGGCACGTCTCGATGGGGAGATACCGTGAGCTAATGGAAAAGCTCAACGCTAAATAAAATTAGAAAGGGAGCTGTATTGGCTTTTTTTTAATTTGGCTTTTAGTAGCTGACCTCTGCCCTCGGGTAAGTAACAGTATTTTCAACTCAAGCCAAAATGATAAAGGAGTTTATCATGGTAATCAAAGAAGCAATTCCTCCAACCTATCACGACGATTTTCCGCATTGTATTACTGAGTTCGATAGTCTACATCGTTTGCGGGCAGATTCCATTCGACGCAAATTCCCTCATCACCATCCCAAGGAAGTAACACTTCAAATCACGGCAGAAGCCGCAATTTTTGTTGGACCTTCCGATTTACCTATCTATGATGGTGACAATCCTTCTGAGCCCGTCTTCTTTTCATCTTATGATGGTCGGATCCTTGGAAACTACAACATGAGTAACGGGGATGTTGCAGCCCCGCTGGCGAAATCCCAGTGGGATCACATGGAGCTATTTGAGGCATTACTAAATATGACCAACAAAATGAATAACCAATACTTCAACAAAGACGGGAAATATCGTTGGAATGGGGCGCAGTTCGTGACCGATTTTTGGCGGGCTCTCGATTATGCAAAAGGGGCAACTCTAAGAGAGATTTACGACCTAGTATTCGAATTATTAGAATTCGAAGTCGTCGGGCTCACACCATATACGAAGGAGGCAATTTGGCGTCTTTCTCCTCGGCCTGAGTGGGGGATTCGTACCGTTGTTGTTCGATATCTCTAGCTCAAAGAGCTCGCTTTGATTTAAAGACCTCGCTTTTATTAAGTCCAGAGCTGGACAAGCACTTTGGCTTGTCGCTCTGGCATTCGCTGGTTTTTTTTAAATTATAGTTTTTTATTTTTTGGCTTTTAATAGCTAGACCCACCTCGGGGTAGTGTCCGATTGCAAGGACGCTTTTACTAGCTGTCGACGGCTAAAACTATTTAACACTGCACCTTGAAATGCAGTGCAACCTCTTTCGCAAACTAGGAGTAGCTATGCGAAAATTCTTTTCCTCTCTTGTCAGCGCTGTTACGCGTCTTGGCAAGACTCTTTTAACCACAGGACTCGTTACAGCTTTGGCAACTGTTTCTTGTCCTGCTTCCTCTGTAACAGCAGACAACTTTGACTCTGTTACACTTAACGTGAGCGCCTCTGCGACGATGGCAGCTCCCCTTACCTCAGTTTCACCTCCAAGTGGAACTGTTTACATTCGGCCCAAAGATTCTTTCGAGATTCTTCGGGGTTCTTTCAACCACGCAGAAGACTACGACGCTGACGCAGTCGCCCCGGGAATGAGACTATCGAAGGGCAGCTCATACCATATCAGTAAACGACACTGGTGGGGTTTAAGTGCCAGAGTACGTTACGCTTTGTTGCACACGAGCTGTATCAAAAACGTTGATTTTGCTAAAGCTGATAAGGCTTCGGCTAAAATGGCTAAGGCTGAATCAAGAATAATCTCTACGCTAATGCTGATGATCCCTGTGGCTTGTCTCTTGTGGGTAGCTCTAACAGCAGTGTACTATGTGGCACTTGCATTAGACACAGCGTTCTGCTTCCTATTTAGGACAACGAAGAATACCTTCAAGGCACTCTTTAGTCCCTGGACTATAGTGGGTGGCTCAATCTTGTCTCCGAGTGTTGCTTTTGCAGCTGCGGATATGGCTGTTCAATTCGCAGATATGACTGCGTTTATTGCACTCGCGGTCGCACAAGGCATTTTCAGCAACATTGGTCGTACCATAAAAGGTATTGAGCGAAAGTTGCAGAACCTTCCTCACACCGTAATTACAATCACGCCGGGCAGTGAAGAGATCTCAAAGAGAATCTTCAATAGTTCGACAACAGATGCCTTAGGCTTGTCTGAATTCGGTCATCAAGAAGGCCTCGATCCTTTAACAGCAAAAGATCTTATCTTTATCGAGGCGAATGGTGTTCGTCAAGACAAGATCAACGAAATGACCGATGCACTTATCGAGGAAGGTTATCGCCCTCTAGGTGCACGTTCAATGATGCGCGTTAAGAACGAAAAAGGCGAAGAGACACATGGGGCAGAATATTTCAGACATATCGCCCTCTATTTGGACAACCTTAATAATCTCAGAAGCTATGGTTCCATGTTCAATGCTCCAGCATTGAATCCGTGGAAAGCAACTGCTGACCTCTCAACTCCCCGCGAAGGTGGAGAGGCTAAAGAAGTGCTTTTCGTAAGCGGTTCTGCCGAATTACTCAATAAGCGCTTTGGAGGCATTGAAGGTGGCATCCCTGTTTCAGCTGCTGCGTTGATGGCGATCTTTGGTGATAAGTTACCTTGTCAACCAAGAATTATGATCAAAATCCTTGATAAATTCGTTGGTGCTCTACAGAAAGGTAAATGCACACCGATTGCTGCACGTCTCTTCAAGGAGAATGGTAACCTTGTTCCTCGTGCACGTGCGGAATTCGCTGAGGATGAGGCTGGGAAAAAAGCGTGGCGTGAAGGCTATGACTTTTGGCTTGTGGAGGACGACACTCCTAAAGGTCGAGCAAAGAGTGACTTGCAAACATGGGAGCTCCAATTACTTGATCCAGCAAATGTTGAGATCTACGGGTGGCGTCTAGCTAAAGCACCCAACAAACCAGGAGCATCGTTGATCTCTTACCAAATCTTAGCTCTCGTAGCTCAAGATAGCGGTTGGGCCAAACTAGCGCAAGACATTGAGGCTCTTGTTAGCAAGTCGATTGGTAAGGACAAAGACCGCCTTATGGTAAAACTAGATATAATGCTAGCCAGTGCATCCATAAAGTTAAAGCAATACTTTGCTGCCATCAGTCCCGCATCGGCTAGATCAGGGCGTCGAAATTTCCTAGGCTTTGGTGCAATGACTACTACTGCATACATTGACATGAATACCATGTTCGCAGAAGGTTTCCTGGTAGCTGGAAATGAATGGGGCAAAGGGTTTAAAGCCGCGACTAAGAAAGCTATTTATAACCTTCTCCCTCTCTGTGGAGGTAAGAACCCTATCTTGGATCACAACCAAGCATGGGTTGGTAAAATCGTCTACATCGGTCAAGTAGATGCTGCTTTGAAAGAGTTACGTAAGCTCAAAGAGTTGCGTAAGACTCCTGGTCTTGAAGACACAAAGATGACCTCAGAGCTACATGCGTTCCTCAGCGAATTCCTTAAGAACAGCCCTGAGGACGAGTGGGAGGACCGCCTTGTCTGGATTAAAGCTTACCTACCTTCGTTGACACGTGGTAGTGTACTGCTAAATGCAAAAGACGTAGCGTTGCTAGCTGGTGACGATGATGGTGATACCTTATGGTGGAGCTTCAATCAGTTCGTGATTTCAATCTTTAAGCGTTTGAAAGCACAAAACAAGGGCCGTCAAAATTATAGAATTGAGATTGACAAAAAATGCCAACTCCCTTCAGCAGAAGGAGCCGCATCGATTGAAGAGCTCATCACAGCTGAGGGCGACCGCTTGAAAGCATTATGCAAATACGTTATGGCGCCGAACAAAGGTCAGGGTCCAGTGGGCTTCTTGGCTAATGTTTGTACTGTGCTTATCGCAGTATTTCCCATGGTCGACAATGGCAATGGCGGGTTGAAGTTCGAGAATGTTTGGGTTGAGAGACTTCAAGCAGTATTGAACCTGATGATGCAGACCAGTATCGACACTCAAAAGCGCCTTTTCGGTCCCATTGATCCAACACGATACACCACTGCAAAGATCAGCTCTAAAGATGTAAATGTAGAGCGCAACATCATTCCAGGATATGATTACGATATCTTAGGCTGGACCTTCGATTCGACGAACTTCGATCCGTTCGATTTTACTGCTGAAGAATACCGTAGCAGGCTTTCAGAAAGAGCTATGACTACAATTAGTAACCACAACACTGGTCGCAAAATGTTATTCAAGACAGACAATGACGCCATGTACAATATCGGAGCTCTTGGAGCTTGGTTAGTAAGCGAAATTATCTCACTTCTGATTACTGGCAAACCTATGCAGTGGAACGCTGGTAAAGTTGCTGATGAAGCTAAAGGTGGTCTTTCCGAGTCCGCTTTCAACGAATACAAAACGACGGATGGACCAAAGATTGAGTCTTTCGTCTCTAACTTCAAGTGTGATGATGAGCTGTCTCTGAAGATCAAGCAAGTTTGGGTTGAAAAGCCTTCTGCTTTGTACGCGTGGAAAAAAGCGTCTAAGAACGCTCCACTCTCTACTTCGATCCCTTGTCCTCCAGCAATCAGACTCAACCACGAGATTGCTTTGAAGCACAAACTCAGTGACTTAGACCCAGCGTACGTGCCAGAGCTCAAGTGGAGCATCGTGAAAGAAGCCGTGAGGGGCCACTTCCCAGGGTTAGCCAAAAAGAACTTCTTCCAATTTATGGACATTCTTTTGGATCGTACTTATCAGGAAATGTCAATTGAAAATGCCAAAAAGACTGACTCTGAGCGCTATCAAAACGCTTCAGAAAGATCCGATGTGGATAGTCTACGATTCATGGTGCGCGCGTTAGAGAGCATTGTGAAAGAAAAGGCTTATATTGGCTTGCCAATTACAGACTCTTACGTCAAGTTGATTCTCGATGCCCTAAATCCTAGGAAATACATCAAGAACAAACAAGCAGTTTTGACAAGTCTTGCTTGGATGTGGGCTGCGTATCACCTCAGCAATGAGAAAGCTTGGGCTTGGAATGCTTCTAGCAAATATTTGCGTTATGATAAGGATGCCTCCTCTAAGAAGTCGGAGCAGTTCGCTGCGCAAACTGATGGCCTCTTGACTATCGATGAAGTTGCTGCAACCCTCAGCGGAAACCTCACTCCTGATATTAGTGCAAAGTGGGAGCAATTCCTAATCACGAAAATCAGCGAGAAACAATATCTCAAGCTCCATGCACGTGCTACATGGTACATCGATGAAGGATTGCCAGCGCTAACAGCCGTCGAGGATCAACTGCAGATCATTAGTGAAAAACGATACTCGCTCAACCTTGTAGGTAAGCTCGTCGCTCTCTATAAGAAAAAGAAAGCTAAGGGTGGCTTGCCGCTTTCTGAGTTGCCTTACCATTTAGTTCTCATCGCTTTCAACGAAGGTAAAATGGGTACAGATAAGCAGCCATCTTGGCTTCGTAAAATCAGAGATGATCTTGAACTTATTGTGGCTACTCAAGTGGCAATTGGCGGAAACGTTTCAATCCAGAACCAAATGGCTGAGTACAACGAGAAAGAGGCTGACATCAAAGCTAGAGCGAAACTTGGTGCTGACAAAAAAGCCCTCAAAGCCGAACTGAAAGATTTGAAGAAGAGCTCTTATAAGCTCTTGAAAGCTGCTAGAATTAGAAAGTTAATCGATAATACGGCGGCCAATGGCAAGAAAAATTCCGAAGAACTATTGCTTCAATGGATGGACCCAAGCATCAACCCGCTCGCGAAACGCTTTTCAGAGGAGATTCTCGTTGCAGTAGGGCCCTTGGTTAATGTTGAAAGAGCTTATCATTTCGGCGGTGGTCTGGAAGGTTGGGATCGAATCTTAGGTACAACCAAATCGGTCGACAACGGTCATGGGTTGGAGTCCAAATTCTGGGGATTCACAAGAGTTGACTTCTCTTTGCCAGAAGCAACTGAAGCTTGGTTCACGCGCATATTCTTGAATCGCGGACAATCGTTCTATAAATTGAGTCAAGTTCCCGGTACGATCTCTAAAACTTGGCGTTTCTGGGACGCATGTATTGCTAAGATGGAAAATGTCAGCGATTGGTCACTCGTTAAAGGCTTTGGACACCTTGTCTCTCTCGCGATTCCCCTCAACCAAAGCGAGGCTAATACAAGACTCAATCATGTTGGACTTTTGCATCAAGACATCAAGTCTGTATCGCAACAACCTGGACTCAATCTAGCTGCGAGAACAACATATTTGCGCAATGCTAAAGACGAATTAGCTCGTATTGAGGCTCTTGCAGAGAACCCTCTTATGTATTGTTGGGGTCAAGCGCTCTACGTACCAGTAACTTGGGGTGTTAGAATTCCAAACTTCTGGGGAGACCTTTCTGATAAGAAACTGAACAATAGAGGTGCGATGGCTATCTCTGCTCTCAACAAAAGCAATCCTGAGTTCACCCACCAGCCGCCTTGGGTTTGCCTTGCAGAAAATTCTGAGGAGCCTACTTACTTTGAGACCAGAGAGAACGCGATTGCTTGGGCAAAGGACAATATTGCTCCAGTGATTTTAAATAAAGATCCTGAGAATTGCTACGTTGAGCAAGTTACAATTATAGGCCAAAACCAAGGCACTGCTATCGAGGGAGCCAACTACAAAGTTTCTCCTTATGTAAGAGGGTTCAGACATCCTGATTTCCCAGAAGCATCTTTGCCTCTTAATGAAACAAATGTTAGAGAGCTCAGAACTCTTGGTAAACGCTCACGCTATGAGAACTATGAGGCTTGGGTCGCTCAGTTGAAGGATTGGACACTTGCAGAAGAGAACGAGGCTAAAGACGTATTGATGGGACTCTTGTTCTATAAGTCAAACATGGGGAATATCGGCATGCTGATGTCGAAAAACCCTCCTAAGAACATGAATAGAGCAGCGACTGCAGGTCGTATCTTACGATGTGCTAGCCGCGATGCTCGCCTCCACATCGAAGCCCTGGTTAACAGCAAAGAGAAGACTACTGTCGTTGCACCTCCAATGACAGATGCTGCGTTCGATGCTCTCGTCAAGTATCTCAGTACTCTCAGCTAAGAAGTAAGGCCGCTTTCCAGTAAGATGTGAAAAAAATCTGGAAGCATTTTTGCGAATCAAAATTTAATACGGTCTAGACAGAGCATTTGCCGAGTCTACTTGATGTGCTTGTTCCGGCAAGCGAAACCGATGAAGAATCTAAAACAAACAACCATAAGGAGTCAAATTATGGATATTCAAAAACTTCTTCAAGAAACCCTTTCCAGCCTCCCTGCAGGCACTAATGTCACTATCAACATCGCCCAACCTGGAGCTCCAATCTACAACTGTGTTGGCGGTGTTCAGTTTACTGGCACAAGTCCGATGAAATCAAAGAACAAAAACTCTACAGATTCAGAGAATACATCTAACTCTACCAATGAGGAAGTTGTGATTATTGACTCTGTTGATGCAGAGTCAATTGTTGCTAACGATTCGCTCAATCAGGCAGAAGTCCCTTTTGAAACTGTTTCTACTCAAGACAATTCTGAGGACTATGAATCTACCAGAAAAAACGCCTCTTTGCTCTCACAAGCTATTGAGAAGAATCTTCCGCATTCAATGAAGGCTAAATTTATGGCTTTTACTCAAACCAATAACCAGGATGTAATTCGATGCATCAATGAAGCATGTGAGCTTGCAGAGGAGGGAGAGGAGGAGCACATTATCACCCTCCTCTCTGAAGCGGGCATGGCCGTTTAATAAACCTCTAAGACTCTCCTATTAGCTATTTGTGTTGTATTGACTCCGCCAACACTCCGCGTTGCCCACCTACGGTGGTGGTGAGGGCCTTCCCCTCATACTCCCGCCTCTGGTGTGGTGAGGAGAGTATTTGTTTGAAGGTGCTTTTTTAATTTCTTGGGATCTTCCCCGAAAAAAAAGAAAGAGAGAAAGCCTATGAGTGGAAATCAAAACCCTAATGGTGACGTGACCCTGACCTTGACTGAACAAAGCGAACTTGGCATTAATGATCTTCTGAGACTGCGCAAGCTTCCAGCCATCGATACTGACAATATTGGTGTGCAACGGTTGCAAGCGTGGTTCCGTGGGTCTAGCGGCAAGCCAGAGTATCGAGCCGAGAGTGCACTGCGTACTAGTTGGTTGTTGGCAAAGGCGGCTGGATTAAACCCTGCGCCCTATGGCACCGAAGATGAAGAGCAATTTCGCAATGTCCTAGCCTTGTCTAACCTTCAAACACTTAAAGACAATCAGATCCCTCAGCAGATGGTGTGTGCTATCATGGATCGTCATCTCGCTTTCGGAGACGTTTGGAGTAATATCCGAACGTACACCCCGGCGCAAGATCCGACCACGACGCGCCTATATGTAGAGGCGGCTGAAGAATCCAACTTTGAGATGGATTTGGTGGGTATGGCTTATAGTAGCTTAATGCTACGCCACCACCCTCAATTCGTCCCAAGCGCTGAGATCAACGTCGGTTGTAAAATCGACAACTAAAATCTTGAGAGATGATTAGAGCACTTTGAACAGATACTCTTCTCACACCCTTCTCTGAAGGTTTACTTACGCACTGTAAGGAGACATGAGGAAAGGGGATGCCGCTTTGACAGAGTGGAAATGGAAAACCTGTAAAAAGGATGACCTAAAGACGTCCGAAATGCTCCGTACAACTAGTCTAACTAGTCTGTGGGAATATGGGCGCACCCCCCAATAGTAGTCGCTTAGAGATGAAGAAAAGATCTCTGAGTACCTCTAACTACTATGCCTCTGATTGATTTCAGGTGGCGAATGGGCCCCGAAACCCGTTGTGACGACCAAGTCTTATTAGACATATAAGAGGTGCAACATAAGGGTGGAAAAGGACAGATGAAGCGTGATAAATCATCTGTTGGGGCCGAAGGAATAGCCTTCTACCATAAGAACAGTTCGCTTATGGATAATAGAAGGTGGCAGGCTGACATTCTGGAAGCTGTAAGACCATATCCTCTGGTAACGCTAGAACTAGGTCCAGCTGGACTGAGGGCATTCACGCATGTCCACGTGACAAAGCACGGGAAAACCGGTTGAGCCAGACACTGATTCTGGTTGGTAGAGATAGGTTAGAAGAAACGCAAATGCGACCTAACAAACTCTACATGGATACTTTACAGGTAGAAAAGTATCAAGAGTAGAGATGACACGGATTGTTGTCTTTGCGATATATGAGTCTATATTCTAAATACCATTGAATATAGAGCTCGCTCATATAGCTAAAAATTGGAAGAAGGTTATTTATAACCGGCCGCTTCCGTCGAGACAGCACATTAGGGATAAACCCTTTTGGTAGCAAACCTCGATTCTTAACAAGAAAGACCGCAGATCTGGAATGTTAGGGTAGTTACTCTCTGATGTGCAGGAGAGTAATAAAAACAGGGATGATCTGGTAAATCATCGAGCATGTTAAAAAAGCACAGGGGAGGGTTAAGAGATATCTTAACTCAGAGTCGCCCCGCGCAAAAGGTAGTGGACGTCCACTTTTTCTCGAAAGGCATATAAGCCTTAATGTAAATCCAATGCTTCTAATTGGCGAGCTATTATAGTTCTCGCACGCTTGTTTACATTAAAGCCTCAGAATCTCTCGATTGTCTCTGCCCTTATTATAAAAACTTATAATAAGACAAAAGCAGACGACACAGATTCGCCTGGATGGGTTTACATACTGCACGGTATGTAAATGCGCTCTTTATGAGCGTAGGCTGTTACTGCCCCCCTGAAGATCGCTGCCAGCGGCATGGTCGATAAGACCTAGGACTCATAGAGAGTCGAATCTAGTTAAGTGCATCCCCTGTGGTCTACGTGGCCACCCCCCTTTATACAGTAAATGCAGCTCCCCATTTCGGGTCGAGCCATTGGAGTAATAGTTATGAACAATTTATTTTTTGTTATCAATCCGGAAGAGAACGGGTCTGGGAGAGCTGCCGTCTGCACCAATCCATTAGATGTAGCTGGGTCGACAGTATGGTCACACACTGTCACCAGCCACGATCGCCGCAATGGGGCGCCTTCAATCACAAAGGCATGCCAAATTGCCTTTAACGCATTGCGTAAGGGTAAGACTCCCGCTCAGGCCTCAGAGGAGGCAGGGGTATGAGAGACAAGATCATATTCTGGGCATTTTTGGCTTTTAACTTCGCACCACTCTTGTGGTTCACACCACTGCCAAGCCTCCTCGCGCGGTAAGTGAACCAGCCTCCCCCAACCTAGACCAGCTACTCCATTAGGTCTAGGTTGGGAGTTGGCACCTCGGAATAAGTGTTGTACCCTTAGAAAAGTGATTCTACAGAGCCTGTAGAGCGCTTTTCTAAAACTCATTAATCCTAAAAAACTGGAATAAAAGAGAATATATTTGGATAAAAAACATTAATTTGTTTAATATTTAATTATAATTCTCAAATATGTAAAGTTTATATAAGGAAAATAGTGGGGAAATGGGGGTACCCTTTCCTCTAATTAAGGAGATGAAACAATGCGTAAAACTAGACATGGATTAGACGATATCGACGTCGGTGAATATGTCGATGTCGGAGAATATGACACCCTCAGCGCAAACGGACAAGTAGTGTCCGTACACGATCAAGACGAACTCAACTCCGTAGGCTTGAAGGTAAGCAGAACGTTCGCGTCAACGATACCGAATAGATCTGCGATTCGACGCATCGTTGCAGTTCATGATA
>Ga0163179_10002007_pt1 | contig 14284 bp, 13 predicted proteins | sample AtlANTMetagenome_FD_109643 | JGI IMG/M metagenome (GOLD analysis project Ga0163179, IMG submission 109643) | Marine eukaryotic phytoplankton communities from the Atlantic Ocean - Atlantic ANT 2 Metagenome | ecosystem: Environmental > Aquatic > Marine > Oceanic | place: North Atlantic Ocean...
GTTTTCCTTCAAGTTTTGCAAAAGATCGTCTTTGTTAGCTGTAAAATTACTTTGCTTCCAGGCAGACTTAACTCTGTTTAGTGTCTGTCCTAGTTCAGGTCCGCTTTTATATCCCATTGCTATAAGATCATTTCCAGTTACAGGAAATTGCGGCGGGTTAAAATTTTGTATGTGCTTTGCTAATTCTGCATTACCTTGTAATATAGCTAATTTTGCAAGTATTTCTTTATTTTTACCATCTACTATAAGGTCCTCTGCGTCCTTTTGTACTAACTTTTTATCTTTGTTATTAACAAGTGTAAGTAGAGTAGTATGTTCATCCTTACTTAGTTTCCACTTTTTAGCTAACGCATCATTATCTACTAGTCGTGCTAAATTAATTATTGCGTTATCATTATCTACAGTTTTACTAGCATTTTTTACAGGTAAATCAATTTGTTTATCAATACCAGTTTTTTTCATATAATTTAAAATATCTTTTACATTATTTCCAGACAGTATCTTACTCATTTCTTGCCATATACGTTCAGAACTTATACTTTTTAATCCTTTAGCATTTTGTTTGATAGCATTTGTAACATCTTCTTCCCATACTGGCTTATCTAGTCTGCCTTGAAATCTAAAATAGCGTAGTATACGTAAATAATCTTCTTTAATACGCTCTTCAGGATCACCGACAAACTTACTAACTTTATTTTGTAAGTCGTCCATGCCATTGAAGTAGTCATGTATTTTTCCGTCAAAGTCTAAACTCATTGCATTATAAGTTAAATCTCTTCGTTGTGCATCCGCTTGCCAATTTTTTACAAATTGTACCTTAGCTCGTCTGCCATCAGTTTCTACGTCAGCTCTTAATGTTGTAATTTCGTAAGGTTCTTTATCTATTACTGCGGTAATAGTTCCATGATCAATTCCTGTTGGTATATGCCTAATACTAGCTTTTTTAAACATATCAATCATTTCATCAGGAGTAGCATCTGTAGCAAGATCAATATCTTTAGGCTGTTTACCTAAAGCAATGTCACGAACTGCACCGCCAACAACACGTAGTTCGTGTTTATTTTGTTTAAAAATTCTGTGTAAAGACTTTAATTGGGGAGTTAATAGACCTTTAAGATTTTTTTTTTGATCTACAACTTCTAAAATACGTTTTAATTTAAATGGTAATTTAGCTACAGTAATTTTTTTCATTTCAAGCATTTTAATTATATCATATCTATGATGGCCGTTTACAATTTTATACTCATTGTCAACAATAATAGGATTATATAGGCCTTTGTGTATTTTTTTTAATTGCTTGTTAAAATTTTCTTTTAGTCTTTCTTTTTGAACAGGAACTAGTTTTTTAACTAATGCTGTCTCTATAGTATGTGGAATATTTTTTAAATGTTTTTTTGTAATTTGTGGAAGCTCTGATCTTGTATATGACTCAGATGCTTTTTTCTTTTGTTGATTCATAGCTATTGCGTAAATAGCACCTTCAGGATCTATTCCTTTTTCTTTAGCCCAGTTTGATATGGACTTTTTTGCTTTCGGTTTACCTTTAAGTTTGTCAGCTTTTTTATGTGCTGATTTAATATCAGACTTACTCATTTTTTCTTCGGCTATATGCTTTTGTAATTGTTTTGCTGTGCGTTCAAACTTATGGTCTTTATACTTGAATCCTATACCGCCAGCAGCTTCCCATTGTGTTACATTACGTCCAAAGTCATCAATTAATATATTTGGTGTGCCGTCTCTATTTTTTGCAAACTTTGGTTTGTCATGTGTAATATAAACATTTTTAGGTGGAAAGAAACTTAGGTTCTTTTTAATCCATTCACGCTTATGTGGTTCTGAATTAGGATCATCAGCTAAAGGACTTGAACATATATTGTATTCGCCTTTAATATTTTTTATTAGTGTAAGTAGTTCTTTTGCTTGCGGTAATAATGGCAAACTTAACCAAAATTGATCTGTATCTCTAATCTTTTGTAGTGCTTGTGGAAGTCCATCATTATCGATTTTTGACCAATGATCAACTTTCATTAGCTTTGTCCATTCTCCAAAGAAGTCAGCTAACACTCCGTCCATGTCTACATATATTTCTGTAGTTTTAGCAATTTCTCCTAATTGTTCTTGCATATTAGTAAAGTATACACTACTTTCGGTGTCTATGTCAACCGATTCGGTAAACAATGTTGGGTTCTTTTGTCCCCAACGTCTAAGAATTACTCCTGCAAGTGCGTTTGCTTGATTCTCGTCTGGACTACCATCTTCTCCGTTAAGTTCTCTATCGTACACTTGGTCTTGTTTATAGTGAACAAGTTCGTGGGCAACTGTACGCATCACATCCATCTGATGCCTACCAGTATTTTGAATTACAATACCTTTTGTATCATTGTCAAAATAACCAAACGTAGTGTCTTCGGTGTCACTTACAAATTTTATCGGAGGGCTTGACTTAAGATCTAATTGCTCTTTACAAAACTTTACAAAATCTATTAAATTACGTTGGCGATTACTTTCAGCTAATCCTAAATTAAATAATACATTTGTACTTTTACCTTTAACTTTTTTACTTAATGTTGGAGGACGACCGTCTTTGTCTACACTATTACCAAACTTAGCAGCTTGCTTTTTAATTTCATCTGTACCAACATCTGCAGTAGTATTAACACCTTTTACAATACGTCCGTCTTCTGCTACTTTATATTTTTTATTACCTTTTCCATCATCAGATGCTGACATTGTAGTTCCGTCATCTTTTTTGTAACTTGCTGACGCACCTTTGCGTGTGTCATGTTTAATTTTTAGTTTATCTTTTGTATAAGTTGCAGTACCTCTACCTGACGACCCATCTTTGTTTAATGTATTGTCTACATATAGATCAAGGTGGTCTCCTACTTTTGTATTTGCACTCACCTTGCCTGTTCTAGTGTTTGCTCGCACAGTGGTATTGCCAACTTTTGCGTAACGTGAATGTGGTCCATACTCAACTATTTTAATGTCATTAAATTTCATACGTTTGACCCGCTAACTAAAACTTTTAATTTTTCTTTTGTAATACAGTATATATTATCTACATCTTGTGTAGGATATACAGACTTTGCTTTACGTAATAAAGGAAATGTATTTGATTTAACAAATTGTAGACATTGTTGGGGGTATTGAAAATTAGGCTCTTGAATAACATATAGGTCAGTATCTGTTGCACCAGGAGGTGCGATCATTGCAATAACTATGAGAAACGTTTTCATTTCTTTCTTCCTCTAAATTGTACTGCTCCAGTCATATATGGTTTACTAAACCAAAGTTTGAACCATTCTGGATCTCCAGGCTTTAAACCTAGTTTCTTTTCTTTCTTTTTTATACCTGCTGCTGTTATGCTAGGATTTTCGTCTATTTGATATTCAGTATAACCTTTGAATTCGTTTACACCAGCTAATTTTTTGATGTGTTCTAGTTCATCCATCAACTTAGCCTTGCTTTTGTATAATATCTATTGCCTGTTTCATAGCTCGATTAACGTCAACAGGTTTGATATCAGGAAATTTCTTTATTAACATTGACTTTGTTCTTTGCGTTCCATAACGTCTCATATTTTTAATGATAAATGGAATATACTCTTTCTCCATTTCATCACCTGAGAAATTTATTAGATCAAATAATCCTTCGTCAACAGGGTCAACACCTATTATATCTTGTAGTTTTTTGAACATATCTTCTGCATAAGGTTGTGCTGAAGAAGTAACGCCTTGTTTAAATCCTTCAAGATCGTTGTTTTGTACATACTCACGCATTTTTGTACCACTCATGCCGGAAGCATCTGCAGCACTTGCGTTTCTTGGTAACTGTACTACCCTTATACTGTTAAAATTGTAATCATGCAACTCTTTAGCAACACCGTTGTAGTCTTTTATTAGCTTGGAAAGCGGAAAAGGTTTTTCAGGATCTATGCCTTCTAGGTATACAACATCTTTGTACCCCATTTTATATAACCTATCAGCTGCAACTAATACTGTTTTTGCAAGGCCTATACTTATGCCATTAAAGCTCTTACGAGCCCAATCTAATTTATCTTGTGATGTAAGTGGGTCTTTTGGAAGTTTAGGCGCCCTATCAGTAAGAAACAGGAAAGAATCACCTTCTTCTTTTTTAATGGCATCAACAAGTAGTTCGTGTCCGATTGTTGCTGGATTTAATCTACCTAATGCAAAAGAAGCTGTTTTATTTGTTCCGGTAACTTCATAGATTTTCACGTGTAGTCGCCTTTTCGAATATTCTCTGTTTCTTCATCGTTTATTCTTTGAAGTAAGTTAGCTCTATCTTCTGCTGTAAAAACCTCTTCAGAATTACGTCCTACGTTATATTTTTTAACATAGTTATCGCAACCCTTTTCAATCATAGGTATAAGGTATTTTTTTGGATCTGCATCTTTACCTGCACGTTGGCAGTCTGCAAGTTCACATACACTTGGATAATAATATTTACGATAAAATATAGGGTCGTTACGCATGAATACTAACGTATCGTCTACTACATCAAATGGAAGTTCTTCCTTATCTGTAAATTCATTTAATCTCATTTTCCGCCACCGCCCTTAGGTTTTCCTTTAGGTAAAAATTTTCCTTGTTTATCATAGAATGGCGCAATCTCTTCATCATATTTTCTTGTGCCCATAAATGATTTAAGTCTTCGTAACTCACCACTTCCTATAGTATGTGGAACTTTAATTCTACGTAACTCACTCCAGTAATAGGTATTCATGTCTTTAGTGTCTAGTTCACCTGTAATCCATTTTTCTAAACTCTCTTTATCATCGTTATCTTCTAACTCTTGGAAAAGTTTATTAACATTATTATATTGTTTTACAGTACTAATTTTACTTAAAGCTGTTTTTATAGCATCTTCGTCTGTACCGATTCCGTCCATTGCATCTAATAATTTTTCTGCTAGTTCACCCATGTAAGTTTGTTGTTTTGTAGTAAATGGCTTATCTTCTGCTTTATCTGTTGATGGCTTTTCTTTTTTATCTGTTGATGGTTTTTCTTCTTTATCGTTAGCTGTGCCATCTAAAGTATCGTCATCTTGTTGATCTTTAGGATCAGTAGTTTTCTTCTTGTCATCAGCTTTTCCGCCACCGTCGCCTTTATTGGGATTATTATCTTGGGCTGATGATTGTGATCCACCTGGATTACCACCATCTTTTGGTTTGTCTTTTGGCTGTTCACCTGTACCTACAACTTTTCCTTTAGTAGTGTTAACTTCTTCACCCTTTGCAAGGTTCTCTGCTGGGATAGGTTTCTTAATGTTGACTCCGAGCCTATTCATTTCTCTATCAAATTTCTTAACATCATCACCGTCCCATAACCAACCTTCTAAATCGTCTCGCATCCAAATAGCTAGTGTAGGAAACTTACCGCCTATTGCATCTGGGTATTCTTTCTTAAACATTCTTGCTATTGTTTTGTAGTGTGCATTATCTCTAATACCCCTTAAAGCTGCAAACAAGTCATCTTCATCTGTTCCTGCACCTTTAACAGCATCATATATATCCTCAACAATACCAGCATCTACATCAGCATCTGTATCAGCTTCTCCGCCTGTTTGTGCTGGAGCAAATACACCATCACCTGGTTTTACATCTACACCTTCTGGATTTATAATTTCGAGTGCATCTTTGGCCTTTTTACTACCAGCATCAGATCTTCTCTTCAATTCTTTTTCAAGTTGTGCTTCCCAATGACTTCCTAGTGTAGCAACTTTTTGTCCTTGTGTTAATTTATCGTCTTTATAAAACACCCAAGCAATATTATTATTTGCTTCATTCTTTTCAACTTTAGTTACACTTACATAGTAACTTTTCTTTTTCCAATTAAATTTTATTGCATTTTCTAAAACTTGTTCGTCTTCAGGAGCAACACCGTTCTTTAAATCTTTCTTTGCATCTGATTTTCTTTGATCAGCGTCTGATTTTTGTCCGCCATCTTTGTTTGGATTATTATCTTGTCCTTGTGCCGGTGGAGTATATTTTTTAGGATTATCATTACCCATCATGTGTCCAATAGTTTCTGGACCTGCATCACCGTCTACTTTTAATTTATTTCTTTTCTGATATGCTGAAACAGCATCTCTAGTTGTTTGATCGTATTTACCAGTAACTGGAATACCTAAATAACGTTGTAATTCATCAATAGCTAGTTGTTCATCAGGATCGTTAGCAAGACCACCTTTGCCTGATTTAGAAAAATCAGCTAATGGATTGCCCGGAACATTAAGTCTACTAGGCTTCTTATCAGCTTTTGCTGATGTAACAGCTTTATGGCGCCTAACATATGGTGACGCTTTACGCACAGCATCAGATGCAATACGACCATTTGCATCACTTACTTTTGGTATAAGCAATTCAATATCTGCTATTAAGTCTGCAATAGCTTTATCTGCAGCTGCATCTTCAAAAATATAATTATTATGTAATCTACGCATTAATATTTTTTTATTTTCTGCGACTGTAGAACGTGGCTCAGGGTTATTTCTCATTAATTCTCTAAGTTCTTTTAGCTTATCAAATAGTAATTGATTTGCTTCTTTCTGAGAAAGATTATCAAACTTACCTGCATCTGCACCTGGAGAATCTACTCCTGCATTCGCTGCATCAACTCCCTGTTTAGCTTGTCTTTCAACATCAGTCATTCCATCGCCAGGTAAATCACCTGATGGTGCTTTGGTTGTTGCTGCTTGTTGTGCGGCAACTATAGCATTTACTGTTTTCATATCATCGGGTCGATTCGCAAATGCTTTTTGAATTTTTTCTATTTTACTTGCTGGTAAAAGTCCACGTTTGGCTAATTCCATATAAGACTTTAAATTTGTGCCTGCAGCAGATGAAGGTCCTCCTGCATCAAAGTTTCCACTCTCATCGTCGGAACTTTGTTCAGCCATGTATATAAAACTACCTCGAGAATTAAATAATCCAGGTAGTCCTTCTTTTTCTGCAGCATTGGCTAAAACAAATTTTACACGCCAATCTTTGCTTTTTGCAAAACGCATAAAACCTTTCAATGCTTTGCTAAAAATATTTGCGTCATCGGGTGCTGATTGTACTTCGCTTGCAACTGCTTCTCTTTCCATTGAATCAACGTCGGCCAGTGTCATGTTTGGAGTTGCATATTTATTGACTATAGCCATTAGTGCTTCTTCACTGCCTGGTGTTGGACCGCCGGCTTGTTTTTTTGCTATAGGCTCTTTTTTATTACCTGTGCTTATACTTCCGTCAGGATTAATTTTGGCTCCTGAACTACTACCTACTGACTTTAATGGAGTAGTTACTTTACCACCTTGTTGTGTAACTTTTGCTTGGTATGCTTTTAATTGTTCTGGTGTCCCATGTATTCTTGCTTTAACACCAGTTGAACTTTGTACTTCTATTGAAGGTAAAGATTTATCAATATTAAAATTATTTAAACCACCATTAGGACCAATTTGTTTTAGTGCTATAGCTGCTTCGACTGTATGCCAGTCTGTATTTTCTAAAGTAGTTTCTTCGGACGGGTCAGAACTAATTTCGATGTCAAAGTCATTATAGCCTAAACCAAACAAATTTTCAGATAAGTTGTGTGCAACAATATCCGATTCTTTATTGTTCAGTTGTTGTGGTAATTCAAGTTTAAGAATGATATTTTTATCTTCTCCTTCAAATATACCGTAGTTTGGTTCGTGTTCGTTTAAGTGCATACCTGCTGATGCAATCATCTTTTCTAAGACTGATTTTTTTGCTTTTCTGCTTGGTATTGAAACACTAATAAAATTTTCCATAGTTCCGTCCTTAATGATTTAATAGTATACTTTGTACTGTTCCGTCTGTATATGTTACTACAGCTCTAACCCATACATAATTTCCTGTAAAGTTTTTAAAAAATGAGCCATTTGAGCTTGTACTTTCAGTGCCAGAAATATCAAAATAGTCAGCTTCTACAGGAACAGTAGCTAACGTTCCTTGCATTTTAATGTTTCCACTAAAACCAGACACATTGTATTGTACAGTATGAAAACCGTCGGATCTACCATAGTATCCGTCGCCTTTAAACTTTGTTCCAGTCACAGTCTCACTAGTGCTGTCTCCTGGATGTACTTGATTCGATAGTATAATTTCGCTATAACTCGGCATACTATTATTTATCCTTAACCTTCTTGTATACTATATTGTCAATACGTGCAATTTGTGAGCCTATCATAAGCAATACTAGTGATAATATTTTATCATCTTTTATATAAACATAAAACCCTCTTACATATTGACCTTTTTTAATGCTTTCTAAGCATGTATCGCCGGCCTTTACTTTACTTGGATTGTTTATAATCCATTTATAAAAGTTAGGGTCTATCTTATCGCTAAACGTAACTTTGTAAGTATAACCAAAATCAATATCATTAGTTAAGATTGTATTTTTTTGTAAAAGGTGTACATATTTGTTATTAGGTGACCAAAATTCAAAAAACTTTAATGGTTTAGTTTTCATATATTCTAACCATTTTTTATCATTAGAATAAATGGCCATTCTTGGCGATTCTATTCGTAATTTAAAGTCAATTTGTTTGTCTAGTTCTGTAAGTAAAAATTTTGCACCTACAAACTGTTCTACAGATACAGCTAATCTATGCTCATTTACTCTTAGCTGGTCACCAGATTCATACTTTAATTGCAATGCATCTAATTGCTGTCTAGCATACGTAAAATTTTTATCTCTAAAAATTGATACTAAAGGATTGTGTAATAATAGCTTGTAAAGATATTTGTTATAAAATAGTTTAGTTGTTTCAAGCTCTCGTATAAAGTAATCTGTAGTCATATAGGGGGTTTCTTTCACTCTTAACCATGAGTGTATAACAAGTTATCAAGAACAGTAGCAACATTGTGTGTTGTCATTGGTATATTCATAATTAAATGAATAGATTCGTTAGTATAGCTCATAGTACGATGAACTTTTCTAGTATTAATATACTATACTCTACCCTCATCAATTTCCATTTTATCACTCTGTCCCATTATCCAATCATATTCCATTGTACCACAATTTTTTAAAAATACAATTAATCTAAAAGTTTCTCTTGGCATTATAGGATGATCTCTATGTGGTGGAAAATATCCACCAATATTACATTTTACTAAAAATGTTCTACCTAAAGTATCAAACATATTAAGTATAGGGTGTAAACAAGGGAGCTTCTCTACAATTTCAGTAGGCTGATTAAACTCAACCTCACTTAATCTCCTGCCTGCTTCTTTACTTGCTTCTCTTAATGATGGATTCTGTTGATGTGTAAATCCTGGAAGATTATATAAAGCTAATCCTTGCCTATTGTTTGTCCTGTCCGGCCTAGGTAGGTAGTCTACCCATTGATCATCTAATTTTTTTATTTCTTCGTGAAAGTTAGGTGTATGAATTTTTATATTTAACGCTTCAGTATCACCAATATTAAGCAAAGACAATTCATCAGAAACTGTAGCCAAATCTAAATTATTTACGTCATATATCTGTCTTCTTTTAGGCTTCTTCATTTACCTCTTTCACTTTTGTTTTTTTGCTTGGATTAGATTTAAATATTAGATCTTTATCCTTCACATCAATATGCACCGTACCGCCATCTTTTAAATTTCCAAATAATAATTCTTTTGATAGAGGACGTTTAATATCTTGATCGATAACTCTTTGTAATGGTCTAGCTCCTAATTTTTCATCAAAACCTTTCTCTACCAAATAATCAAGTGCTTCGTCTGCGATGGTAATTTTAATATCTTTATCTTTAACCATATCTTTTAATGCTACTAAAAATTTACCTACAATTTTCATCATTGTTTCTTTAGAAAGTTTAGCAAATGTAATTGTTGCATCTAGCCTATTTCTAAATTCTGGAGCAAAGAATTTTTTAAGATCAACATCTTCATATTTTCTTTCTAACTCATTACCAAATCCTAAATTATTTTTCTCAGCACCTTTAGATCCAAGGTTAGTTGTAAGAATTAAAATACAATTTCGTGCATCTGCTTCTTTACCGTTACTGCCTGTAATTTTACCGTTATCCATTACCTGCAATAATAATTGAGATACATCAGGATGAGCCTTTTCAATCTCATCAAGTAATAGCACACAATTTGGATTTTCTTGTAATCTTTCAATAAGTAGTCCACCTTTTTCTTCATGTCCTACATAACCAGGAGGAGAACCAATCAATTTAGCCACACTATGCCGTTCTTGATATTCACTCATATCAAATCTTACAAGATTCACACCTAAATGTTTTGCTAATTGCTTTGCAGTTTCAGTCTTACCTGTACCGGTTGGTCCCATAAACACAAAACTACCTACAGGTTTATCATCAGCTTTCAGCCCAGCTTGTGCAATTAAAATTTTATCAACTATAGAAATAATTGCTTCATCTTGTCCATACACTTCTTGTTTAATATTATGTTCTAGATTTGCTAAGTTTTCAGTTTCTCTTTCTGCTACTTGTTCTGCAGGAATTTTAACTACTTTAGAAAGTTCATATTGTATCTGACTTGCTCCTACAATTTTATTGTCAGGCAAACTTAGGTTAAATCTTGAACAAGCTAAATCAATTAGATCAATAGCTTTGTCTGGAAGTTTTTTATCAGGCTGATATTTTACACTTAATTTAATTGCTTCATCGATAGCATCTTCTGTAATTTCTGTACCATGATAATCTTCATAATATTTTTTTATTCCTAGCAAGATATCTTTAGTTACTGAAGTCGTAGGTTCATCAACTGAAACACGTTGGAATCTACGCATTAATGCACGATCACTTTCAAAGAATTTTCTATACTCTTCCCATGTAGTTGAAGCTACTACTTTTATGTTTCCTTTACTTAATGCTGGCTTTAACATATTTGCAAGATCGTTAGATCCGCCTGCTCCAGCTGTTCCTGCTCCACTAATCATATGTGCTTCGTCAATGAACATAATTGTTTTGCCTTTTCGACGTAACCCAGCTAAAACTAATTTAAATCTTTCTTCAAAATCACCACGATATTTACTACCAGCTAACATTGCACCAATATCTAGCATGTATACATTATAATCTTTTAAAAATTCAGGAACTGCACCGTTTACAATATTCCATGCAAGACCTTCAGCTATAGCAGTCTTACCTACACCAGGATCACCTACAAGTAAAACATTATTTTTTGTACGTCTACCTAATGCTAACGATATAGATTCTAGTTCTTCAATCCTACCAATTACAGGATCTACTTTATTTCTTGCAACTTCTTCATTTAAGTTTGTAGTAAATGCATTTAGAGCTCTTTGACTTGCACTAGCATTTTCTGTATCATCTTGACCTAGCTCTGAACTAACATATTCAGCAAATTTATCTTTATCTACTCCACTTTGATCTAAGTAAAAAGCAGCATGTGATTTCTTTTCGGACAGTATACTCAACAAAACATCACTTAATGTAATATGTGGTCTTCCAGCAAATAGTACTTGTGTAAACGCTCTATTTAAAACTCTTTCAACAGTTTGTGTTTTTTTAGGCTTATAACGCGAACCCTTTTCCATAACTATTTCAGACAAACCTGTCTTCAAATAGTTTTCTAATTGCGTTTTCATATCGTCAATAGTACATCCAAATCCTTTTAACAAATTATAAAAGTTTTCTGAACATAGCATTGAAAATAATAAATGCTCTAAAGTTACATATTCGTGATTTAATTTTTTAGCATCTTTAATAGCTTTATCAAACACTAATTGTAGTTCTTCGTTAGGTTCTACCATTCTATTTCATTTTCCTTATTTCTTGAAAGTGCGTTAATACATACATTATATATTTTTCTTATTAATTTGTCAAGTCTTTCTTTATTGTAGTTATTCGATCTATTATGTCTTGATTGTCGATCTGAGGCACAGTTGTTTTTAATTTTACAAATATTACTCCTCTAGCACCTGTACGCATATTTGGTATTCCATAGCCGTGTATACTAAAAATTACTGTAGGTTGACTTCCTTTTGGAACTTTTACAGACAAATTTTTTCCTTCTGGTGTAGTAACACTTACTTCTGTACCTAGTACCAAGTCAAATATACTTACTGGAACTATAGTGTGTAAGTCAAGACCATTTCTTTTCCAATTACTACTATCGTTTACTTTAACCTTTGCATACAAGTCGCCTCTTGCGACTCCGTCTATACCATTATCTCCTAATCCTCTATATTTTATTACATCATGAATACCGGGAGGAATAGTAATTTCATGTGTTTGAACACCGCCTCTTTGCAATTCATAACTAATCCTAATTGTTTTTCCTGTAAATACTTCGTCTAATCCTAGATTTATTATTACAGTAATATCTTGGTTTTTCATAGGTGCTTGCCTTTGACCAAAAGGATGCCCACCCATACTAAATTGTTGCATTAGATCGTTAATATCAATACCACCCTGAAACCCGTTTGCAGTAAAATGAAAATCTTGATATCCTTGTGGTCTTTGTTGTTGCGGATCTGCTGTACCAAATTGATCATATCCTGCACGTTTTTGAGGATCTTTTAATGTAGCATATGCTTCATTTATCTCCTTAAATTTCTCATCACTTCCACCTGTGCGATCAGGATGGTGCTCCATACTTTTTTTCTTATATGCGGATTTTAATTCTTTATCCGAAGCTGATTTTGATACACCTAGTATGTCGTAGTAGTCCATACTAATACTTATTTAAAAAATAGTGGCTATTTACGAGAGCTGGTATAAAGGCCGAACCATGCAGCACCAGCACCAACAACAATTGATATCAATCCTGACTGCTCCATGGTTGGGTTGGGGAGGTCCATATACCAAATAACACATTTATATAACAAAATTATATATGTTGTAATAAAGACTCTTGGGAATATTCTCCAAGCATCTACTGCTCTTGCTAAGTGAATGATATAAGCAAAAGGATTAGGTCCTAAATCTTTTACACTAGTGTCTACTTCTAGATCTAATTTTACTTTTTTAGTTGTACTGTCTTGCGTTGCGACTACTACTGCATCTGGTTTTTTTGATGCTGTAGTAACCGGTTTATTATCTAACTCTTCAGGACTTTTTCTTGGCATTTTTGCCCTCCAATTCTTTTATACGTTTTTCTAGTTCGTCAATTTTTTTAGTAACATAGGGATATTTTTTCCTCCATGCATCTACTGGTTGTTCAAACCATGTAAGCCCCCAGCGTTCAACAAGGTAATCAAGAATCATATCAAATTTTGCATAACACCAAAGACCTGCTTTAGTATCTCGGAAATACATTAAAAATGCTGCTCCAAATAAACTACCACCTATACCAGTATAGATCCATAATCTATCAGATGCCATTCTTTCTATTATTTCCCACATATATCTTCCTAATTAAAAGGGTTTAATTTTTTTAATGAAAATCCCTCTGGTTGCTTATTATTTAAGTCTTTTACTTCTTTATTTACAGAATCTACTTGTTTATTTGCTTTTTCTAATGCTTTTTCTGCATTTTTGTAATATGCTTCATAAGCTGCAATAATAGTCTTTTGTTGTTGTACAAGTGCTCTAATATCACTAAAGTTTAATCCTAAGTTAGCATATCCTTTATCAGTTAATCCAAAAATTGCTAATGGTCTTCCGGTCTTTTTTAATTCTGCAAATACTTCTTTGTAATTTTCTTCAGTAATAATTACCCATTTAATTTCCTTCATCTCTACTTTATCTACAGGAGGAAGTGTCAATGCAGGTTTTTCAATAGGTTTAGCAGTTACTTGAATTTGCTGTACAGGTGTAGAGCAACTACTTAGTAACAGTATTGCCAGTCCACAGCCAAGGACACTCACTATTGAATGCTTTACCATTTTTTGCTCCTATTTCTTTTTCAGTTAATTCTGCGCCACTTAATATTTCAAAACAGCGACCTGCTTTTTCACTAGCATTGTTTATTATTTTTCCAACTAGTCCAGGTTTCTTAGAACCTAGTTCAGACAGGTCATGCTTTGCAAGTTTTTTACTTAACACATTATTTTGAGCTCTTATGTCTCTAAATTCATTGTTTACTTTTTGTAACTCTTCAGTTGCTTTGGCATAGTCTGCTCTCAAAGTCGAAACGGTCTCTTCACTTATAGCTACTGCCGTTTCTAACTTTGCATTATTTTCGTGAAGTGTTGCAAGTTTTTCTTGTGTATCGCTATAATACCAATATCCGACGCCGCCCATGGCACACATCACAATTAACATTATACCTGCTAGCTTTAATCCCACCTTACCTATCCCAGTAACTTTCCCA
>Ga0163179_10002011_pt1 | contig 14268 bp, 14 predicted proteins | sample AtlANTMetagenome_FD_109643 | JGI IMG/M metagenome (GOLD analysis project Ga0163179, IMG submission 109643) | Marine eukaryotic phytoplankton communities from the Atlantic Ocean - Atlantic ANT 2 Metagenome | ecosystem: Environmental > Aquatic > Marine > Oceanic | place: North Atlantic Ocean...
CTTGAAATGGAGTCTCTCCAAAGCGGGACAAGACCTCACCTGGATCCAAGTCCACCGCGGGACCAACCTGGGCGCCGTCCTCGAACAATGCAGCGTATGCTCGTTGTTTTCGACCATCCAGCATCGCCAATGTACGTCCTTGGTGACCCAAGACACGCGCCTTCAAAGAACAGATTTCCAGCACCTTACAATCACTCGCTAGCGCTATTCCTAAGGCCGTAGCGACACCGACACGCAAAGCGGTAAACGATCCGGGACCCACGCTCACGACCACGCCGTTCACCCGGTCAATCTTCTCGATCATGGTGGCAATCGCTTCGCCCAAGGCCGACTCCGAACCACGCCCCACACGGTCCGTCCACACCTCGACCTGTTCGTCATGCAAAAGCGCTACCCCAATCTCGGGGCTTGCTGTATCGATCGCTAAGTACGCAGCCATCTACCCGCCCCCAAAGATTCGGCCGATGTCGAACACAAGCACCATGAGCATCAAAGTCACCAGCAACAGGACACCCACCTGCTGGGCACGTTCACGAAAACGCAGCGACACCGGTCGGCCGCGGATTCCTTCCACTAAGAAAAAGAGAAACTGACCGCCGTCCAGCACAGGCACGGGAAGGAAATTCACAATCGCCAAGGAGATCGACAACACTGCCATCAAGCGCCACCAGGTGTGCGCACCTTCTTTGGCTGCGGCTCCCGCATCCCGAAAGATCTGGACTGGACCACCCAAGGTTTGAGATGGCTTGGCCTCGCCTGTAAACAAGCGACCAATCTGGCCGAGGGTCAAGCCCACAAGCATCTTGGTGCTTTCATAAGACTTACCAACGGCCTCACCAAAGCCGTAATACTTCCGAGCAAGAGGCCCTTGCATCCACTCGGCGCCACTCAGGATACCGATCCGTGCGACCTTCTGAGGTCGAATGCGCCCCTCGCTCATACCCACCGTCACAATACGTGGGGTGAGGGTCTGGGTCTGGAGTTGCCCATCCGAAATCGTCGAGATTTCGACGGAACGGGCCTCGCGGCTATCGCCAATCTGCTTGTCACTAATGGTGCGCAAGATCTCCGCCCACGTACCAATACCCTTGCCGTCTATCGCAAGGATGCGACCCTGAGGCGGAAGTCCCGCTTCGCTCGCTGCCGAGTCGTCCATGACTGCCTCGATAAAGGCCATCGTCGAATACAAACCCCAGGGATTCGCCATGGGATCTTTGGAGCCCGAGACCGAGAAGACGGCCTGCGCGTCCACACCGGCGTAGGCCGGGTCAGGCACCATGGTCAGCGTGAGTGGCGTAGATCCGCGCAATACACCGAGCTTTGTGGGGCCTTCTGACTTGTTCAGCGCCAACATCAACGCCCAGTAGTCAGCAACTTCTACACCATTGACCGTTTCAACACGGTCGCCGTATTCCAAACCGGCCTTAGCGGCAGGAGAGTTGGGGTCATCTGTGGCCACCCGTGTGCTTGGACGCGCGGGATCCACCCCGAGACCCGAAACAGACCATTCCCATAGCCCCCTTCCGAAAAACAGCTGTACAAAGCTCAGCGATTCGAAGCTACCGCCCTGCCGCGGCGGAACGACAACGGTCTGTGTCTTGCCCTGGCGAAGCACCTCCAACTCCAACGGCTGGGTCGCTTCCGCCTTATCCAAGACATCCCAAATCTCATACCAAATGGTCAGCGGCTCTCCATTGACCGACACAATGTGGTCGTCGAGCTGAACACCAGCCTTCTCCCCCAGCGAATCATGCTGGACTTGCCCCACAACAGGCGCAGGAAGCGGCTCACCGCTCATGAAAATCCCGGTGAACAACACCACCGGCAAGAGCAGATTGAACAAGGGCCCAGCAGCCACAATCAAAAGTCGTTGCCACACGGGCTTGACCAACAGACTGCTCTGCGAGCTCTTCTCTTGCTCCATTTCGTCATCATCTAAGAAGGGATCAGCTCCCTCCATCAAGACGTAGCCGCCAAAGGGGAGCACACAGAACTTGTAGTCCGTACCGTTGTGCTGAAAGCCAAAAAGGCGTCGCCCAAAGCCGATTGAAAAGGATTTTACTCCCACCCCAAAGGCTTTCGCAAAAAGGAAATGCCCCAACTCATGGATAAAAATGAGAATCGAGATGAGCAGCGCCGCAGCGCCAATGTTCATGAAGTCCACAATCAAGCTCCAACTGGCCACCCAGTCTAACCGTTCTTGGCCCTCGTCTCATGAGGGCACGACAAATCCTTTTAAAGCTTTGCAAGATGCGTTCGTAGGCAGGCCGCAACGAGAAACCGCATGGATGACCGAGAAGTCCAAAAGAAACGCCTCGGATTGTCCATCGCATGTGGACTCATCGCCGGCGAAGGTCTAATGGGTATGCCCCCCGTCGCCGTGCTTCAACGCTTTGCGCTGAGCCCGCTCTCTTCGGCTCACCTAACTTTTCAGCACTTCTGCTCAAAGTACGAGATTCATGTAAAGCACCATCACCGGTGCCCCAAATAGAACCGAGTCTACCCTGTCCAATGCACCACCATGTCCGGGCATGATGGCCCCCGAATCTTTGACTCCACATGCACGCTTGACCAAGGACTCAATCAAATCACCCGTCACACCTGCACTCGCTACGAGCAAGGCCATTGCGACACAATGAATCGCTTTTAAATCCGGCAATTCATAGTGAGCAAACAGCAATGTTCCGAGGACTGCAGCAAGTAGTCCACCGTACACACCTTCCCAGGTTTTCTTCGGCGAGACCCGTTCCGCAAGCTTCCGCGAACCAAAGGCACGGCCGGAGAAATACGCTCCTGTGTCGCCTGCAAAAACGATGAGCAAGACCAACACCAGCCAACGCATATCTACGTGCGCCAACATCGGTATGTGGAGACCAAGTCCCACAATCCAAGCAAGACCAAAAACCATCTTGGTGAGCCGCGCAAAAGCAGCCTCTACCTCATCGTTCTTGGCCAACACCCAGACCATCAAGAGAAGCAGTCCCCCCACAGCAGCAGCATGCATGACAGCTGCGGTACAAAAAAGAACCGCTCCATAAATTCCCAGCCCGGAAACCAACAAAGGAATCGCAGCGAAACGCTCCCCTGGGAACACCATTCGGGCATATTCCCAAAGACCAATGGCAAGGATCAATCCAACGAGAACTTCAACCGCTTCTGCCCCCCAGAGAACCAGACACGGAACCAAAATCGCGAGGGCGACCAATGCTGAGATAATCCGAGCTTTCAAGTTTCCTCCCTCAGTTGAGCAGAGGTCTTCCCAAACCGTCGTTCACGACTCGCGAAAACTTGAAATGCCTCTAACAACTCCGTCTTCCGAAAGTCGGGCCAAAGCGTATCCGTCACCACAATTTCAGCATAGGCGAGTTGCCAGAGAAGAAAATTAGAGAGACGCATTTCACCGGAGGTTCGAATCAATAGATCAGGCTCCGGAAGATCGGGGGCGTAGAGATGCCCGGCAAGTAGTTCCTCGTCGATTGCCGCGGGGTCAACTTGACCGTTCTGTACTTTTTCAGCGATTCGGCGGGTGGCATCCACAAGCTCTGCGCGACCACCATAGGAAAGCGCCAAACACAGATCCATTTGGGTTTGCCCTGTATCCGAAACCTCGGACAAGTCCTCAAGAAGCGTCCGCACCGGCACAGGTAGTCGCTCCAATTGCCCAATCGCCCGAAAGCGGATTTGATTACTGAGAATTTCTTCTCGCTCGCCCACAAGATAGCGCTCCAAGAGTGCCATCAATGCTCCGACTTCTTCCATCGGGCGATTCCAATTTTCAGTAGAAAAGGAATAGAGCGTCAGCGCCTTCACGCCAGCAGATCGACATGCTCGCACTATCTCGCGAACGGATACTGCTCCCTCTTCATGACCACGAACCCGGTCGAGACCTAAACGAGACGCCCAGCGACCGTTGCCATCCATAATGATGGCCACGTGCTGCGGTAGACGCTGTGAAGGCCCTTCACTTTGCTCGGCAGACATGCAGTAACTTCCCTCAAGAGAACTCAGCCCTCAAGGAGTTCCTTTTCTTTTTCTTCCACGATGTCTCCGACTTTGGCGACATTGGAATCCGTGGCGTGTTGCACTTGTTTCAGCAGGCGATCCAAATCATCCTTGGAAATATCCTTGTCGCTCTCCATGCCTTTGAAGACCTCATTGTACTCACGACGAGCATTCCGAACCCGCACTTTGCTGTCCTCTCCATGACGACGAACCACCTTGGTCAGTTCTTGGCGTCGTTCACCGGTAAGCGCAGGAATCGGCACCCGAACGACCTGACCATCGCTGCTCGGATTCAAACCCAAGCCACTCGAACCAATGGCTTTCTCGATATCCCCAAGGGTGGATTTATCCCAGGGTGTCACAACCAACAGACGGGCATCGGGAGCCGCAATACTGGCCAACTGGTTCAATGGCATGACAGAACCATACGACGAAACATCCACCTGTACCGACTCCAAGAGCTGCGGTGAGGCTCGCCCCGTTCGCACAGTGGTGAGCTCCTTCTCCAAAGCCGCGATTGCAGCCTTCATGTCGTCACTCATTGCTTCTAAATATTCATCGACCATGCTCAGATCTCCATCTCAGTCGGGCCCACTTCAACGCGGGTACCAATGGTCTCACCCAAGACCACACGCTTCACGTTGCCCTCAGCATTCAAATCAAAGACAACCACAGGGATGTCGTTGTCCATACACATCGCCATTGCGGTCGCATCCATTACCTTGAGCTGTCGCTGAAGAACCTCAAGATAGGAAAGCTTATCGAAACGAACCGCATCTGCATGATGTGCTGGATCTTTGTCGTAGATTCCATCCACCTTGGTGGCCTTCATGATCAGCTCTGCCCCCACCTCGGCTGCCCGCAATGCGGCTGCCGTATCTGTGGAGAAGAAGGGATTCCCAGTGCCCGCACCAAAGATAACAACGCGTCCTTTTTCCAAATGACGCATCGCGCGGCGACGGATGTAAGGCTCGGCGATTTTATCCATGGGAATCGCCGACATCACCCGGGTGTAGACCCCACGCGACTCTAATGCATCCTGAAACGCCAAGGCATTGATGACCGTGGCCAGCATACCCATATAGTCCGCATGGGACCGGTCCATCCCACGGGAGGCTCCGGCCAATCCGCGGAAGATATTGCCACCGCCAATGACCATGGCCACTTCCACGCCCATGGCTTGGATCTCTTTGACTTCGTCAGCAAAGCGGCCAATCGCCTGAGGCGACAACGCGTGCTCCGAGCCTCCGGAGAGCATTTCACCGGAGAGCTTCAACAGCACGCGTTTGTAGACAGGACCATTGGTCATGGCATTCCTTTAGCAGATGGAAGGAATGAAGCAAGTACCAACAGCTTAGTTGTCGAGACCAGCCTGGGCAGCAACCTCAGCAGCAAAGTCATCGACGCGCTTCTCAAGACCCTCGCCCAACACGAAACGGCTGAAGCGACGAACCTTAATATTCTCGCCAATGGTAGCGATTGCCTTGGTGAGCATTTCGCCCACAGTCTCATTGTCACCCTTCACAAATGGTTGCTCCAACAAGACGATTTCAGCGTAGAACTTCGAGAGACGACCGGTCACGATCTTCTCTGCAATGTGCTCTGGCTTGCCTTCTTCCATGACGCGAGCCATCTGCACTTTCTTTTCACGCTCAAGGACATCTGCGGGAACCTCATCCACGGAGACATACTCAGGTGCCGCTGCAGCAATGTGCATGGCCAAGTCGTTGCAGAGCGCTTGAAATGCGTCGGTGCGAGCCACAAAGTCTGTCTCAGCATTGACCTCGAGCAGAACGCCAATCTTTCCAGTGCCATGGATGTAAGCCGTCACAGCGCCTTCTGAGGCGACACGACCGGACTTCTTGGCGGCCTTGGAAATGCCCTTTTGACGCAACCAGTCAATCGCGGCTTCCATGTTGCCATCTGCCTCGGAGAGGGCTTTCTTACAATCCAGCATTCCAGCGCCAGTGCGCTCGCGGAGATTCTTAATATCGGATGCAGAAACCATTGTGTTCTTCCTTTCTCAGGCGTGCGTGCCTGGTGGAGAGTGTTGGATAAAATCTAAAATCAGGACTCTTCGTTCGCTGCTTCCGCTTCTTCAACGGGCTCTGGAGCAGCAGATGCTTCAGGGGCAACATCCTCGGCGTCCGTCGAGCGTGAGCGCTTGACGACGTCCACATCGGCAACTTCTGGAGCAACCACTTTGGCTTCTGTACGACCGGCAGCAGCGCCATCAATCGCAGCGTCTGCCAGGGCCGCCGTAAAGAGACGAATCGACTTGATTGCGTCGTCGTTTCCGGGAATGACATGCTGAATACCGCTTGGATCGCAGTTGGTATCGCACAAGGCCACTACAGGAATGCCAAGCTTGTTGGCCTCTTTCACTGCGATGTGCTCTTTCTTGGGATCAATGACAAACACTGCGCCGGGAAGGCCCTTCATGTTCTTGATACCGCCAAGGGTGCGCTGCATTTTTTCCATTTCGCGATTGAGTTCAAGTGCTTCTTTCTTGGTCAGCATCTCGAAACGACCTTCTTCCATCGCTTTTTCAAGAGCGAGAAGACGCTCAATCGACTTCCGGACCGTTTGATAGTTGGTGAGCGTGCCACCGAGCCAACGGTGATTCACAAAGTAGTGACCCGAACGGAGCGATTCCTCAGCAACGATTTTCTGTGCCGCACGCTTGGTACCGACGAAAAGTACTGGCTTGCCATTTGCTGCGACAGAATTGACGAAGCGAACCGCATCCACCAACGCCTTGGCAGTCAGTTGAATATCAATGATGTGGATCCCATTTTTTTCGCCGTAAATAAAGGGGCGCATTTTGGGATTCCAGCGGCGGGTTTGGTGACCGAAGTGAACACCGGCCTCAAGCAGATCACGCAGAGAAACATTGGACATGAGTTTTTTTCCTTGTATTGCCCTCTACCTAAAGAGAGCACCCATTCCTACTCGGAGAGCGGATCGCTGCAGCAGAAATGAGTTGGGTTGAACCTCCACCGACGCCTGTATTCCGACCCTCGTTGAGGGCACCCTTGGAGACAAACGGAGCTCGGTGTGCGAATTACCACTCAGATAGAGCGGCACCCGCAGGTAACGCGGCAGGGAAGCAAGAGCAAGCCCCAGGCCGTCGCTTTTCTACGGTTTACGCGCCGGGCTGCTCAGGCGTTGCGGTGTAACAACACTTCTTGAACTTCTTGCCGCTTCCGCAGGGACAAGGCTCGTTGCGCTTGATGCCATTGGCTTCCGCGAAGTTGCGGGCAGCCATTCCAGGTGCTGGTCGAGTAGGTGCAGCCGGACGCGGTGGCAAGATATTAGCTCCTGGCACCGGTGGACGCGGAGCGGGCCCAGGCGTTCCGATTTTACCCGAAGCCAAACCACGTGCTGCCGACTTGGTGGGTGCTTCCGCAGCCTCCTCGACCTCATTGGACAACTGGGTTCGAAGAAAGCGATTGACGACCGCCTCATCCCGGAGAGCGTTCATCATCATGAACATGTTGAAACCTTCCTTCTTGTATTCAAGCAAGGGGTTTCGCTGTCCATATCCACGCAAGCCAATGCCATCTCTCAATCGGTCCATCGCCAAGAGGTGATCCTTCCAGAGCTGATCGGTGAACTGCAGCAAAAGCATCCGTTCAATCTGACGGGCATTTTCCTCGCCCAACTCTTCTTCTTTGGCCTCATAGCGCTCGCCGATTTGTGCAAGCAGGCGACTAAGCATTTCTTTCTGAGAAAAGTCCCGCAACTCGTCGTCCGTCTCCTCCCAACGCACGCCAATCAGCTCGGCCATACGCTTGCGCATGGATTCGATGTCCCATTCCTCTGGGTGAATCCCTACTGCGCAGGTGTCATCCATAATGTCATCCGCCACACCCTCGATGGCTTCAAACATCATCTGACGAATGTTCTCCCCCATCAATGCGCGACGCCGCAACTCATAGACCGCTTGGCGCTGAGCATTCAAGACATCGTCGTACTCTAGGAGATTCTTACGAATGTTGAAGTTGTGTCCCTCTACTTTCTTCTGAGCATTCTCAAGCGCACGCGTAATGAAGCGATGCTCGATGGGTTCTTCCTCTTCGGGATTTCCCCAACGCTCTACGAAAGCGAGGATCTTATCCGAGCCGAAAATACGCAGAAGGTCATCTTCCAAAGAGAGATAGAATTTCGAGGAACCCAAGTCACCCTGACGGCCCGAACGACCGCGCAACTGGTTGTCAATACGACGAGATTCGTGGCGCTCGGTGCCTACAATTCGCAGACCACCCGCCGCTAACACCTCTTCGCGCTCGCCAGCGCACTGCTCTCTAAGCTCTGCAAACTTGGCTTCGAAACCTTCTGGATCTTCCGTGGGATCAATCAAATCCTTGGCCATCTCCTCTGGGTTTCCACCCAGCTTGATGTCCGTTCCACGACCGGCCATGTTCGTTGAAATCGTCACCGCACCCAAGCGACCCGCCTGGGTCACAATAAGGCCTTCTCGCGCATGATTTTTCGCGTTCAATGTCTCATGCGCGATACCTGAGCGTTTCAGCATACGAGACACGATTTCAGACTTTTCAACCGAAGTGGTACCCACCAACACCGGCTGGCCGCGCTTGTTGGCATCCACGATATCTTCGAGAACCGCACGGAACTTGTCGTCCTCTCGCAGGTACACGATGTCGTGCTCATCATCCCGCGCGATCGGCACGTTCGTTGGAATCACAAAGGTGTCCAAGTCGTAGATATTGGCAAACTCGCCAGCTTCCGTCTCCGCAGTACCGGTCATACCTGCAAGCTTGTTGTACATACGGAAGTAGTTCTGGAAGGTAATGGTCGCATAGGTCTGCGACTCATTTTCAATCTCCAACTTCTCCTTGGCTTCCACGGCCTGATGGAGACCATCGGACCATCGCCGGCCCGGCATTAAGCGACCTGTGTTGTCATCCACGATGACGACTTTACCGCCTTGAACCACATAATCCTTGTCACGCTTGAAGCTGTGATGCGCCTTGAGCGCCTGGTTCACATGATGGAGCACAACCATGTTGTGGGGGTCGTACAAATTGTCGATACCCAACCGATCCTCAACCTTGCTGATGCCCTCATCCGTCAGGCTCGCGCTCTTCGTCTTGGGGTCCGGCACGTAGTCGATTTCTTCCAACAACAAAGGAATGACCGCATCAATGGTGAAATACAAATCCACCGAATCGTTGGTCGGACCCGAGATAATCAAGGGCGTCCGGGCCTCGTCAATCAGAATCGAGTCAACCTCATCAATGATGCAGTAGTTGTGCTGACGCTGTGTGTAATCCTCGATCCGAAACTTCATGTTGTCGCGGAGATAATCAAAGCCAAACTCATTGTTCGTGCCGTAGGTGATGTCCGCTGCATACGAGGCACGCTTGATTTGATCGTTGCGTTCATTGGAGAGAATTTTACCGACATCCATTCCCAGAAAACGGTAAATCCGCCCCATCCAGTCGGCATCGCGGGAGGCCAGATAGTCATTGACCGTCACCACATGAACACCCTTTCCGCTGAGGGCATTCAAATACACCGGCATCGTGGCCACCAGGGTTTTACCCTCACCGGTCTTCATCTCAGCAACACAACCATCGTGAAGCACCTTGGCACCAATCAACTGGCAATCGAAGGGCCGCATGCCCAAGGTGCGCTTTGAGGTCTCACGCACCACTGCAAAGGCTTCCACAAGCAAGGAATCCATGCTCGCGCCATTCTCGAGACGTTGCTTGAACTCTGGCGTGAAGGCCTTGAGTTCCTCGTCGGAAAGCGCTTCGAATTTGGATTCGAGCGCGTTGACCGCATTTACAACGGGAGAAAGTTTCTTGAGCCTACGCTCATTTGCGGTACCAAAAATCTTTCGAATCGGATTCATGTGTAACGGACTCCAGGACGATCAAGTCGCCCGCAATATGCGTCCTGTTCGCCAAACGTCAAGGGCAGGTTGAAAATTCAGCGAGGCAGGTAATCAAGCGGATCCACTGCTTGGTCGTCGATGTGTAGCTCGAAATGGCAGTGAGGTCCCGTAGATTGTCCCGTTGAGCCCACCGTCGCAATCAATTCTGCGACCTCTACATACTGCCCCTCACGAACCAACAAAGAGGAGTTGTGGGCATAGCGGGTCTTGATACCAAAGCCGTGGTCGATCACCACAATATTGCCATAGCCCGAGTTGTAGCGCGATGAGATGACAACACCGGGTGCGACTGCGTACACCGGCGTGCCCCGTGCTGCGGCAATATCAATGCCCCTGTGCAGCTTTCGCGTCTTATAAATCGGAGAAGTCCGATAGCCGAAGCCCGAGGTGAACTTCCCCTTCACCGGCCAGATCTGCGGAAACGCAATCCGTAGCGCAGAAAGGTCTTCCAACTCTTCCGCAACAACGGCCACACGCGGCTCAGCCTGTTCCATCAATCTCAAGATCAGATCAAGTCGTCCTTGCACTTCCGAGGCCCAGACCCCAACTGGACGGATGTCAACGGGCGATAACTCGTCAGTATTGACATCATCCATTGGCTCACCCGAGGCACCAGGAATCGCTTCGGACGGTAGCTTTTCTTCCAGCCCCATTGCTTCCATGTCTTCTTTGGACACGGGACCAAATCCAGGTAGAACTTCCAAGGAGATGAGATCTCGGAGTTGGGCGTCATACACCCGAAACCGACCCAAAAGCTCTTCTGCCTGCTGGACTTGATAGTCCATCTCGCCGAGTTCCTTTCGCAGCGTCAAGTTCTCAGATTCCAAATCATCGTGTTCGAGAATCCGACCGACGTTGAAGAGGAGGACCACAAAAGCACTCAGGAAGAAACCGAGCCCAACGCTAAGCCCAATCGCCCAGCGCCGAAGGGTTTTCTTCTTCATTGAGATCTGCTTGATCTCACCTTCCCCCGAATCCGGAACAAGCAGCAGGGTATAGCCGGTGTCTTTGGGTTCCATCCCATCACGCCTCATCGATACGAACAACAATGGTGGTGACATTGTCATCCCCACCGCGCTCACATGCAAGATGAATCAGTTTACGCGCGGCGCTCTGGGGAGACTCCTTGAGAAGCATTTCTCCCATCTCGGTACCGTCGACCAGCCCGGAAAGCCCATCCGAACACAGCAAATATTGGTCACCATTTTGTACAGCGTGCACCTGCGTATCGATCTCGACTTCCTCTTGAAAACCAAGACTACGGGTAATGATGTTCCGCATTCTGTGTGTCGCTGCTTCCTCTTCGGTAATCAGGCCCGCCTTGATTTTTTCGTTGACCAAACTGTGATCTTCGGTGAGCTGCTCAATCTTCTTTCCACGAATACGGTACGCCCTCGAGTCGCCCACATGGCCCACAAAGACATTGCCCGAGTCGATTAACAACACAACAACTGTCGTCCCCATGCCCTTGTATTCTGGATCCGCACTGGCTTTCTCGAAAATGCGACGTCCAGCAAGACGTACTGCGTAGCGCAACTTCTCGCGGGTGTACTCGACCCCATCCGAGCCTTTGGCAGGCAGAGCATCGGGATCAGACTCGATAGAAGCCAGGACTTCTTCCACAGTATTTACAGCAATCGCAGAAGCGAACTCACCCCCAACGTGGCCTCCCATGCCATCGCACACAACAAAAAGACTAAGCTCATCGTTAATGAGGTAGTTGTCCTCATTATTCGCACGCTTCATGCCTACGTCTGTGATGCCGCAAGAGGTGACCCGCATCGCTTCTCCTTCCCCCGAATTGCGATTAGCGCGGCGTATGTAGTCCCCCAAAGCCAAAGGATCAAGCTTTGTTTGTCCCTGAAGTGGAGGAAAGCTGCTCTTGAAGCGTGGTTACGACCTGACCCCATTCCTCTAAGCTCAACTCCTCAGCGCGACGTTTAAGACCCACGGTCTGGCCCAAAACCTCCATCACCACAGCCTTATCGAACTGACTACCTAGGGCATTGGACAACATCTTCCTTCGCTGCATGAAACCCGCACGAACGACACGTTCAAAGAATTGGGCTTGAGCCCCACCAAAAAGCGGCTCATCGTACAAATCGAAGCGCACTACAGCAGAGTGCACTTTTGGTGCTGGGTAGAAGGATCCCGGCGACAAACGAAATCCATACTGCACACGCGAATAGGCCTGAGCCAGCACAGAAAGAGAGCCGTATGCCCCTGTTCTTGGCTCAGCAACCAGGCGCTTGGCGACCTCATCCTGAAACATCAACACAAGGCGATGGAAACGAGGGTACCCGCCTAAAAGCTTAATGACGATCGGAGTGGCCACGTTGTAGGGCAGATTGGCACACACCGTCCACCCCTCACCCGGACATACACTCTCCCAATCCACCTTAAGAGCATCCGCCTCGTACACGTCGAGTTCCGGGATCTCCGTTCGAAGAAAGCCAACCAAATCTCGATCCAACTCCACAGCCCGAACGTGAGCGCCTGTTTCAAGCAGCTGCTGAGACAATGCACCGAGGCCCGGGCCGATCTCCACAACTCGACTCTCGGCATCCACCTTGGCCAGCGACACGATCTGGGCAAGCGCAGAATCACTCACAAGAAAGTTCTGGCCAAAACGCTTTCGAGCTTGTTGCTCTAAGCGCTTGAGGAGCACTTTGGGGTGCGTGCTCAAGCCGGCCCCAACTGCCAGGCCGAGCGTGCACCTAAATCGGGTGCATCTCGCTTACCAGCAAGTAGATGCAAGCGTCCTGCATTCGCGATCATGGCCGCATTGTCCGTACAACGAGAACGCGGTGGAACGAAAGCTTCTAAGCCATCCAACTCCATCACCCTTCGACGCAATTCACCGTTCGCCGACACCCCGCCAGACAAGGCCACCTGCCGTATTCCTGTCTGACGCGCAGCACGCTGAACACGGTCCAAAAGCACATCCACGACGGCTGCTTGAAACGACGCAGCGATGTCTTCATCCGCGACACGCTCCGTACTCAGAGCATGGGTTCGAACCGCCGTTTTTAAGCCGGAAAACGACATATTGTCGCCACGAGCTCGCGGTCGCGGGAAGGCCACCGCTGTAGGATTTCCCGACTGAGCCAGTCGATCAATGGGAGGACCACCGGGATAGCCCAAGCGTAAAACTCGTGCGACTTTGTCATAGGCTTCGCCAGCAGCATCATCGACCGTCGTCGACAAGATCTCATAATCGCCAAGTGCTTTGGCCAAATACAACGTGGTATGGCCCCCTGAAACCACAAGGCCTAAAAAAGGAAACTGTGGGGCGGGGTCTTCCAAGAGGGGTGAGAGCAGATGTCCCTCCAAATGGTTCACACCCACAAAAGGCACCCTCCACGCCAACGCCGCCGCTTTTGCGAAAGAGAGCCCCACCAATACGGCACCAATCAATCCAGGCCCCGCGGTGGCAGCCACCGCGTCCGGCTTTTCCAACCCCGCTTCATCCAATGCGGCTCGAACCACCGCACTAATTTTTTCCACATGCGCTCGGCTGGCCAGCTCAGGCACCACACCGAGATACCGCTTGTGGATCTCCTGGGTATGAATCACATCCGACAATACACCGGTGCCGGCAACGACACCCGCAGCGGTTTCATCACAACTCGTTTCTATGCCGAGGACCTTCATTCGGGCCTACTACCATGAGATACTCGTTTCTGCCCGAAGGAGTTGCATATGATGCCGCCACACATCCATTCTTCCCGACCCCAGCCTGGTGGGGTTTTGGAGGGAAATGTGCTGCTATTGGAAGGCTACAGCCTCTCCTATCTCGATGATGGCATTGTGATTCAAACTGGCCGGTGGAAAAAAACCAAGCTCCATTTTGAACTCACTGCCTCGCACGAATCGGTCGGTGATGTTCCTGAAGACCAACCCTTCCAAACGGGATGCGTCGAACAAAAGAGCACCCTCAAAATACGCCTACTCCATCCGCCCGCTTCAAAATCCATTCATGTACTTGTTCAACACCACGGCGAGATCTTGTTCTCAGAACATTTCATGACCTCCGCGTGAATTTAGCGACACGCGCGCTCCCCACCTCAGCTCACATCAATTTTTTTTGTGGGAACAGATAAAAATTTTCCCGCAAAAAAACACAGATCCGCAGTGGCCCGTTTAGGCCTTCCTATAAGTCTTGACACGTCAACCCAGAGGGTTCTAAAAACTCTAAGGATCAAATAAAGGATCCGAAGATCCTTGGCAGAGTTGGATCATCATGGTAGAAATCCAACTGTTGACGTGACAAGAAAACTTCCACGAAAAACCGCCTTTGTGGGGGCCGAGCGAGTCATGCAAACCTCTCTGATTCCTGAAGC